>WBZN01000195.1_pt1 | contig 80012 bp, 71 predicted proteins | sample 5204281 | NCBI WGS metagenome assembly WBZN01 (sample SAMN12344347, study PRJNA552823) | activated sludge metagenome | biome: Activated sludge suspended growth; feature: Nitrification reactor; material: Wastewater; isolation source: activated sludge from nitrification reactor of wastewater... | reverse complement strand
CCCTTACTGTTACGGCATCGGCGGTGGCACCGCCCCCTCCGCCCCCTGCGGCAGTGCCCCCGGCCATCATTCCGACACCGAAACCAGTCGTCCTGGCACCGCCCCCGCCGCCGGCTCCCGCTGTCGTACCCCCGCCCCCTGCGCCCGCCCCACCGGCTCCGGCCCCGCCAGCACCGGCCACCGTAACCCCCGGACCGATTCAGGTGACTCCGTCCGCCTTGAGTCTGACGAGCGCCAATAACGTCGGGACCTTAACGCTCCGCAAAACGGGAACCGACCAACACGCCTACTACCTGAGCACGAACCAGGGATGGATCTGGATGAATCCGCCCTATGGCAGCACCCAGACCATTACAACCGAAACCGATCAGCTGGTGATCACCGCCCAAACGGCTGGCCTTGCGGCCGGTACCTATACGGGAGTCGTGTACATCGTTGAATCCGGTCCGAATAACTTCGCCAATACGCTTCGCATTCCGGTGACATTCACGGTCGCCGCCGGTCAGGCGGCTGCCAGCACGCCGACGACACCGACTCAACCAACGGTGACCTCTCCGCCCCCGCCGCCTCCCAGCCCGTCGTCACCGGTCCCTGTGACAACGACGCCAACCCCGACGTCATCCGCCTCGACCACGGCGCCCAAGACCGCCAGCGCCACGGTAAGCTGGAACGCCAATACCGAGTCTGACCTCGCCGGCTACCGCATCTATGTCGGAACGAGATCAGGCAGTTACGGAGTCGTGGGACCATTCGAGGTGACGAACGCCACCAGCTTCACGGTGCCGAACCTTCCACTCGGCGCCACCTACTTTTTTGCGGTCTCGGCCTTTGACAAGTCGGGAAATGAAAGCGCGAAATCGGCGGAAGTCAGTAAGAGCCTGTTTTAGATCAAGCGAGAAACCGTGAGCTGGTGCGCATGGGCGCCCGGCTCACGGCGAAGCAGGCCGCCCACCTTATCTATCTGGCACATCGAAATCCTGTATAGCTGTTGCGAGTCTCCGGCGGCAGCTTGAACCGGCCATAGGTCAGCAGATACTTCGGCAGGTCTGACCAGGATCCTCCTCTCACCACTCGAAATGATCCGGCATCAGGCCCCGATGGATTGTGGCGCGGGCCGGTTTCGTAATATCCAGACCCATACCAATCCGCCACCCATTCCCCCGCGTTGCCGGCCATCTGATACAGACCATAGGGGCTACGCCCCGGTTCGTAGTGCTCCACAGGAACCAGCACCTGGCTGTAGCTGAATCTCGCCCCTAACCCGAAATTGGCTAGTGCTTCACGCGGGTTCTGATTGCCCCAGGGGAACAATCGTCCATCGGTCCCACGTGCCGCCTTCTCCCACTCGGCTTCAGTGGGGAGACGTTTCCCACGCCATCTGCAATAGGCTTCGGCATCGAACCAGCTGACGCCAATGACCGGACGATCGTCGTGCTGCGAGAGATCCACCGACTCCCATTGCCAGGGAGCCGGACGTGTCGTGGAAGCCAGAAATTCAGCGTAGTGGCCAGTCGTCACCTCATCACGATCCATCTCAAACCGGTCGAGCCACACGTCATGCTGTGGTTTCTCGTCCTCCAAAGCGTCCGTTCCATCGGCACCCATACGAAAGGCGCCTTCCGGGATCATGATCATTACAACTTCCGGACGGACCTGCAGTTCCGGGCCAGGGCGCGGTTTTCGTAATTGTTCAAGGAGGCCTCCTGCGGACTCAGCGGGAGAGACCAGGACAATGACCAGCAGGCAGCCGAGCAGCGCAGAGTGCAAGGAGCGCAGGGTCGCTATAGAGGAGAAACCGGTTGGACGAACACCGCTCATGGACCTATGCACCTGAACCTCGCGGTGAGCTATTGTATCGACAGACGGTCAGGGAATGATTCCGCCCACCACCCAGTGCCGATCGTCCGGCACATCGATGAGAAGGCGAGATAAATTCATTTCAGCCAACTGCGCCGCCACGTCGTCTTCAGTGAACGCCGCCAGCAGGGAGTGGTAAAAGTCCCGCTTCAGGATCGGATCTTCATCGGCGGCATACTGCTCGACCAACGCCTGGGCGGCTTCAGGCGATTCGGGCCGCAGTAAATCCATGACCAGAATACAGGCCCCCGGTTTCGCGAGCTGCTTCAGCCGAAACCAGAATTGAAGCGGATTCGGGACATGATGCAAAAGACTGTTCGAAAGCAGCGCATCGGCCTGCTCCGGTAACGCAACCGACTGAAACCGCTCGCAGCAGAGGGTGATGCGGTCGGTCAAACCTGCGCCGGCGATAGCCTCCGCCGCCAAATCCAGCATGGGACGGCTCGCGTCTACGGCGGTCACTCGCGCGTCCGGATAGGCCCGAACAAACCGAATCGGAATATCACCCGGTCCGCAGCCGAGATCAACGGCATGGCCGCCGCTCCAGCCGGGGAAATGCTCACGAAAGCGATCGACGAAGCCCTGGTTCTCTTCGGAAAAATCCGCCCTCGCATAGGCGCGAGCTTGCGCCGCATCATCCATCAATTCCGGTTCAAGTACGCGCTTCATCATTCGTTCCTACATTGAGTTCAGAGATCACTGACCGCTCGGTGCACGCGTCAACCACCACTGCATCACCAGGCTTCACTACTCCCTCACCAAGTACTCGCGCGTAGAGACGACTCCAGCCCGGATGCGTTTCTTGCGCGATTCGACGAAAATTCCCGTCCCTGAACCATGGCGCGTTCAAGCGACAGGGTGTGGTGTAACTGGTCAGTTCAAGTCGGACATGCTCGCCGATGGTGAGCCGGTCACCGGGTGCCATGTGCCGCCAATCGAGTCCGGCTACCGTAAGGTTTTCACCGCACGAGCCCGGCCCGATAGAATGCCCCTCGGCGCGTAAGGCTTCGATGACTTCCAGCGAGTACAGGCAGACGTCCCGATCTTTTCCACCGTGATACTTCCGATTGCGCTGGCGATCGCCGGTCAGCCCATCGCTGGTAATCACCGCTGAAAGCACGGCCTCCTTCGGCACTCCGCCATCGGAAACACTGACCTGGTGAACATGTGAAGCCGCCGATCGCTTCATAGCCGTATCAGGAACAAAGCCCGCCTTCGCACATCTCCATCGCGGTGGCTTCCAATGCGAGCCATCCATCTCGTTCGCGAACGGCCTTCACATACACTCCGCGAGCGGCATAGGCCGCTTCAATTTCCGCTCGCTGCTCAACCAACAACCCGGACAATAAGAGCCGGGCAGCACCGGCGGCATACTCGCAGAGCGTTTCGGTGGATGCCAGGAGGGTCTGCCGATCCAGATTGGCAAGCACCAGGGTGGGATTGAACGTCTCATGAGGTTGCCGGGCCTGGGCATGTCCCACAGCCAGCGTCAGCCGCCCGTCGAATCCATTGACCTGGGCATATTCCCGCGCGCAATCCACCGCGACCGCGTCGAAATCCACGCCCAGCGCTTCCGCTGCCCCAAGCCGTACAGCCACCATCGCCAGGACGCCGCTGCCGGTCCCCACATCCAGGACGCGATCGTCCGGTCGCACCAGCTGCTGCAGCCACTCAATCAGCAGCTGCGTCGTCGCATGATGGCCGGTGCCGAATGCCTGCTTGGGATCGATGATCAGTTCGATCTCACCGGAACGCAACGGCACCTCTTTCCAACTCGGCCTGATCAGCACCCCGCCGATCCTGATCGGCTCGACCAGACGAGACCATTGCGCGTTCCAATCCCGATTTGCCAGCTGATTGATACTCACCGCATGATCCGGGTCCTGGTGCCCCAGTTGGGTCAGCGCACGTTTCAGGTCCTGCCAGGTATCGGGTCCGCAACGGCCCGCAGGCCAATACAGATGCACCTGGTCATCCTCTTGCCAGGCTCCGGTCACATCAGGATCGTTCAAGACCCCCAGCAGCTCACCGGCATCCAGGGAGGTGCGCACATCGACTTGAATCCAGTCTTCCCTGTCTTCCACCACGGACTCGCTCGTCGCAGATTGATCTGCCTTGGAGGTTGACGTCATCTCAGACTCCCAGTATCGTCAGCATTATTGTGAATCCACCCACGTCACCAGGATCGAAACCCACTCGTGAGCAGCATCTCATCCATGCGCTCCGGCGCGCGGCTCATTTGGACACGAATGGCCGCCGCATCAGCGCGCGGTTTACCACGGCTCGGCTCGCGATTTTTGCCGGCGGCCTGCTCGGCGCCGTCATTCCACATAAAATAGGCTGGACGGTGCTTGGCAATCTGGTCCTCGCCTCCGGCTTCGTCCTGTTCCTCATCGTGGCCTGGTATCATAACAGGCTCGAAGATCGCTTGCATCGACTCCGGCGCTGGCAAGGCATCAAACGCGTGCACCTGGCGCGACTCGGTTTGAAATGGACGGAGATTCCGCTTCGTGAGGTACCCGTTCCGGAGCGCCACGGGTATGCCAGGGACCTTGACCTGGCCGGTCCGCGCTCCCTGCTCCATTTGATCGACCACACGATTTCTTCCCAGGGCCGGCAACGTCTCGCCTCATGGCTCTTGGAGCAGCCGCCTCATGCCGCCCAATGGTCGAGCCGGCAGGCCCTCATCCGCGAATTGACGCCTCTCTCATTGCTTCGAGACCGACTGATCCTGGAAGCGCAAGCGATGGAGGAAGCCGATATCGACGGGCGACGGCTGCTTTCGGTGTTGCAGAAACGGGTGGACGATTCAGGACTCATGCCGATGCTGCTGACGGAATCGGTCCTCGCCCTGACCACGGCCGCCCTGCTGCTCGCCGACTTGATGTCCGGCCTGGGCAATTATTGGATGCTGTCGTTCGGGCTGTACGCTTTTTTGTTCCTCTCGGTCCGCAGCCGGTCGGAAGAAATCTTCGACCATGCCCAGTCGCTGCACCTGCAACTGGAACGTCTCAGTTCCGTACTCGGTTATCTGGAACGGCGCGCCTATCGCGCCACTCCGCATCTGGCCCGGCTCTGCGGCCCGCTCCTGCAACAACACAGCAGTCCGTCCCGCTCGCTGAAACAGGCCGCCTCCCTGATGAACCGGCTCAGCGTGCGCGCCCATCCCCTTGTGCACTATCTCATCAACGCCGTCGGTCCATGGGATCTCTTCCATACCTACCGCCTGCAACAACTCCAGGACCGGATTGCGTCGGTTGCGCCGCTCTGGTTCGAACTGCTCGCCGAATTGGATGCCGCGGCGTCCCTGGCCACCTTCGCCCACCTGCACCCGGACTATCTCTGGCCGACGCTGCAGCACACCGGCACGGATGGACATGAAGACGGTGATGCGCCGAGGCTCGTGGCAGAAGGGCTGGCGCATCCGCTCATTCCGGCCGGGGTCCGCGTGGCAAACAACATTACATTTCAGGGGCGAGGACGGATCTTTCTCGTCACCGGCTCCAACATGTCCGGCAAGAGCACGTTCCTCAGAACCATCGGCCTCAACACCTGCCTCGCGCAGGCGGGAGCTCCGGTGTGTGCCACGGCCTTTCGCTGGTCGCTGGTGCGCATCGGCAGTTGCATCCGTGTGGATGATTCCCTCGACGGCGGCCTCTCGTTCTTTTATGCCGAGGTGAAACGGCTCAAAACCATCTTGGACAGCACCAGAGACCGACAAGGACCGCCGGTGCTGTGGCTGATCGACGAGGTCTTCAAAGGCACCAACAACCGGGAGCGGCTCATCGGCGGGCACGCGCTCATTACCGCACTCGCAGGCGGCAACGGATTCGGCCTGGTGACGACCCACGATCTGGAGCTCGCTGAATTAGAAAAGCAGCTGTCCACGGTCACCAATGTCCACTTTCAAGAAACCGTCGTGGACGGCGCCCTGCACTTCGATTACCGTCTCAAATCAGGCCCCTGCCCGACGACCAATGCCTTGCGGATCATGGCGCTCGAAGGGCTTCCGGTTGAGAGTGCCGATCCAACGCCATCGTGATAAGTAATTGCATCATTCCGGCAGTTTCGGCAGACTAAACCCTCACTATTGACAGGCGCTTGTGTTTCACCAGGCCAAGGAGGCTCCTATCGATCCGCAGTCGGATTCCTCACCACAGCCCGCGCGCCCGTTGCGGGGGTTGCTCATCGCACAGTTTTGCGGGGCCTTCAACGACAATGCCTGGAAATTTATGGTGGCCCTCCTGGGCATCCGGGCCGTCACCTCGACCCTCGCGCCCGGCCAGGATCTTGAAACGGCCTCGCAAACGCAGACCACGCTCGCAATGGTGGTGTTTACCCTTCCCCTGGTCTTGACCTCGTTCGTGGCGGGATTTTTTGCCGACCGGCTGAGCAAGCGGACCGTCATCATCACCATGAAGGGGGTGGAAGTTTTGCTCATGGCCGGCGCCACCCTCGCCCTGCTGTCGCATCCCACGGGAGGCCCCTGGGCCCTCGTGATGCTCGCCTGCATGGGTGTCCATAGCGCCCTGTTCAGCCCGGCCAAGTACGGCATTCTTCCCGAACTGTTGCCGCATGCCCAACTGGCCCGGGGCAACAGTATTCTAGAATTGTTCACCTTCCTGGCGATTTTGACGGGCACCACCGCCGGAGGGTTTCTGCTGGCCGGCGCCGGATCCCAACCCTGGCTTGCGCCGCTTGCACTGGCCGTGCTGGCGGCGATCGGTTTCGCCGCAGCCTGGGCGGTGCCGCCGGTCCCTCCCGCGCGCGCGACCGGGGGACTCTTCGATACCTTGCGCGGCGCGCTCTCAGCCTTGCGCGCGGATCGTCTGTTGCGACTAGCCATCACCGGCGCGGTGTTTTTCTGGACGATTGCCAGCCTCGTCGTGCAGAACGTGCTGGTCTATGCCAAGGCCGTGCTCGGTCTGTCGGACGCGCTCGCCACCGTCCCCTCCGCACTCATTTCAGTGGGCATCGGACTGGGTGCCCTCGTGGTCGGCCGCCTCTCCCGGTCTCGAGTGGAGTACGGACTGGTCCCTCTGGGGGCAGCAGGCGTCGCGACCTTCCTCCTAACGCTCGGCTGGTGGATGCCGGCCTTTACCGGTACCCTCGTCTTGATGATCGCGTTGGGCATGTCGAGCGCGCTGATCTTCATTCCCATCAATGCCCTGGTGCAGTGGCGCGCGCCGCACGACCGCCGGGGATCGGTCATCGCCCTGGAGAATATCTGCGTCTTCACGGGCATTCTGCTGGGCTCCCTGAGCGGCGGCCTGCTGGCGAGCGGCGGCCTTTCGACCGTCGGAATCTTCCTCGCCACGGCCGGCGTCACCACCATCGGAACGGCCTGGGCCATGTGGCTGATGCCAGAAACCTTCCTGCGCCTCGTGTTGGTGCTCCTGACCCATACGATCTATCGCCTGCGTATTGTCGGACAAACCCACGTGCCCGTCACGGGTGGCGCCCTGCTCGTCCCCAACCATATTTCATTTATCGATGGGTTTTTGCTGATCGCGAGCCTGGATCGGCCTGTCCGGTTTGTCGTCGATGCTCACTATGTGAACCTCCCCCTGTTCAAACCGTTCATGCGGGCGCTGAACGTGATTCCGATTACCTCCGACGGCGGCCCTCGCGTCATTCTCCGGGCTCTGCGCGATGCGGGCCAGGCCCTCGACGACGGTGATCTGGTCTGCATTTTCCCCGAAGGACAGATCACACGTACCGGCAATCTGCTGCCGTTCCGCCGTGGGTTCGAACGGATCGTGAAAGGCCGCGATGTGCCGGTAGTCCCGGTGCATCTGGATCGCGTCTGGGGAAGCATCTTCAGTTTTGTCGGAGGGAGATTTGTGACCAAATGGCCGGAGCGGCTGCCCTATCCGGTGACTGTCTCATTCGGGGCCCCGGTCCCTGCCGGCACACCGGCGCATGAGCTTCGCCGGCTCGTCAGAGAACTCGGCGAAACCGCCTGGCACTGGCGGAAGGCTTCACGGCGTCCGCTGCATGCGGCGTTTGTCCGCAGTATGCGGCGGCATCCCTTTCGCCTCGCGATGGCCGACGCGACGAAACCCCATGTGTCGTCGCTCCAGGCCTTGATCGGCGCGATCGCCCTGGCCCGCGCGCTGACGCCCCACTGGCAAGGACAAACCTCCGTGGGCCTGCTGCTGCCGCCAACCGTCGCGGGGGCGCTGACCACGGTTGCCGCCGCACTCGCCGGCCGCACCAGCGTGAACCTCAATTACACCGTCGGCAAGGCCGGGCTCGAATCGGCCGTGCGGCAGGCCCAACTTCACACCATCGTCACCAGCCGCAAGTTTATCGAGAAAGCCAAGCTCGAGGTCCCCGATGGGCCAACGATCCTGTGGCTGGAAGACATCGGCGCCTCCATCGGCAGCCTGCAGAAAGCGCTCGCCTCGGCCCTGGCGATGCTCGCCCCGCTCCGGCTCATTGAATCGGCCTGCGGGCAAACCCGCCGCGTGACCATGGATGATCTGGCCACCATTATCTTCAGCAGCGGCAGCACAGGCGAACCTAAAGGCGTGATGCTGACCCACTTCAGCATCGATGCCAATGTGCAAGCCGTCTCCCAAGTGCTGCCGCTGGACCCCGATGATCGCATCCTCGGCATTCTTCCGCTGTTCCACTCGTTCGGCTATCTCGTGTTCTGGTATGTCACGCTCAACGGCGCGGCCAGCGTATTCCACCCCTCCCCCCTCGATGTCACGGCCATTGGAGAACTATGCGCGAAATATCGCCTGACGTTTCTTGTCTGTACGCCCACATTTCTCCAGCTCTATCAACGCCGCTGCACGCCCGAACAATTCAGCACGCTGCGGGTCGTGCTGACGGGCGCGGAAAAATTGTCGTTGCGTCTGTGCCAGTCGTTCCAGGACCGGTTCGGGATCGGCCCGATCGAAGGCTATGGCGTGACGGAGTGCGCGCCGGTGATTGCCGTGAACTGTCCGGATTTCAGAGCGGCAGGATTCTTTCAGCCGGCCTCGCGGCGCGGGACCGTCGGCCAACCGCTTCCAGGCGTGTCCGTTCGTATCGTTGATCCCGAGAGTGATGCCATTCTTCCTCCAGGCACGCCCGGGATGTTGCTGGTGAAAGGCCCGAACGTCATGAACGGCTACTTAGGGCGCGAGGACCTGACAGCTCAGGCCATGCGCGACGGATGGTATATTACAGGCGATATCGCGACGCTTGATGATGACGGCTTCTTGACGATTACCGATCGGCTGTCACGCTTTTCCAAGATCGGCGGCGAAATGGTGCCGCATCGGCTGGTCGAAGAGGCGCTGCAACAGGCCTCAGGAGAAGAAATACCAGTCTGCGCGGTCACCGGCGTGCCGGATGAACGCAAAGGAGAACAGCTGGCCGTTCTGCACACCCTCGCCGAAGAACGACTGCCGCAGATTCTGGCGAAGGCCTCGGCCGCGGGTCTTCCGAATTTGTTTCTGCCCTCCCATAGCCATTGCTTCAAGGTCGAGGCGCTGCCGATTCTTGGCACGGGCAAACTGGATCTCCGCGCGCTCAAGCGAATGGCGATGGAACGGCTCAATAGACCTGGTGCGCGAACTACCGGCGCGGAGCCTCCGGCCAACTGACGCACGAGATGCAACCGGTTTTCGACGAACACATGACAAGGCCGATTACAAAAACGCTGATTGATTGCCACGTTCATCTCGCGGCACTGCCGGACGGTGACAACGGCTGCTACATCTCGCACAAAACCCTGCGCAGCCCGCTATTTCGCTTCCTGCTCTGGAAACAAGGCCTCTCACCGGAAAAGCCGCGTGAGGCGATTCAGCAATATCTTGCTGGTTTGACTTGCGATCTTGTTTTCCCGGACAGGTGATATCTCCAGCTCAAAAGCTAGCCCCGAACATGGATGGGAAAAAGTTCAATCCGCATTTCCTATTGAGTAGCCTGCTGATTGCTGGGCTTTTACTCGTCGTTTTGTATCTTATTCAGTTTCTGGACGAAACTCTTGGATTCGTGTCTTTGGGTCGATTTCTTCTGTGTGGATCAACAGTCTGAACTGGTGGGCATCCACAGCAATTTGGTTCAGCTTTTGGTTTACGACACTCTATACATTAAGATTCATAATTCAGGCGCTGCAGAAGGTCCTTGCGCAAAAAATGATTCGCACTCCCTAACTGCCATGACGCGAGACGACATCCTCACCCATCTGCGCGAAAGGATTCTGGCCTTCGCGACATCACGCCTCCAGCAGGACGCCGCCGAGGATCTCACGCAAGAGGTGCTGGTCCTGCTGCATGAGAAATATGCCCGCGTGACCGAGTTGACCGAACTGGTGCCCCTGGCCTTTCAGGTGCTCCGGTTCAAAATGCTGGATGCCCATCGCAAATCCTTGCGGCGGGGCGAGTATAATCAAGATTCCGTCGATGACCTGCCATTGGCCAATCCCGGCGACGATCCGGCCACCCAATTGGATCAGAAGCAGCGCGTCGAGCGCTTGTTGACCGCCGTGGCGCAGCTTGGAGAGCGCTGTCGTGAACTGTTCAGATGGAAGCTGGAGGGCCACAGCTTTCCCGAGATTCAAACACTCATGGGGCAGGCGTCGATCAACACCATTTACACCTGGGACCTGCGTTGCCGGAAACAGTTGTTGAGTCTGATGGGCGGCACATGGGAATAATCCAACATGAGCGTTGCCTGATTCGGCTTACGTTTTCCCGTTCACGTCTCACGCTTTACCGTTGACGTTTTCGTTCACGATTCACACGCAAACCGTATGGCTGATCACGAGCTGGAACAACTGTTAGGCGGCTTTGCGACTGATACCTTGACGCCGGAGGAACGCAAGCGGTTCTATGCCGCAGCTTTGCACGATCAGCAGCTGTTCACTGCCCTGGCCGACGAACAGGCATTGAAAGAGTTGTTGGCGGATCCGGATGTTCGCCGGCGTCTCCTGCAGGCTGTACAGCATCCGGGCTCCGCTGCAACAGGCGGGACACCTGGGTGGTTGAATTGGTTCAGGAAACCGGCAGGGCTTGCCTGGGCAGGAGGATTGGCAGCAGCCCTTTTTGCCATCGCATTTGGAACCAGAATCTATCAAGAGAGCCTCGACCGTACGACCCCCTCGACCGTGACCGAGGAGACCAGACCGGCCGCACCCCCGATGCCACGCGAACAGCCGTCGATGCCGGCGTCACAGTCTGCCGCTAGGCCAGAACCGCAAGCTATGGACCAGGTCGACGCGGCTAAGGAAACCAAACGTACCGATAAGCTTGTCCAACGCGAGCAGCCTGTTGCAGGCAAAGCGTCGGAGCAGTTGGCGTCCAAATCTCTCGCCGAGAATGCCACGCCTCGACGTGAGCGCGACACATTGAGCAAGCAGGCACCGCTGGTGACGCCGGAAAAGGATTCCCCACGCTCGGCGGCCTCAGCTGACCAGAAGCTCGCTGCACCCGCGGCAACTCCGGCAGCAGCTCCCCAGTCGTCGGCAGCGCCGCCTCTCTCGCAAGCGCCGGCCGGATTCTCGGGGGCAAGTGCTCCAGCCCCGAAGAAGAGCGCCCGCGCCCTCTTTTATGGCGAGGAATCGAGCTCCAGCATCGGGCAGGCGAAACCGCTGGGCCTTCGCTACAGTTTTGTGACGAGGGGAACCGATGGCCGGGCTCAGGAAGTCACGGCAGCGATGGTTGCGCGAGGCAGCGAACCAGTGCGCCTCACCGTTGAAGCGACGCAGGAATCGTATGTACAGGTGCTCCAAAACCTGGGATCTGCCGGCACCAGGCTCTGGTGGCCGCCGCAGGAAACCGGCAAGATCTCCCTCAAACTGCAGCCCGGAAAGCGAAGCGAGATTCCCATGCCGCCTCCGGCCGAGAACGGCCTGATCACGCTCATCATCCGGCTCTCGTCGAAACCCTTCGGACCGCTTACGATGCAGGAAGTCGGCATGCTCGACCGATTCTCCTCCTCTCTGCTCATCGAAACCGTCTCTCCCGGCACGACCACGGGCGTTCAGGAACAGGCGACCTATGTCGTGAGCCACGATCCATCCACCAGCGCCCAACTCGCCGTCGAGATACCGGTCGTTCAATAACGTGGGGATCTCCACACTCCGCAGCACGGATAGAACCGCATCGCCAACATGCCGGCTATCGCCGCCACGCCGCCGGTGAAGCACAGAGCAAATCCCAGCGCACCCGCGACAAACCACGGTCGCACGAACCGATATTCATCCGCCTTCAGCAATGGGTGCAGCTCCACGGGTCGTTGCCACCACCGGGGCGGTAGCGCCATACGCCCAGACAAGGTCCGATACAGGACGACGTGATACCACCAGCCAGTTGGTATGCCGATCAACAAGCCGATGGCCAGCGCCCAGAGACCGAGCTCGACCATTCGAGGTGGGGTGGCCACAACAGTCAGCAAACCTGTCAGCCCGATCACCACCAGGCTCGCCAACACGAGGAGCAGTTCAAGCATGGGCCGGATTATACGCGAACGACGGTAGGGAGGGTGGACACTGGCAGGTCACGGCGGCGCATCGATGTCGGTGCGGTTCCAGGTGAGAAAAAATAACATCGTATACTGGTTGTAAAACGTGCGGCCCACGAGGGTGGCGGACGAACCGAGAAATTCGCCGGTACGGTTGTCGTAAATATCCAGATGGAGCCGCGCATACCCGCTTTGGTGTTGTTGTTTGTAGAGCGTCAGTTCCGGGAGCGCGAAGGGAATCAGCAGGCTCTGCACCGGCGGCATGCCAAAGAAGGTGATTCCCTGCATCGTCCCGAACGATTCCGCCATGACACGCACGAGATAGGGCGACTCCATGTCGCGCGCCCGTACCAGATACCCCCTGCGTCCTAATTCCGCCGCGACCGTATCCCGAATATACAGGATATCCCGATTCGGACTGTTCAACGAGCCCAGGTCCGAATTCGTCATTCTCAGTCGGGATCGGTCGCTCTCCAAGCCGGTTGCATCGAGCTCGACGTTCACGCCGGCAGGCAACTGCACGGTGAGGTTCGTCAGCGCTTGATTCACGGCCTGTGTCAGCAGCACCTGCTCCACCGCCGTCCTGGGCGTTCGAGATAACTCTTGCTCGAGCGAGCAGCCGGCCAGAACTGCCATGAGGCCCAACAGGAAACACGAACGAATCAGCATGTCCTCAACCTCGACGGGAATCCCTTATGCGTAAAGGCTAATAGACTATGCGGTGCTGTTCAATGAGGCATATCCCTAGCGCTTGAGAGAATCGTCATGACGATTCTCTCGTGACGTCACTCCAGGGAGGCAGCGGGCCTATGCTCTACTGCGCGCGTCGAACGAGGACTTTCTGAAGCCGCGCGTTCCGCGAGCCAAGAGTATAGGCCTGCCGCCTCGCCCTCCCTCCCTTCTGAAAGGATTGCTCGCTTCGTTCCATACCCTCCTGTGAAGGGAGGCATTATGGAGCAGCACCACACCCGCCCAGAACCGGATGCGTCCGCGTATCGGTCTGATCCCCGCGTCTACCAAATCGCAAGCTTGAGCACCCTCCTCGTTTATGGTCTGTGCTGGCTGAACTTCGATCTGTCGATCCGGCAGATCGCCGTGACGATCGGCACTGCCTTGCTGACGCAATACGTCGGGACCAGGCTCGCCAACCTTCCACTGTTCGATCCCAAGAGCGCTCTGATCTCTTCACTGTCACTGTGTCTCCTCCTGCGTACCGATAATCCAGCGGTCGCTGCGCTGGCAGCCGTTCTCGCCATCGGCAGCAAGTTCGTCCTGCGCCGGCAGAACAAACACCTTTTCAATCCCACCAATCTGGCTCTGACCGTGGTCCTCGCAACCGGGCTCGGGTGGATATCGCCGGGACAATGGGGGCAGGCTGCTTGGGTCGCCTTTCTTATCGCCTGCCTTGGAAGTCTGGTCGTCACCCGCGCCGCACGCGCCGATGTCACACTGGCGTTTCTCACCTTCTATGTCGGGCTGTTATTCGCACGGGCCCTGAGACTCGGTGATCCCATCACGATTCCACTCCATCAACTCGAAAGCGGCGCACTGCTCATTTTTGCCTTCTTTATGATTTCCGATCCGAAGACAACGCCCGATTCACGAATCGGGCGCATCCTCTACGCGCTCCTCGTGGCACTGGCCGCACTCTATGTGCAGTTCGGGCTGTTCAGACCGAACGGGCCTCTGTGGGGCCTCATCGCCTGCGCGCCGCTGGTGCCAGTGATCGATTACCTGTCTCCAGGCCCACGTTATCACTGGACGCTGCCTCCAACCGGTCGTCCTGCTGACTCAATGACCGAACCTGTTTTGGCTTCCGTCCCCGCTGTATCACTCACCAAGGAGGTTCCTATGCGACGTGTCATCGTTCCGTCATTACTTCTGATGCTGACCCTCTTCGCCTGGGCAGGCGATGCCTCGGCCTTTTGCGGTTTTTATGTCGGCAAGGCCGATACGAAACTATTCAATAGGGCCTCCGAGGTGGCGATCGCGCGGCACGAGAACAAGACCGTCATCACGATGGCCAATGACTTCACAGGCGACGTAAAGGAGTTCGCGCTGGTGGTGCCGGTCCCGACGATCTTGGAGAAAGAACAGATCCACGTCGGCGATCCGGCGTTGCTGAAACATCTGGCTGATTACTCCGCACCTCGACTGGTGGAATACTTCGACCAGAATCCCTGCCTCCGTTACGACCTGATGGAACGCCGCAGCATGGACGCCATGAAGAGCGTGGCACCGGCGGCTGCTCCGCGTGAACGCGACAAGGCCCTGGGCGTGACGGTGGAGGCGCAATATACGGTCGGTGAATACGACATCCTCATCCTCTCCGGCAAAGAAAGCAGCGGCTTGGAAAGCTGGCTGACCGAGAACGGCTACCGCATCCCGCAGGGCGCGTCGGCAGTCCTGCAGAGTTATCTCAAACAGGGCATGAAATTCTTCGTCGCGAAGGTCAACCTGGGAGAGCAGGCCAAGCTTGGTCTAACGCACCTCCGGCCGCTGCAGATTGCGTTCGAATCCCCCAAGTTCATGCTGCCGATCCGGCTCGGCACGGTCAACGCCGACGGGGCGCAGGAATTAATTCTCTACTTCCTCACCAAGCAAGGCCGCGTCGAAACCACCAACTACCGGACGGTGCGGTTGCCCGACGCGCAGGAGGTTCCACTGTTCGTGAAGGACAAGTTCGGCGACTTCTACCGCGACCTCTTCAGCCGGCAGGTAAAGCGAGAACAGGAACGCGGCGTCTTCATGGAATATGCCTGGGATATGAACTGGTGTGATCCCTGCGCCGCCGACCCGCTGTCGGCTGAAGAGTTGCGCAGTCTTGGCGTGTTTTGGCAGGAGAGCAGCGACCGGATGCGAAAAGGCCTGCCCATGGCGCAAAACGTGTTTCTGACCCGACTGCATGTCCGCTACGACGCCGCGCATTTTCCGGAAGACCTGATGTTCCAGGAGACCTCCGATCGCGGCAACTTCCAGGCACGCTACATCCTGCGCCATCCGTGGACCGGAACGGAGGACTGTGCAGCAGCCACCATGTATCGTCAACACCTGCGCGAGCGGTACGAGCAGGAAGCGCAGACACTTGCCTCGCTGACCGGGTGGAACATCAACGAGATCCGCAACTCAATGAAACTGGCATCCCTGCCGACCGACAGGGAGAAGAAATGGTATCAGCGTTTGTGGAATAACTAGTCGCAGACAGAAACCGGAGGCCGGAATAGCCGGCCTCCGTAAAGCGCCACCCTCTTTGTAATCAGATTCGATATGGGGCAGGAAATTACTTCGTGGCGCAATCGCCCGTGCGTTTGCCATCAACCTTCATCGTCACCGACAGGGCCTTGTCGCCTTTCGGCGTCGCTTTGCGGACGACAGAAAAACCGGTATTGGAGACCGTGCCTTCGACGCGGGTCATCGCGTACAGGCCTTCAATATCGTAACTCACGGTCCCGCCATGCATCGACACGTTCATCACCTTGTTCGCCGGATTAGGTTTGAATCCGTTTAAGGCATAATAATTAAACACCGCATCCGGGTTCGCCAAATGTTCCTCCTTCACACATCGGGTATGGGTGTCCGGCTTGCCAGCCTCCCCGCTGCTGCTCTCGGTCACGGCCGTCACCTGGTACTCACCCGGCTTCAGCGGGACCGCCTCTGCCCACACCAATGGCGCAGCGCCGAGGATTCCCGCGATCACACACAAGCCCATGCCTACCTTCATCGTCGCCCTCCTTGTGATACCGGGGTGCGTCTGCTCCTGGCTCATCACAAAGACCAGGCCGCCTCGCCCGAATTCGTGCCCCATCAAGGACCCGGCGATTGTGCTGATGCCTGGAGATATTGTCAACCGTTACCTCGTTGCAGACAGTCTCCAAGGTCTGCCGGAACGAGGGCCAGCCTAGGCTCATTTCCCTGCCGACTATGCTATAGTCGGCCACCATCATCTCCCTATCGCCGCATGAAAGGAGCACTACGTATGACAGGAACCCGTCGTTCGCTCATCGCCGCAGTCAGCGGACTTTCACTTCTGGCGTTGCTCTCGGCCTGTTCCTTCAAGGCCACGTTTAAAGAGACCACCGACACCACATCGAATATCACCGGCACCACGTCCGGGCGCATCTGGTGGAATGAAGACGGCCTGCTGAAATCTGAGCACAAGGTAGCCGCCTTCACCGCCTACAATGCGGAGAATCTGGAAGCCGATGCGGCCCGGGGACAGGGCGAATATCTCGCGTCGTTGAATACGCTCACGAATCTCCCGGATGCACCGGCATTTCAGCCCTCCGCGCAGGATGCGTTCAGCCGCTGGGGCCACGGCGGCTCCCTGTCGGCTACCGACCTCGTCAAGGCCTTACAAACCGCGCACCGCTGACACAGAGGCCGATCACCGTAGAGTCGCCCAGACACCGCACTTCACCGGAGTTCGAGACGGACATGAACGCGCCGCGCAATCCCCTCGCCATCCATCGCATCTTTCATCCGACGGATTTTTCGCAGGACAGCCAGGTGGCATTCGTCCATGCCCTCAAGCTGGCATTGGTCTTTCGCGCCGAGCTGACCATCATGCACGTGGATCCCGACGTCTCCCCCGAAGGGTTCGAGGATTTTCCCCGCATCCGTCCGACGCTCGCACAATGGGGACTGCTCCCGGAATCCAGCGCGAAAAGCGATGTGACCTCGCTGGGCATCCGGATCCGGAAGGTTCGCGCCCTGGCCGCCGATGCCAAACAGGCGATCATTCATCATCTGACCGCCACACCGACCGATCTCATGGTCCTGGCCACGCACAAACACGAGGGATTCGCCCGGTGGATCCATCATGCCGTCGCGGAACCGGTGTCACGCGCCATGCATGTCACGACGCTATTCGTCCCCTCCAACGTTGAGGGATTTGTCTCGCGCGCCACCGGCGCAACCTCCCTGCATCGTGTGCTGCTGCCGATCTCGCGTACCCCGTCGTCTCAACCGGCCATCGATGCGGCGACCGTGCTGGTTTCTCAACTGAGCGCGCCGCCAGTCACGATGACGCTCATTCATGCCGGCGCGGAAGGCGAGGTTGAGACGCTGGCGCTTCCACAGAAGGCCGACTGGTCCTGGAATCAGTTGTTTGGAAAAGGCGATCCCGTCGAATGGATTCTCGCGGCAGGCGCCGAATTCGATGTGGATGTGATTGTGATGGCGACCAAAGGGCAGGACAGCCTGCTCGATATGTTGCGCGGCAGTACGACGGAACGCGTCTTGCGGGGTGCGCGCTGCCCGCTGCTTGCCATTCCCGCACCGCTTATTTGATCAGGATCGCACGTCCCGTTGCGCCACTTCGAGGATCGGCGGCATCTGCCGATCGTTCGCCGTTCGTCCGGTCACGGTGCGAATGACGACGCCCTCGCGAAACACCACGAAGTTCGACGGGATCGCCGCGATACGAGGCCCGGGGAGAATGATCCCGGCCAGGTTCAAGGGATCAGCCGCCGAAATTTTGATCTCCTGCTGGGCGGCGGTGCCCGGGCGCTTCTTCAAGGCCCGTAACGCCTCCAGCGCCTCCGGCAAGGCAAATTGCTCTCCCGTAAATCCACTGACGAACCGTCCCCCGCGCAACTCTCCCGTCGATTCGAGGCGCCGGTAACAGATCAACAGGTCTCGCCAGGAAGAGACGATCGACTCGCGTGCCAACAGATCGCGGAATACTACGCCATATCGCTGCAGCAATTGCCGCGCAATACGTTCCGTCCCCTGCGCCGGTTGTGAGAAACCAAGAACATGAGCAGACGAAGACGGTGACCGCGAGTCCGCCGAGACCTGACAAGAGGCCGGCGATTGTCCGAGGACCGGCCTCAGGAGCGACCAGCGTCCACCGACGTGGCGGGGCCGGCGATTCCGATCGGACGCCTCCGCGCGACGTCGCCGCGGATCGATGAGCGCCCGTAAATTATCGAACCCGTCGGCTGTCACCAGCCCGGCAGCGACCAATTCCCACAGCCCGTCCTCCACTTCCGACGCCAACAAGCGGGTCCCGTGCAGCAGCTCGCTGAAAAAGCTCGCACCACGCTCCTGCAGACAACGGCGAATGGCCTGAGCCGAGAGGCTGAGTTTGGAGGAAAGATCCAATCGTGCCAAATCCTCTCCAGTCGCCTCCAGCAGCACCGCAGCGTCTTCTCGCGCAAATAGACTGACGGGCGCGACACGCGTCGGAACCACGCGCCGTCCCGGCAACAGGGCAAGCTCCTGCATGAGCCGCGGATGCGGCGTGACTCGGCCCCACATCAGCGCGCCGCCCAAACAGAGCCGGTCCAGCCATTCCGGCTGATACTTCGCCAGCCGAACTCGAAGAATCTGCGCTTCCCAGGCCGATGCGGCGGCCTCGAAGCCTCCAAGTTGTTTCGCCACTTCGAGTAGTCCGGCCTCTCCATGGAGACGAGCTCCCGGTGACGCGTGCTGCCATTGGAACAGAAACCGCATGAACTCAGCAGCCGTGACGGGTTCAATCTCCTTGCGTAGCCGACCGACCGTGAGACGGTAAATTCTGGCCAACAGCCGCCGATGACACCACTCCACTACCCCATCCGTGGGTTGTGAGGCCTGCGTTGAAAATCGCCCTCGCAGGACGTGGCCTTGCGCTTCGAGTCTCAACATCGCCCCGTCGACATCCTGCACGGCCAAATCCAGGCGCGCAGCTAGGTCGGCCGTCGTCACCGGCCCGATACTTTCCATCCATCCCAAGGCGACGCGCTGAATCACCGCTTCCCGCTCCAGCGAGGTTTCGGGAGGCGTCGGGGCCGCCTCCGGATCGATCCGGGCATCGGGATACAGCAAGCTAGCGTATTGATGATTCTCCGCAGCCAACCATCCTCGCTTTCTCCCATCCTTCCACAGCGTGGCGATCCGGCCTGCGGCCTCGAGCCTCGGCACGAGCAGGTCCCATCCCGGCATACACGCGCAGGGCACCCAGCCGAGGGTCAGCAGCGCATCGTGCAATTCCTCCGCATCACGCACATCGGGCCAGGATTCTTCTCTGACTTGATCGATGGCTGACTGGTCCAACGCGCCCATCTCGCCCGCCAATGCGGCCGGCAGCGTGCGCCGCATATCCACGGCCCGTGCCCGACGTTCTTCGAGCGGCGCATCGTCGAGATACGCATAGGGATTGGCGTTTAAGATTTCGTGGCAGAAAGCGGACGGCATCGGCGTGTCGACGGCGATGCAGGCAATCGCGCCGGATTCGATGCGATTCAGCACCGCTGCCAACCCCTCGATGTCCATCGCTTCCGTCAGGCAATCCCGGATCGTTTCCTGCGCCAACGGATGGTCAGGAATCTGACGTTCCGTGCGTTCTCCTTGGAAATTGTCCTGGCAGGCAATGGCATCGGGGAACACGGCGGCCAGGAGATCTTCAGCGCGCATACGTTGAATTTGAGGTGGCACCCGCTTTCCTCCGGCAAACCGGAGCAACGCCAAGGCTCGCGACGCATTCCACCGCCACCGGGTCATGAACATCGGCGCCTGCAGCACGGCCTGGGTCAACACCTCGCGCAGAGTGTTGACGTTCAGAAAGGCAAACAGCGTCTCGAGCGGAAAACTGTGCTTTTCGCCCAGCGACAGCACGATCCCTTCATCCGTCGCGGCGGCTTGCAGTTCAAAATCGAAGGTCACGCAAAAGCGTTTCCGCAGGGCGAGCCCCCAAGCGCGATTCACCCTGCCGCCGAACGGCGCATGGATAACGAGCTGCATGCCCCCGCTTTCATCGAAGAATCGTTCCGCCACGATCGTCTGTTGCGTGGGCACCGTCCCCAGAACAGCCTTCCCGGTTAACAGATATTGCACCGCCTGTTCCGCTCCTCGCTGGTCGAGACCGCATTCCTGCTTGAGCCATTGCACCGGCGGCGCGGAAGGAGGAGGCGCCGGCACATGTGGATCCAGGCCCTGATCGAGATCGGCCCTGAGACGCGCCACTTCGGCCGACAAATCCGCCGTACGCGCCGGCGCTTCACCCCGCCAGAACGGAATGGTCGGTGGAGCACCCTGCGCATCTTCGACACGCATCTTGCCGGTTTCGACGCCTTTGATGCGCCAGGATGTATTGCCCAGCAGGATAATGTCTCCCGCCAGACTCTCGACGGCGAAATCTTCATCGACTGATCCCACCACCGTGCCGTCCGGTTCAGCAATCACGGCGTAGTTGGCAGTATCGGGAATGGCGCCGCCGGACGTGATGGCGGCCAATCTGGCCCCGCGGCGGCCGCGGATCTGATGGTTGATACGGTCGTGGTGCAGATAGGCTCGTCCACGGCCTCGGCTGGTCGCGTATCCGTCGGCCAGCATGGCGACCACCGCGTCGAACGTCTCACGGCTCAGGTCGCGGAATGGCATGGCCTTGCGGCACAACTCATACAGCTCCGTCTCGTCCCAGGCTTGGGTGGCAGCCGCCGCGACAATCTGTTGCGCCAGGACATCAAGGGGTGCAGGCGGCACCTCGATGTGGTCCAGCACACCGGCTCTGATCGACCGAATCAGTGCGGCACATTCGATCAACTCGTCACGCGTCGTGGCAAACAGTCGGCCCTTCGGAATGGCATGAACCCAATGGCCGGCCCGGCCGACACGCTGTAGACAGGTGGCGATGGACCGGGGTGATCCGATCTGGCAGACCAGATCGACCGTTCCGACATCGATGCCGAGTTCCAGCGAGGCCGTCGCGACAACCACTCGCACGGCGCCCGTCTTTAAACGATCCTCGGCAGCCAAGCGGATCTCCCGCGACAAGCTCCCGTGGTGAGCCGCCACGATGCCGTCGCCCAGGTGGCGCAATCGATCTTCTAAGTAGTGCGAGACCCGCTCGGCCAAGCGCCGCGTATTGACGAACACCAGTGTGGAGCGATGCGCTTCCACCAGTTCGGCAACCCGATCGTAGATATCGCTCCAGATCGCATTGGTCGCCACGGGCCCGAGTTCGTCCTTCGGGACTTCGACCGCCAGATCCATGTCGCGCCGATGGCCGACATCGATGATTGCGACATCGTTCGCCACCGGCATGTCGTCGCCTGAACGCCCGTCTGTGAAACCCTCATTTCGCGTCAGTGCAGAGGGCGACCGGTTCCCCACTAAGAAGTGGCCCATACGCTCAATCGGACGTTGGGTGGCGGACAGACCGATCCGTTGCACGACACCACCGGCCAGCGCCGCCGCGCGTTCCAACGACAGGGCTAAGTGCGCCCCTCGTTTGTTCGGGGCGACGGCATGGACCTCATCGACAATGACCGTACGGACCGTCTTCAACATCGCCCGGCTCTTTTCCGCGGTGAGCAGAATAAACAGCGATTCGGGCGTGGTAATCAGGATATGCGGAGGGCGCCGGAGCATCTGCTGCCGCTCGCTCATCGGTGTGTCGCCGGTCCGTACGATGACTCGCAGATCAGGCAACAACAGTCCCGCCGAAAGGGCCGCTTGACCGATCTCGAGGAGCGGTTGCTGAAGGTTTTTTTGCACATCGTTGCTGAGCGCTTTGAGCGGCGAGACGTAGAGGATTTGCGTTTCATCCCGCAAGTCGCAACGTAGCGCCTGCTGAAACAGCCGATCGATACAGGACAGGAATGCTGCGAGAGTCTTTCCCGATCCGGTCGGGGCGGAAATCAGCAGATCACGCCCGGACTGAATCTCCGGCCAAGCCTGCTGCTGGACGTCAGTCGCGACCGCAAATTTTTCGGTGAACCATTCAGCGATGATGGGATGAAAGGGCAGAGCCGGCGTCATCGGGCGATCGTAACACAACCACCACTGGCGGAACATGCGGGTCGGATCGTTGAATTGTGCGGTAGCTGGGGGGGAGTCTCCGGAGGGGGAACTTTTATGGAACGAGAGGCCGTGCGGAGAGCATACAGACCGTGCCAGTTTAGGAGGCGGGATGTGGTCGTCTTGCTCTTAGCGAACACACAGCAGGCCAGGCTGCCTCATTATTCGCCATAGGATTTTAAGATGTCATAGGACAAACGGCATTCGCTGCAGTAGTTTCTCGAAAACCGCACCTGGGATGGCGACACCACGTGTCGCGCCAGATAACTCGGGAAATCGACCCAACAGTTCGTCCCCCTGGCGGAGAATCCATCGTCGCGCACCCGGCGGCACAACTCACACATCGGTACGACTCGCACCATCGTCGATCTCCTGTTGCAGAATTCATGCTCAAGGATCACCGCAGTCAGGTGTCCTGTTTTCGGATCGCCCGCACATGAAGATCATCCGGACAACAAACTCGCTCTCCCCGGAGCACTCGGCCAAGGTAGTGCCCGAGATCGACCGTCAGGTGCTTCACCAAATATCCGCTCGCCCCAGCCTCGAATGCGGCCATAACGTAGACCGGGTCCTCATGGAGCGCAAAAAAGACCACCTTGCTATCCGGCAGTGTCTCGTATAACTGACGAGCCGTCCCGAGCCCCTCCAGAAAGGAGAGGGAAAAATCCAGAATAATCAACTCCGGCTCGAGTTTTTTTGCCGTCATGACCACGGCTTCGCCCTCGGTTTCGGATGCCACCACCTCGTAGTGAGATTCCAGCAAAATCTCCAAATAGGCGAGCATGGCCCGAGAGGAATCGCCGATCAACACACGGGGACGCGACATCTTCTTTCTCATAGTCCTACGAGTCACTGCGTAGTTAAAGAAGGCGTATAGTAGGACAAGTGAAGGGAAAACCACACGCGTAAGAGAACGGGTTTCAAGGCCAAAAAGATACTGGCCTACAGACTAGTATTGGCAAGACGGATGGGATAGGAAACGGATGGATTCCCGCTAGGTCTGGCTGGTTAAACCCTGCGCCAAGGCATACTTCACGAGTTCGACAGTGGTGTGCAGGTTGAGCTGTTCCATGATTTGCCCCTTATGAAACTCAACCGTGCGCGGAGAAATCTTGAGAGTGCCGGCAATATCCTTCACTGTATGGCCCTCGGCCAGGAGCTGCAACACTTCGCGTTGACGGGTGGTGAGTTCAGGGCCTGACGGAGCGCCGCCATCCACCCCGCGCAGCATGCTTTCCACGACTTCTTTCGTGACGAGCGGCGTCACATAGAAATTGCCGCCCCGAACCGCTCGGATCGCCTGGGCCAATTCCTCGCCCACACAACGCTTGAGCAGATAGGCGGAGGCGCCGGCCTCGAAGGCGGCGCGCACATACGCCGGATCGGCATGCATGGTGATAAACACCACTTTGACCTGAGGAAACTTGACCTTCATGACCCGGGCGGCATCGATACCGTTCAGCACCGGCATGGAGATGTCCAAAATGACGATATCCGGCTTCAGCTGCGGCACCGCCTCCAGCAGCGCCCGCCCGTCGCCTACGGTGCCGACCAACTCGCACTGATCATCCAACAACCGTCGAAATCCCTCCAGGACGAGGGTATGGTCATCTGCCAACAATACACGCGGAAGCGTCATATCGCCACCCGGACAAGCGGTACGTACATGGATACGGTTGTTCCTTTACCGAGGCTGGATTCCACTTCGCACGTGCCCTGCACAGACAGGAGGCGTTCGCGCATATTCAACAGCCCCAACCCGCCCTCACATCGATCCACCGTCAGTTGATCGAACCCCTTGCCGTCATCGCGTACCACCACGACCACCCCCTCCTCTTCAACCGTGACCTCCACTTCGACCCGGGTTGCTTTCGCATGACGGGCGATATTGGACAGGCTCTCTTGAACGACGCGGTACAGCGCCGTCGAGGCAGTTTTGTCGAGCGGCTGGTCAAGGGGTTGATGGACGAACAAGGCTTTGACGCCCGTTCGAACGGAGAAGTCATCCAGGAGGCGCTGCAAGGCCGCCTTCAGCCCCAGGTCATCGAGAATGGAGGGATGAAAGCGATAGGCCATGTACCGTACGTCGTCGGAGAGCGCCTCCAACCCCTTCAACACATTGTGCACACCATCTTGAGCAGTCCCAGGCGAGCTCCCGATTTGCCGGTCCACGCGCTGAAGCTCCAACATGAGCAACGCCAGTCGTTGATTGACATCATCGTGCAGATCCTGAGCGATCCGTCGGCGTTCCTCTTCCTGAGCCGTCAGAATCCGCCCGGTCAGGGTATGCAACTGTTCTTCACTGCGCTCCAAGGCCAGGCGGCTGGCGGCTAAATCTGCAGTCCGCGCTTCCACCCCCCGCTCCAGCCGCTCATTCACTTCCTCGAGAAGCCGTTCGGTACGGCGACGCTGATAGATAAAGACCACAGGCGCCCATAGCCCGAAGAGACTGAACAGGTGATTGACCCATTCAAACCACGGGGGAAGATTGGGTACTCGCGGGCTGAACGGAGCCGCAATAATCGTAAGCAATGAGCAGGCCGTGGCGGTGACGATCGGCAACCATCGGTATTGACTGGCGGACGACAGGAGCACGACCGCGCTGTAGAGCACCGCGTTCGCCACGCCCAGCGGCAGTTGCAGATCCAGCACAAAAAAGAGACAGGCCAGCAGGCCGGCGAGTCCGACCAGAATCCGCTGCCGCCGTTGCGCCTGAACATCGGTCGGTCGCCCGATTATTTCACCCGTCTCGTCCTGACGAAAGTTGAAAGATGCCATCGGGGCCGGATTTTAGCACGTGCCTCTGTCCGGAGACTAGAACCAGAATGGGCTCAAACCGGTAGCAGCAAACGACCCAACGGTTCGGGTATGATGCCCCGATGTCCGCCCTCCGCCCCATGGTCATCCTCGGAACCGGCTATACCGGCCGCTGGATTCAGAAGCTGGCGCGGGAACAGTCGCTTCCCATTCTGGCCAGCAGCCGACGGCCAGAGCACCACCTCCGCGACGTGGCCCAGACCGCCCGCCTCCAGTTCGATCTGGATCAGCCGTCCACCTGGGATGCGTTGCCGATGGACGCCGACCTGATCTGGACGTTTCCGGCGGTTCCTCTTGAGCAGGTTCAGGCCTTCGCCACACACTCCTGCAGCCATTCCCGTCGGCTGGTGGTATTAGGCAGCACGTCGGCCTACGATCGAGGCGATGAACCGTTGACGAACATGCCCCCATGGATCGACGAATCAAGCCCGGTCAATTTCGATCTTCCGCGCGTTCAGGGGGAGGAATACCTCCGCACCCAACACGATGGCATCATCCTGCGTGTGGCCGGGATTTACGGACCGAATCGCAATCCGGTGGAGTGGATCCGCCAAGGACGTGTCGGCCCGACGCATAAATTCGTGAATTTGATTCATGTCGAGGATTTGGCCGCGCTCTGCCTTCTCGCCCTGCGGACCGGACGCGCGGGGGACATCTACAACATCAGTGACGGGCATCCGCGACGATGGGCCGACATTTGTGCGGAAGTGTCACGCAGATGGGGCATTGTAAGCCCGCGGGAAGCCTCCTCCTGCCAATCGGGCAAGCGGATCTGCAACCGCAAAACACTCGACACACTCCACTACACACTCCGGCATCCGGACCTCTATCACACGCTGGCCGCCTTGCAACAGGCAGCAGGCGCGCGCATGACTCCTTAGCGAAGGCCTCACTCTTTGGCCAGGCGAGTAGGGTTTCCCGCAAGTACCTGGTGGATGGCCTCCCCGGCGATGCGCTGCCCCGCCGCCGTCCAATGCGTGTCATCGGGAAGATAGGTCAACACGCCCTGCGCGGCGGCGTTGCGAAGCGGTGGAGTCAAATCGAGAAATTCGATCTCCGGCGCGAGCTGCTTCAGCATCGACGCAACTTCCTCCGGCAGATCGTTGAGCGGCCACTCCCTCATTTCCTTTGTAAGGGGCTCAAAGTTTTCCAATCCCTGATGCACCCGATGCTTCACCGGGGCAAATGCCACCACAAGGCGAATACCCTGTTGGCGGCTTACCTGATAGGCTTCGGCCCAAATTGCTCGCAGCCGTTCCAGGCGCAGTCTGTCCGTGGGCCGCAATGCCCCGAGTTTCTCCCAAAAGTACAGCAGGGTTTCCCTTCCTTCCGCATCCAGAAAGCGGCCACGAAGACGCAAATAATCAGGGTGCGGCACACATCCTTGCACCGCTTTGCGTGAGAGGAGCAGCAGATTTCTCGTCAACGAGCGCATCCAATAGTCATCGTGCGCGGCGCTCGTATCGGGTACGGCCCGCACCTCCTGATCTTCCGGATCCAATTGATAGAGATCGTTTCCCTCAAAAAATACCCACACAATCGTCTTCGGTTGAAGGGCCAGCGCATACCGCTTTAGCACGACGAGTTCCTGCTCCGGCCCGTATCCGCTGATCCCTAAATTCGCCACGGACGCGCGCAACCGCTGGCTTAATTGCGTCGTGAGGAGACTGCTACCGGGGAGCATGGGCGATTCAACATAGGAGTCACCGATGACCACGACATCGGCCCGGTCCATATCCGTGTCGTTCCGAAAACCTCGATGGTCGTACCGGAGATCGAATCGTTCCGGAGTATTCGCCGGAAGGCAGAGCGCTTCACCGATATTCCCCCGCACGAAAGACCCTTGCTCGCGGTAATGCGCCTCACGGCGGTAGCCGAGTTCCGGATCACGCACATACCCGGAACGATCGAACCATTCGCGTCCCGGGGTACCGAACAGGGTTTGGTAATTAAGCAGTCCCGCAACGGCCAACAACTCGGCCGACCCCAGCACGACGATTCCGCAGAGGGTCATCAGGACGAACCGGCCCTGGATCTCCTTTCGCGGCAGATCGGAGAACAGCGCATACAACCCCCAACACAACAAATAACCTGCGACGAGGTTGTCCACGAGGTGCTTGGTACTCGTCACCCCCGTCATCCATACCAGTGTCCCGCCACACAGGAAGATGGCTATCGCCAACCATGTAGGCTTGTATCTCAACACGTCCCCCTCCAGATTCGTACCAAAATACGCCGGCGGCCTGCCTCTACACTAGCCGCCGCATACGATTGTCACATTCACGGCAACGCTGAACACTTGTCCAGCAATACTGGACATTTTTGCAGCCGTATTCAAGGGGGCAGGAAGCTGGAGAGGCCCTTAGCCTGGGCCCTCAGGCACCGACGGGACGCACTACATCGAAAGACAGCGATGTCTCATTCCTTGAGACTCCCCCCCAAAACGTGCTACACAGGTAAAAAGGCGGGTTTGCGCGTTCCGTTTTCTGTAGGCGCCCACGAGCCAGCGATGATCGAGATTGTCAGAAAAAAGAAACCGGCCGGACGCACCCCGCCATCCCCGACCAAAACCGAAGTGCACGTCGGCGACATTGTCCGCCGGCTCCGCAAGGCTCATCACTTGTCGGTGAGAACACTCGCCGATAAGTGCGGGTTCTCTCCCAGCTTCATTTCTCAGGTCGAGTTACGCCAAGCCTCGCCGTCCATCGCCTCCACTGAAAAGATTGCTTCCGCGTTAGGCGTCACCCTGGGAGAATTCTTCCGAGCCATCGACCCCACCCCACCGGCCGTCATCCGATCGGATGCCAGACCGGTCGTGCAAAGCGAATGGTCCCGCGCAAAAATCGAAGCGTTAGGCCCATTCAACAAGGACAGCCAGTTCGAGCCCATGGTGATTACGATCCAGCCGGGCGGAGCCAGCGGGCATAAACCCTACGTACGCCAGGCTGAACAGTTAGCGGTGGTACTGCTGGGCACGCTCGAATTGACCTTGGAAGAGGAAGTGCACCATCTCAAGCGGGGCGATGCCGCCGGGATTCCCGCCGGCAATCGTCATTGCTGGCGAAACATCAGCAAGCGGCCGGCGCAAATTCTGATCGTCACGGCACACCGGCGCTTGTAATCACTGCGATCACGTCCCACCGCCAGCAGGCTCCCACCCATCTTAACGGCAGGGAAACCCCGGGAGCATCGGGCCCGCTCTCGCGTCTCAGGACCGCAAGAGCGCCATCACACTGAGACAAACCAGCAGATTATTGACGGCATGCCCGATCATTCCCGGCCACAAGCTACCCGTCCGCTCATAGGCCCACGCCCATAACACGCCGCTCCAAAAGACACTCAGGAATCCGATCACTCCGTAGCCGTGAGCAATGGCAAACAGCGCCGCGCTCAGCATGGCGGCTGTGCCCCATTGGAACCGCCGCCTGAAGACGCCGAACAACAGTCCCCGAAAGGCCAGCTCTTCAAACACCGGCGCAAAGACCACATATTCCATCAAGCTGACGATCAGGGTCGGAGGCGTGCCCCATACGAGATCGGCATCGAACCATTCGGTCCAGTGACTGATCAAATTGAGCGGTTCGGCAATGCGTCCCAACACCCACTCTCCCGCGAGTCCGGCTGCCACGACCGCCAGGACCGCTAAACTCAGTTGTCCCACATGACGCGGTTCAAGACTCAACCCCAATCCTCGCCAAAACGTCTGCCGCTGGGGACGCAGCAGGTGATAATAGGCCAGCGCCAGCAATGGCAGGTTCGACAACGGCACCGCAACGACCCGCAATGAGGGCACGTCGCCGGCGGCAAAGAGGAACGCCACCGTCAAGAGTGCACCAACGGCGCCCCCTCGAAGCAACACCCCGGCCCCCAGACGTCCGGCCCATAAGGGCGGCAACTCGGCGGATCCCACTCGAAACATGGCCGCGCCTTTGCCTCGCCGCAGCCACGCGATCAAGACGAGACCTCCTATGACCATGAGGCTCAACTCAAGCAGGGCGAATGCCCGTGCGCGCCGAACCAATCCTTCGATGCGTTGCTGATCGCCTGTCTCGATCGTGACCAGCAGCGGACGATCGCCCGCCCGCTCGGCTATACGAGTCGCCAGCCGGCTATAGAACCAACCGGAGACTGGTTGCTCCGCCAGGGAGGCTTGCAAATCGAAACCGACGTCGGGAGTCACATGCGTCTCAACGTAGCCGGCCTGCAGCAGTCGGGCGAACAAGGGATAGGGCGCGGCCTGCCGTATCCATCGCGAAATACTTTGGCGAACCTCCGGAAGATGTCCCGCCTCACCTTCCAGGATGGCCATGTGGAAATCGACAAACGGATCGGACGCTTCTTCAGCCAGTTCGCGATACCACTCGATGGCCTGCTCACGATCGTTCGCATCGCTTCCCATGGTGAGGTCATAGAGCAGTTGTTCCCACACCGGCAGCGTCTTCACACCGTCCGCTTGATCCATCAGGCGACCGACCATGTGGCTGAGCGCGCGCCCGGGATCCGCGACTCGCTCGACCCTCGGGATATCGAACGATAACCAGGCCACAACTGCAATAGAAGCCGATAGAACCACGGCGGACAACAACGTGACCGCGCGGGAAAACCCGGGATTGTACGCATGCGGAGGAGGCGGCGCCCCGACACAGGGCGCGGGAGAGTGAGATGAAGGCGAGACCGGACCGGTCGATGCGTCAGCGTCCACGAGACCTCCAAGGGTAAAGCGCGCCGGAGTATACCACCGGCTTTAAGGCGGTGAAACTGCAGAGCCTCTCGCAGCATAGGGCGATGACCTCTCGCGACAATCTCATGGCTGAACCCCCTCTGGTTTCGCTATACTACGCCACTCGTCACGCCAAACGTGTTTCCATGGACGGTACGACCTGGCCTGACGAGCGGACACAATCAGTTTCAACCATGAGCCGTTCCTCACACGATCACGAATTTGTCCCACCGTATCGGTTACTGATGGGCCCCGGCCCGAGCATGGTGCATACGCGCGTGTTGCATGCCCTGTCGCAGCCCCTGGTTGGCCATCTGGACCCTCTATTTCTGAAATTGATGAACAGCATTCAAGCGTCGCTGCGCATGCTTTTCCAGACGGAAAACGAATTCACCATCGCCCTCCCCGGCACTGGGTCGGCAGGGATGGAGGCCGTGATCGCCAATCTCATCGAGCCCGGTGATCGCACAATCGTCGGCGTCAACGGCGTCTTCGGTTCACGACTGGCAACCATGATCGAACGGAGCGGCGGCATCCCGTTACGTATAGAGGCGCCCTGGGGGCAGATCATTTCGTTGGACGCCGTGCACGACGCCTTGTCTCGAGGCGGCCCGGTCAAGGCGGTGGTGTTGGTGCATGCGGAAACATCGACCGGCGCCAGGCAGCCCCTCGAAGAAGTCGGCGCCCTTTGCCGAGCGCACGGCGCCTTACTCATCATCGACGCCGTCACATCCCTCGGCGGCATCCCCGTGGAGGTTGACGCATGGGGAGTTGATGCCTGTTACAGTGGCACGCAAAAATGCGTGAGCTGCCCGCCTGGCTTGTCACCGTTGACGATGAGCCCCCGCGCCATGGAGGTTGTTCGAGAGCGACGCACTCCCTGTCACAGTTGGTACCTTGACCTCTCGTTGATTGCCGAATATTGGAATGACCGCAGCCGCGCCTATCACCACACGGCCCCCATCTCCATGCTCTATGGATTACACGAGGCTCTGCGACTGGTGCATGAGGAAGGACTGTCGCCGCGGTTCCTCCGCCATCAACTGAACAGCGATGCCTTACTCGCCGGACTTGCACCCCTGGGCCTACGGCCGCTGCCTCCACCGGCACATCGACTCCCTATGCTCAACTGTGTCACCCTGCCCGAGGGCATTGACGATATGCTGGTGCGGTCGCAGTTGCTGCAGGATCACGGAATTGAAATCGGGGGAGGCCTGGGACCGCTGCGCGGGCGCGTCTGGCGGATCGGGCTGATGGGCGAATCCTGCCAGCAGGCCCACGTGCTGACACTGCTCAACGCCTTGGAAGGCATCTTCGCCCAGCACGACTGGCTGGATCAGCCAGGTCGCGCGGTGCAGGCGGCGGTCGAAACCTATACCCAATCACAGTTGTCGGCGAGGAGGAGTGCATGAGTCGAAACGGGTTCTGGATCGTCATGGCAGGAGTTGCCGGCTTCGTCGCGGCCATCACCTACTGGGTCATCGCCCTCGCCGTGGCAGAGTCACACAAGGCCGACATGGTGGCGCCCGAACGGGTGACCAGTTTCATCCATGCCGTGATCGATGCCAATCGCGCCAACTACACACAGAACGTCGTCGACAAATTGCACACTCAAGGCGTGGTTGAAGCCCTCGAACATTGGAAAGAGGAAAAGGGGCTTCCGCTGCCGGCCCAATTCCTTCTCGAATCAGGCCGTCTGGTCGCGCAGAAAGACATGAAACTGAGCTTCCGGCTCGCCAGCCTCACCCCGATCTATGTGTGGAACGGACCGAACAGTGAGTTTGAACGGCGCGGCCTGGAGGTCGTCATGAAGGCGCCGGAGAAACCTTTCACAGGATTTTATCAGCAAGGCGGGGTACGATACTTCCAAGGCATCTATGCCGACCGGGCGGTCTCCGAGAGCTGCGTATCCTGTCACAATGGGCATGCGAACAGCCCGCGACGAGACTATAAGCTCAACGACATCATGGGCGGCGTCATTGTCACCATTCCGATCAGCGAGGCCCCATGACCATCGCCATCCGCCAGACCCGCATCCTCGACGGCCTAGGCCGCAAGATTGAGCGAGGCACCGTCGTGATCGAGGGTGATCGCATTGTCGCCGTCGGACCGGATCAGACGATCCGTCTGCCCCGAGGTGCACAACGCATCGACGGCCGTGGCCTGACGGTCCTTCCAGGCCTCATCGATTGCCATGTCCACTTTTGCCTCGGCGCAGAAGCCGATGTGGTGGCAGCTGTCGAGCAGGAGTCCTCGGCGGTGACCCTGCTCAAGGCGGCTGAATTAGCACGCCGCACCGTGCAGGCCGGCTTCACCACCGTCAGGGATGTCGGCTTCCGCGACCATGCCGTGTTTGCGTTAAAAAAGGCCATCGCCTCGGGACTCACGCCGGGGCCACGCATCCTCGCCGCAGGTCTTGCGATCTGTATGCCCGGCGGACATGCCCGCTTCATCGGACGCGAAGCACAGGGGATCGAGGCCGTGCGGGCCGCGGTGCAGGATCAACTCACCGCCGGCGCCGAGGTCATCAAGGTGATCGCGTCAGGCGGGGTCCTCACTCCGGGAACGTCCCCCGACGAAGCCCAAATGACTGTGGAAGAACTCAAAGCCGCCGTTGAGGTCGCCGTCGCCCATGGCCGCCACGTAGCCGCCCATGCCCATGGCGCGACCGGAATGAAGAACGCCCTGCGCGCCGGAGTCCATTCGATCGAACATGCTACCCTCATGGATGACGAAGCCGCCGGCCTGATGACCCAGCGTGGCGTGTACATGGTGCCGACACTCTCTGCCCTCGCCACCACAGCCGCCTGTCCGACCGGCTGCGGCATTCCCGACAGCGCCCGCTCAAAAGCGAAAAACATGGTCAGGCAACACGAGAAGAGCTTCCGCGCCGCCGTTCGGCGTGGCGTGCCGATCGCCCTCGGGACCGATGCCGGCACACCCTTTAATTACCATGGCGACAATGCGCAGGAATTGGAACGGATGGTCATCCTGGGCATGACACCGATGGATGCGATCATGACGACCACCTCCGCCGCCGCGCGATTGCTGCGCCTCTCGACAGAAATCGGCACCATTGAAGCCGGCAAACAGGCGGATCTGTTGGTGGTGGAGGGCAATCCGCTCAGAAATATCGGCCTGTTATTGAAGCAAGAACGGATCGCGGGAGTCATGCAGCGCGGACGATTTGTGTCGGGACCGCTCTCACAGACGTGAGGCGTGGAAAATAGACCGCGAACCGCACGAGGGAGGATTTAGGGCGTTATCACCGCCCGTTCATTCGCTTCGCATGATGTTGCACCACTGAAGATTCATCGACGTTCGTACAGCAGTTCCAGTGCCGTGGCAAACCCGTTGATTCGACCCTTCCGGAACATGTCGTCCAGGCGGCCTCGCAACGCGCGAATTCCCCCTTCATCGCCGCGGGCGACCACGGCCTGGGACACCATCATCTGCACGGCCACTTCGAGCAGGCGATGTTTGCGTTGCTCCATTTCCGGCGTGACGAATTCATCCAGCACCTCCGCTCCCCGCGCCTCGACGATCGGTTCCTTGAACGTATCATACCCCTGCTGCGCCACCGTACGCTCGCGAATGATGGCCAATTCGGATTTGATCCGCGGCACCATTTTCATCAGGACGGCGAACACTTCTTTTCGTCCCTCGTCGAACAGCTTCTTCTCCATTTCCTCGAGAATCAGCGCCGGATCGACAGGATCAGGGCGCAGTTCCTCGCCCCAATGCAGACGATCATAGGTGCGCCGGCTCTCGGGATCGCCGAGAACTTCGTAGGCAGAATTGATCTCCCGGATCTTCTCTTCCGCCTCGCTGTTATTCGGATTGCGATCGGGATGATGCTCGAAAACGAGCTTGCGGTAGGCTTTTTTGATCTCGTCATCGGAGATGTCCCGGGACACTCCGAGAACGCGATAATAATCAACACGCGGCATAGTGCGAGCGACTATACCATGTCCGCTTTGCGCGCTTCACCTGGCCCGCGCCGCGCCCCCCAGCGTGTACGCTCGCATTGATCTCCCTGCCCGGCTCCGCCATACTCCCAGTCGCCACCGAACCTACAGTCAGACGGTGACCGGAGTGACGGTCCCTCATTCCTTGTTCGCAGCATCACCCGGCAGGGCGCGCACATGATTGCTCGCATGATCCAGCTGAGCGAGTCCGCGATCACCGTCGAGTTTGGGGACACAATTGCCCTGAGCACGAACGACCTCGTGCTGGCCTTTACGGCAGCGGTGGACCAGGCGGGAATTCGAGGTTTCATAGAAGTCGTTCCCACCTACCGCTCCGCCACACTCTATTTTGACGCACGGCTCACTGATGCCGGCACAGTAATGAAAAACATGCGCGCATTGACGGTGGACACAGCAGTCTCACCCTCGCGCCCTTCCACTACTCACACCATTCCTGTTTGGTATGGAGGCGCAGCCGGACCGGATCTCCCCGATGTGGCCAGGCAGGCCGGGCTCACTGCTGAGGAAGCCGGCGAACTCCACGCCTCCATCACATATCGGGTGTTTATGCTAGGGTTCAGCCCCGGCTTTCCCTACCTGGGCATCGTGCCTGCGCCGCTTGCCACACCGCGCCTTCCGACGCCGCGCAAACAGGTGGCCGCCGGCTCAGTGGGCATCGCAGGAACACAGACCGGTGTGTATCCCCAAGCCAGTCCTGGCGGGTGGCGCATCATCGGACGCACGCCGGTCGTTCTGTTCGATCTCCACAGACCCAAGCCGTTTCTGCTCGCTCCGGGCGACCAGGTGCGATTCGTGGCGATCGAGGAAGAAGAATTCGAGCAACTGGCAGGAGACCAGGCATGACCCAGTTGCGCAGCATCGACCTGAACTGCGACGTCGGCGAAGCGCCAACACCCGAGCAACGGGATGTGGAGGCTCGCCTCATGCCATATGTGACCTCGGTCAATATCGCGTGCGGAGTGCATGCAGGCGATGCGGCATTGATGCGCAGCACCATTCAACTGGCAAAACAGTACGACCTGGCGATCGGTGCGCATCCCGGGTTACCTGATCGCGAATCACGCGGACGCCGGGAATGGCCGCTCTCGCAAGGGTTTGTGCTCGACCTCATTCTCTCTCAGGTGAATGAATTGATGGCGATCGGTCAGGCGGAAGGCATCCGGCTCTCGCATGTGAAACCGCATGGAGCCCTCTACAACATGGCGGCACGTGATCCGGAACTCGCGGATGCGGTGGCGGCCGGGATCGCCCAGCTCAACCGGGGATTGATCCTGATCGGATTAGCCGGGTCCGAACTCCTCACCTCTGGCACGGCGCATGGGCTGGCAGTCGCCGCAGAAGGATTTGCCGATCGAGCCTATCAAGCCGATGGTCGGTTAGTATCCCGGGCCGAGCCGCATGCCGTGATCCGCAATGAATCCACCGTGCTCGCGCGGGCGCACTCACTGGTGCACGGCAGGACCGTTGTTGCAGCCAATGGGACAATGCTCCACCTCCACATCGATACCCTCTGCCTTCACGGCGACACCCCGGATGCCGTCCGGCTGGCCCAGGCGCTGCGAGCGATGTTCGCCAAGGATGGAGTGACCGTCAGACGACTCGATCATGCCGACTAAACAGCCACTGATTCATGTGCTGCATCCCGGCCTTTTCACGACCGTGCAGGATCTCGGTCGTTCCGGGTATCAGCGATTCGGCGTGTCGGTGAGTGGAGCGATGGACTCGTGGGCGCTCATGATCGGCAATCGCCTGCTCGGGAATCCGGACGGGGCTGCCGGTCTGGAGATCACTATCCAAGGCCCTGAACTCTTGTTCGAGCAGGCGCTCACCATTGCCATCACCGGTGCCGACCTTTCGCCGACCGACAATGGTCTCGCCATTCCCATGTGGACCGTAGTCGCCATGCAGGCCGGCAGCCGGATACAGTTCGGGATGCGACGGCATGGCGCCCGCGCCTATCTCACAGTCGCGGGCGGTATCAGCGGCCCGATGACACTGGGAAGCCTTGCGACGCATGTCCGGAGTGGAGTGGGAGGACTGGCGGGGCGAGCGGTGAAGAAATGGGACCAATTGAGCGTGGGACCTGCCGCACCAATGGCGGCACAGTCCATCGGACGCTCCCTGCCGGAACAGTTTCGGCCGCGATATGTGGCGTCACCCACTGTGCGAGTCATGCCGGGTCCGCAATTCGATTATTTTACGGACGACGCCATTCGACTGTTTACCAGCAGTCCGTATCGCGTCACGACCGAATCAGACCGGATGGGCTATCGCTTGGAGGGTGCGGAGCTTCCGCATCGTACTTCAGCGGAGATCGTCTCTGAAGCGGTGTGCGTCGGCAGTCTTCAAGTCCCGTCGAATCGACAACCGATTCTGCTGATGGCAGATTGTCAGCCGACGGGCGGATATGCCAAGCTCGCCACGATGATCGGCGCAGATCGTTCACGAGCGGCTCAATTGGCCCCCGGCGACAGCCTGTCATTTCGAATCATCAGCGCGCAGAAGGCATCTGAACTGTTTCGGTCGAACCATGCCGAACTTGATCGCATCCTTCCCCCCTGCCGTTCGTGAGACAAGACCCTCCGCGGCGGAGTCTCTGTGCGAACTTTTGCCGACGATTCGTGCGCTGCCCCAACGAACGAGAGGGTCCTTTCAAGGCGCGGAGTCCTTGACATTGCCCTGAAGCGATCTATTATTATTCGTATGGACACCACACTGACTCCTCGACAAATTACCCACGATGAGAAAAAGGCGGCTGAGGCCGCTTTCGCTGGTCGCCCATTCAATCCCAAATGGTCTGACGCGGCTCGCATCGTCTACGACGGCCTTCTCGCCGCGATGGGGAAAGAGGCTCGTGCCGTCGACACACACGACGAACTCGAGCCGGTTGAGCCGTTGGCTTAATTCCCTCGCTGCAGCTCGGTCGCCTAAGGGGCGCAGATGCCGCCCCTCCCCTGTGGCCATCGCTCGCGTGGCATGAGCACGACGCGCATGAGGCTACGCGGGTGAGCGCCGTCGTGCGATAAGTTCCTTCACCAGTGCCTGCTCCTCCGCTTCACTCTGTACCTCCCCATTCAACCGTGCCTCGGTCAAGCGCTCCAGGATGGTGCGATATTCAGGACCAGGCTTCAACCCCAAAGCCTGAAGCGCCTTTCCCGTGAGTGCCGGTTTGACGTCACGATAGGTGGTGAGATACTGCGACAGATACCGTTTGGCGGTGTTCGAAGCGTTCTTCGCCAAAAGGAACACCAGACACTCCTCTGACAAGCCGGCCAGAATCGCAACCGTATCCGATGGCCGCAGAGGCGCGCGCCTCGTCAACGTCCGACACACCGGCTGCGTGAGAAATCGAGCCTGAGTGATGGCCGTCCGCTCCGCTTCGGTAAAGGGAAACCGCGCAAGCATCTCACGGACGGCTTGATCCGGCATGATCTCCGCGAGAGCCATGGCATAGACCACCCATTCATTGAGGGTCCGGTCGAGACAGGACAGCCGATACCAATCCAACGCCGCTTCCAGGTCGCTGAGTCGTCGATCCAGACGAACAGACCACGTCAGCGTGGGGTGAAGAAACCGCAATAGATCCAGGTCGGCCAGTCGGCGCACCGCCTGCCTAGGGGTGCGCTCGGAAAACAGCAACCGCAGTTCATCCAGGAGGCGCTGCCCGGAGAGACGATGGAACAACTCCATCTTCACCGCGCCTTTAATCAAGGCCAGTGTTTCTTTACTCAATTGAAAGTCGAATCGCAGTTCGAACCGGATGGCGCGAAAGACCCGCGTCGGATCTTCGACAAAACTCAAACTATGGAGCACCCGGATCAGACGCTCTTTCAGATCGCGTTGCCCTCCATAGAAGTCAATGAGCTGGCCGAAACTTCGAGGCCTGAGCGCCACCGCTAGCGTATTAATCGTGAAGTCGCGCCGGTAGAGATCCTTCTTGATGGAACTTTGTTCGACGGTCGGCAGGGCCGTCGGATATTCGTAGTACTCGGTACGGGCCGTCGCCACATCCACTTTAAACCCGTCCGGTAGCAACACCACCGCCGTGCCAAACCGCTCATGCACCTTGACGCGACCTGCCCGCTCCTTCGCCAGCGCGCGCGCAAACGCGATGCCGTCCCCCTCAACGACCAAATCCACATCGAGATTCTCGAAGCCGAGCAACAGATCGCGGACGAATCCTCCGACCACGTAGAGTGACAAGCCCAGCCGGTCTGCCAATTCACCTGACGCTTGCAGCAAATCATAGACGCGAGAAGGCAACCGATCGCGCAGCAGTCCTTTCAGATCCCGCTTGCGCACGCCTCCTCGTGCCTCCACCCCCATCAAGGACTTCGACTGACCGCGCGCAGACGCCAGCACATCCTCATGCAGACTGCGGAGCAGATCGGTCCTCGTGATGACGCCGACCGTCTTGCCGTCGGACAACACCGGCACGAAACGTTGATTCAATTCAATCATCCGGGTCTCGATGTCATGAAACGGCGTGTCGGGCAACGCACTGTAGGGTCCGCTGCTGGCCAGATCCCCCACTCGCTGAGCTCCGAGCTGATGAAATAGCGCTTTCTGAACGGTCTCCCGTGAAATCATGCCGATGTATCGGTCTTTCGCATCCACCACCGGCAACACGTTGACACCGTAGGTGGTCATGGACCGTTCCGCCTCAGTCACCGTCGCATCCGCGAGAATCGATTTCACGGGCGTGGTCATGACATCCCGAGCCAACAATGTGGGACGGTACCGTTCGGTCAGCAGACGGGTCAGTTGTTCCTGCACTTCCACCAGCGTCCGGCCCTTGACGCTGGCCGCGGCCGCCACGGCATGTCCGCCGCCGCCAAACTCGCGCGCGATCCAGGCCACGTCGATCTCCGGCCTGCGACTCCGTCCGATAATCTGAACCTTCTCCTCCATCGCAATGGCCACGATCACGGCGTCAAACCCTTGCAGTTCCGCGAGCCGCTGAACCGCTTCGGCAAGGTCCCCGGTATAACGATCGTATGCGCTCGAAGCGACAAGGATTTTCCGACCTTCTAAGTAGTAGATCGCGCCCGATTGAAGCAGATCATTCAGCAAGGCGATGAGATCCGGATCAAGCGGATGCCGCAGCGTCTCTGCGACCCGGTTCAAATCGGCGCCCGCGCGCAGGACACACGCCGCCGCTTCCAAGTCGCGCGGCGTCGTCGAGGGATAGGCCAGCGAGCCGGTTTCCTCATACAAGCCGATGGCCAGCACCGTAGCCTCGTCCGCCGTGAGTGCCACCTGCCGCGCGTTCAGTCGCTCGATCAGCAACGTCACCGTGGCTCCCACCGGTTCGATATGCCGTTCCGCGACCGACGGCCAGGCTGAACGTTCTGATCCCTCGCCTTGTCCGTGATGGTCGAATATATGAACGTGCAGGTCCTTACGCTCACTGAGCACCTTCAAGGGACCGATCCGCTCGGGCTCCTGCACATCGACCAGGATCAACCGATGCACCTGCTCCAACGGCACATCCTTCAGACGGGAGATGCTCTGGTCGTGCTCAGCCAAAAAATTTCGCACCGACTCCTGCGCGCCTCCGGGAAACACCAGAACGGCGTCGGGATACAGCTTCCGGGCCGCCACCATGGAGGCCAGTCCATCGAAGTCTGCATTGAGGTGAGTCGTGATGAGATCCATGCCGGCATTCTAGCAGGATCGAGCAAATCGATTCAGGGGTGAAGGCAGAAGTTCAGGCCACAGATGTCGGCATGCGCAGGGTGAGGGCTGAGGTCAGAAAGAACCATGCCGTCCACAGTGTGACCTCTAGACGGCATGGAGACACTCGACAGCAAGCACGAGCGCGGAGACCGGCTAAATGACCCGGACCGGCAAGTTCAGTGACCTGCCGAGCCCGGTCCGGGGAGGGACATTATCGCTGCTGGCGGTCGTGCTTCTGGCGAGCGATGTGGCGCGAGGTGCGATCCTGAGCATGCTTGACCCTAGCGCGCTCTTTCTTCGTCACCACCCCATCGGACTTAGCCTTATCCTCCATGTTGTTGATGTGCTCCTGTTGGTTGTTCAAGCGATTGGCCTCGCGTTCATTCAGTTGTCCGCTGGCAATGCCTTGATCAATCCGTCGCTCCTGATTCGCCTGCCGCTGATCAATTCTGGGTGTCTCCGCCTGCGCCAAGGCAAATGCCGGGACACACATCGAGAGCACAGCCGCACTCCAAATCACCTGCTTCATACATCCTCCCTTGGTTATCGCGAGAGCCCTGTCGTTCAACTCAACGTACAAGGCGTCTATTTCGTTGACAACGGGTTTTTCATTTCTGAGCGCGTCTACGGAGAACTGCGTGTCGCCACCACAGCAGAGGCATGTGTCAGGAAGCATCCCGCACAAGCTGGGCAAAATTGAACAGATGTTGGCGTTTTCCTCCCCTGTCGGTCCAACTTCGCCACGCCAACCGGACACAACCGGCACAAATCCGAGTGATTCCCCCTTGATCAGGAGGCATGGGGATTGCTGAGTCAGTCGACGACCTGCAGTCGTCATCACTGAAGGAGGATTGATATGAGGATGAACGCTGACGCTTCATTGCTGGCCATCGCGGTGGCGACCCTCGCCGCCATCAGCTTCACGGTTGAACCGGCATTTGCAAAAGAGAAAGAACGGAAGGGCACACATCACCCGCACGCCGCAACCACCTCAGCAGCTGCGGCAGCGTCCCTGTTAGGATCTGTGCCTGAACAACCCGCTGCCCCCAAACCGGGACAGTATGATTCCAAACCCGGCCTCGCATGGAAGACCGTGGGCGGCACCGTCAAGGACATTCAGGGAGAAACCTATACGGTGGAAGATTACGACGGCAGTCAAATAAAGATGCGCGTCGGGCAAGGTACCAAGCAGCTTCGAGGTCACAAAAAGGTGGGCGACACCATTCGGGCTGAGATTACTCACGGCGGCTTCGCCAATTCCACTCAGTAACTCGCTGACCTTGCGAACCCGGCCTCCGCTCGCCGGTGTCCGAAGAGGCCGACCCTGCACAGGTCGGCCTCTCCCTCATCCCTCACACCTGTGTTGACGATTGTTATTTCGGTGCGCCAACAAACTCGATATCACCGTAATAGGCCACCGCGCGCTCTTTGGTGTTATCCGTATCTGTCATGATCGCAATGCCGTTGATCGCAGGCGGTTCCTCGCCGAACGCCGAGAGATAATCCTGATAGACGTTTCGCTCCTCCTCGACCCAGGAACCGATCCGTCGAGTCCCGCTCTCCACGACAATCATCTTGGCAAAACTGGTGAACGCATTGTCCACCACGGTTCCCACGGGGCTCTTGCTGTCCCAGATATAGTTGAGCGCGGCGATAGGAATGTCGCCGAATAGCGCCTGGCCGGCTTTGTATTTCAGTTTTTTCCCGAAACTGACCTTGTCGGGCTCATAGGCAAAGGTAATGTACAACCGTGCCGGATAGTCGTCGCCGTCTTTCCGGGTCACGTCGCTCTTGTCCACAATATTCTCGATTTTCCAACGCCAGCGGACAATCGGATATTCCCGCGGGTCGATCGTCACAGCCTTGGTCAGTCCCGAGGCGCTGGCCTCGCTCACTGCTCTGACGACGGTGATGGCCTGGTCTTTGACGACGTCATATCGCGTGTGCCGTTCGATCTTCTTGAACGTGAGCATGTGCCAGCCATCCGGCAACGCGGCTCCTTCTGCGGCAGCAGAGAACGTTCCCACCGCCAGCCGTGCGGGCTGCTGGGCGAGCCCCATCGCCGCTGCGCTCAACAATGCGAGACACAGAATGGGACCAATTGGCCTCATGTGTGCTTATCGCCTCATCCAGGCAAACAGCCTGGTCAGGAGCGACTTCGTGCGCGGGGTAAAGTGCGCCTTGCGCCAGAGATTGACCGCCTTCTTGATGACTTCCGCACGTGTCGGATAGGGATGGATGGTCGAGGCAATCGTCTTGGCGCCGACGCCGGCCTTCATCGCCACAGAGACTTCACTGATTAAATCTCCGGCGTGCGACCCGACAATGGTCGCGCCAAGAATCGTATCGGTACCGGCTTTGATATGAAGACGAGCAAACCCTTCTTCATCACCATCCAGGATGGCTCGATCGACCTCGTCAAACCTATAGGTATAGGTTTCAACCTTCAGTCCCTGTTTCACCGCCTCCGCTTCATACACACCGACATGGGCGATTTCCGGAGTGGTGAAGGTACACCAAGGCATCTTAAGCGAATTCACGCTCGCATATCCCAATCCGAAGGGGTGGGGAAATAGCGCATTCTGAATGACGATCTGCGCCATCGCATCGGCGGCATGGGTAAACTTGTAGCGCGAACAGACATCGCCGGCGGCATAGATGCGCGGGTTCGTCGTCTGCAGGCGATCGTTTACCGTGATCCCCTTGTCGTCATAGTTGACGCCAACCCTCTCCAATCCCAAGCCTTGCACATTCGGCGCACGGCCCACGCCTACCAGGATCTCATCGACCGTCAGATCATAGTGCTGACCGTGTGAATCGACGACGAGCCGCTTGCCGTCGGGAGCTTTTTCAACCTTGAGATCCTTCCCGCAACAGAGCAGAGTCACGCCGTCACACCCCATCGACTGTTGCACGAGCTCCGCCGCGTCGCGATCCTCATTCGGGAGAATGCCGTGCATTGCCTCAATGAGCGACACGCGACTGCCGAACCGCGCGAAGGCCTGCGCCAATTCACACCCGATTGGGCCTGCCCCGATGACGCCGACACGCGCGGGGAGCGTCGTGAGCGAAAACACGGTTTCATTGGTCAGATAGCCCGCCTCTTCCAATCCAGCGATGGCAGGCGCAGCAGCTCTTGCACCGGTACACACAGCCGCTTTGACGAAGGCTACGGTCCGGTTGCCCGCCGGGCCTTCCACGACCACCGTGTCTCCGCCGTCAAACCGGGCCTGGCCGATGTAGACATCTACACCCAGCGCCTTGTAACGGTGTGCGGAATCCACATGGCTGATTCTGGCCCGCAGCTGCCGCATTCTCGCCATGGCCGCACCGAAATCGTGGCTCACCCCGTCCGGAATGCGAACGCCGAATTCCGAAGCGGCGCGCAGATGCGCCCAGGCGTTGGCAGCGCGGATCATGCCCTTGGAGGGCACACATCCGACATTGAGGCAGTCTCCCCCCATCAAGTGCCGCTCAACGAGCGCCACCTTCGCACCCACTCCCGCAGCGATGACGGCCGTGACTAATCCCGCAGTTCCGGCCCCGACGACGACGATGTTGTATCGGCCTTCCGGTTTAGGATTCACCCAATCGGATGGATGCACATTGCCGACCAGTTTCCGGTTGTGCTCGTCATCGGGCAGAACGAGATGGTGGCTATCGGCGGTCATCAAAGACATCCACTCGACCTTTCTCTCTGTGCGCGAGACCCGGCACTCAGGCGCCGCGTTCGGTTCAGTCTGATTTACCAGTGAGCCGCTTGTAGAGGATCGGCACGAGCGCCAGGAGGCCCAGGAGGGTAAATGCCATCAACACATTGGGCGACACGATTTCCTTGAGCGAATTGATCGTGCCCAACTGGCGTCCCGCATAGGCAAACACGAAACTTCCGGGAATAATACCGAGGGACGTCGCCGCCACATAGGTTCCGACGTTGACCCGGGTCAATCCCGACACCATATTGACGAGAAAAAACGGAAACAGCGGGATCAATCGCAGGGTCAGCAGATAACTAAAGGCATTCCGAGCGAAGCCTTCCTGGATGGCGCCGAGTCTGCTCCCGAATTGCTGTTCAACCCAATCTCGCAGCAGATACCGCGCAACCAGAAACGCCAGCGTTGCCCCGACGGTGGCACCAACATTCACATACAGGGTTCCGAGCAGGCTGCCGAAGAGAAATCCTCCAGCAAGAGTCATAATCGCGCCACCCGGCAATGATAGCCCCACCACCGTGCAATAGGTCAACACATATACCGCAACGGCCGTGGAATAGTTGGCCTCCGTGAAGGCCAGCAACTGATCGCGATTGGCCTTCAGCGCATCGAGTGAAAGGTAGCGACCGAGATCGAAATAGAGAAATCCCGCCACGGCAACACCCACGAGCAGGGCCAACACAAGTTTGCCGCTTCCGGCGCGTGCCTTGGAGAGAGAAGAATCGGCAGAAATGGCCATGGTGTTCAGTACTCCCGGCGGTATCATCGTGTCTGCCCGCGGCGGTGTCAATCGCAACGCGCCTTGGCCAGCCTTGTCACCGCCTTTTTTCCTCACATCTGTTTCACCTTTTTCTTCTCCGAGCGTTGGCTGGTACCCTCAAGCGCAGGGCTGCAACATCCGAAAGAACTCTTGAAGCCGGGGGGCAAGTGGAGGTAATGTCGACGATGTACGTGATCATTGATGTTCTGGACGCTGCCATGCCGACAACACATTCGGTTCCACAGCAGACCCGTACCTCGCACCCCGCTTATGAAACCGCTTTACACGTGTGGATGCGCCCCTGCCCCCAGTGCCAGTGTCGCCTGAGAAAACATTCACCTGAAGAATCATGGCGTTGCGGCTGCGGCTGGCGCACGGAGTGAAGTGGTACAATTAGGGCATATGAAGGGGGTGACGTCATGGGACCGCTCTCGGTGCACGACATGAAAGGTGGATTCTTCCTCATCGCCAGCTTTGTGTTACTGGCCACGATTTGCGCCATTGCGGCACTGGGTACGTTGATGCGCCCGCAACGCTGGTGTGAACGCGAGACCCGACTGCACGTCTGAGGTCCCCGGCCAGGCCCGTTTTGAGGCTCCCTGAGCTTTCAGGTTCCACGACGGCCTCGCCTCTCCCTCTGCGCCTTCTTTCTCCGCTCCGTCATAGAGATACCGCGCAAACCAATGTGCCTCCTGCTTTTCCCATAGCTTCACCCTTGTCAGAACAGGGCATCTTGTCCTACTCTGTCACCAGGGAGGCCGGGATGAATGAGAATGACCGTTTGACCAAGACCAAGGAGAACTGGGCCAAGGCCCGGCGCGGCGGAGAAGAGCGCGAGGTGTTTTATGAAGGGGACGATCGGCTGCCTCCAGGCCAACACCTGGTAGAAACGTGGCCGGTACTCGATTTGGGGCACAAACCCGATATTCCGCTTGCCGAATGGACGCTTACAGTCGGAGGCGCAGTCGCGGCTCCGTTCACCTGGACCTGGACGGACTTTCTGGCGCAACCGCAGGTCACCGATATCTCGGACTTTCATTGCGTCACCTCGTGGAGCCGGTATGACAATGAATGGGAAGGCGTGAGCTTCAAGCACATGGCAGCCGTCGTCCAGCCGCATCCTTCCGCCCGCTTTGTGCTGTTCAAATCCTATGACGACTACACCACCAATTTACCGCTCAGTGCTTGCCTGGACGATGACGTGTTGCTCACATATAAATGGAACGGCCGCCCGCTCACGAAGGAACACGGCGGTCCCGTCCGCATGATTATCCCCAAGCGATACGCCTGGAAGGGCGCGAAATGGATCAAGGAAATCACCTTCTCGGATCACGACGAGAAGGGGTTCTGGGAGGTGCGTGGCTATTCCAATACCGCCCTTCCCTGGAAAAATGATCGCTACGGATGAGCGTCCACCTGCAGCCACGACACCCCGCAGTGAGCTCCCGCGTCATACAGCGCATCGAGATCTGGCCGGTCGATATTCCGATCACCGCCCCCTTCGTCGTGGCCACCGGTGCACGCGTGACGGCACAAAACCTCTTCATGCGCGTGACCTTGCAGGACGGGACGCAGGGGATCGGAGAGGCCGCGCCCTTTCCCGAAGTGGGAGGCGAAGATCGAACCTCCTGCCTCGCTGCCGCGAAGGGACTGGCATCCGCCCTGATCGGACAATCCGTCGGAGACTATCAAGACCTTGCAGACCGCCTGACTGAGCAAGCTCCGCTTTTTCCCGCCGCTCGATACGGCCTGGAAACGGCCATCCTCGATGCCTATTGCCGGACTCAGCGCATCCCGCTCTGGCAACTCTGGGGGCAAGCCGATGTCCGGAAGCGGGAAACTGACATCACCATTCCGATCTGCGACATGGAAAAGACAGTCGCCCTCTCCCGCGGCTAGTATGCCCAAGGCTTCCGCCTCTTCAAGATGAAGGTCGGAACCGACGCGGAAGAAGACATTCGCCGCTTACAGGCCGTGCACGAGACATTTCCCGGTATCAGCTTCATCGGCGACGGCAATCAGGGGTTTTTCCGAGAGGACTGCATCCGTTTCGCCGGCGGAGTGAAACAGTTCGGGGGGCGGCTGGTCCTTCTGGAACAACCGGTGGTGCGAGACGATCTCGAGGGGCTGCAGGCCATTCGGCATCTGACGGGCATTCCGGTGGCCGCTGACGAATCCGTCCGATCGCTGGGTGATGCACGCCGGGTGGTCGAAATGCAGGCCGCCGACTATATCAACATCAAGATCATGAAAACCGGCGTGATAGAAGCACGGCGCATCGCAGCCTTCACCCGAACGGCCGGCCTTCGACTCATGGTCGGCGGCATGCTCGAAACCCGCATCGCGATGGGATGCTCGTTCAGCCTGGTGTTAGGGCTAGGCGACTTTGACGTGCTGGACCTCGACACACCGCTTCTCCTCTCGACAGATCCCGTCAGTGGCGGGTATCGCTACCAAGGCCCCCGACTTCAACCCTGGCAGGAGCCGGGGCTCAACATGCAGATCGCCGTACCCGCCGACTGTCTCATCATTCAATAACGAGCAACCCGGCCCTCCCGCATCGACACAGTTTCTCCCTACCGCTTCTGCAGGTTTCCCGAAATATTTTGCCGTTTTTTCACTTTTCTGAAAAATTAACCTCAGGCACGGTGGCTCCGCCGAGCGGACCATCTTTCGCACCTATCGCCATTGTACGTATCCGGGAGGAAGGTCCCATGCAAGCAATCACCCCGTACCCGCGACTCGCATCAGTCTTCACGCTCTGCTGGATGGTCGGAGGCGCGGCATTGATGCTGGGAGGCTGCGTTTCGCAGCAGACCTATGACAGCGCGCGGCATGAAGTCAAAGAACGGGCCGGCGAGCTGGCGCAGACGCAGGCCGATATTCATAGTCTGGAACAAGAGCGAGATGCGGCACACCTTGCCAATCAGCGCGATGAACGCGCCCTCGCCACCCTGAAGAGCGAGCTGAAACAGATTCAAGGGTCCTACGATCAACTTCACAAGGCCAACCAAGCCAAGCTGGCACTGCTGGAGCACAACATTGCCGCCTTACGTGCCAGGCATCAGGCCATGATGAAGGAGATCAGCGAAACGAAGCGGATTGAAAAACGGCTGGAAACCCTCACCACGCTGCGCGAACGGACGATGGCCACACAGCAGTCTGGGCCGGAAGCACAGGTAAGACCGGTCGATACGATTCCACAGGAGTCGCTCACGATTGCGGTGATTACACCGCAACCCTCTCAGGCCAAGACGCCCTCGGCACTGCCTACGCCGGCAGCCGCTCCGTCACCAACGACTCCTGCGCCATCCGCGACCGTGGTTCCGGCACCATCGACTCCTCCATCCGCACCGGCGGTTGCCGCCCCCGCAGCCTCGAATGCCCCCGCAAACGTGAGCCAGGCTGCCGCTGCCCCGCCGGCTCCTCGTCCAGTCCCTACGGCCACGCCCCAGGATGAATCCTGGTTCTCCAGCGTGACCGGATGGTTTTCCTCGTTGATCGATTGGCTCTGGGCCTAAGATAGGAATCGGCCCGGACCAGCCAATCGTGTGATGGTCCGGGCCGCACATCTCATCTTCCCTCGGAAAAGCCTACGGAACCACCTCGGTCGGAACGAACCCATCTCCCCCTTCTTCACACTTCTTGCAATTTAGTTCGGTACCGATAAATACCTGCCGCCCTTCTTCCGTCAGCACCCACGGACGGCTCGTCATCGGCGGCTGATGGCGCACGTGCTGGCCATGCCCGCAGCGAAGGTCGGCCACCCAATGGCCCTCCTCATCCTGGTGATATCCGATAATCGATTGTTGCATCACAGGCTCCCTCGTGGTTGTCCAAGTGCCCATGGGCACCATGGCCGATGCCGTGATACCGGGGCCGGAATAGACTGTGGTACACTCCACCCCAATCAGAGTATCACGTTTTTCAGGAGGTTGCGGATGGGACCGGCAGAGTTTCGTATCGGCATCGTCGGAGTCGGACGCATGGGCGCCAACATGGCCCGCCGGCTCCACGACCTCAACTATCAGATTGTCGCCCTCTACGATACCGAGGCATCACGCGCGGAGACACTGGCCAAAGAACTCGGCTCCAAGGCCGTTCCGACTCCAGCCCAGGTCGCTGACCCAGCAAACACGATATTGACCGTGGTCCCTGATGACGCATCCATGCGCCACATCTATGCACCGGGCAAACCAGAAAGCTTATTGCGGCATGCCACCAACCGGCTTTTTATCAATTGCGCGACCCTGTCTCCTGCGGTCCAGACAGAAGTCCACGCGCTGGTCGAAGGACAGGGGGGCCAGAGCCTCGAAGCCTGCATGGCGAGCAGCATTCCCCAGGCCCGCCAAGGCACCCTCTATCTCATGTGTGGTGGACGACGAGACGTGTTCGAGCGCGCGACCCCGTTACTGAAGGACTTGAGCGCGCACCTGCGCTACATCGGACCTGCGGGCGATGCCGCCAAGGTGAAGGCGCTGGTGAATATGGTCATGAACGCCAATACCGCCGCCCTGGCGGAAGGCCTCGGACTGGCGTCCGCCCTGGGATTGGATCTGACCATGTTGCGCGAGGTGTTTTCCCAGACCGGTGCGAACTCCCGCGTCCTGGAGACTGATGGAGAAGACATGCAGCAACGCGCACATGACTGCTACTTTTCCGCCGCCCATGCCGCGAAAGATTCAGGGATCGCCTGCAGCCTGGCGGAACAGGTGAGACTGGAGCTCCCGCTCGCAAAAGCCACCTATGCTCAGTACCGTCGGCTGGTGACTCTCGGAAAGGGTGAATTGGATAAGTCGGCAGTAGCAGAACTGACTTTCAGCGAGCGGCTGACTTCCTGATGACCACCTAGTGTTTTTCGAACGGCCGCTCGGGCCTGACCGAGGCAGGGATAAATTGCCAACGCTTCTCAGCATCGACATCGAACGCGCCTAAAAACTTCGACTGCCCCACCAGAGACTGAAACTCCACCAGCCGAATCGTGCAGCGGGTTTGGTCGATCACCCGGGCATCGTACTGCCCGACTAACGTCATCGCACCCGACGCCTGCTCATACAGGTTGCGCCTCCCGGCATATCCCGTATCCGGAAATAATTCTGCCGTCTCGGTACAGCCCTGAGGACCGTCCACCTGCAGCGTTAAGCGATAGCGGGACAAAAAAGGATGTGTGGCGACACGGGTCACCCGCAAGCGAAGCCCCGCTGAAGACACATCAGCCTCAGCAGGCTCCGGACGATCACTGTTACAGGCCGTCAGGAGGAGGACCAGCCCCATCACTATCCAGACTGGTCCTCGGCTCCGCACCGGGCTCATTTCGCAGCAGGCATTTTCGAGGCCGCCCCGATGGCATCGAGACCGGCTTCGGCACAGGCATCATCCAGGTGCGTTCCCGGCGCGCCGCCGACCCCGATTGCTCCCACCACTTCACCGGCGATTTCGATAGGCAACCCACCACCAACCATCAAAATACTCTCGTTCATTTCGCGCAGCGCCTGCAGCGCCGGTTGCTTGGCAATCATGTCCGCCAACTCACTCGTCGTACGCCGTAAACTGACTGCCGTATAAGCTTTCTTTCTGCTACTGTCGACGGTGTGGGGACCGGCACCGTCAGCTCGCAGCATGGCCCGGAGTACACCGGCCCGATCCACAACCGATGCGCTGACCCGATAGCCATCCTTCTTACAGGCATCAAGGGCCGCCTGCACGGCCTTCCCCGCGAGCGCTGCCGGCAAGACCGATTCTTTCGGCAACTCATCCGCTGCCTGCACCGCTACAGGCCATCCGAAAGCCATGAGCGCCACGGCAAGAAGGCCGGCACAACCCACCACCCGTCCAGACACCTGTATGCGCTCTCTCATTCTAAAGCCTCCTTTATTCCCTTTTCGTCAGTCGTGAGTCATCCACGCTGCCCCGGGCGAGCCTACGGCCATCACACCGCTCTGTCAATACTCGGGCTCTCTCACGAGGTGTGGTACGGCAGCGTGAGGAGCCAGGAATAGATCGCGACCCTTGCTGCCGCAGATCGCTGCTCGTGACGGACAGAGAGAGAAAGGGAATAACGGGCAGCATCGATCCCGGCAGGGAGCGCCCAAGTGACGCGCTGATATCCTGGCGCAACGTCTCTTTACAGGGGAAAGAACCCCATCAATACATCAAGAAGGGATACGAGACGAAACCGATGGCCGCTTAGCGGGTGGAGATGGGATGGATCACTGCATCTGAAGAGCCGGGACGATGCAACTCCTCAATCCACACCTTCGCCTGCGCGACATAGAAGGTGTAGTCGCTTTCCGGATAACTGAACACGACAGCATAGAGGAGCTGTTCGGCTTCCTGCTCACGCCCGGCGCTCAGGCTGGTGCGTGCTGCCTGCAGCGTGCATGAAGCGGCTAAGGCCTTAGGATCGACGGTGGTGCGAACCGGTTGCTTGGTGACGAATCGATCCAGGCTCTTGGGCACGTCAGGAGCGGGAACCACATGGGTGTCGGCGGATTGCTGTAATTGTTTCGCCGCAGACAACACCGTTTCAACATCACCGCTGGATTGGCAATGCCGGTACAATTCCCACATCGACATCACGGATGGCGATCGTGGTGCGGCCTCGCGGGTGGAGGAGTCGAACAATTGGCAACCGGCCAATAACATCCCGACCGTCAACAATAGAAATGCCTGGGGCCCAGAGGAAGAGAGCATAACGCTATCCTTACCGGATCGGTTCCGACGCTGTCAACAATTTCGGGGAGGAATTGACAGAAACGAGTAAGAATCTGCGACAACAGCGTCACGGTAAGGACGACAGCGCGTCATCTGGTGTGAGGCGGCACGACGGATGGATCATGTCGAACGCGGCGCCGGTTCGCGGAGCACTCCGATATCTTCGATCAGTGCGCGCAACGGCTCAGCCACGGACCAGGCCTGCGCAAAACAACCGCGTGGACGGTGTGGAAGTTGCCCATCGAAAATTTCCGATACCTGCCCCATACAACCCTCGTCCACGTGTTCGGACAATCCCTCCAGAAACTGTCGCGCTTCACGCCGCACGGCCTCGTGGTCGCCATAGGTCTTCACCCAGGCCGTCACGAACGGGCCGAGGAGAAACGGCCACACCGTTCCTTGATGGTAGGCCCCGTCCCGCTCGGACACGCCGCCTTCATAGGACGCACAGAATCGAATGTCTTCCGGAGCAAGCGTGCGTAACCCCACCGGTGTGAGCAGCCGTTCCTTCATGAGCTGCAGGATCTGTGTCGCCTGCGCCTCGGTCACCAGCTGATCATCCAACGCCAGGGCGAAAATCTGATTGGGGCGAAGAGAGGCGTCGTCTCCCGTCGGCCCGTCCACGACATCTAGCAGATACCCTCCCGTCCGATACCAGAACCGCTCACGAAACGAGACCGTCGCGCGGGCGCGATCCTGCCGGCATTGCGCCGCATAGGCGGTTTCGTCGAACTGGTCTGCCAGCGACGCCGCCACAGCCAACGCCCGCACCCAGAGGGCCTGCACCTCCACCGGCTTGCCATGCCTCGGCGTGACGACCCAATCGCCGATTTTGACGTCCATCCAGGTCAGCTGCACACCGTCCACCCCGCCGGTGATCAATCCATCCTGGTCCATGCGAATGCCGAACCGCGTGCCCTGGCGATACCCGTCAAGAATCTGTTTGATGGCGGGCCAGGCGACCGCGCGAACTCCGGCCAGATCGCGACTGTAATGCAGATATCGATCCACGGCATGAATGAACCACAACGAGGCATCGATCGTATTGTATTCGGGCTGTTCCCCGATGTCGGGAAATCGGTTCGGCAACATCCCCTGAGAGACGTAGGACGCAAACGCCTCGATCACCTGCCGGGCCACCTGGTAACGCCCGGTCACCAGGCAGAGGCCCGGCAATGCCACAAATGTGTCCCGCCCCCAATCGGCGAACCAGGGATACCCGGCGACCACAGTCTGCCGGGCCCCTCGCTGCACGAGATACGCGCCTGTCGCGGCCGAGAGCCGGCGCGTCAGGCCATCATGGGTCGGAATGGATTGCCGCGCCTCTCTGCGACGGAGACGTTCAGCCTCGATCGCTTGGGTCACGTCGTAGGACGGCAGCGTCTCGCTGGTGAAGACCAGTTCCGCCGCAGTCCCTGGTGTGAGCGTAAACACACATGCTCCCGGCGACCACCAGTCCTCCACATGATCGAGTCCGCGTTCCCGCTCCACACGATAGCTGACATGGCGATACCAATCCGGTCCGTGATGGTACTGCCCGTTGTGAAACGCTCGCACGCCCGGCATCCCTTCATAAGGAGACCACATGACCTGATGGTCTTGCGTCGTCGCCTCGCTCCGAACGGCAGCGGTTTCTCTCTGTGTCGCATGAAAATCCCGGCCCGACAGCATCGGACGGACCCGCAACACCACCGGCGATGAGGCCTCATCCAGCAGACGCCAGCGCAGGATCACCAGGTCGCGTCCCTGAGGGCACAGTAGTTCTCGGACCAGGCTGATGCCATGCCCGGCGTAGCGCCATGTCGGCCAGGGATCGGCGGAAAACTCTTCGCAATACTGATAGCCCTCCGGATGCACGGCGTCGTGATAGAGATTGGTCGACAACGGGAAGGTCCGCCCGCCGCTTTCCACGAATTCTTCAACGTGGTTCACGAGCACGACGCGGTCGACCGGCGGATGTCTCGCGACCAGGAGCAAGGCGTGGTAGCGGCGCGTATTGGCGCCCGCGACCGTGCCCGACGCATAGCCTCCGCGGCCATTCGTCTCCAGCCACTCCAGACTCAATGCCTGCTCCAGGTCCTGACAACGTCGCGAATCGATGATCATCACAGATCTCCGGCTTATTCCCCTGACTGCTGAATCAATTTGGCCACCAGGCCGGTCCAGCCTGTCTGGTGACTCGCGCCGAGGCCGGCGCCGTTGTCGCCATGGAAGTATTCATAAAACAGCAGCAGATCGCGCCAGTGCGGATCCTGTTGAAACTTCTCCGTCCCGCCATACACAGGCCGCCGGCCATCCGGCCCGCGCAGAAACGTATGCGTGAGACGGCGGGACAACTCGGCGGCCACCTCTGACAGATTGCGCTTCTGGCCCGACCCAGTCGGATACTCGACGCGAAATGAATCCCCCAGATAGTAATGAAACTTCTGCAGAGATTCGATCAGCAGATAATTGACGGGAAACCAGACCGGGCCGCGCCAGTTCGAGTTCCCCCCGAACAGGCCATTAGAGGACTCCGCGGGTTGGTATTCGACGCAGTGACTCGTCTCCATCATCGAAAACACGTAGGGATGGTCTTTGTGATACCGGGACAGTGCCCGCACGCCATGGGGCGACAGAAATTCACGTTCGTCGAGAAGGTACCGCAACACCTTGGACAACCGTCGCCGATTGACCAGCGAGAGGAACCGGCGCACTTCGCCGTCTTGCGATTGGGTTTCGATGTGCAAGCTGAAATCAGGCCGGTTCTCGATGAACCATTGCATGCGATGCTTAAAGCGCGGCAGCTGATCGATGAGTTCGGAATCCAATGTCTCCACGGCAAACAGAGGGATGAGACCCACCATGGACCGAACCTTCATGGGGAAGGTCTTGCCGTCCGGCAGATGCAGCACGTCGTAAAAAAAGCCGTCTTCCCTGTCCCAGAGCTCGATCTTGGCATTCCCGATGTTGTTCATCGCCCGGCAGATGTAGACGAAATGCTCGAAAAATTTACTGGCCACATCTTCGTACGCGCGATCGTCCCGCGCCAGTTCGAGGGCGATGGACAACATGTTGAGGCAATACATGCCCATCCAGCTCGTGGCGTCCGATTGTTCGATGTGCCCGCCGGTGGGAAGCGGCTTGCTCCGGTCGAACACGCCGATGTTGTCTAACCCCAGAAAGCCACCCTGAAAGATATTCTTGCCCTCGGCGTCCTTGCGATTGACCCACCAGGTAAAGTTCAGCAGCAGCTTGTGAAAGACCCGCTCCAGAAAGACACGGTCGCCAACGCCTTTGCGCTTTTTCTCGATCTTGTACACGCGCCAGGCGGCCCAGGCATGTACGGGAGGATTCACGTCCCCCAAGGCCCATTCATAGGCGGGAATCTGCCCGTTCGGATGCATGTACCACTCGCGCAACATCAACACGAGCTGATCCTTGGCAAACCGTGAATCAACCAGTGCTATCGGCAGGCAATGGAACGCGAGATCCCAGGCCGCATACCAGGGATATTCCCATTTGTCCGGCATGGAAATAACATCGGCATTGTAGAGATGCGTCCAATCGGCGTTTCGGCCGCGCAACCGCTCCGGCGGAGGCTCCGGTCCGGCAGGATCCCCCTTCAGCCACCGATCAACTTCATAGTGATAGAACTGCTTGCTCCAGAGCAGCCCGGCAAAGGCTTGACGCTGCACCAAACGCGCATCGGCAGACACATCGGGCGGCGCCAGTTGCGCGTAAAACTCGTCGGCTTCTTTTAACCGCGCCGCAAAAATGGCGTCGAAGGCTTCCGGGTCGAGCGCTCCCTCAGCGGGACCGTTCGTAAAGCGCAATCGAATCGTGACCGGCTGTCCCGGCTGGGTCGATAACACATAGTGCGCCGCCGCCTTGGACCCGACCCGGTCAAGATTAATGGCGCTCTTGTCTCCTTGAACGACGTAGTCGTTGATCCCGTCTTTGACATACCGCGCCCCGTCGGCATCGCCGTACAAGCGGCGGGTATTGGTCTCATTTTCGGTGAACAGCAACTCAGGGGCCCCTTCGCAAAGGAGCCGCCGGCGCCCGTAATACTCATGATCAAATTCGACGGCACTCACCCCGGAGCCCGACTCGCCTCGGCGCATTCGCGGGCGGCGCACATCAATGCCCCACGACCAGGTATTCCGGAACCAGATCGTCGGTAACACCGTCAGCTCTGAGGGGTCCGGGCCGCGATTGATGACGGTGATGCGCAGCAGCAGGTCTTCCGGCGACGCCTTGGCATACTCCACGAAGACATCGAAGTACCGGTCGTCATCGAAGACCCCGGTGTCGAGCAGCTCGAATTCCGGATCTGTCCGGTTGCGGCGTCGATTTTCTTCGATGAGTCGCGTGTACGGGAAGGCGGCCTGCGGATACTTGTAGAGAAACTTCATGTAGGAATGCGTGGGCGTCGAATCGAGATAGAAGTAGTACTCCTTGCAATCTTCTCCGTGGTTGCCCTCGTTTCCCGTCAGGCCGAACAGGCGTTCTTTGAGGATCGGATCGCGCCCGTTCCAGAGGGCCAGTGCGAGGCAGATGAATTGATGGCGATCAGAAATCCCGGCCAATCCCTCTTCGTTCCAACGGTAGGCTTTCGACCGGGCCTGGTCATGGGGCAGGAATTCCCAGGCTGTTCCATAGGGACTATAGTCTTCGCGGACCGTTCCCCAGGCCCGCTCGCTGAGGTACGGGCCCCAACGTTTCCAATGTTTCAGACGGAGATCATCTTCATCGAGACGCTGCTGTTCAGCTGACGGCGCAGGTCCCGCCTTCTTCCCTGTCGATCTCGCCATATGGCACAGACTCCCTCTTGCCGGCCACCCCTTGACCACAAAACGGCGCCAGCATGCACCCGGCATCGAAAAGATTCAACAGGGATTCGTGCAACGCCGAAGAGAATCGCTGCCTGAGGATGGTCGAGCGGGAACAGAGAGGATGATGAAGCCCACGCCTCAGCAGCGGTCGTCAGAGAGGCGCCGTGAGAAAACCTGAGATAGAACCTGCAAGAGTTTGAAGGACGGAGAGGGAGAGGACTGCGTGAGGCAGACAAACTAGCTCCAGACGACGGTTTCCTGGTTCATGAGATAGTCGATGACCTCGATGCTATCCCGTAACTGGAGTTGCGCCTGCTCCGACATCGGCAAAATTGCCCCGAGGAGCTTGCCGGACTCTACCTCTGCCAGGTTGGGAATCCCGTCGGTACTGCGTTTTTCGAGATCGAATCGAAAGCTGGCCACGTCTTACCTCCAATCCTTTGTCGGTCGTAGTGCAGCAATTCTTGAGCCACGGAGGAGCTCGATGCATGCATGGCTCACCATGAAGCATAGCACAGGGTCTCTGTCGTGAGGACGAGCCAGATAACCTCTTAATTTGTTGCACGTTCCGACTGAAGTTCAGTGAGAGGCGCTCAAGGGCGGGAGCGCGCCGAGATACGGAAAGGTGCCGATTTTGACGAGCGAGGTATCCGCTCGAAGCCTGAAATCATCTTTCGCAGTGTCAACAAAACGGGGGTCCACCGTCAAATCAGAATCCGGCTTCAGTTCGGGCGCCGGCTGGTTCGGGGTTCCCGACCGAAGATAGTTGGAGCCTGAATTCTGCATGTCATTGTAGGAGAAGCTGACCCGACTTGAGGCTCCCACAACAAAGCCATAGGTGTTGAGGCTCACGATATTGCCCGAGGCTTCATTTTGCGACGTGCCTAAAAATGCAGCACCGCCGCCGTTTTTCACGAACGTGTTCCCCACCAGCACCGCCTGGGCCTGATCATTGACGATCACGGCCTCGAAGAGGCTTCGGGTAATGACATTCCGTTCCAGCCTCACAGTGGATTTCCCCGCGACACTGACGCCGTGATCGTTGTCGTGGATGAAATTCCCCCGCATGACGGCCTGGGAATTGGCAAATTGCACACCGGTGGTTTCACTGCCGCCGATATCGCAATCCTCAATGCGCACATCCTCCACCTGCTGGGTAAACAGCATGCCCTTCACCCGCGCATGATGAAAGTGAATGCCGCGGCCATTGAACATTCCCATCGCATGCCCGCCATGTTCATTGACGGTGATGCCGGAGATCTCGATATTGGTCGCGCCGTATGGCCATTTGCCGATATGAAAGACGCCAACCCGTTCACGACCGAGGATGGTCACCTGATCCATGCCGGCCCCGATCAAGCGGACGTTTTCTTTGCTGTGAATGGTCACATCTTCGGGGTAGGCGCCGGGGCGGATCAGGATAGTGTCACCCTTTTTCGCGGCATCCACGGCTTCCTGAATGGAGCGATACTGGCCTGAGCCGTCCAAGGCAACAACTAACGGCTGCCGTTCCCCTGGAGCCTCTTCCGCTCTCACCGGGGCCACGCTCACCGCGCCGACCGAGACACAAAAGCATGCGATCTGCAAAATCCAGCAGTTCATCGTTTTCATAGGATGGTCATACCGCTGGCCATAGCGAGAAGTCAACCGACGATCGTTGCGGGGATAGGCCCCCCATGGTATCTTCCCGCCCTATGATTTTTGTCGGCCTCACGGGCGGCGTCGCCACCGGTAAAAGCACGGTCGCCAGGATGTTGGAACGGTGCGGGGCTCTCGTCATCGACGCTGACGCACTGGCCCATCAGGTGATGGAGCCGGGCAAACCGGCCTGGCATGCGATCGTGAGGACGTTCGGGAAGGCCGTCGTACATCCCGATCGGACCATCAATCGCCCGGCGCTGGGTGCTATGGTGTTTCGCAACCGGGCGAGGCTGCGTCGTTTGGAAGAGATCATTCACCCCCGCGTCGCGCGTGAACAGGCGAGACTCACCAGGCTGGCCGTGCGCAAGGACCCGAACGCCGTCGTCATCTATGACGTTCCCCTTCTCTATGAAGCCGGCATTGATACACGCGTGGACAAGGTCATCGTCGTCACCGCCGACCGGGAGACGCAAATCAGCCGATTGAAGAAACGGAATGGATTGACCCGCACCGAAGCGATTCGACGGATTCGCAATCAATGGCCTCTGCGGAAAAAGGTGGCGGCCGCCGACTATGTCCTCGACGGAACCACCGCCCGCCCGCGCCTGTTCACGCTGGTCAAATCGCTCTATCGCGAGTTGGCCAGGCTCGCCTAGCGCATATAGGACCGAGCGGCCCGTCGACCTTCCGCGATCCGTGCGAATAGTTCCGACCATGCAGCCCTGCTGGCTTTTCCCTCGCAGCATCGGTGTGTTAGCATCCGCTCATGCCTCGTCTTGTGATCATCGGCTCCGGCCCGGCCGGCCTGACTGCAGCCATCTATGCCGCGCGTGCGAACCTCTCGCCGCTTCTGATCGAAGGCTGGCAATCCGGCGGACAACTCACGACCACGACAGAAGTCGAAAACTATCCGGGCTTTTCCACAGGGATCATGGGACCCGAGTTGATGAAGGAGATGCGCGGCCAGGCAAAGCGGTTCGGGACGGAGTTTTTGACCGGGGATGTCTCAGCCGTCGATCTGTCGACGCGACCGTTTTGCCTAACCATCGACGGAGAACGGGCCATCGAGGCAGAAGCCCTCATTCTGGCGACGGGCGCCTCGCCTATTCGGCTCGGATTGCCGAACGAACAGCGCCTGACCGGGTATGGCGTCTCAACCTGCGCGACCTGTGACGGGTACTTTTTCCGAGAACGGGATGTGGTGATCGTCGGCGGCGGCGACAGCGCCGTGGAAGAAGCCACCTTTCTGACGAAGTTCGCGCGCACCGTCACCGTTGTGCACCGCCGCGACAAACTGCGGGCCTCCAAAATCATGCAAGACCGCGCCATGAGCAATGAAAAGATTTCGTTCGCGTGGAATTCCGTCGTGGAAGACATTCTCGGGAAAGATCTGGTCACCGGAGTTCGACTCAAGAACATCGTCACCGGCGCCTCCACCGACCTCGCCTGTGCCGGCGTCTTCGTTGCCATCGGCCACCGTCCCAACACCGATCTCGTCAAGGGCCAATTGGAGATGGACGAGCACGGCTACATCCTCACCTCGCGCGGGACCCACACCACTGTGCCCGGCGTGTTCGCCGCAGGCGACGTCCAGGATGCGACATACCGGCAGGCCATTACGGCAGCCGGCTCCGGCTGCATGGCCGCCATCGACGCCGAACGATTCCTAGAGCACCAATGATTTTTGTATATGATCGTCCAGGATGCTCAAAATCGGCATCCAACAAGGCCGCAGCCGAGACAGATACCGAAGGCGTACCCTCAGAGGTACGTTGAGGATATCGTCGAGCCGAGAACGAAGTTGGTGCCATGGGGCCGGACAATTCTTGAAACACCAACACCTAGCTTGACCTAAAAGGAGGTTGTTCAAAAGTCTCTCCGGCAAGACCGCAGGGAGCTTGGCCGACTGAGCGTACATGTGAGTACGTGAGGAAGGACGAGCGACTGAGAACGCAGCAGGAGGAAGTTTTCAGCGACCGACACTATGCATTGCGCGATCATCCACTACCACGAACTCGCCCTCAAAGGCCGCAACCGCGATTTCTTTGAACAGCGGCTCGTCCGCAATATCCGCTTGGCCCTCAAGGATCTGAAAATCCGGCGGATCGAATCGCTGCAGGGACGCATCCGGGTCACGATTCCCGAGAACGTCGCGCCCGACCTGGTGACGGAGCGTCTCCGGCGCATCTGCGGCGTCTCCAACTTCTTACTGAGCGAATCCGTGCGGTTAGATATCAGGGAGCCGGACCTGTCGAGCATCAAGCAAGTCGCGCAGCGCCAACTTGGAACACAGACGTTTACCTCATTTCGAGTCACGGCCAAACGCGCGGATAAACGTCTGCCATTGACGTCCATGGATGTGGAACGCGAAGTCGGCGCCTTTCTCCATGAAACTACAGGCAAAGCCGTAAAGCTGAAACAGCCGGACGTGACCCTCTACATCGAGCTCCTCACCAAAGAAGCCCATGTGGCGGCGAGGAAAATCGAAGGTCCCGGCGGCATGCCGGTTGGCACCAGCGGCAAGGTCGCCTGCTTGATCTCCGGAGGTATCGATTCCCCGGTCGCCGCGTACCGCATGATCAAACGCGGGTGCAAGGCCGTCTTTATCCACTTTTCAGGCCGCCCGCTGGTCAGTCGCGCGTCTGAGGAGAAGGTTCAGGAACTGGTTCAACTCCTCACCACTTACCAATACCATTCCAAGCTCTACATCGTGCCGTTCGGCGAGATTCAACAGGAGATCGTCGCTAATGCGCCGGCGCCGTTTCGGGTGGTGCTGTACCGGCGGATCATGGTGCGGATTGCGCAGGAACTGGCGCGGCGGGATGGCTGCTGGGCGCTGGTCACCGGCGATAGTCTCGGCCAGGTGGCCTCGCAGACAGCGGAGAATCTGGTGGTGGTCGAGAGCGCGGCGGACATCCCCATGCTCCGGCCACTCATCGGCATGGATAAAATCGAGATCACGGAACAGGCCCAACAGATCGGAAGCTTTACCACATCGATCGAACCGGATCAGGATTGCTGCAAACTCTTCGTCCCCCTCCATCCAAGCACCAGAACCAAATTGGATGATATCACCCGCATCGAACGAGGGCTGGAGATCAGCGCCTTCGTCAAACGAGGCGTCGAGAAGGCGGAACTGACGATCTTTACTTTCCCTTCGTAACCAGATCCAGCGCCCGTTGCCGCACAAGCCGAAAGTGCACGTTGAGCTCCCGCTCCATAGCGACCGCGATCAACCAATCGGGAATCATCGTCTTCGGCTCGACGAGTAATTCAAACTCGGCTCGCGTTTGAGTGCCGTCGCCCGCCGCTTGCAGTCTCCACTCCCGATGGTACTGTTTGAAATCGCCGCCCTTGAGATCGGTCACCAACCCGCCGCCGGGTAAGGCTTGCGACTCACACAGCAAGCGCTGCTCGCCAGGCAGAAGCGCATGTGAAATATAGAGGTCGGTCAGGACATGGTCTTCGTGTTCCTCCACCTGTGCCATGCGCATACGGGTCTCGAATAGCTCAGGCCACTTGCGGTATTCGGTCAGAATGGAATGAAGCACCGACGGATTGCCCGGGAACAGCAGCGTGGCGGTCGCCTTGACGCCCCCTCCTGGCACAGACTGCACAAGGAGGGGCCGCAGCAGCTGGATCGCCCCCACCTCTCCCGACCAGCATGGGGCGAGGGGCGCCAGCACGAACACCGTCACACAAAGAAACAGCATTCCATGCAAAGATATGAGGCGTGGCATCGCGCGCATCAGGCTCTACCGAAAGACCCGGCGAGCCGGGAAATGCAGGTGTTCACCAAGGAGATCGGAATCCATTCAACGATGGCACAAGGGATCATTCGTACTCCAAACATGACAGCGGACTGGCCGGCGGAATCACTCACCACGGAAGGGATCATAAGAGAAGTATACTAATTGACCGCAGGGAGTGCGAGTGCAGAGAGCAGGCTCAGGATTGTTTGCAGGCTGTTCAGAACGTCCGCGCCATCGCAGAGGCGATGTGTCCGCTCGGTGATAGGTGGAATCTGGGCACGGCGAGAAGACCGCTCGCGGCCTGTATCAACCGCCGGCTACTCGAGGGCAAGACGGAACACCAACACAGCTCCGGTGAGCGCGCCTTGTTCATCATGGATCACCGCGGCGCTCTCGTGGATCACGTGCTCGACGCCGTGACGGCTCATGAGCAGAAATGGGCGCCGGCCCTGATCCACTGGCTTGATCTGCTGCAGCGCTGAAAGGGCGGGATTCACCAGAGGGGTACGTCGCTGCGGATCCACCACGACCATGACATCTTGAATGGCTTTTCCGAGCGCGTCTGGCTGCGACCAGCCGGTCAGCCCCTCCGCGGCCGGATTGAGCAACGTCACCTTTCCCTGCGGATCGATCGTCACGACCGCATCGCTCATCGATTGCAGCACCGAATCGAGCCAGCGGCCGCGCTGCTCGGCAATACGCAGGACACGCTGACGAAAGAGCGCCAGTTCGAGCGCGGCGCGTAAATCACTGCTCACGAAGGGCTTGATCAGATAGGCCAATGGAAGTGTATGTCTCGCCCGCTCCAGCGTGTCCTCATCGGAGAAGGCCGTCAGATAGATCACCGGAATGCTATAGCGCGATTGAATGGTCCTGGCGGCATCGATGCCATCGAGTGGCCCTTTGAGCTTGATATCCATGAGGATCAGGTCCGGTCGATGTTGGCCGGCCACATCCACGGCCTCGCTTCCCGAGGCCACCACCCCGACGACCACATATCCGAGCGACCGCAGTTGTCGCCGAATATCTTCAGCCACCACGACTTCATCGTCGACGATCAAAATTTTTTCCTGTGCCATCGTGCAACTAGTGGACTGTAACGATTAGATCGGTAGTATCACCGTAACCATGAACAGTGTGATGATGTGACGCAAATGGGAGTGAATACAGCGGCATCACAGCGACAAATTACTCCCAAATTAACTGTTACAGTCCACTAGAGAACGGCCTGAAACGATCATTGCCCCGTCATGTCGGAATCTCGTCGTCCCGTGGCACACGTATCCACCCGGTTGTCCCGCGGTTCACGCAACTAGCATGCCACTCGGCCGTCCCTGTTCTTGCACCATGTTACGCCACAGCCTTCCTGCTTTCGCCTACGCTGACGGTGGTTTTTGAACAATGCTCGGACAGATTCGGAAGGGAGAGGGTCAAGATACGCGACATGCCGAGGGTGAGGGTTCGCGGCGGAAAGAAGGCTGTGGTACCATGCCGTTTTTACTGGAGCGCCGCACCATGGCTTCGCCCGTTCGTGTGATTTTCCTGATTCTCTTCTGTCTGCCGGTCTCGCTCAGCGTCACGCCGTTTGCCGCGCAGGCACAAACGCCTCCTGAGTCTGCCGCAACCACCGAGCACTCCTGCAGCTTCGGCATGGCCAAGGGTGACCCCGCCCATCAGTGCCAGGTACCGATTCCTGCCGGCTGCGTCATCGCCAAATTTCCCGGGACCGACAAACCCTGGACCACCGTCTCCAAAGCCGGTCGCACTTTCTGCACCTTCGACACAAAAGGCACGGACTGGAAAACCAAGATCACCGGCCAATGCACCCGCTGCGACTCCGGCCATTGTAGCGGCCAATTCATGGTGCGGTTCGAGTGCATAAAACCGTAATGCCCGAGCCCCTTACAGCACTGATCAAACAGGCCGCGCGCGAGTTGGGGTTCGATGTCGTCGGCATCAGTCGGTTGCCGCCTCCCCCAGAACCGACGCCCGACCGTACTGCGGCTCATCCCTTAACCCAATGCCGCGAGCGACTGCAGGAATGGTTGCGGCGAGGCTTCCAGGCCTCCATGAACTGGATGACGCGTGACCCGGAACGACGAGCCGATCCGGCACTGGTCTTGCCCGGATGCCGTTCCATTATTTCCGTCGGGATGAATTACTACACCGATCAGCGGGCCGATGAACGACCGGGGAACGGCCGGATCGCCCGTTATGCCTGGGGACTCGACTACCACAAGATCCTGGGTGATCGCTTAACACAGCTGTCTGAACGGATCACCACCCTGGCGCCGGACGGTCGCCATCGCGCCTATGTCGATACAGGCCCGGTTATGGAAAAGGCCTGGGCGCAGCAGGCCGGCCTTGGATGGATCGGCAAACATTCCAATCTGGTCTCCCCGGAGTTCGGTTCATGGCTCTTGTTGGGGGAATTGCTGACGACCCTGGAGCTAGATCCGGACGAGGCTGGTACCGACCTCTGCGGCAGCTGCACACTATGCATCCAGGCCTGTCCCACAGGAGCGATCACCGAGCCCTACGTCGTGGATGCCGGGCGTTGCATTTCTTACCTCACCATTGAGCTACGGAGCAGCGAGCCGACTCTTTCTGATGAACTCCGGCGAGGAGTAGGCAATCGGATTTTCGGCTGCGACGATTGTCTCGATATCTGTCCGTATAATCATCAGGCCACACCGACCAGCGAGCCCGGCTTCCAACCCACCACGCTCACCACCTCGCCTTCGTTACGCGGCTTGATGGACATGAACGAAGCGGCCTTCGCCGCAACGTTCAAACACAGTCCTGTTCGACGCGCCAAACATGCCGGACTGCAACGCAACATCTCTTGGGCGCTGGCCAATGACGCTAAGGCCGCCGGACATCGCGCGCCGACACCTTCATCAACCGCCGATTCTCCATAAGGTCCCCTCTGTTTCTCCTTCGCCGATAGTGGTAGGCTACGGCTCACGTCCCCGCAGAGTCGGGGACCCACCTCAGCGGTTGCGACACCATGCACGCCCCCACCCTCCTGATCGTCGACGATGAAGAACGCATGCGGCGTCTCTTTGAGTTGGTGCTGAAACCTGTCGGGTATCAGCTCCTGCTGGCCTCCTCCGGCGATGAGGCCATTCGCATGCTGCAGGAGCAGGACTCCATCGACATGATCATCACGGATCTTCAATTGGGAACCCTGTCGGGTATGGACGTCCTGGAGGCCGCGCACCAACAGGCGCCCGACGTACCGGTCCTGATTGTGACCGGATACGGAACGGTGAAGTCGGCTGTCGAAGCGATGCAGAAGGGCGCCTACGATTACATCTCCAAGCCGGTGGACAATGAAGAGTTGAAAATCGTCATCGCCCGGGCGCTGCAAGTCCGTCAGCTCGCCCGGGATAATCGTACGCTGCGCGCAGGGCTGCAGGAGCAGTTCGGATTCGACCGGATCGTCAGCGTCTCCAAAGAAATGGAGCTCGTGAAACGGCTGGCCAAGGAGGTGGCCCAGACGGATTCCACCGTCTTGATCACGGGCGAGAGCGGCACGGGGAAAGATCTCCTCGCCCGTGCGATTCATCTGGTCAGCCCACGCGCCCAAGGACCCATGGTGGCACTGAACTGCGCCGGGATTCCCGAGCATCTGCTTGAATCCGAACTGTTCGGGTATGAAAAAGGCGCGTTCACCGACGCCAAAAAATCCAAACCGGGCCGCTTTCAAATGGCCGATCGGGGCACTTTGTTTCTCGATGAAATCGGCGAACTCAGTCTCACGGCGCAGGCAAAACTGCTGCGGGTGCTCGAGGAACATGTGGTCGAGCCGCTGGGCGGGGTGCGGAGTATTCCGGTGGATCTGCGTGTCATTGCCGCGACCAATCAAGAATTGCCCGATCTTATCAAGGCCGGTCGCTTCCGCCTGGATTTGTATTATCGCTTGAACGTCTACCAGCTTCGCATGCCGCCCTTGCGCGAACGGCCGGGTGACATTGAACCGATCCTGACTCAGTTTCTCGACCGGGCCCGGCGCGAGCGTGGCAGCCGGATCAAAAGCATCACACAGGATGCGCTGGCGCTTTTGAAAGCGTACCCGTGGCCAGGCAATGTGCGAGAGCTGCACAACGTCGTGGAATGGCTCACCATCACTTGCAAGCAAGACACAATTCAGCCCGAACATCTCCCTGCCTCATTGACCGCCGCCGCCCCCCACCCATCGTCATCGGCCGGCACTCCCTCGCTCCTTTCGTTAGGGTTGTCGGTCGAAGAGGTCGAAAAAGCGATGCTGCAAGAGGCGCTGACCAAGAGCGGCGGCAATGTGTCCGAAGCCAGCCGGCTCCTCAAAATCACACGCAATACGCTCCGATATCGCATGGCCAAACATAATTTGTCGCAGCCTCAAGGGTGATGCGCGCTGCACGACGGACCGGCGGACTCCAGAGAAAATTGTTTGTCGCGTTGTTGATCGTCGGCATCGTGCCCGGCATGGTCGCGCTCTGGGCGACGTACCGCTCCAGCACCGCCAGCCTCAAACAAGCGATCGGTGAAGGGTTTCAGGAAATTGCCCGTTCCACCTCGATTCGATTGGCCGGCGCCGTCGACGAGGAAATCGATCGCGCCGGCCGCCTGGCCGTCAGCGTGGCCAATCAACAAGCGAAACATCGATCCAGCCAGACCGGCGGCAATCCAACAGCAGCGGCCCGTTCCCACATTGATCGTCGGCCTGTGACCAATCCCGTGACCGCGGGATACCTCGAAGAATGGGCGAGTGACTCGCGGCACTATCTGCGCATCACCATTGCCGATCAGCAGGGCCTGGTCGTGGCCTCCACCGATCCTGGGTTGCCACCACAGCAGGCCGATCAAACCTGGTGGCGTGAAGCCATCCATGCCCCGGCCGGCGCGGCCTATGTCAGCAATGTCGCCCTCGATCCGGTCACCAAGGACGCGATCTTCCACGTCGCGGTTCCGATTGTCGAAAAATTAGGAGGCACGATGACCGGCGCCGTCGACCTCGTGATTCGCCGCAATCTCCTCACCCAACTCATCCTTCCCATTCAGATCGGCAATACGGGCCATGCGATGCTCCTGGATACGCAAGGAACACCGCTCATCTGTCCGGTGCTACCGCCCACCGCCCACCTGATTCCCGCGAACCTCATGAACCGGCTGGCCCTGGACCATCCCTTGTGGCTGGTGGCCGATGACGATGCGCACGGCGGCCGCGACGCGATCGTCGGAGCCTCGCCCGTCCGCTTCAGCCATCCGTTGACCCCGTCCAGCCTGGAAGGCACCCGGTGGTACGCCTTTGTCCGGCAGGCTCCCGAAGAAACCTATGCGCCGATCTATTCGCTTCTCCTATCGGTAGGCGTGATCGGCTTCGGGTTGGTGATCGCGCTGTCCATGTTGGGATTTGTGGTGGGCTACCGTATCGTCAAACCACTCACGGCGCTGCAACGGGAGGCCGAGGGGCTGCGCCTCACTCTAACGACGTCCCACACCGACAGCACGGCCCCATCGGCGACTCTGCCCTTACCGCAGGAGTACCGTACCGGTGATGAAATCGAAGACCTCGCCACCACGTTCAGCGCGATGCGGGCAGTGCTCGAAGAAAATCTGCGCACCATCAGGTCGCAGCAACATGAACTGATCCGACAGGAAAAATTGGCCTCGGTTGGACAACTCCTTGCCGCCCTTGCCCATGACCTCCGTAACCCCCTCGGTGTGATCCGAAGTTCCGCACAAGTGGTGCTGGAAGGCCCGCAAGATGAAGCCATCCGCCATGAAATGGCCCGCTATATCATCGACGAAGTCGACAAACTGTCGCAGCGTCTTCACGACTTTCTGCGCTATGCGAGGCAGAAACCGCCGGACCCGACCGACTGCGCTGCGGAAGACGTGATCCGAGAGGCCTTAAAGCAGTGGAAGGCGCAAGGAGGTCATGAACGCATCCGGGTCGAGCAGCGGTTCGAACGTAACCTGCCTCGGATTCGTATTGACCCTGAACAGATCAAAGAAGCGTTGATGAACGTGCTCATGAATGCCCGGGAAGCGATGACGGAAGGAGGAACTCTTACCCTGGCGACTCGTAGTGCGGAAGGAGGTAGGGTAGAAATCAACGTGACCGATACAGGAAGCGGCATTGCCCCCGACCATCTTGCGAGGATTTTCGAGCCGTTTTTCACGACCAAAACCTACGGCACCGGCCTCGGCCTGACCAACGTCAAACGGCTCGTGGAAGACAACGGGGGAACCCTGGCCGTGACCAGCACGCAGGGAACTGGAGCCACGTTCACACTGCGATTTCGTCCAGTGAGCTAGGGACGACTCATCCGGGAAGCGAGAACGCTGCCAGCGACCAATTGAAGCAACCTGGCAAGCGGCTCAAAGAGTCCGTCAACAAGGCCGCAGGAAGCGAAGAGCCGAGGCCTACAATTGCGGCACATTGAGGGCCGGAACACGAGAACAAAGTTGGCGACCTGTTTTCAGCAGCCACGCACGATATTCAAATTGGCCGTCCAGCAAGGCCGCAACGAGCGAAGAGGCGAGGCGTACCCTTGCGGTACGTTGAGCCGATGCGCGACGTGAGAACCCCGCTGGCGGCCTATTTCAACATCTTGCGCTAGACGCGCTTGGTCATGCGAGCAAACCGCTCCGGCAACAAGACGCCGGTGGCCACGAGATGTTTACTCTGAATTGTTTTCTGTACGGCCTCGATACGCGCCGAAAAGTTGGGATGGGTCTTAAACAAGGCTCGGTCGTCGCCCTTGAGGTCTCGTAAGCGCGTCAGCAAGTTCACATAGGCTTCCGCATCGTAGCCAACCCGCGTCGCGAAGACTTCCCCGATCGTATCGGCCTCTGTTTCCTTATCCTGATCCAAGCCTTCATCGAGCAATTTCTTGACTGCGCCATCGATCACGCTCTTGAATGCCGCGGGATTGCTCGTCGCGTAGGACAAACCGGCTTCGGTCACACCGGCCAGACGTTTGCTTCGCTGAATGACATCGAGAATATGCTTTTGGCTTACGTGGGCAATTTCATGGCCCAATACCGCCGCCAGTTCCGCTTCGTTCCGGACCTGTTTGAGCAAACCGCGCGTGACAAAGATATAGCCGGCCGGCGCGGCAAAGGCATTGATCGATTCATGCTCCAGAATCGCCACGCGGTACGGAATATCCGGCCGGTCAGACGTGTTTGCCACGGCTCGTCCCACAAGATTCACATACCGAACGAGCTCAGGTTGATCCACGACTCCACCGTACCGCGCGACAACCTGCAAGGCCATCGCCTGGCCGATCGACGACTCTTCCTCGTATCCGATCGGGAACAAACTCCCCACCACATTGCCGACGCCATGAATCGCACCGGCCAGCCGCGGATTGCCGGATTGCCGCGCGATATCTTCACTGGCTCGCTGCACTTCCGCGCAACCGGCCACCGTCATGGACAGTGCGACCAGTGCTGCCGCCAGGCCATGATTATTTCGCATATTCACCGAGGCCTCCCTCTCGCAAAAATTCTTCGACCTCCTGATCAGGAATCTGATACGCCGTCATGCGGTCCACGGCGTCACGATCCCGCGCGGACACGCCGGCCCGATTGGCATAGCCTTCGGAGGCCTTATCCAGGCCTCTGGCGCCGGCCGAGGCCGTCGTGGCCGACGCATCGCTGCCCCGCATGCTCTGCCCGAGTTTGGCCAGGGTATCGTTGGTACCGGACGGTTTGGACGACGACGTTTTGTTGGCGAAGATCCATCCTCTTGCGCCAGCGGAAGTCTTGACCTCTACCCAACTTCCGTCACGCCCTACCACTTCCAGCGCGTCGCCGAATTTGACGTTCCCCACGACGGCATCCAACGACGTTTTGCCGACGCGCAGTTGCGCGGTCTTGGCTTGCACATAGACGGTTTCGGCCCAACTTTCCGCGCTCCAGGCAAGCAGACCGATCCACAGCACGATCAAGACAACCCGAGTCACACGTGGTGGTATCACAGCTTCCTCCCCTTCCAAACCGCTGCTCATTTTGACGTCATTTCATAGACCCCGTCCCAATCCGCTGACGGAGGCATATCGCAATACGTGGTCGAGCGTTCGAGATACACCCGCGACGGGCCGTCTGATGGGTCCAAGGTCACCGCTTCAGAAAACTTGGCGCAGGCGATCGAGAAGGTCCGATCTTTATAGGCCGCCAATCCTTCCAGATACACATTGATGACACGCCGCTTCTTTTCGTCCACCTGCCCCTTACGGGCCAGCAGCTCAAAGACGACCACCGGCTCTTTTTTGCCCTTCACTCGTAGCAGATCGATCTCTCGCACTTCAACGTCGTTCTTGGCCAATTCGGCCGTCCGCTGGCCGATCAAAATCAAGGTATCGTAATACTTGCTGGCACCTTCTAAGCGGGAAGCCAGGTTCACGCTATCCCCGGTTACCGTGTACTCCATCCGTTCCTCGGATCCCATGTTGCCGACAATACAAGGACCGGAATTAATCCCGATTCGGGCGCCAATCTCTGGAAGTCCTTCCTGCTTCCAGACCTGACGGAGCCGGGCCAATTCGACCTGGCAATCCAACGCGGCAAAACAGGCCAGCGACGCATGCTTGGGATCGTTCAGGGGCGCGCCAAAGAGCGCCATGATTCCATCGCCGAGATACTTGTTCACATTGCCGCGATGCGTGGTTTTGATGATGGTCGTCATCGCCGAGAGGTACCGATTCAACAACGCGACGAGATCCTCTGGCGACATCTTCTCGGAGATCGTCGTGAACCCCGCGATGTCTGAAAACAGAATCGAAATTTCCTTCTTCTCTCCACCGAGCTTAATTGCGGCGGGGTTCCGCATGATTTCTTCGACCACGTCAGACGACATATACTTGTCGAATGCCGCCCGCATGAGCCGGCGCTGCTTGCCCTCGGTGACATACTCCACCGTAGCGGCTGTGCCGAACGTCAAGACCAGGGCGACTTCTGGAAATACCAAATCCAGCCACCGCTCATGTCCGGCGAAGGCATGCGCCACCAACCCGTAGTAGGCCAGTGCGAGCCCGATCGTGACGCCGAATTTGACCGGGTAAGACGGGAACAACATGAAGGCCCCGGCGGAGGCGAGGCAGAGCAACAGGAGGATCGAAAGTGAAAACCAGGCAGGCGCCGCTTGAAGCCCCTGTCCGTGCAACAGGTTGTCCAAGGCCGCCATGTGGATGAGCACGCCGGGAGTGGCGGACGAAAACGGTGTCACTCGCAGATCATATAACCCTGCAGCCGTCCCAGCGATAAACACAATCTTGTCCTTGAACAGCGAGGCATCCAGATCCGGACGTTGCCCTTTTTCTTGCTCGGCGAAGGCCTGCAGCACCCGTCCGATCGAATATCTCCTGGCATGGTAAGTCTGCTCCAAGGATCCATGCCATTCGATCAGTAGATTGCCATCTGCATCCAATGGCACGCTGCTACTGCCGATCCGCATACGACCGTCCCGCATCGCAAGCTCGCCATCGCCCAGCACGTATCGGGCCACCGCCACCGAGAGATGCGGCACGAGATTTCCGTTCACCTGCCCTAGCAGGGGAAGACGCCTCGTAGGCCCATCTGCATCGGCAGACAGGTTGATGACGCCCAGCCCACGCGCCTGCTGCGCCAACACCGGAATGGGCAATTTCACGCCCGCATGCCGTTCGACCTGCGCCTGTCCCGTCTCCACTCGTTCGGCCTTCAGGGTCGCATGAGCCTGCAACTCGGCTGGAACAGAAACGGCTTCGGATTGAAACAGCATCGGCAGGAAGACATTGCCTGCCACCTTCACATCGTCGGCAAAGGATTGATCGAACTCTTCGGCATTGTCGTCCGGTTCGAAAAACATCACATCGAAGACGACCGCCTTGGCTCCGGCACGTTTGAGATATCGTACGACATAGCCATAGCGGTCACGCGGCCAGGGCCAGCGGCCAAACGCCTCCAGGCTCGATTCATCGATGGCCAGCAGCACAAGGTTGGAATCGGCCTTGGCAGGATCGGCATAGCGCCGGACGAGATGGTCGAACGCCTTGAGTTCCACCACCTCGAACCATCGCGTCATGCGTATTCCCATCACCAGGATGTAGACGGCGACCCCGACGGCGACCGCTGAGAGAATCTTTTTGGTTCCCGCGGAAATTGGCATGAATGCGACGAGCACGCCCCTTGATCGGCCGATTAGCGGGCTATCGTACTGGAGAACGCGTAAGAGGGAAAGAGGCCACAGGGATATCTTCGGTTGGGTCGATTCAGGGGAAAGAAACTTTCCGGCGCGCCCAACCTCCATTCGCGCGGCCGCATTGATCATGCACAGCGCTCAGACTGTTCAAAAAGGCGGCCCAGCGAGGCCGTAGCGCGTGGACACCTACGGCGTATTCTCAAGGGTACGTTAACGGTTTGAACGAGAGGCGAACGCTGCCGGGAGTTTTTTCAGCACCGTACTAAGGGGCGTCATTCGCGCAACGAAACCCCAACGTCGGGCCCCAGTAGGTCATCTCATCCCATCCTCGATAACCAGCGCGCAACTCCAGTGGCCGCTCCATCCAACTGCCGCCTCGCAACACTCTGAAGGTTCCGCGCAGGGGTCCTTGCGGGTCACGCGCCGGCGAGCTGCGGTAAAAATCTTCTGCATACCAATCCTTCACCCATTCCGAGACCTGGCCGATCATGCCGGACACACCATAGGGAGAACGGGAAGCCACCGGCATGCCGACAGTCTCGACACCGTTAGAGGAAACCTTTCCATCCACCAGCAAGCCCCGGCTCGTCTGGATTACCTCCTCGCTGTTCCCCCATGGATACCGTCGGCCGTCGATCCCTCGCACGGCCTTCTCCCATTCGGCTTCCGTGGGTAATCGTTTGCCTGCCCACTGGCAATGGGCGCGGGCCTGCATCCAGGTCACGTCGGTCACGGGATGTTGGGCAAGCTGAGGATCATCGAACGCCACGCGCACCTTCGGGGGGAGGCAGCTCCCTCCGTCGACGCAGGCTCGATAGTGCTCGTTCGTCACCCCATGTTGATCGATCCAGTAGGAACTCAGATAGAGGCGATGGATGGGGCGCGCATCGGGCAAGCCATCTTCCATCCCCATCAAAAATTCCCCGCCCGGGATCAGCACCATTCCGGCTGGAGGCGTCAGGCCTTGCGCTAAAAGCCGCTTCAAGGCTTCCTGCTGCTCGGCCCGAAGTTGAACATTCACTCGCTCGATGGCATCCTCGTCGACCGCCGGCAGTGGTTCATAGGGCCGGGCCAGCGGTGCCGGCGCACGGGCCATCGACGGCGCCCCACCGCGCAGCGTATCCCTCACCGAGGGAGTCGTAGCAGACTGGCTCGTGCCGGCCGGCGGGTCAGACATGCGAATGGTTTCAATCCGTACTGAGGTCCGCGCCATATCCAGCACAGGATCCCCAGTCGGCTTTCCCTTCTTGAATTCTTTTTTGACCCGGCCGATCGCAGAAAAGTCGAAGTCCGGAATGTTGGCCAGCAAGGGGGTGGCGTAACTGATCGGCACGGCAAACGCCATCCCTTCTGGCACGATCCCTGACGGATGGGTAAATTTCGTCGTGAGAATCCCGACGACTTCGCCTTGCCGATTGAAGATTGCCCCGCCACTGTTGCCGGGATTCACCGCCGCGTCGACTTGAAAGACCCGTTGCACGCCTCTGGTCCGCACGGCGGCCACATGGCCTCTGGTGATGGTGGTTTCGCGCAACCCGAACTGAAATCCGACGGCAATTACCTCCTGATCCAGTTTCACCGCGCCGGCGTACCCGAGCGGGGCCTCGGATAGCCCCACCGTTTCCGCCTTCAGGAGCGCGAGGTCATGCTCGGCATCCACACTGATGAGGACTGCGGGCGCCCGAAACTCTCCCGGCGTCACAATCGTAATCCGTTTGGCGGCCGCGATCACATGATGCGCTGTGAGCACGTATCCATCGTGATGCACAATCACTCCGCTACCCGCCGGTTTCTCAACCGGCAACAGCGCACGTTCATTGGCCTCCCCAGGATCAAGCATGCGCAGGAGTATGACGACTACAGCCAGAAGGATCTTCATGGTTTGACCGGCAATATCACACTGATCGCCCCGGCATTTTGTCCGAGGACGAGGCCTTCTCGCGGATAGCCTAGGCGATCGACCAGCCCCTTAGGCTCGCCATGACAATCCAGGCAGTGCCTCGTCGCGTACAACGGAAACATCAAACGGAAAGACGCGCTGTTGGCCGTCATCTCGCTGATGACGGTTTCCCGGGGGTAGGCAGCATCGGCAAATGCTTCCAAGGCACCCTGTTCGTACGCGTCAGGACGGTTGGCGGGGTTTCGGGGTGCCAGCGCGGTTTGTTTCAGCCGCACCCCTGTCTGCGCGGTAAAGCGGGCCGACACCCGTGCGCCGAATGCGGCGGGAATGAAACCGTCGAACTCGTTCGGCTTGGGCCTGAGTTCCCGGTGGACATCGGCAATCACCTGTCTGCTGGTCTCGACCAATGCGCGGAGCAGCCGTTTGGTACGCGGGGCGAGAGCCGTATGATCCAATTCATGCAGATCGATGCCCGCCCGGCCTCGGAACATATCCAACAGTTGCCGCTCGAAGGCCTCCGGCGTGAGCCCCCTACCCTGTGATTCATCCAACAGGATCTGGTTGTCGTTGATGACCGCGCGACCGGAGTCAAGGAGCACGGCGAGCAGACGAGCGGTGTGTTCAAGTTCAAGAACCGTGTGGAAGGGGATCGATGAGCGTTCGGGTTGCTCACCCCCGAAGATCGCTGGGCCGGCGGTCAGCGCCCCTCCGGCCAGGAGACTTACCACCATCCACGGCAGACGACGTCGCATGGGCGGCCCCTGATGCGTTCGCGTTGCAGGCTGCAGGGAACCGTGCGCCACTACTCGCATGAGCCGAATGGCAGCGCACGTCGTCTGAATCCTACGAGTCGCTCGGAAACAAGTCAAGGCGCGTACTGGCCAACCTCTGCGCCCTCAGTGGTTGGACTGAATATCGATCATCACATTGTCCGCATCCAATTCAATCGTCACGGGCATGCCTTCCTGAATCACCGATAGTTTGCTCCCCGCCAGGGTATCCACTTCAAACCGTTCGAACCCTTCCGGAGTGGAGATTTGGATTTCGCCCCAAAAGGGATCCGCATAGCGCACCCGGCCGACCAGGATCTTATGGTTGGCAAAATCTTCACCGCCCGGTTTGGTCGCGTCCAACAATACGTTGTTCGAATCGAGCAGCAACCACACTTCATCACCAATGTGGGCGTCATGCAGGCCCACTCGATCCGCCTTATTGGGGCTGATCGTCCTCATTTGCAGCCCGTATGGCGTCTTCACAAACAATAACCCACTCTCAATCTTGGCAATTTGCCCGTTTACGGCCAGATGCGGGCCCGGGGATGACACGTCTATCAGCCCCGCTCCCGCCGAAACCCACGGCCACCCGACTCCGATCAACCAGACGAGAAGGCACGCCGTCCGCTTCATGGCAACCTCCTTTCACATCCTTTGTGATCCGCCGTTCGCCTCAATAGCCCGGCTCACTGCCCGGAGCTGGCGGGACGGTGATGCCATACTCCTGGATCGGGGTAACCATGACGGCAAAATTGAACAACTCATCGGCCGCCACGTCGTGAATGCCCTGATCCCGGGCACGCAGCATTTTGAACCACGTCCCCATCTCCTTCTTCACGGTCTTCGTATCCCCGCGATCGACCGCCTCTTTCACCATCTGTAACCGCTGGCTATAGGGTTCCCAATTCGAACCGGGATAGCTGGTTTTGTAGAAATTTAGTGACCCGTTAATCTCGTCGACCCACGTCGACTGAGCCCACGCGGTCCCCATGAGCCAACCCGCACCGAGGCACAATGCACACAACAATGCACGGAGAGCATATCCTTTGGCCTGACTGTTCATGGGATGCCTCCTTTACGACGAAATGGTCCTGAGGCAAAAATCAGAAGGACACTGCCGATCGACTGTCTGACTCTCGAGCATTCTCGACATCGGTCGCGTCAGGCGTCTTCAGCATGTTCAGGTTCGCGGTGCCCGAGGCTTCGGTTTCCGGCGCCATCAACGGACGGTCAAACCCTTTCTCCAAATCGCTCAGAGCGGGCCCGTTGGGTATCACTCCTCCTTCTGGGATCACCTCCTGTTTCAGCGCGGGCGCCCCGATCATCTGATCCGGATGGATCACCTGAGCTCGGGCCTGAACCGCCAACGAGGCGAACAATCCCACCGCCAGAGCTGTGAGCAGCATGGATGCTATGTGTAATCGTTTATTCATCCTCAGACCTCCTCTACGAAGAACGAGCGCGTCACGCCGCCATCAACCACGGCACTGGTGACTGTAAGGCAGGACATGAACCGACGCCTATTGCCTAGGGGATGGATTTTGGCTCCACCCTTCGGGTGAGGAAGTATGTCGGAGGCGCGGCGTTACCCGTTGCCGAGGTAGGCGAGCACCGCTTCAACCCGCCCGCTGACTTTCAACTTTTGATAGGTATGATGGAGATGCGTTTTCACGGTATCGAGGGAGACACAGAGTTGATCGGCGATTTCCTTATTGCTGCGACCGGCAGCCGCGCAGGCCAGAATTTCCCGTTCCCGATCGGTCAACAGGGACAGCCCACCCAGATCGGACCCGCTCTGTTGGTTCGAGAGAGACACGGCCCTTTTGGCAAAACCATCCGGCATGAAGGCCGAGTGCACCGGCTTGTCCTGGTAGGTAGCCCGGATGATTCGCAGGAACTCTTGATGGTCGGCGTCCTTCAAAATGTACCCGCAGGCACCCGCCTGGACGGCGGCGACGATACGGGCGTCGTCGTCATGCACCGATAGCATCAATACGCGGCAGTCCGGCACACAGCCGCGAATCAACCGGGTGGCCGTAATGCCGTCCAAGCGCGGCATGTCGACATCCATCAACACGATGCGCGGCTGTTGTTCTACGGCAAGGTCAAACGCCTGCCGACCGTCCATCGCCTCCCCTACGACCACAATGTCCGGCTCATGCTCGAGCAACATCCGCAAACTCTGCCGGAACAAGCGCTGATCCTCGGCGATCAGGATGCTGATAGACATGCCTGCTCCTGTCTGACCGGCAAGGCGACCGTCAAGAGGGCTCCCCCCATGCGACGATTGCCGGCCGTGATACGCCCGCCGTGAGCTTCGACCACGAGTCGACAAAAATGGAGCCCGAGGCCGCGGCCGATCCGATAATCCTGCCCGTCCTTCTTCCGGAAAAACAGCTCAAACACGTGCGGCACATCATCTGGCGCGATACCCGGTCCTTCATCCTCAATGCAGATGGTCGCTATCGATCCGGGCGTCGACTCACCAAGGGCCGTGGCGCTCGACATTGGCCCCTCCTCCACCTTCAGGGTCACGGTGATGGTGCCCTGCGACGGAGAATACTTGAGGGCGTTATGCAGGAGGTTAATCAAGACGCGTTGCAGCCGTCGCCCATCTCCCCACACCCACACCTCGTCCGACGGCTTGCGCACCGCGAACCGCACCCCCTGCGCTTCCGCCTCGAAATGAAAGAGCCGCAATGTTTCATGCAGGAGCAGGCCTGCCGCGACCGGAGCGGTACTCAGCGGGAGTCCCGAATAGTGTTCCTGGTAGACATCCAACATGTCGTTGATCATGCCGAGGAGAAGATCGGTCGTGAACCGCAGATCTTCCAGGCAGCGGCGTGGCAGATCCTGCGCCATCTCCGGACGCCCGCTGAGCCATTCAAGCGTTTTCTTGATCCCCGCCAAAGGATTCCGGATGTCGTGCGCGAACATCGAAGCAAATTGACTCAACGACGCGAGCCGCTCGGATCGGAGCAATTGTTGCTCGAGCGCTTTCTGTTCCGTTAGATCACGGAGTTGAACCATGATGGACTCAATACGACCGACCTTCGTGACCGGTACGCAGTCGATCTCCATCGTCAGTTCCCCTCCTGGCGTCGGCACCCGCATCACGCCTGCCGATACTTCCACGCCATTCTGGAGCACCAGCTTCAGTTGTGCCTGCAGACGGGTACGCTCGGGATCGACCACAAGGTCGGAGACCAACCGGTGCACGAGGGTTGAGGCCGGTCGGCCGAGCGTCACCTCGCCACGTCCGTTCACGTCCTGGATCACGCCGTGGGGATCGACCAGAATTTTGGTGTCCACCGAGTGATTCCAGAGCAACCGATAGTGTTCCTCAGAGGTGGTGAGGTCGAGATTCGCTTGTTCCAGCCTCCGAACATACTGCGCCTTCGCCTGTGAGGCCTGTTCCAGACGCTGAGCGAGATCATCGAAACTCGCAGCGAGCCTATCAATCTCCTCAACGCCGCACAGTTGATCGGCCGACGGCGTCGAAAGCACGACGGGGGTTCCATAACCGGCCATCCGATTGATGCGCTGAATCAGCATCCCAATGGGCCGCACAATTCGCCGACCCAACCGCCAGCGAAGCCCGACAATAAAAATGCTCGTCACAAGCCAAAATGCCCCTAGTTTCCCGAGCAGGACCACCAATGGCTCAAATGTCTCCGTCGGATCCTGCTGCACGAGGATGGACCAAGCCGGCGCCTGTGCTACCTGTCCCGGGAGCACAACAAGGGCCATGCCGATGATGCTCCCCTGCCCACCGTGACTATCCTGGTCGACCAGGGCCCATCGTGCAGCGGTACTTCCTGTCCACCGCTGGGTCACATCCGCCGAAAGCGGCGCGTGAAGCTGAGGCGCGAGTACGGAACAGGCGAGAATGGCGCCTTGCCCATCTAACAGCATCATGTGGCCTGTTCGACCAAGTCGGCTTCCCAGGATTGAAGCCAGGATGCGATCCGTCCCAATGACGACTTTGAGCACTCCGCGGACCGACTCGCCCCGCTCGCCGATCGGTACCGCCAATTCCCAGTATCCATGCCCCTGTTCGTCAACCGTAAGAGGGCCTGCCCACGATTGCCCGTTCTGCACCACCGTTGTCCACCAAGGTTGCCTGGTGTAAAACCCTCGCACGTAATCACTCAGACGACCTCCCACCATTTGCCCATCCGCCCGGACAAGAACGAGGGAATGAAAGTAGCGATGCTGCTCCTCACGCCACCGCTCAACCTGCCTCGCCGCCTGCACTGGTGGTACAGCGCCTTCCACAGTGGCACGAAGGTCAGGAAGCGCGGCAAGCCGTTGCACCCATTCCATTTCTCCGGCGAGCAACAAGGCAGCTTTGTCGGCACTTTGGCGAGCGATTTCCTGGAAGGTGATCCCGACGGTGGCCTGCAGAGATTGCCTGGCATGCCAGTAGGCATAGGCAAGCCCCACAGTGCCGGAGAACAGTCCCACAGCAAGCACTGACAGGGTAAACAAACTCTGAAGACTGACCCGCTGACGCATGGCGGCAGGCCATAGAGGATGGTCGGGCTTGACCGGCAGCTCGAGTCAAGCGCTGTGTGGGACCCGGCTGAGCTCCGGTCCCGACGCCAAATGGATTATGTTAGGTCATCTCACACTCCAGACACAGGCCGCATGAGGATATCCGGAAGCGACGCCCCTTTAGCATACAAAACTTCAGGCATCGAACACAGCCCCCTCTGCCACGGTCTATCTCAACTGCACAATCGTCACGCCGTCGCCTCCCTCTGCCCGATCGCCCGGTCGGAACGCCACCACGTACGGTGAGGCCTTCAGGTAGTCTCGCAAGACGTTCCTCAACCGGCCGGTCCCATGCCCATGGATGATGCGCACAAACGGGCTGCCGCCGAGAGTGGCGCGATCGAGACCGGCGACCACCACATCCAAGGCATCGTCGGCCGCCTGACCACGGACATCCAGCGTCTCCTGGATGTCCTCCGGCGCCAACGTCTGGCTGGTTCGCCTCGGCGACCCGGCGGTCGTTTTGCCCGGCGGTGGGGCGGCGGTCGAACGATACTTTGAGACTCCAGCCAGACTCGCCACATTGGCCAAGATCTCGCCCTCGCCGACTTTCAGACGTACGCGTTTTTTGCCCTGGGGACTTTCCAGCAAGGTGCCTGTCATCCCCAGCCCAATCACTTCAACCGCATCTCCGATTGTCAGCTGATCAATGGGAATCGGTTCGTCAGAATCTCCGACCTCGCGCCGGACTGTCTGTTCCAATTCCGTCAACCGGGCTTTGGCCTCCTTAGCCTTGATGAGCTTTTGATCGCGCTTCAGATCGTCCATCGTTGCCTGCACCGCAGCGCGGGCTCGCTGAAACTCCTGAGACAACTTTTTCTTGATCCCTTGCCGCTCATCCCGCTCGGATTCCTGTAGGAGCGTCAGCAACTCCTGCGCCTCGCGAGAAGCCTGTTCGGCGCCCTGCCTGGCCACCGTGGCCGCCGTCAGGTCGTCATTGAGTCGGCGTTGTTTATCCTGCAAATCGCTCAGCAGTGTCTCCAGCAGCCGATTGTCTCCCTGCAGCCGTGCCCGCGCATCCTCCAACAGTGCCTGATCCATCCCGAGCCGCCCCGCAATTTCGATGGCAGCCGAGCCGCCTGGTTGTCCTTGAATCAAGCGGTAGGTGGGCGAAAGCGTGTCGAGATTAAATTCCACGCTAGCATTGGCAAAACCTACCCTATCCTGAGCCAGACCTTTCAAGAGACTGTAGTGCGTGGTGGCCACCACTTTCACGCCAGCCGCAGCAAGCCGACAGAGGAGTGCACTCGCGAGGGCTGCGCCTTCGGCCGGATCGGTAGAGGTGACCGGCTCATCTAACAACACCAAGGCTCGGCCAGGAGGCACCGGCTCCCTGTCGTGCTCGCTCCACACTCCATCAGACACCTCATTAAGTAACTGCACCATTTGTGTGATGTGGGCAGAAAAACTGGACAGGTCGCGCGCCAGATCCTGCGCATCCCCGATGTCTGCATACACAGACGGAAAGATCGCCATCTCCGACTCGGGCGCACAGGGAAGATGCAAGCCGCAACGGACCATCAACGAGAACAATCCCAGCAGCTTCAAAATAACGGTCTTCCCGCCCGTGTTCGGGCCGGAAATGATGAGCACCCGCACGGTTTCATCGAACGCGAGATCATTCGGCACCACCTGGTCTTTACTCACCACCAGAAAGGGATGCCGCGCCTGCGTCAGCAGAATGCGTCCCTGGTCATTGAGCTGCGGCGGCGAACCGTGCAGACGTTGACTCAGGCCTGCTTTTGCCGAAATGGCGTCCAGCCGACCAAGTAAAGCCACACTCCCGGCGAGCGCCGGTTGATGGGGAGCTACCAGCGCCGATAATTCCCGTAGGATCCTCCGCACCTCTCGTTCGATATCCAGGTCGACGACCTTGATGGAGTTATTGAGGTCCACCAGTTC
>WBZN01000062.1_pt1 | contig 80121 bp, 73 predicted proteins | sample 5204281 | NCBI WGS metagenome assembly WBZN01 (sample SAMN12344347, study PRJNA552823) | activated sludge metagenome | biome: Activated sludge suspended growth; feature: Nitrification reactor; material: Wastewater; isolation source: activated sludge from nitrification reactor of wastewater... | reverse complement strand
GAACTTCTTCTTCCACGCGACCACGGCTTACGACATCCTGCGCTGGAAGGGCGTTGCGCTGGGAAAGCGCGACTTCCTCGGGCAGTTGATCTTGAAGACCGGCTAGGCGTTGCGGGTGAGTTCGCGCTGGATCGCGCGGTAGCCGATGTCGTGACGGAATTGAGCGCCTTCCCAGTGGATGGCGTTTACCAGTTCGTAGGCTTGGCGTTGTGCCTCGTTGACGGTGGTGCCGAGGCCGACGGCGCAAAGAACACGGCCGCCGTTGGTGAGGACGCGGCCTGAGGAGTCGAGGCGGGTGCCGGCATGGAAGACCTTGCCGGGGAGGGTGGCGGCGGTGTCGAGGCCGGTGATGGCATCGCCCTTGCGGTAGGCGTCGGGATAGCCGCCGGCGGCCATCACCACGCCCAGGGCGGCGCGGGGATCCCAGCGGGGCTGCAGTTGGTCCAGGCGGCCGTCGATGGCGGCATCGCACAGCTCGGTGAGATCGCTCAAGAGTCTCGCCATGATGGGCTGGGTCTCGGGATCGCCCAGACGGCAGTTGAACTCGAGCACGTTGGGCGTGCCATCGGGCGCGATCATGAGGCCGGCGTACAGGAAGCCGGTGTAGGGGTTGCCGTCGGCGGCGAGTCCGCGCAGCGTCGGCTCGATGACCTCGCGCATGGCGCGGGCGTGGATGGCCGGTGTGACCACCGGTGCGGGCGAATAGGCTCCCATGCCGCCGGTGTTCGGGCCGGCATCACCATCGTCGCGGCGCTTGTGATCCTGGGAACTTGCCAGCGCGATGACCTGCTGGTCGTGCGCCACCACGATGAAGCTGGCTTCCTCGCCCTGCAGGAAATCCTCGACCACGATGGTGTCGCCGGCCGTGCCGAACGCGCCATCGAGCATGCTGCGGGCGGTGCGCACGGCTTCATCGTGCGTGTCGCAGATGACCACGCCCTTGCCGGCAGCGAGGCCGTCGGCCTTGACCACCACCGGCAGCGGGCGGGCCCGGATGAAGGCTTCGTCGAGGTCCGCGCGCGTGAAACGCGCATACGCGGCCGTCGGGATGCGGTAGCGGCGCAGGAAATCCTTGGTGAAGGCCTTGGACCCTTCCAGCCGCGCGGCGGCGCGGGTGGGCCCGAAGCAGCGCAGGCCAGCGCAGGTGAACTCATCGACGATGCCTGCCACCAGCGGCACCTCCGGCCCGATGATGGTGAGGCCGATCCGCCCGCGCAGGGCGAATTCGCGCAGCGCGGCGAGGTCATCAGCCGCGATGTCCACATTGGTGACGCGGGGTTCGGTGGCCGTGCCGGCGTTGCCGGGGGCGACGTACACCTGTCCGACCCGCGGGCTCTGCGCGCATTTCCAGGCGAGCGCATGCTCGCGCCCGCCGCCGCCGACGATCAGGACGTCCATGCTCAGTGGCGGAAGTGGCGCATGCCGGTGAACACCATCGCCATGCCGTGCTCGTCGGCCGCGGCGATGACCTCGTCGTCGCGCTTCGAGCCGCCGGGCTGGATCACCGCACCGATGCCGAAACCGGCCGCGACATCCAGTCCGTCGCGGAACGGGAAGAAGGCATCCGAGGCCATGGCGGAACCCTTCGTCGACAGCTTCTCATCGGCGGCCTTCATGGCGGCGATCTTGCTGCTGACCACGCGGCTCATCTGCCCTGCGCCCACGCCGATGGTCATGCCATCGCGCGCGTAGATGATGGCGTTGGACTTGACGAAGCGGGCGACGCGCCAGGCGAACAGCAGGTCCGACATCTCCGCGGCCGTCGGCGCGCGGCGCGTGACCACGCGCAGGTCGCGCTCGCCCAGCGTGGCGGTGTCGCGGGTCTGCACCAGCAGGCCGCCGGCAACGCTGCGGTACTCGAGCAGCTGCGCGACGGGCTCATCGAGTGCGCCGGTGATGAGGACCCGGACATTGTCCTTGGCGGCCAGGATGGATTCGGCCTCGCTCGAGACCGCGGGGGCGAGAATCACCTCCACGAACTGGCGATCGACGACGGCGCGGGCGGTCGCTGCATCCAGCGGACGATTGAAGGCGATGATGCCGCCGAAAGCCGAGGTCGGATCCGTCCGGTAGGCCTTGTCGTAGGCTTCCAGCGGTGATGCGCCGAGCGCGACACCGCAGGGATTGGCGTGCTTGACGATGACGCAGGCGCAAGGCTGGAACTGACGCACGCATTCGAGCGCGGTATCGCTGTCGGCGATGTTGTTGTACGACAGTTCCTTGCCCTGCGTCTGGCGCGCGAGGCTCACACTCGCCCCCAGCCCGCGCGGATCGGTGTAGAAGGCTGCCTGCTGGTGCGGATTCTCGCCGTAGCGAAGGTCCAGCCGCTTGCGGAAGGACATGTTGAGGTCGTCGGGAAAAGTCGGTGCGTCCGCCGAGCCCGGCTTCGCGCCGAGGCGGCCGGTGAAGTAGGCCGAGACCATGGCATCGTACTGCGCGGTGTGCGCGAAGGCCTTGGCCGCGAGTCGCTGGCGCATCGGCAGGAGCGTGGTGCCCTGGTTCGCCGCCAGTTCATCGAGCACGTTGCGGTAGTCCTGCGGATCCACCACGACGGTGACCGAGGCGTGATTCTTGGCGGCGGCGCGCACCATCGCGGGACCGCCGACATCGATGTTCTCCACCGCCATCTCGTAGGTGCAGTCAGGCTGTGCGACCGTGGAGGCGAAGGGGTACAGATTGACCGCGAGCAGGTCGATGGACTCGATGCCGTGCTGGCGCATCACGCCATCGTCGATGCCGCGCCGGCCGAGCAGGCCGCCGTGGATCTTCGGATGCAGCGTCTTGACCCGGCCGTCCATGATCTCGGGGAAGCCGGTGTGCTGGGCGACTTCCTTGACGGTGATGCCATGCTGCACCAGCAGGCGTGCGGTGCCGCCGGTGGAGAGCAGCTCGACGCCGCGCTCCTTGAGGGCGCGGGCGAATTCGACCACGCCCGTCTTGTCCGAAACGCTCAACAGGGCCCGACTGACTCGAACGGAATTGGGCAAGGATTTCTACTCGCTGATACCTAACTCTTTCAGCTTCTTGCGCAAGGTTCCGCGGTTGATTCCGAGGATGTCCGCGGCGCGGCTCTGATTGCCGGCGACATGTCCCATGACCACCTTGAACAACGGTTCCTCCACCTCGCGCATGACCAGCTCGTACAGGCGCGCCGGACGATGGCCGTTGAGCGTCTGGAAATAGCTGTGGAGGGCTTCCTCGGCGTGAGAACGCAGCGGCACTCCCTTGCCATTGACCTTGATGTCGCGGCCATCGAACGGCGGCGATGCGTGTCGGGCGGATCTGTGTTTTCTTCTGGCGGCCATGTCGACTGCTTCCGTGAACGTCCGTCGCACCTGCGCGTGCCGCCCGCCACTCACCTAAAAGAGTTGCGCCACCCCTGCCAGTTGCTCCCGCGGCGTCATTGCACGCAGCAGAAACCCTCTGACAACTTCCCGGCCGTGATGCTGGCGGCAATACCAATTCAAGTGCTTGCGAGCCACACGAACTCCTGTCTCGTCGCCATACAGCGAGTACAGGTCTTCGAGGTGGGCGCGCATGATATCACGGACGATTTCGGACGCTAGCGACTCGCGCATCCGACCCGTCGAGAGGAAAAAATTGACATCATCGAAGATCCATGGCTTGCCCCAGGCCGCGCGTCCGATCATCACGGCATCGCACCCGGTGCGCTGCAGGATCGCCTGCGCGGATTGCGGCGACTCGATGTCGCCATTGGCGATCACCGGAATGCGCAGCGAGGCCTTCACCTCGCGCACGGTGTCGTGCTCGGCGCTGCCCTCGTACAGGTCGCTGCGCGTGCGGCCGTGCATCGCGATCGCGGCGATGCCCAGCTCTTGCGCGAGTTGCGCGATGCGCAGCCCGTTGCGGTGATCGTGGTCCCACCCGGTGCGCGTCTTCAGCGTCACGGGCGCGTTCACCGCGCGAACGACGCGATCGAGAATGCGAGCCACGAGCGATTCATCCTGCAGCAGCGCCGAGCCGGCCAGCCGGTTGCACACCTTCTTCGCAGGACACCCCATGTTGATGTCGATGATCTGCGCGCCCTCATCCACGCACTGGCGGGCAGCCTCGGCCATCATCGCGGGATCCCAGCCGGCGATCTGCACCACGCGCAGTCCCGACTCACCGTCGAAATTCCTGCGGCGCTGCGATTTGGCACTGCGCCACAGGCGAACATCGGAGGTCAGCATCTCCGCGGCGGCGAGGCCGGCGCCGAACCGGCGGCAGAGCGAGCGGAAGGCGCGATCGGTGATGCCAGCCATGGGCGCGAGCAGGACGCGCGATGGCAGTTCGTACGGCCCGATGCGCAGCGCGTTCATCGGGCGTGCGCGGGAGAATCGTTGGCGCAGGTCACCTGAGCCGCGAGGCCTCGCTGGCAGACGTCGATCTCGAACCCTTCGGCGCTCTTGCCGGGATCGACGATCTCGATCAGCGCATCGGCGCGCTCGCCCGGATCGAGCGGCCGTGGCGGAACGTGGCGCAGATACTCCGCGGGCTGGAAATCGCGCGCGCCCACCCGCGTGCCGAAGCGGTCCGCGAGCGTCAAGCGCAGCAGCGGATAGGGCTGCGGTTCGGGACCGGTGTTGATGAGGCTGGCACGCACGCGCAGCGTGCCGCTGGCGTTGGCATCGCCCGTCACTCCCCACTGGCGCACCTCGAAGGCGGCGAGGTTCATGTGCAGCGGGATCGGATGGCCGGTGGCCTGGTACAGCGAACGCAGCGCCGGGCCGATGCCGGGGGCCTGCGCCAGCGCATCGCGATGCTGGTGTGCGAGCTGCCCGAGCAGCAGCACGGCGAACAGGATGCAGGCCGCGATCCATGCGCCGCGGTGGGGCGCGGGCGCTGGTTCCAGGTCCTCGACGCGCAGCGTCGGCATGATCTGCCCGATCCAGTCCTTCGGACGGGTTCCGGGAGCTGGCGATGCGGGGGCCGCCGCCGCGGGCGCTGCGGCAGGCGCAACCACGGCATCGATGCGATGCTCGGCAGTGTCTTCGATCTCGCCGGTGTCGGCCGGCGGAGCTTCGGCGTCTGCGTCCGGCCCAACCGCGGGCCCAACCACGGGCGCGGGTTCGGGCCGCAGGGGCCGGGGCGATACGGGCGCAAGGTCCTCCAGCCCCTGCAGCGCCAGGGGCAGGCGGCGAGGTTCGAAATGCGAGGGGCGCGCCGCGACGAAGATGCGATCCAGTTCGCCCGGCGGGAGGGTGAACTCGAGCGAGCGATCGTCGGTGAGTTCGAGGTCACCCGACGGTGCCGGCGAACCGGCGTCCTGGACAGCGAGGGCGTCGGGCTCAGGGGAAGGCGGGCCCGAGGCATCGGCCGCGCCCGCCTCGGTGGTGTCGAACGGGGCGGACGGATCTTCCTCGTTCCAGGCCATCAGCTCCTCGGCGCCCTGGATCTCGAGCTGTGCGATCTGCGGCCCCGGTGCGCCTTCGATCTCGAGCGGCTCTGCGGTCGCGGCGGGGGCTTCCGGCGGGGGCGAGCGCAGGATCTGGTCGGCACGCGCCTCCTGTTCCTCGGCGGACTCGCCCGAGGTGAAGGCACGGGGTTCCTCCGCGAGGCTGCGCAGGGCGTTGAACACCTCGCCGCAGCGACCGCATCGCACCTCGCCCGCGGCCGCCCGCAGCACCTCGGCCGACAGCTTGAAGATGGTCTCGCAGGCGGGACACTGGGTGAACAAGTTGCTGGATCTCCTGCGCTCGAGCCGATCGTACCGGCGAGGGCGCGACGCTGCGCTGTCCTTGCTTCAGACCTCGCGGGATTGCGAACGAGCTTTCCGCAGGTGCAGGCAGGACCAGCCGTCCCGGCGGCGATGCTCCACCAGCCGGAAGGCTGCCGCATAGGCTGCCAGCACGGCCTCGGCCTGGGACTCGAGAATCCCCGACAGGATCAGGAGCCCTTCGTCCCGGCAGGCGGCCCCCAGCCGGCCCGCGAGGTCGATCAAGGGTTGCGCCAGGATGTTCGCGACCACGCAGTGCGCAGGATCGATCGGCGCCTGCACACCCTGTGGCGTGATCTTATCCGATACCTCGTTGCGGCGCGCGTTTTCGGCCAGCGCGAGCAAGGCCTGGGGGTCGAGGTCCACCCCGATCGCCGAGGCGGCGCCGAGCTTCACCGCCGCGATGGCGAGGATCCCGGAGCCACAGCCGTAGTCGACCAGGGTCCGGCCCTTCCAGTCGATGGAGTCGATCGCCTCCAGGCACAGCGCGGTGGTCGGGTGTGTACCGGTCCCGAACGCGAGGCCCGGATCCAGCCACACCACGATCGCACCCTCGGGCGGAGGTTCTTCCCAGGCCGTGGGGTACACGTACAGCCGGCGTCCAAACCGCAGCGGGTGGAAATGACGCAGCCATTCGCGCTCCCACGCCCGCTCCGCGAGCAGTTCCACGCGCGCAACCTGCGATGCCTCGGGCGCGAGCTGCTCGCGCACCTGCTCCAGCCGCTGTGGCGCCGGCAAGGCTGCATCGAACAGGGCCCGCACCAGGGTGTCGCGCCACAGCCGCACTTCGCCGGGCATCGGTTCGAGCACGGGCTCATCGCCCCGGTCGAGGAAGGTCACCGACAATGCGCCGAGTTGCTCGAGCGCCGCGGCGAGCTGCTCGCCGTCGGCGGTTCCGAGCGGGAATTCGACCTGCACGTAGGACACGGGAATACCTTGGGAGCGGGAAGCCGGCCCGCGACCGGCTACTTCAGCCCGAGGCGGCGCTCCAGGTAATGGATGTCGGTGCCACCCTGCCGGAAGGCCGAGTGATTGCAGATTTCCTGGTGCAGGGGGATGTTGGTCCTGATGCCTTCCACCACCATCTCGGCCAGCGCATTGCGCATGCGGGCGATGGCGGTATCGCGCGTATCGCCGTGCGAGATCACCTTGCCGATCATCGAGTCATAGAAGGGGGGTACCTGGTAGCCCGTGTACACGTGACTGTCCACGCGGATGCCCGGGCCGCCGGGCGCGTGCCACAGCCGGATGGGTCCCGGGCTCGGCATGAAGGTCTTCGGGTCCTCCGCGTTGATGCGGCATTCGAGCGCATGACCGCGGATCTGGATGTCATTCTGGGTATAGGCGAGCTTCTCGCCGGCGGCGATCAGGAGTTGTGTCTTGACGATGTCGATGCCGGTGACCAGTTCCGTGACCGGATGCTCCACCTGCACGCGCGTGTTCATCTCGATGAAGTAGAACTCCCCGTCCTGGTAGAGGAACTCCAGTGTGCCGGCGTTGCGATAGCCCACGGCCTTGCAGGCCGCGACGCAGCGCTCGCCCATCTGTTTGCGTTGCCGCACCGACAGGCCGGGCGCCGGGGCTTCCTCCATCACCTTCTGGTGGCGGCGCTGCATCGAGCAGTCGCGCTCGCCCAGGTGGATGGTGTTGCCGTGGTTGTCCGCCAGCACCTGGAACTCGATGTGGCGCGGGCGTTCGAGGAACTTCTCCATGTAGACCTGCGGGTTGCCGAAGGCGGCCAGCGCCTCCGACTGGGTCACGGTGATGGCGGAGAGGAGCGAGGCATCGGTGTGCACCACCCGCATGCCGCGTCCGCCGCCGCCGCCCGAGGCCTTGATGATGATGGGATAGCCGATGTCCTTGGCGATGCGGAAGTTCTCGTCGGCGTCGTTCCCCAGCGGACCGTCGGAGCCCGGCACGCACGGGACGCCGGCGGCCTTCATCACGCGGATCGCCGACACCTTGTCACCCATGGTGCGGATCGTCTCCGCCCGGGGCCCGACGAAGATGAAGCCGCTCTTCTCCACGCGCTCGGCGAAGTCCGCGTTCTCCGACAGGAAGCCATAGCCGGGATGGATGGCCACCGCGTCGGTCACCTCGGCGGCGCTGATGATCGCCGGCATGTTGAGGTAGGAGTTCGCGGACTGAGGCGGCCCGATGCACACGGTCTCGTCGGCGAGCAACACGTGCTTGGTGTTGTAGTCGGCCGTCGAATGCACGGCAACGGTCTTGATGCCGAGCTCGCGGCAGGCGCGCAGGATGCGCAGGGCGATCTCGCCCCGGTTGGCGATGACGACTTTCTCGATCATTCGACGATGAACAGGGGCTGGCCGAATTCCACCGGATCCCCGTTCTTCGCGAGGATGGCCGTGATGCGGCCTGCCTTCTCGGACTCGATCTGGTTCATCATCTTCATCGCCTCGATGATGCACAGGACCTGCCCGACCTTGATCTCCATTCCCAGATCCACGAAGGGCTTGGCGCCGGGAGAGGGCGCCGAGTAGTAGGTGCCGACCATCGGGGAGGACACGGTGCTGCCATCCTTGCCGGCGGCCGAGGCCGGCGAGGTGGCCGGTGCGGGCAACTGGGCGGCCAGGGCAGCCGGCGGTGCGGACATCGGCATCGCGGCCGGGACCTGCGCCACCTGCACCGCGGCCGGGGCGCCGCCCCGCGGGTAGCGGCTGATGCGCACCGATTCCTCGCCCTCCGAGATCTCGAGTTCCGCGATGCCGGATTCCTCGAGCAGCTCGATCAGCTTCTTGACCTTGCGAATGTCCATTGCCGTGTACCCTTTTCGAAAAGCGTCAGTACGGATCGATGCTGGTCAACCGGCGCTCACGCGGCGCAGCGCCGCCTCCAGCGCCAGTTCATAGCCCTGCGCGCCCAGGCCGACGATGCAGCCCACCGCGATGTCCGACAGGAAGGAGTGGTGCCGGAAGCTCTCGCGCGCGAACACGTTGCTCAGGTGCACCTCGATGAAGGGCAGCCCGACTCCGAGCAGCGCGTCGCGCAGCCCGATGCTGGTGTGGGTGAGCGCACCCGGATTGATGAGGATGAAGGCCGTGCCATCCTGTCGCGCCGCGTGGATGCGCTCGATCAGCGCGTGCTCGGCGTTGCTCTGGAAGGCCTGCAGCTCGTGCTGGCTGCGTTCGGCGAGCCCGCGCAGCCGGGTCTCGATCTGCGGCAGCGTTTCCCGCCCATAGACTTCCGGCTCGCGCGTGCCGAGCAGGTTCAGGTTGGGGCCGTTGATCAGCAGAATGCGGGCCACGGTTGTTGTTCGCAGGGCGCCTGGCATCACGAAGGTGCTCGATGTTAACCAGATTCCCCGCGGAACGTGCAAGATTTTGCATCGAACCGCGGCGAAAAACGGCGAACAGTGCGCCATTGTGAGGGAAACCCTGCAACCTGTCCGAGACCGGAAGCCGGCTGGAGCGCCCGGGACGCCTCGCCGGTGTGCGAGGTCCGGGCTGCGTAGCGCCGCGCGAGCAAGGCATTCCCGCAGGCGATTGCGCCGATCATGGTTCAATTGGACGCGAACTGCAACCAACCCGGCGCCTATCGGCCGAGTCCCGAATCCGCTGGGCGATGACCCCGGACCTGGGAACATGATAATAATGACCCCGGCCGCGGATCTGCGAAAAGGCCGCTGCAAGGCGCTCATCTCCGTCACGAACAAGCAAGAGAGCAGCCATGGGGGAAGTCCTCGGGGGATTGTTCGCCAAGCAGCGCATCATCGCGAAGCCCGGGTTCAATCGCTGGCTGGTGCCGCCTGCCGCGCTGGCCGTCCACCTGTGCATCGGCGTCGCCTACGGGTTTTCCGTGTTCTGGCTGCCGCTCTCGCATGCGCTGGGCATCGAGCACACCGTCGAGTGCGATCCATCGAACCACCTGGCCGCGCGCATCTTCTCCACCGCGTGCGACTGGAAGATCACCGAACTGGGCTGGATGTACACCTTGTTCTTCGTGTTCCTCGGCTCGGCGGCGGCGATCTGGGGAGGTTGGCTCGAACGCGTGGGCCCGCGGCTCGCGGCCAGTGTCTCCGCGCTTTGCTGGTGCGGAGGATTGTTGATCTCCGCTGCCGGCGTGTACCTGCACCAGCTATGGATGCTCTGGCTGGGGAGCGGTGTCATCGGTGGCATCGGCCTCGGACTTGGCTACATCTCACCGGTGTCCACGTTGATCCGCTGGTTTCCGGACCGGCGCGGGATGGCCACGGGCATGGCCATCATGGGATTCGGCGGTGGCGCCATGATCGGCGCGCCGCTGGCCGATCGCCTGATGAAGCTGTTTGCCAGCTCAACCTCCGTGGGGGTGTGGCAGACCTTCGTGGTGCTGGCCGGGATCTACTTCATCTACATGATGGGTGGGGCGTTCGGCTACCGGCTCCCGCCGGAAGGCTGGCGGCCGGCGGGCATGCCCGAATCCAGTGCCCCGGCCATCCACCGGTACGTGCCCCTGCAGCGGGCCTGGCGCACGCAGCAGTTCTGGCTCGTATGGGCGGTGCTGTGCCTGAACGTCACGGCTGGCATCGGCATCCTCGGCATGGCGTCACCCCTGCTGCAGGAAGTGTTCGGCGGACGGTTGATCGGCACCACCCAGTCGTTCACCGAGCTCGACAGCGCGCAGAAGGCGCAGATCGCCACCCTGGCGGCCGGGTTCACCGGGCTTTTGTCCCTGTTCAACATCGCCGGGCGCTTCTTCTGGGCCTCCCTGTCCGATTACCTGGGCCGCAAGACGACGTATGCCGTGTTCTTCGTGCTCGGCATGTGCCTGTACGCCTCGGTACCCTTGAGCGCCCGCGCCGGTTCGCTGAGCGGATTCATAGCAGCCTTCTGCGTGATCCTGTCGATGTATGGCGGGGGCTTTTCCACGGTGCCGGCGTATCTCGCCGACCTGTTCGGTACCCGCATGGTCGGGGCGATCCATGGGCGACTGCTCACCGCATGGTCCACGGCTGGCGTCCTCGGGCCGCTGCTGGTGAACTACATTCGCGAATACCAGATCGATCATGGCGTCGCGCGGGCCGCGAGCTACAGCGTGACCATGTATCTGCTGGCAGGGCTGCTGCTCATTGGCCTGCTGTGCAACCTTCGGATCCGCCCGGTGGCCGATGATGCCTTCGTCGAGGAGCCACACGCGGCGGTGCCGGTGGGGCCCGGCGGCGGCGCTGCCGCGGGACCGGGCACGACCCCCACGCCCCTGCTGCTGCTCGCATGGGCGGCGGTGCTGCTGCCGCTGGGATGGGGATTCGTCATCACGCTGCAGAAGGCCGTGTTGCTGTTCCATTGAAGCGGGAGAAGGAAGCCGTGCCGCGCACAGGCACATTGAGCGCGTGCCGGCATGGCAGGTGGTGCGGCGCTATTCGCCTCGCAGTATTCGCACCTCGGCCGCGATGCGCTCGCGGGCCGCGGGCAGGGCGATCGAGCCCTGATCGACCTGCGATACGGTGGCGAGGATGGCCTCGGCCACGGGGCGCTTCAGCTCGCCCAGGTACAGCGTGACGATGCGCCCCTGCCGGTCGGTGAACACGGTGAACGGAAAGGCGGGGGAGGCCACACCCAGTTTCGCGATCAGGTCCAGGGCATCCTGTTCGCCCGCCAGCAACGGGTAGCCGATCCGCATCTCGTCACGGAACTTCAGGACCTTGTCGGGGAAGTCCACGGCGATGCCGATCACCTCGAGGCCGGACGCCGCGCGCTCGCGGTGCAGGCTCTCGAGCAACGGGATCTCACGTCGGCAAGGAGCGCACCAGGTCGCCCAGAAATTCAACATCAGCGGGTGGCCCTGCCAGCGGGTCACGGATGTCGAGGTTCCGGCAAGGTCGGCGAGACTGAAGTCCGGCAGCCGCTCGGGTATCCCCGGGGAGGCCTGCACACCGGCCCTGGGAGCTTGCGCAAGCGCAGCGGAATCCGGCGGCGGAAAGCCTGGGGCAGCGGCCTGAGGCTCCGGATGCAGCCAGCGGAACGCGAGGGCGCCGCCCCAGCCGGCGATGACGGCCATGGCGACCAGCAGCGCCAGCCGCACGGCCCTCGTCACAGCGAGGTGTCCGGACGGATGCGTCGCAGCGCCAGCCCTGAGAGGAAGAAGAACAGCACCCCGGCCAGGGCGATTCCCGCCGGCCAGGCCGTGGATCCGGGCGCGAGGGTTGCGGCCGGCGCGACGGCTGCCGGCGAGGCTACTGCCGCTGACCGTGCCGACAGGTGCGCGGGTGTGATCGCCGGCGAGGCCAGCGGCATCGCCCTGGCGTCCGGGTCAAGTACCTTGACGAGCAAGGGATAGCACAGCCCCGCTTCGGCGCAGCCCTGGTAGGCAACCCGGATCTGCAGGGGATGGGCACCCCCGTCGGTGCGATGGAATCCCACCAGCGCCTCGACGTCGTGCTGGAAGATCTCCTGCGATCCGAACCAGGCATCGGTGCGCGTGATGCCGGGGGGAAACACGGCGGGTTCGACGTTGAGACCAAAGCTTTCGGCGCTTATGTCAAATTTGCTGCGGTACAGGTAGTACCCGTCCGCGATGGCCCAGTGCACCCGCAACAGCGCGCCATCGACCCGGGCAGTGATCCTAAATGCTTCATCCGGCGGAAGAAAATCGCCTTCCCGGGCCTGGCTGTTTTGCATCCACCAGGGTTTGGCAAGGGCCAGGGCGGGGAGCAAAACCAAGCAGCCGAGCCAGCGCTTCATGCCAAGGATTATCGCATTGCCCCTTGAAACCCCCAAACTCGTCGCTATCATTAGCAGCCGCCACGGGGGAGTGCTAACAAAACCCCCACCATATTAGTCAGATCCGTCAACAGCATCAGGAGCGAGGCCTATGAAGATTCGTCCACTTCATGATCGTGTAATCGTGAAACGTGAGGAAGAGGAGCGTAAGTCACCCGGTGGGATCCTCATCCCCGACACCGCGACCGAGAAGCCCATCTTCGGCAAGATCGTCGCCGTCGGCAAAGGCAAGATCCTCGAGGACGGCACCGTGCGGCCGCTCGACGTGAAGGTCGGCGACAAGATCCTCTTCGGCAAGTACAGCGGCACCGAAGTGAAGATGGATGGCGACGAGCTCGTCGTCATGCGCGAAGAAGACGTCATGGCGGTGATCGAGGGCAAGTAAGCCCTACGGTCGCGCATCAACACATCCAACCGATTCGAGGAACATTCAAATGGCAGCAAAAGACGTACGCTTCAGCGATGACGCCCGGCAACGCATGTTCAAGGGTGTCAACATCCTGGCCAACGCGGTCAAGGTCACCTTGGGTCCCAAGGGCCGCAATGCCGTGCTCGACAAGAGCTTCGGCGCCCCGACCGTGACCAAGGACGGCGTGTCCGTGGCCAAGGAAATCGAGCTGAAGGACAAGTTCGAAAACATGGGCGCGCAGATGGTGAAGGAAGTCGCTTCCAACACCTCCGACGAGGCGGGCGATGGCACCACCACCGCGACCGTTCTCGCCCAGGCGATCATCCGCGAGGGCCTGAAGGCCGTCGCCGCCGGCATCAACCCGATGGACCTGAAGCGCGGCATCGACAAGGCCGTCGCGCTGGCCACCGATGAGCTGAAGAAGCTCTCCAAGCCCTGCAAGGACGCGAAGGCCATCGCGCAGGTCGGCACGATCTCCGCGAACTCCGACGAGAGCATCGGCAAGACGATTGCGGATGCGATGGAGAAGGTCGGCAAGGAAGGCGTGATCACCGTTGAAGAGGGCTCGGGCCTGCAGAACGAGCTGGAAGTGGTCGAGGGCATGCAGTTCGACCGCGGCTACCTCTCGCCGTATTTCATCAACAACCAGCAGAACCAGGTGGCCGAGCTCGACAAGCCGCTCATCCTGCTGGTCGACAAGAAGATCTCCAACATCCGTGAGCTGTTGCCGCTGCTCGAAAGCATCGCCAAGAGCGGCCGGCAGCTGCTGATCGTCGCCGAGGACGTGGAAGGCGAGGCGCTGGCCACGCTGGTGGTCAACACCATCCGCGGCATCGTCAAGGTCGCCGCCGTCAAGGCGCCGGGCTTCGGCGATCGTCGCAAGGCCATGCTGCAGGACATCGCCATCCTCACGGGCGGCACGGTCATCTCCGACGAGGTGGGCCTGTCGCTGGAGAAGGCGACCATCAACGACCTGGGCGAGGCGAAGAAGATCGTCGTCGAGAAGGAGAACACCACCATCATCGACGGCGCCGGCAAGGCCTCCGACATCAAGGCTCGGGTGGAGAGCATCCGCGCGCAGATCGAGGAAGCGACCTCCGACTATGACAAGGAGAAGCTGCAGGAGCGCGTCGCCAAGCTCTCCGGCGGTGTCGCCGTGATCAAGGTCGGTGCGGCCACCGAAGTCGAGATGAAGGAGAAGAAGGCCCGCGTCGAGGACGCCCTGCACGCCACCCGTGCGGCCGTCGAGGAAGGCGTGGTGCCGGGCGGCGGCGTCGCCCTGGTGCGCGCGCTCAAGGCCATCGAGAAGCTCACCGGCAGCAACGAGGATCAGACCACGGGTGTTCGCATCCTGGCCCGCTCCATCGAGGAGCCGCTGCGCCAGATCGTCGCCAACGCGGGCGAGGATGCCGCGGTGGTGCTGAACCGGGTTCGCGAGGGCAAGGGCACGTTCGGCTACAACGCCGCCAGCGGCGAGTACGGCGACATGATCGACATGGGCATCCTGGATCCGACCAAGGTGACGCGTCTGGCTCTGCAGAACGCGGCCTCCGTGGCGGGCTTGTTGCTCACCACCGAGGTGATGATCGCCGAGGCGCCGAAGGACGAGGAGCATTCCCACGCCGGTCCTCCGGGCGGCATGGGCGGCATGGGCGGCATGGACATGTAAGTCCGGCGCGCGGGCCGTTACGGTCCGCGAATCCCAAGCCTTGATACGAGAACGGGCCCGAAAGGGCCCGTTTCTCATTGCGCCGACGGAGTGGCGCGCGCGAATCGAACGGCTTGCTCCTCAGCCCCGCAGCATCTTCTCCAACTCTCGCGAGGCGTCTCGTCCGTATCCCGCCGTGAGACGCCGCAGCAGATCGACATCAAGCGAGTTCCCGGCACCATCGATGGCCCTCTGGGCATCGAGCAGGTCGAGCGGGCCGCCGGCGAACGCCTTCATGGCGATGAAATCCTCCAGTCCGATGAACCGCAGCGTGCTGCCTTGGAACGGCACGTCGAGTCCTCGCGCAAAAGCCTGCGGATCGAGACCGCGCAGGCCTAGCAAGAGATCAACACGATTCTCATGTTCGTCGCTGACCTTGAGCATGCCGGGGATCGGGTCGTCCGCATCGCCCCGGACCAGATCAGTCCGGAGACCGGCTTCCCGCAGATCACCCTGCAGATCGCTAGCCTGCTGCTGCCCGGCGGCCAGCAACACATCTGCATCCATGCTCGCGCGGATGACGCCATGGATCGACGCTGCGAGCGCGCCGATGACGGCGTAGTCGATCTTGCGCCTTTGCAGGATATCCGCGACATCGACGAGCAACAGCGCGGACTCGCCGGGGGCGCGCGCTCTCATGGTGCCGGCCGTGAGCGATGCGCCGGTATGCGTGGGGACATGCTCCGCAACTGCGCGACCAGGCGGCAATGACGCAGGAACGCGTTCAGGCGATCTTCAGGACTCAGCCGGCGCGTCCTCTCGATCAGTTCGCGCTGCGCCTGTCTGGATATGGGGGAGTCCACGCTCGTCAGTCTAAGGCAGCCGCATGAACTTCGTCGAATGCCTTTGTTGGCGCGGCTTCCGGGAGAGGGCGGTGGGCGCTGCGCTTCTGCGCGTGGAGGCCACCGGTCGGGCCCCGTCATGGCTGTCGCGCGTGGCGCATCGCTGATGACAGGAGTAGTCTGGTTCCAATGGTAAGGACGCCGAATCTCCGGGTGCTGGTCCCGATCTTCTTCCTGTCCGGCATCGCCGGGCTCACTTTCGAAACCTTGTGGTTCCGGCTTGCGGGTCTGTCGCTCGGCAACAGCATCTGGAGCGCCAGCCTGGTGCTGGCGGCCTTCATGGGTGGGCTTTCGCTCGGTAACGGCCTGGTGGCGCGCTTCCATTCGCGGATCGCGCGACCCATCAGGCTGTATGCGCAGCTCGAGCTGGGCATCGGCATCGGCAGCTTCCTCGTCGTGCTTGCGCTGCCGCGACTGTCGGGTGCGCTCGGCCCGCTGTTCGCAATGGTCGCAGATACCCCGTGGCTGTTGAACGTCGCGCGGCTGGGAAGTGCGTTCGCGCTGCTCGTGCTGCCGACGACGGCGATGGGCGCGACATTGCCGCTGCTGACGGAGGCACTGTCGCGGGGGAACCCGCATTTCGGGACCACGGTGGGCAGGCTGTACGGCTGGAACACGCTGGGCGCAATGCTGGGCGCCATTTCGACCGAAGCCGTGCTCGTTCGCTTTCTCGGCATCGCCAGTGCCGGCATGATCGCAATGTTGCTGAATCTCGCGGCGGGAGCGTTGGCGATGCGCCTGGCGGAATCGCCGGTCGCTGCCTCGGCAAGCGCGATCACACCGAGCCGCTTCACCGCAAGGGCGTGCCGCTACCTGCTGGTCGCATCGTCATCGGGTTTCGCCATGCTCGCGCTGGAGGTCGTGTGGTTCCGATTCCTGCTGCTGACCTACACGGGCACGGGACTCTCCTTTGCCATCATGCTGACCGTCGTGCTCGCCGGGATCGGACTCGGTGGTCTGGCGGCAGCCCGGCTCGTCCGCGCATCCGGGAACGGTCATCGCTGGATGCCGCACTTGATGGCGATGAGCGGACTCATGGTGGTGGCGACTTACTACGGGTTCGATCTCTTCACGGCGCAGCAATCGCGCGAAAGCGCGACGTTGCTCGTGTTCACGGGCTTTGCAGTGTTCCTGATGCTGCCGGTGTCCCTGCTGTCCGGCGCGACCTTCACGCTCCTCGCGCATGCGGTCAACCTGGAGCTTGGCCGGCCCCTGCGTACGACGGGAGTCGTCGCGTTGTGGAATACCGTCGGCGCGACCGCCGGTTCGCTCATCGCCGGCTTCGTGTTGTTGCCGGCGATCGGAATGGAGCATTCGCTGTTCGTTCTCGCTGCCTTGTACGTCGTCATGGCACTGGTCTTGCCGATGCCTTGTGCTGCGGATGGCCGGTGGGCCGTTCGCTCGGCGTGGGGGATGATCGCAGTGGCCGGCCTGGCCCTGGTCGTGTTTCCGTTCGGCCTGATGGAGCGCTCCTACTTCAGGATCGTGGAACGCGCGCTGCCGGATCAGACGCTGATCGATACGCGTGAAGGTGTCACCGAGACCCTGCGCTACTACCGCCGCGATGTGTTCGGTGCACCTGCATTTTATCGCCTGGTGACCAATGGTTACTCGATGTCGGCAACCACGGTCCTCGCCAAGCGGTACATGAAGCTCTACGTCTACCTGCCGCTGGCACTGCAGAGCGATGCGCGCGATGCGCTGCTGATCAGTTACGGCGTCGGCTCGACGGCCAAGGCGCTGACCGACTCAGCCGGCCTGCGACACATCGACGTGGTGGACATCTCGCGCGAGATCCTCGAGATGAACTCGATCGTCTACCCGGATAGTGACAGCCCGCTGCACGACCCGCGCGTGCGCGTCCACATCGAGGACGGCCGGTTCTTCCTCAGCACGCACGCGCACAAGTACGATCTGATCACCTCCGAGCCGCCGCCGCCGAAGGTCGCCGGCGTGGTGAATCTCTACACGCAGGAGTACTTCCAGTCGGTACGCGATCATCTGACGCCAGGTGGCCGTGCGACGTACTGGCTGCCGGTGCATCAGCTCCAGCCGCTCGACACCCTTGCGATCATCAAGTCGTTCTGCAACGTCTTCACGGACTGCACGTTGTGGGACGGAGCCGGACTCGAATGGATGCTGATGGGCGGGAACGGTCTGCTGCAGCGGGTGTCGAGCGAAACCTTCAGCGCGCAATGGCGCGATGAGCGCGTGCGCCAGGAGCTCGTGGCGCTGGGGTTCGAGCGGCCGGAGCAGATGGGCGCGTCGTTCATGGGCGATGCGCGGTATCTTGCGGGCATTACGGCGGGCCTCCCGCCGGTCACCGACAACTATCCGCAGCGGATATCTAGCGAGCTCGTGCGCAATCCCGGCCGGGTGCCTCTCTATGCTGCGCTCATGGATGAGCGCGACCGGCTCGCCCGGTACAGGAGCAGCACATACATTGATCAGGTGTGGCCCCGGGAGTTGGCGGCACAAACCTTGCCGTACTTCCACTATGACGGCCTGATCAAGGATCACTTCACGCAGGGCCTGTACCCGCCCGCCGGGCCGGAATTTCTATGGGGATCGATCGACGAGGTTCTCGAGAAGAGTTCCCTGCAGACACTGCCCCTGTGGTTGCTGGGCACCGATCGCGATTCGCAGCGGAATGCTTCGGCTGTCGCGCGACACGGCGCTGCGCAAGAGCCGGATGTCGAGCTCGAACTCGCACTGGGACGGGTGGTGCAGCGAGACTATCCCGGCGCTTTGCAACTGGTCGAGCACTCGATAAGAACCACGGGTGGCAAGAGCTCCGTCGGGCAACTGAGTCTTCTGCTCTATCTTCTTGGCAAGACTGGCAGGATCGACGATGCGCGCAATCTGATTGCGACTCTCGACACGAAGAAGATGCCGGCGATCGGCAGTTTCGTCGATTGGTTCAAGGTCAGGTTCGGCGTGCAACCTTCTACCCGAACCTCAGGTTTGCTACCCGTCCCTGACTTGATCGCGAAGAGGTGCTTGAGCATCATCTGTGCCCATGCGCAGCAAAGACCTGGCGGACGTCAAGAAGCTACTGGAAGACTGGGTCAAGAACAGGAGAGACTCCGCCTGGATGGACGAACATCTGTCCGCGGATTTTCGCTTTTCCACCTTCCTTCTTCCGCGGATCGTGGAAAAGGAAGATATGATCTGCCGGGCGTGGCGCGGGCTCGCGATTTCATCAGCGGGGCCATGGCCTCGGGCGCGATTCGGCCGATCATCGATCGCGTGTTTCGATTCGAGGACGCGCTGCAAGCCTACGATTACATGAGCAGCGGCGCGCAACGCGGGAAGATCGTGATGGAGACGCGCTACGCGCAGGGGCATTGACACTAACTTTCGTGTTGCACGAAAATCGTGTGGCACGAAGTTAGTGGGATCATCGGGCCATGAAGAACGTCACCGTCACGATGGAAGATAGCGTCGCCGATTGGGCAAGGCTGGAAGCCGCGCGCCGCAATACCAGCGTCTCGCGTCTGGTCGGCGAGATGCTGGCCGAGAAAATGCACCACGATCACGCCTATGAACGCGCGATGCGCGAGGCACTGGAATTCAGGAGCTTTGGCGCTTCCAAGGGCCGCTATCTGAAGCGCGAGGAGATCTACACGCGAGGCCAACCATGACCGCCACGGTGATGCTGGACACCAATGTCCTGCTCTACTGCTTCGATGACCGTGATCCGGCCAGGCGTGATCTTGCCCGGCAATGGGTTGGCGCCTGCTGGACCAAACGCTGCGGCTGCATCAGCGTGCAGGTTCTCAATGAGTTCTACATCAACGCGCGCAAGAAATTCGCCGATGCCGTCTCGGCTGATGACGTGCGAGCCGAGGTGCGTCGCTACCAGCACTGGAGGCCTTGGCAGGTGGATCACGCCACGGTCGAAACCGCCTCCGCTTAGTCCTCCGCCATCAGCCGCTGCGCCTCGCGGATCGAAGCTGCACCCGGTGCATCGTACCGGCGACTCGCGTCCAGCGCCTTCGCGGCCCACTGGCGCGCCTCGCGCGTTTCGTGAGCGGCGCGCAGACCTTCCGCGCGGATGAGCCAGAGCATGGGCGCGACGCGCAGGTCGCGCAGGCCCGTGACATGCTCCCAGTCGGTGAGCGCCTGATCGCTGGCGCGCAGCGCCCCGGGCACATCGCCCTGCGCCAGCGCCAGGCGCGCCGAATCGGCTTGCGCCAACACCACCGGCACCACGGTCCGGCCATGCGCCTGCGCCAGCACCATCTGTAGCTGCTCGCGCGCGGCCGCCAGTTCACCGTGATCCAGCAGGAAGCGTCCCCAGCGTTCGCGGATGCGCAGCACCGGGAAATAATCCGGAGCGGCCTTGGCGGCCCAGTCATCCAGCGAAGCCTTCAGGACGCGGCGCGCATCGGCTGCGCGCCCGGCCCGGTCATAGGCATCGCCCAGCGTGTTGCGCACGCTGCGCAGGTCGAATTCGAAGGGTGAGTTGAGGATGTAGCGACGCTCCAGTTCCTCCAGCAGCGGAATCGCCTGTTCGGCGCGGCCCTCGGCCGCCAGGCACCCGGCATAGATCTCGCGCACGTTGGCGGCCGCATCGTCCTGCCGTGCGGTGCGCTGTGCCGGGATGGCGGCGAGTAGCTGATCGAACATGGCGAGCGCACGTTGCCGGTCACCGCGCAGATGCACGGTTCGCGCGTACATGGCCATCATCGGCCAGTGACGGTAGTGTTCCGCGCCGGTCGTACGCTGCGTGAACTCCACGGCGCGCGCGTAGGCGGCCTCGGCGGCATCGAAACGACCGAGAAACAGACTGGACTCGGCGAGGTTCCCGTACAGAGTCTGCAGTTGCGCCTGATCGGGCTCGGACAATGACTCGGATACCTGGATGGCCCGAGCGTAGACCCGGGCCGCCTCCGCGTCCTGGAAGTGGGTGCTGTAGAGGTTGCCGAGCTGGTTGAGCGCGGTGACGTACTGCGGTTCGCGCGGTGCGAGCTGGGCGTACAGATCCACCGACTTGCGCACCGATTCCACCACCTGCGGCCATGCGCTCGAGTCCGACCACCAGGCATTCGAGCGCACCAGCCACCAGTGCGCACGGGTGGTGGAGTGATCCAGCCGGGCATCGCGGATCAGCGCATCCAGGCGCCCCAGCATCCGTTGCGCGCCGCGCTCATCACCACTGTCGACGAGGTCCTGGGCTTCCTCGATCAGTCCGTCGATGACGATGGGATGGGCATCGCCGTACAGTTCGCGGGCGAGCGCCACCTGCTCGCGGTTCAGCGCATGGAAACGCGCAGGATCGTCGAAGGCGCGGTAGATGGAGGCGGCGACGCCCAGCAGTTCCAGGCGCGTGGCCGGATCGCGCGCGAACTCCACCCCGATGCGTGGCGTCATCTGGTCGAGCATTTCCTTGGCCGTGATCTGGCCGCGTGGCTTGTCGCTGGCGACGCGCGGGTCACTGGCACGGAACACGCGCACGAGGAAGTCCCGGGCCGCGGTGGCGCGCTGGCGTTCGAGCCCGGCGGTGCGCGCGGCGAGCCGCGCCGCGTGCGCCTGCCACAGCGCGATGCTGCTGGCGAGCAGCAGCGCGAGCAGGGCCGCGGCGGATACGGCGGTGGCGAGCCGGTTGCGGCCGATGAACCGGCGCAGCACATAGCCCCAGGAGTCCGGCACCGCGCGCACCGGGCGCCCGCGCTGGTAGCGTCGCAGGTCATCGGCGAATTCCGCGGCGGAGTGATACCGCCGCTCCGGCTCCGGCGCGAGCGCCTTCAGGCAGATCCAGTCGAGATCCCCCCGCAGCCGCTGCCCGCCGGCAGGCAGCGTGCCGGGGTTTCCGGTCACCGCAAGGCTGGGCCGCAGGATGCGCTGGGTTCGCTCCGTGCGGCTCGCACCGCTGGCAGCGCGGGTGTGCCAGGGCAGCACGCCGGTCAGCAGTTGGTACATCACCACTCCCAGCGCGTAGATGTCGGTGGCGGTGCTCACCGGCTGGCCCTGGAGCTGCTCCGGCGCGGCATAGTCCGGCGTGAAGGCGCGCCCGCCGAGGCGGGTCAATTCACTGGGGGCATCTCCTGCGCCGATGTCCTCGAGCAACTTGCCCACGCCGAAATCCAAGAGCTTCACGTGACCTTCCGCGGTGACCAGGATGTTGGCGGGCTTGAGGTCGCGGTGCAGGACGAGGTTGGCGTGCGCGTAGGCGATGGCCTCGAGTACCTCGACGAACAGGCGCAGCCGCGCCCCGATGTCGAGATGAAGCCGGTCACAATGCCGGTCGAGATGATCGCCTTCGACGAGTTCCAGCACGAGGAAGGGCTGGCCGGCAGGCCCGATGCCCGCATCGAGCAGCCGCGCGATGCCGGGATGCGACAGCCGGGCGAGCAGGCTTCCTTCGCGCCGGAAGCGCGACTCCCCCTGGCTTGCCACCAGTGACAGGTGCAGCAGCTTGATCGCGACCTGGCCTTCGAAGCGGCCGTCATGGCGGCGCGCGAGCCAGACGCTGCCCATGCCGCCTTCGCCCAGCGGCCGGACGAGCGTGTAGGCGCCGAACTTCAGGCCCGCCAGCGTGCGTGAGCCTTGCGTCCAGGGAGCGGCATTCTCGATCTCGATGGCGAGATCGTCGAGCTGGCCCGGCACTCCACGCAACGACAGGAGCTGGCGAAGCCGCGCCGCCAGCGGCGCATCACCGGCAGCGATGCGTTCGAGTTCCTCCGCGCATTGCGCATCCGGCAGGTCCAGCAACCGGTCGAGCTGCGGGCTCAGCGCCTGCCATTCAGCCGGGTCGATGGGCGTCATCGAGCTGGAACCGCAGGTAGAGCTTGGCCTTCATCCAGTCCCGGTCGATGGTGCGAAGCGAGGCGCCGCGCAGCGATGCGATCTCCGCCAGCGACATGCCGCAGAAGAAGCGCAGGTCCACGAGTTCGGCCAGGCGCGGCTCCGCCTGCGCGAGCTCATCGAGCGAATCGCTGAGCCGCGAGAGATCCTCGACGGAAGAAGGGGTGGCCTCGACGAGCTGGGTGTCGAGCACGGTGAAGAAGAACCGACCGCCGTGCTTCTGGGCACGTCGCCGGCGCAGGTGGTCGATGACCAGCCCGCGCATGGCACGCGCGGCGTAGGCGAGGAAACGATGTCGATCCGGGAAGAGGCTGCCGTCCCGTCCCGCGACCGACAGATAGGCCTCATGCAGGAGCGTCGTCGGACTGACGGTGAGATCCGCCTGGCAGCGGCGAAGCTGCCGCTCGGAGATGCGATGCAGCTCGGCGTACAGGCTGGCGAACAGCTCGGGGACCGGCTCCCCGCCCGGCCCCGAGGCGCGGAGCAGGTCGCGCAGCTTCTCCGTCGATGCGGATTCGTCCTCGGCCTCCGGCATGCCGGAAGATTATGCTGGCCGCCTCCGCGCCGTCGCAAGACCGCGCTGCGGTGCGATCCAAAAAAATGCGCCGTGGTCGTGTCGTGTTGCTACGCCCGATTGCGATGTATCCGGTCAGCAGCACTGGGCAATGGCGTTCAGGGGGAGGCAAGGAACATGGGCACGCGCGCAACCGGAAGGCTGGGGATGGCGGTGATGGGGTGTCTGGTGGCGGGATTTGCGATGGCCGATGGCCCTCGATCAGGCTCTCCGCTGGTGATGGGCATGAATGCCCACGGCGTGCTGGGCACGCTCAAGGTGGATGGGCCCATCGACCGGAAGAACGAGTTCTTCATGAAGCTCGGCACCAATGGCCGCACCTGCGCGACTTGTCATATTGCCGAGCAGGCCATGAGCTTCACGCCGGAACATGCGCAGCAGCTCTTTCGCCAGACTCGCGGTGCGGATCCCCTGTTCGCGAACGTGGACGGCGCCAATTGTGACGATGTCGCGCGCCAGGATCCTGCGGGCCACAGCCTGATCCTGAAGGCCGGGCTGATCCGCGTGGCCAATGCCGTGCCGGCGAATGCGGAGTACACCATCACGGCGGTGCACGATCCCTACGGCTGTGCGCTGCGGATCGACCCGAAGACGCATCTGCTCACCGCGTCGGTGTATCGCCGTCCGCTGCCGTCGGCCAACCTCGGCTTCCTCAGCGCCGTCATGTTCGACGGCCGGGAGACCGTGGTGCCCCTGACCGATGCATCCACGCTGGAGGCGAACCTGCGCACCAACCTGAGGCACCAGGCCATCGATGCGACGCTGGGCCATGCGCAAGGCGCCGCGGCGCCCAGCGATGCACAGCTCGAGGCGATCGTCTCCTTCGAACTGGGCCTCTACTCCAGCCAGATGTGGGACTGGAAGGCAGGCTCGCTCAGCGATGGCGGTGCCGGCGGCGGCCCGCTCGCCCTGTCCGATCAGCTCTACTACCCCGGCATCAACGACAGTCTCGGCGGGGAGCCGAATGGCATCCCCTTCGATGCCGCGAGCATGACGCTGTACCGTCCCTGGGAACAGCAGCGCTCACGTCAGCTCGATCGGCGCACTGCCGCGGCGCGTGCGGACATCGCGGCGGGCGAAAAGCTGTTCAACTCGCTGCCCATGACCATCAGCAACGTGCGCGGCCTGAACGACAACGAAGGTGTAGGCCGCCCCACGAGTTTCGTCGGCAACTGTGCGAGCTGCCACGATGCGCCCAACGTGGGTCATCATTCCATGCCCTTGCCGCTGGACATCGGCACGGGCCACAGTGCCGATCCTGGCCTGGAAACCGACGCGGTGATCGCCGATGCGCTGTCCGCGCTCAGCATGCCCGACCTGCCGGTGTTCCTGATCAGCGGATGTCCGAATCCCTTCAACGCCGGCCAGGCCGAGTCGTTCTACACGACCGATCCCGGCAAGGCGCTGATCAGCGGAAAGTGCGCCGACTTCAATCGCCTCAAGGGCCCCATCCTGCGGGGTCTTGCCGGTCGTGCGCCTTACTTCCACAACGGCGCGGCCGCCACACTCGAGGAGCTGGTCGAGTTCTACGACCGGCGCTTCAAGGTCGGGATGAGCGCCGGACAGAAGCGTCAGCTCGTGGCGTTCCTGAACACGCTCTAGCGGCGTCCGACGACGCACGGGAACCTGGATCGGGTCGGTGTCCACGTTTCGCGCTTCGGCTTGGGCCAGCCTGCGGATTTTCGGCCGGCATTTGAGAGCTGCCCGGCACAATCGCCGGAAACTTGAGGCTGGCGATGCGGAACTGCGATGCCGGTCACGACGCGCCTCGCTTATGTCGCAACAATGTCCGCCACGGGCCATTTCGCCAATCGAGGAGCGAGCATGATCAAGAGACTGACGGGCGCTGCGGTGCTCGCGGCGACCTTCGCGGGCGGTGTGCAGGCGGCGACCAGCACGACGACCTTCGCGGTGACCACCAACCTGCAGGCGACCTGCAGCACCACGGCCTCCGCGCTGGCCTTCCCGGCCTACACGCCGGGCGCGGGCGCGAAGACCGGCAACACCACCATCAACGTGCGGTGCACGAAGAACACGGCCTACACCGTCGCGCTCAACGCGGGCACGACCACGGGCTCGACATTCGCGCAGCGCCTGATGGCCTCGGGCGTCAACACGTTGCAGTACAACCTGTACACCACCGCCGGATTCACCAACGTGTTCGGTGACGGCTCGGCCTCCACCTCGACCGTGCCCGGTACCGGCGCCGGCATCGGCACGGCCAATACCCTCACGGTGTTCGGCAGCCTGCCGGACAGCGCGGCCAACCAGGCGACGGTGCCGGGCACCTACACGGACACCATCACCGTCACGGTCACGTACTGAGGATCACCGCTTGCGTGACGGGCAGGCGCCGCGCCGCGGCTGGATGCCAGGCGTGAGGATCTTCGGTCGACTGGCCGGTGCCGGCGCGATGGCCGTGTTCTTCATCGGAACCGTTCCGGCGGCCACCAGCGTCGCGACCTTCGGCGTGCTCACCAATCTGCAGGGCAACTGCCGCGCCACGGTGAACGCCCTGGCCTTTCCGGCCTACATGCCAGGGGCGGGCGCCCGCACGGCCAACACCACCATCGGCGTGCGCTGCACGCGCAACACGGCCTTCACGGTGAGCCTCGATGCCGGCACCACCGCCGGGGCTTCCTTCGCCCAGCGCCTGATGGCCCTGGGCGCAGGGACTCTGCAATACAATCTCTATACGACGGCGGCGCGCACCACGGTGTTCGGCGATGGCAGCGCCAGCACCGCCGTCAGGACCGGCACGGGCGCGGGCCTCGCCACGGTCCGCAACGTGCGCGTGTTCGGCAGCCTGCCGGACAGCGCAGCGAACCAGGCGGCGGCGCCGGGCGCCTACAGCGACACCATCACGGTGACGGTCAGCTACTGATCTGAAATTGACCCCGCTGGTGTGCAATGATGGCCGTTCCATCAGGAGGTTTTCATTGCATGGCGGTGTTTTCCATTCGTGATGCCCTGGCCGGGGACGAACCGGTCTTCCAGGGCATCGTTTACGACAGCTTGAAGGAATTCGGGCTCACCCCCGACCCCGACGCGACGGATTCCGATCTCCAGGATCTGCAGGCGTCCTACGTCGCGCCCGGCGGCGTCTTTCTCGTCGTGGTCGACGAAGGCGGGGCCGTGGTCGGCGGCGGCGGGTTCGTGCCCCATGGCGAGGGACAGGTCGAGCTGCGCAAGATGTACCTGGCGCCCCGGGCGCGCGGCCATGGACTGGGCGGGCGGCTGCTGCGGGAGCTGATCGGGCGGGCGCGCGAGCGTGGCTTCGAGCGCATGGTGCTGGAGACGGCCTCGGTGCTGAAGGAGGCGATTGCGCTGTACCAGCGCTTCGGGTTCCAGCGCCAGCATCGCCCGGGCACCATGGCCTCGCGCTGCGACCAGGCCTATGTGCTCGACCTCACCGGCGTCGAGCCGCGGCGGCATTCCGTGTGCATCGGGCTGGTCGGTGACTTCGATCCCGGCATCACCGCGCACCAGGCGATACCGCTGGCGTTGGAACTCGCTGCCGAGCGCAGCGGCATCGCCGTCGAGCACGAATGGCTGGACACCGGGGGCATCCAGTCCGCGCAGGAGGTCAAGCTGTTCGACGGGCTGTGGTGCGTGCCCGGCAGCCCCTATCACAGCACCGCCGGCGCCCTGGTGGCGATCCGCCATGCGCGCGAACACGGCGTGCCGTTCCTCGGCACCTGCGGGGGGTTCCAGCACGTGATCCTGGAATTCGCGCGCAACGTCCTCGGCTGGCGTGACGCCGAGACGGCGGAAACGGCGCCCCAGGCGCGCCGCGCCGTCATCTCGGCGCTCAAGTGCCCGCTGATCGAGACGCAGAACGAGATCAAGGTGGAGCGGCGCACGCGGCTCGCCGCCGTCTATGCGCACGACTACGTCACCGAGAAGTACCACTGCAGCTACGGACTGAACCCGCGCTTCGAGTACTACCTCACCAGGGGTCCGCTGCACGCCAGCGCGCACGACTCGGACGGCGAGGTCCGGGCCGTGGAGCTCGAGGCGCATCCCTACTTCATCGCCACGCTGTTCCAGCCCGAACGCGCTGCGCTCGAGGGCCATTGCCCCGCGCCGGTGCTGTCGCTGGTCAGGGCCTGCGCGGCATGAACAGTTCGCTGGCGATACGTCCGGTCCAGGCCAGGACGCCGGCGCTCGACCGGCTGATCGCGCTGTCGGATGCCTACATGGGCACGCTGTACCCGGCCGAGAGCAATCACCTGGAGAGCGTGCAGGCGCTGATCGGCCCGTCCTCCTTCCTGCTCGGCGCCTGGATCGGAGAGCAGATGGTCGGCTGCGGTGGCGCCAGGATCCTGCACGACGATGGCGACTACGGCGAGATCAAGCGCGTGTTCGTGCTCGATGAGCATCGCGGCAAGGGCATCTCCAAGGCCATCATGCAGGCGCTGGAGGCAGGCCTGCTGCAGCGGGGCATTCCTCGCGCCCGGCTGGAGACCGGCATCCACCAGCCCGAGGCGCTGGGCCTGTACCGGCGGCTGGGCTATGTCGAACGCGCGCCGTTCGGTGCCTACCGGCCGGATCCGCTGAGCCTCTTCATGGAGAAGGCGCTGCCGCCGGCATGAACTCTGCCACCAGCGCTGCCGGCGCCCGCCGGTTCGACCTCGCCCACCTGCCCGCCGCGCTGCGTCCCAAGGTTGCCCGGTGGTGGGAACGGGTGCTGGAGGACCCCGCCACGGCCGACTGCTGCCGCGGCATCGAGCAGTCACGCTGGATCGCGCTCAGCCGCTGCGTCGCCGTGAGCGAGTTCGCGGCGCGCACCTTGCTGCGCGACCCTGCCTGCCTGCTGCAGCTCGCGGCCTCGGGCGCGCCCGAGTCGGCCAGCCCACCCCCGGAGGAGCCTGGCGCGGATGAGGCGGCGACGATGCGGGCGCTGCGCCGCTGGCGCCAGCGCGAGATGCTCCGCCTGCTGTGGCGCGACCTCAACGGCGAGGCCAGCGGGGAACAGACCCTGCGCGCGCTCTCCGGTCTCGCCGACGCGGCGATACGTGCGGCCGTCGCGCACGCCGTCCGCCAGCTCGAGCCCACCTTCGGACAGGCGAGGGACGCGCAGGGCGGCGCGGTCGAGTTCATCGTGCTGGGCATGGGCAAGCTCGGCGGGCGCGAGCTGAATTTCTCCTCCGACGTCGACCTCATCTTCCTGTACTCGGAGGGCGGTGAGACCAGCGGTCCACGGGTCCTCGACAATGCCGACTACTTCAAGCGCCTGGGCAACGAGCTGATCCGACTGCTCGATGCCACCACCGAGGATGGCTTCGTCTGCCGGGTCGACATGCGCTTGCGGCCCTTCGGGCAGAGCGGTCCCCTGGCCATCAGCCTCGCGGCGCTGGAGGAATACCTGCAGCAGCAGGGCCGCGACTGGGAACGCTATGCCTGGATCAAGGCACGTCCCATCACCGGCCCGGCCGCCTACGCATCGGTGTTTCGCGATTGCGTGCGGCCCTTCGTGTATCGGCGGTATCTCGACTTCGGCGTGTTCGAGTCGCTGCGCGAAATGAAGGCGATGATCGCGCGGGAGGTCGCGCGCCGCGACCTGGACCAGCACCTGAAGCTCGGCACCGGCGGCATCCGCGAGATCGAGTTCATCGCCCAGTCCTTCCAGCTGGTGCGCGGCGGGAGCGATCCGCGGCTGCAGAACGCCGGCATCCTCGATGTGCTGCCGCTGCTCGCGGGTACGCGGTTCCTCGGCGAGAAGGCGGTGGAGGAGCTGACCGAGGCGTACTTCGTGCTGCGCAAGGCGGAGAACACCGTGCAGATGATCGATGACCAGCAGACGCATTCCATCCCGGCCGAGGAGATCGACCGGCTGCGGCTCGCGGTCGCGCTGGGTTTTGGCGAGTGGGAGCCGGCGGCGGCCCGCATCGATGCCGCCCGCAAGGTGGTGGCGGATCATTTCGAGTCGCTGGTATTCGGCCCGCCGCAGGCGAAGCGCACGTCGGCCGATGCCGGTGCCGCCTGGTTCAGCGCCGATGCGCAAAGCCTGGGGCGCGAGCTGCAGGTGCGGGGATTCGAGCCCGCGGCGGCGCAGTCCGCCGCGCAGGCGCTTGCCGCCTACCACCAGAGCGGGGCGTACCGCAGGCTCGATGAGGCCGGCCGGCGGCGCATCCGGCAGTTGATCGCGCGGCTGGTGGAGCGCACGGTCCGAAACCCGCATCCCGACGTGCCGACGGCGCGCGTGCTGCGGGTCCTGGAGGCCATCGGCTCGCGCTCCTCTTATCTTGCCCTGTTGATCGAACAGCCGGCTGCGTTCGAGCGCCTGGTCGAGGTCTGCGGGATCAGCAGCTTCCTGTCCCGGCAGATCGCCGAGTTCCCGCTGCTGCTCGATGAGCTCATCGATGCGCGGCTCTTCCACGAGCTGCCCTCGCGCGAGAGCTTCGCGGCGGAGCTTGCGGCCCGCATGGAGCGCGTCGCCGCCGATGATCCCGAGCGGCAGGTGGAGTCGCTGCGCCAGTTCCAGAAGGCCGCGATCTTCGCGGTGGCCCTCGCCGACCTCACCGGCCGGCTGCCGCTGATGAAGGTCAGCGACCGGCTGACCGACATCGCCGAACTCATCCTGCAATGCTGCATGGACCTGGCCTGGCGGCAGATGGGCGATGCCTATGGCGAGCCCCGCTGCGGCGAGGAAGCTGGCGCGCTGCGCACGGTGCGCATCGCGGTGGCCGGATATGGCAAGCTCGGCGGACTGGAGCTGGGCTATGGTTCCGACCTCGACCTCGTGTTCCTGCACGATTCGGCCGGGGAGATCCAGCAGACGGCCGGCGAGCGGCCGATCGAGAACGGCGTGTTCTTCCTGCGCCTGGGCCAGCGTATCGTGCACCTCTTGACCATGCATTCCACCGCGGGGCGGCTGTACGAGGTGGACATGCGCCTGCGGCCCAATGGCAAGGGCGGCTTCCTGATGACCGGCATCGCGGCATTCGAGCGTTACCAGCGCGAGGAAGCCTGGACCTGGGAACACCAGGCGCTGCTGCGGGCGCGGGCGGTGGCCGGTGATCCGGCGCTGCGCGGCGAGTTCGAGGCCGTGCGCCGGCGCGTGCTGTCGGAGGCCGTGCACCATGCGACGCTGCGCACCGAAGTTGCGCAGATGCGCGCCCGCATGCGCAGCGAGCTGTCGAAGGCGCAGCGCGGCCAGTTCGACATCAAGCAGGATGCCGGCGGGATCGCCGACATCGAATTCCTCGTGCAGTACTGGGTGCTGGCGAATGCGCGCGAGCATCCGGAACTGCTGGACTGGCCCGACAATATCCGCCAGCTCGACTCGCTGGCGAAGACCGGCATCCTCGATCAGGCCACGGCCGACTGGCTGGCACAGACCTATCGCGAATTCCGCGCCGTCCTGCACCGGCTCTCCCTCGAGGGCGATGGCGAGCGGGTGGTGGATGCGGCGCCCTTCGAGGCATCGCGCGAGCGCATCCGGCAGATCTGGCGCGACGCCTTCGCGCAATGAGCAGGGGATCCTTCATATGCCATTCCTGTCGCGAATCATCCCGATCATCATGTCCATCAACCTGAGTTCGTCCCTCGCCGCGGCCCCTGCCGCCCCGCAGCCACTGCTCTCCCCCTGGAGCGGGCCTTACGGCGGCGTGCCGGCCTTCGACCAGGTCAGGGTCGCGGACTTCGTTCCGGCCCTGCGCGCCGCCATGCAGGAGAACCTCGCGCAGATCCGTCGCATCACGGACAACCCCGCGCCGGCGACCTTCGAGAACACGATGGTGCCGCTGGAGCTGGCGGGAGAGGCCTATGGACGGGTCTTCGCGATGTACCACGTCTGGTCCGGCACGATGAACACCGGCGAGTTTCCCGCCGTGCAGGCGCAGCTCGAACCCGAGATCGCGGCCTTCAACGACCGCATCCTGCAGGATGCGGCGCTGTTCGCGCGGGTGCGGTCGCTGTACGAGTCGCCCTCGAGGCAGAGGCTGGGCGCCGAACAGCAGCGGCTCCTGTGGGTGCATTACGAGCGCTTCGTGCGGGCCGGCGCGAAGCTGGAGCGGGCAGACAAGGAACGCGTAGCGGCGATCAACCAGCGCCTGGCGGCACTGTACACCGGCTTCAACCAGAACCTGCTGGCCGACGAGCAGGGTCATACGTTGTACCTCACGGCCGAGGACCAACTCGCCGGCCTGCCCGACTCGCTGCGTTCCTCGATGGCGCAGGCCGCGACCGAATCCGGCCATCGCGGCGCCTGGGCCGTGGTCAACACGCGCTCCGCGGTGGAGCCCTTCCTCACGTATTCCAGCCGGCGCGAGCTGCGCGAGCGTGCCTGGCGCACGTTCTACAGCCGCGGCGACAATGGTGACGCGCACGACAACAAGGGCATCATCACGCAGATCCTCGCGCTGCGCGGGGAGCGCGCCCGCTTGCTGGGCTTCGCCACGCATGCACATTGGCGCCTCGAGGATGCCATGGCCAGGACTCCCGACAGCGCGTTGTCGCTGATGATGCAGGTATGGCCGCGGGCCACGCAGCGGGTGCGAGAGGAAGTGGCCGACATGCAGGCCATCGCCGATCGCGACTCTCCGCACGTCACGATCGAGCCCTGGGACTACCGCTACTACGCGGAGAAGGTCCGCAAGGCGCGCTACGACCTCGAGCTGGGGCTCGTCAAGCCCTACCTGCAGCTCGACAAGCTGCGGGAAGCCATGTTCTACGTCGCGGGCCGGCTCTACGGACTCGAGTTCGCGCCCGCGACGCAGGTTCCCGTCGCGCACCCGGACATCCGGGTCTGGGAGGTGCGCGATGCGCGGGGCGCCCACGTGGGACTGTGGTACTTCGACCCCTACGCGCGTCCGGGCAAGCGCTCGGGGGCCTGGATGAGCGAGTATCGCGCCCAACGCCAGTTGGGTTCGCCGGTCACCGCGATCGTGTCGAACAACTCCAATTTCATCAAGGGGAGGCCCGGGGAACCCGTGCTGCTGAGCTGGGACGATGCGGTCACGCTGTTCCACGAATTCGGTCACGCGCTGCATGGCCTGAATTCGCGGGTGGTCTATCCCACCCTGGCCGGAACCAACACGGTGCGTGATTTCGTCGAGTTTCCCTCGCAGCTCAACGAGAACTGGCTGAAGGTTCCCGAGGTGCTGTCGCGCTTCGCGGTGCATTACCGCACCGGCGAGCCGTTGCCGGCTGCGCTGCTCGAGCGCATCCAGGCCGCGGCGAAGTTCAATCAGGGGTTCATGACCGTCGAGTACCTGGCCTCGGCGCTGGTGGACATGAAACTGCACCTCTCGACCCAGGATCACATCGACCCGGCCGCCTTCGAGCGCGAGACCCTGGCCGACCTGGGCATGCCGGCGCAGATGGCGATGCGGCATCGGTTGCCGCAGTTCGGCCACCTGTTCTCGAGCGATGACTATGCCGGCGGCTACTACAGCTACCTGTGGTCCGCGGTGCTCGACAACGATGCCTGGGAAGCATTCACCGAAGGGCAGGGCCCGTTCGATCCGGCGGTTGCGAAACGCCTGAAGGATGCGATCATGTCGGTGGGCAACACCCTCGACCCGGCGCAGGCGTACCGCAATTTCCGCGGCCGCGATCCGCGCATCGAGGCCTTGCTGCGGGCACGGGGTTTCGCGTCCGCGGAACAGTAGCAACGGGAAAGGATCACATGTCCGCCAGCGTGTATATCGATGTGGAAGGCCCTGCACCGGGGGTGGCGCCGCCGCGCCAACTGGTGCAGGCCAATGCCCAGCACCAGTACGAGGTGGGGGAGGGCGATGTGCCCCTGTCCTGCCCGATGCCCGGCATGTACCTGTGGAATTCCCATCCGCGCGTCTACCTCGCCATCCAGGCCAGCGGCTGGGCGAAATGCAACTACTGCGGAGCCGAGTACACCCTCAAGCGATGAGGCGGTCCCCCTTCAGGACTTGTAGTCGCGGTAGGATTTCTCCTCGACCAGGCTCGAGCCCAGCTTGAGGTTGATGCGCTTCTTGATCGCGGCCCGTTCATCGTTCTCCACGTAGACGGCGCGGGCGAGCTCCACGAACCCGGCATCGAAGCTCCTGGCGCGTTCCTTGTCGCGGATGTCGTCTTCGATCACCCACAGCCGTTCGTTCACCGCCTGCAGTTCGCGCTCCTCGGCGCTGATGTTCTGCCGCGCGTAGGGGTGCGCGCGCCAGGTCCGCTCCAGCGCCTCGAGCTCACGGCGCACGTTGGCGAGCTTGGCGGCATCGCCGATGCGTGCCGACTTGATGCGCAGGATGGTGATCTTGTCGATGAGTTCGCCGGGCGATACCGGCACCAGGATCTCTTGCTCGCTCATGCGCCGGTATTCTAGCGATCGCGCATCAGCTCATCGAGCTCTCCGATGACGGCCTGGGTTTCGATCAGTTCCATGACGCCCGGCTCCTCGATCTTGGTCGTCCAGGGGAGCGCTGCGGCCGGGAGGCCGCGGAAGCGCTGGCAGGCGGCCTCGAAGCGGTCGACGCAGCGCGGCAGGCTGAGGTAGGGACCGCTGCGCGCCGGGTTGGTGGCCGCATACAGCCCGATGACCGGCGTGCCCACCATGGTGGCCATGTGCGCAGGGCCCGAATCCGGGGTGAGCAGGACCGTTGCGCGCCCGATCAGCCCGAGCAGCAGCGGCAGGGTGTCCTTGCCGACCTGGTTGGTCACGGGCACGCCTGCCTGCGCCTCGATCGCCTCGCCCATGTGCCGCTCTGCCTCGCTCGGGCCGCCGGCGAGCACGACGCGCATGCCGTGCACGCGCACCGCGTGCGCGGCGACTTCGGCGTACCGCGCGGCAGGCCAGTTGCGCACGGGCCGGCTCGAGCAGGGACTGATCAGCAGGCTCGGTTGCCCACCGGGGAGGACGCGCCGGCCGTAGTCGAGCGCCTCGGCGGGCGGCACGACCTGCCAGCGGGGCGCCCCGGGTTCGATGCCGCAGGCACGGACGAAGCCGAGCAGGGAATCGACGACGTGCTCGCGCGAACGCGGCTCGATGCGCGCATTGGTGAACAGCCATTGCAGCTCGCGGGCGCGGGCGCGGTCGAAGCCGAGCTTCACGCGGGCCCTGACGGCGGCGCACACCAGGCTCGCGCGGATCGAGATCTGCAGGTGCAGCAACAGGTCGAAGCGGCGCGCGCCCAGATCGCGACGGATGCGGCGCAACTCGCTCAGCGTGGCGCGCTTGTCGAAGGTGATAAACTCCACCTCCGGCAACAATGCACTCATCAATCGGGCCTCGATCTTGCCGATGATCCACGTGAACCGCGTCTGTGGCCACGCTGCCTGCAGCGCGCGCAACACCGCGAGTGCATGGCAGGTATCGCCGATCGCGGACAGCCGCAGCAGGCACACGCTCGCCGGCGGGGTCTGCCACCGCAAGGTCATCCCTTGATCTCCCCTGGCGAGCTTGCCATGCGCACTCCGGCGGGGGCCGTGTTGCTGTCCTCCGCGGCCGCGAGTGTACTCGAATCCGCCGGCGGGCCTGGCCTCACGGCCTGCTTCGATCCCGAACACTGGCGCGCGCGCCACGCCCTGCAAGGCACGCCCGGGGGGCGTGGCAGCGCGTGGTTCGTGGAGGCAGGGGAGGAACACTGGGTACTGCGGCACTATCGCCGCGGTGGACTGCCGGGCCGGTTCCTCGAGGATCGCTACTGCTGGCTGGGGGAATCGCGGGTGCGCGCGTTCGCGGAATGGCGCCTCACCGCTCATCTCCACGCGCTGGGCCTGCCGGTCCCGGAACCCGTGGCGGCGCGCTACGTGCGCAGCGGCGGCACCTACCGCTGTGACCTCATCACGCGGCGCATACCCGCATCCCTTCCCCTGAGCGGCTGGCTGCGGGAGCGCCGCCTGCCGGCCGCGCAATGGCGCGCCGTCGGCGGGACGATCGCGCGATTCCACGCGAACGGGCTGGATCATGCCGACCTGAACGCCCACAACATCCTGATCGATGCGCGGGGGGAGGTGAGCCTGGTGGATTTCGATCGAGGCCGCCTGCGTCGCACCGGGGTCTGGCGCCGGCGCAATCTCGCCAGGCTCCATCGATCGCTCGTGAAGATCGGCGCCTCGCTTCCCGCCGATCGTGTCGGGGCGGCGGATTGGGCCGAGTTGCGTGCCGGGTACGCAGAGGCTGGCGACGCCGGACCTGCCGCCGCGGCGGGGCGTTGAGGTCGTGCGCATGCTGTATTCGCTGATCGCCAGGCTCGCCGCTCCGGTGGCCTTCGCATCGGTCCTGTGGCGTTCGATCACCGAACCTGCCTATCGGACGGGCTGGGCGGAACGCTTCGGCTTCGGCGAGCGCCTGCAGCCGCCGGGCTGCATCTGGGTGCATGCGGTATCGATGGGCGAGGTCGCCGCCGCTGCCTCGCTGGTGCGCGCCTTGCGCGCACGCCATGGCGGCCTGCCGCTGGTCGTGACCACCGCGACGCCCACCGGTGCGCGACGGGCGCGGGAACTGCTGTCAGGCGATGGCGTACGGATCCGCTTCGGTCCGTACGATGTGCCCGGCGCCGTGCGGCGTTTCTTCGATCGCGTCCAGCCACGCGTCGCGATCTTCATGGAAACCGAGCTGTGGCCCAACCTGCACCAGGAGTGCCTGCGTCGCGGCGTGCCGCGGATCATCGCCAGCGCCCGCCTGTCCACGCGCTCATGGCCGCGCTATCGCCGGCTGCGCTGGCTGATGAGCCCGCTGCTCGCGCGCGGGGTGAACATTTCCGCACAGAGCGAGGATGACGCGGCGCGCTTTCGCGAGCTGGGTGCGCCGGCAACGGCGGTGCAGGTGGATGGCAATCTCAAGTTCGAGGTCAGCGTCGATGCACGGGCGCGCGCGGGAGGGCAGGAGCTTCGCCGCCGCGACCTCGGCGAAAGGCCCGTCTGGACGGCCGGCAGCACCCATGCCGGGGAGGAGGAACGGGTGCTGGATGCGCATGCCCTGGTGCGTGCCGCGGTGCCGGGCGCGCTGCTCGTTCTTGCGCCGCGCCACCCCAACAGCTTCGATGCGGTGGCGGCGTTGCTCGAGCGCCGTGCCGTCAACTTCGTCCGGCGCAGCGGTGGCGTGGCGCCCGGCGCCGACATCGAAGTCCTGCTGCTCGATACGCTGGGCGAACTGCCCCTGTTCTATGCCGCGGCGGATGCCGCGTTCGTCGGCGGGAGTCTCGTGCCCATCGGGGGCCACAACCTGCTCGAGCCGGCGGCCCTGGGGGTGCCGGTGGCGAGCGGCCCGCACCAGTCGAACAGCCCGGAGATCGCCAGGCTGATGTTCGACAGCGGCGCGGCGGTGCAGGTCACCGATGCCACGCAGCTCGCCGATGCGATCAGCTCATGGCTGATCGAGCCGGGGGAAAGCGCGCGCACCGGCGCCATCGGCCGGGCGGTGGTTGCACGCAATCGCGGATCGCTGCAGCGGGTGCTCGCGCTGGTCGACCAAGCCCTGCCGCGCGCGTGAGCCGCGCTGCGGCGCGCGCGATCGCTCCCGCGCCGCTCTGCCGCCCGCGCTCAGCTGCCCGGGTTGGCGGGCGGTGCGTTCGGCGCGATGCCCGGGTCGGTGATCTTCGGCGCGCTGTCCTTGAGCTGCGTGTTGATGCTGTCCAGGCTCTGCCGAGTCAGCAGGCCCGCTTCGGACTGGAGCTTGAGCATGTTGAGGATGTAGTCGTAGCGGCTGCGCGCGTAGTTGGTCTGCGCGAGGATCAGCAGCCGGCGTGACTGCAGCACATCGACGGCGGTCCGCGTCCCCGCCTCGTATCCCGCCTCGGAGGCCTTCAGTGCCGTGAGGTTCGATTCCAGCGCCTGCTTCAGCGCCTTGACGCGGGAGATCTCCGACAGCACGCCGAGATAGGCATCGCGGGTATCGCGCTCGGTCTGGCGGGCGATGCGCTCGAGCCGCTCGCGCGAGGCGCGGTGCCGGTAGACGGCCTCGCGCACCCGCGAGTTGGTGATGCCTCCGTTGTACAGCGGGATGGTCACCTGCACGCCGATGGTCCGGTAGTTGAGGTCGATGGCCGACGCGCCGGTCCCGCCGAGGCTGTAGGTGATGTCCCCGTCGCTGACGTTCTTGCCGCCGGTGGCGATGAAGTCCACGCTCGGCGCGTAACCGCCACGGGCTGAGCTGATGTCCTCGCGGGCGATGTCGGCGCCGAGGCGGCTCGAGATCAGCGCAAGGTTCTGCTCCAGCGCCTTCTGTACCCACTGCTCCTCGCTGGCCGGGCTGGGACTCGCCAGCTCCATCGACTCCACGGGCCGGGCCAGGCTGGCGAAGGACTCCCCGGTGATCTCGCGCAGCGCTTCCTGCGCGGTGGAGAGCTGTCGCTTGGCGGCGATCACATCCGCCGCGGCGCTGTCGTGCGCGGCACGCGCCTCCTGCACGTCGGTGATGGCGATGAGCCCGACATTGAAGCGCTGCTCGGACTGGTCGAGCTGGTGCTGAATGGCATTCGCCGCGGCCTGCTGCGCGTCCAGCTCGTCCTGCGCGGCCAGCACGTCGAAGTAGCGCTGCGCCACCCGGTTCACCAGTTCCTGGCGCGCGCTCTGGTAGTCGGCTTCCGCCTGCGCCACCTGCGAGTCGGCCCGCTTCAGCGCCACCCAGTTCGTCCAGCTGAAGATGCTCTGCCGCAGTTCCAGGCCGTAGCGATGGGACTTGGTGATGCTGGTGCCATCCTGGTTGAAGTGGATTTCGGTGTTGCCCGTCGGACTGGTGGGGTCGGTGATCCGCTGCACCTGTTCCTGGAGACCGCTCTCGCGATCGCGCTGCCAGCTTCCCACGCCGGATATCTGCGGCAGCAGTGCCGAGACGGCCTGCGGCTTGGCCTCGAGCGCGGCCAGGCGCGTGGCCTCCGCCTCGCGCAGCTGCGGATCGTTCTGCAGCGCACGCTGGTAGACATCGACGAGGTCGGTGGAGCGAGCCGCTGGCGCCAGCGCCAACATCGCGCCCAACCCGAACAGGAATGCCGGTCTGCTCATACGTTTGTCTACCATTTCCGATCGTTCATGGGTCATATAGTGTTATATATGACTATATCACCCGTGAGCTGCTGCCTCAATTCGGGGACATCTGCGGGACGTTCAAAACACGAACCTCGGAGGCGCGGGTGCGTTGATGAGCGGATCGATCACCGTCTCGAACACGCTTTCGCGGATCCACTGGTCGGCCTCCACGCGCCGTACCAGGCGGGCCTCCATGACAGGAGCGGTTCCCACCACCTCGAACAGGCGTCCGCCCACCGCCAGCGCCTTCTCGAACACGCGGTCATCCACCGGCAGTGATCCCGTCACCGCGATCACGTCGTATTCGCCCAGCGGCTCACGTCCGAAGGCATCACGCACCTGGAGCTGGGCGCGCGCACCGGCGACCGAACGCAGGTTCTGTGCGGCCGCCGCCGACAGCGCTTCGTGGTATTCGATGGAGGTGGTCTGCGCTCCGAGCAGCGCGAGGCATGCAGTCAGGTAGCCGCTGCCCGTGCCGATCTCGAGGATGCGGTCGCGCGGGGTGATATCGAGCGTCTGCAGGATGCGCCCGTGGATCTTCGGCGCCAGCATGTTCTGCCCGCAGCCGATGGGGATCGAACTGTCGGCGAAGGCCAGCTCGCGATACTCCCGCGGCACGAAGATTTCCCTCGGCACATCGGCGAGCACGTTGAGCACGCGCGAGTCGAGCACCTCCCAGGTGCGGATCTGCTGGTCCACCATTTGCCGACGGGCTGACGTAGTATTCATATAGCTCTTGATTATGGTGAATGTTGGCGGGTAGCGCCAACACCTTACGCTATCCTCACAGCCTAGAATGCTGCTCCAATCTTCCATCCAGTGGTGTGCCGCTACCTCAAGTGTATTGGCAATCGGATTGCTGGGTCTATTCATTTGGAAGCAGCGGCAGGATCGCGCGGTCGATGAGCTGTCCAGGCAGGTGTGGCGTCTCACCCGCGACCCGGACGCATCCGGACGCATCCGTCTGGATGGACGTCGCGATGCGATCAGCGACCTCGGGCTCGCCGTCAACAAGCTGCTGGAGAGCCTCGAGCATCGCGGCATCCGCCTGCAGGAACGCGAGCAGCTCTTCCAGCGGCTGGTGGAATCGGTGCACGAGGCGGTACTGGTGCACCGTGAAGTCATCCTGTTCGCCAATACGCGTTTCCTCTCGCTGCTGGGCACCACCGCCAAGGAACTGATCGGCAAGCCGCTGGCGCAGTTCGTCACGTCCGAGTATGCGGACCTGGTCCGCGACAACCTCGGCCGCCGGCTGCTCAATGAGCCCGCCGCCGAGCGGTACGAGGTCGAGCTCTCGGCCGGCCATGGCCAGGTGACGCGCGTGGAACTCTCCAGCTCCCTGATCGACAGCGCCGGTGAGCCCGCGCTGCTGCTCACGGCGGTGGAAATGCTGCCGCCACCAGCCATCGCCGGCGCCACCGCTCGTCCGCGGGCCGTGGCCACGCTCGATGCGATGGGCGAGGGCGTGGTGACCGTGGACACCGATGGCCGCATCGACTACGTGAACCATGCCGCGGAGGTCCTGCTCGGCCAGAAGTTCGACCAGCTCGTCGGCCACTTGTTCAGCGAGGTGGCCTCGCTGATCGATGAGGCCGACCGGCGCTCGCTGGGCGATCCGGTGCGCAAGTGCCTGACCAACGGCGGGCGCATCACCATGGGCCGGCGCGCCGTGCTGGTGCCCTCGCCAGGCGGTGTCGAGCGATCGGTGGAGATCAGCGTCTCGCCGCTCACCTCCGAGAGCAAGGAGATCCTGGGCGTGGTGCTGGTGCTGCACGACACCTCCGAGGTGCGCGGCCTCACGCGCCAGATGTCCTACCAGGCGAGCCACGATGCGCTCACTGGCCTGGTCAACCGGCGGGAATTCGAACGGCGGCTGCAGGAAGCGATGGAGCATGCCCACGCCGGTGATGCCACCCACGCGCTGTGCTACCTCGACCTCGACCGCTTCAAGCAGGTGAATGACACCTGCGGGCACACGGCCGGCGACAACATGCTGCGGGAGGTCGCCACCCTCATCAAGGATGCGGTGCGCGACTCCGACACCGTCGGACGCATCGGCGGGGACGAGTTCGCGCTGCTGCTGGTCGGCTGCCCCCTCGACAAGGCCCGCCAGATCGCCGACAACGTGGTGCGGACGGTGAACGATTTTCGCTTCGTCTGGAAGGACCGGATCTTCAACATCGGCGTGAGCATCGGCCTCGTCGAGCTGGGCCGTGAGGGCAGTTCGATCGAGGACATCATGAGTTCGGCGGACTCGGCCTGCTACATCGCGAAGAAGCGCGGCGGCTCGCACATCCACGTGTATTCGGCGCGCGAGGAAGCCGCCGCCCGGCAGACCGGCGAGATCCACTGGCTGCAGAAGCTGCAGGGGGCGCTGCGGGAGAACCGCTTCGAGCTGTATTTCCAGCCCATCGCCCACGCGCAGAGCGATGTCATCAATGGTCCGGCCATCGAGGTGTTCCTGCGCCTGGACGAGGAGGATGGCAGCAGCATCGCGCCCGCGGACTTCTTCAAGGCAGCCGAACGCTACCGGCTGATGCCCCACATCGACCGCTGGGTCGTGCAGACCGTGCTCGCGGCGCTGGGGCGCGGCGGCCTCAAGATGCCGGAAGGGAGGAGCGTTGCGATCAACATCGCCGGCCAGACCCTGGCCGATCCGCAGTTCCTGGAATTCGTGGTGGACTGCTTCGACCACACCGGAGCCTCGCCCCGCGATGTGTGCTTCGAGCTGACCGAGACGGCGGTGGTGGCCAATGTCGAGCATGCGCGGCGCTTTGTCGAGGTGCTGCACGGCATGGGCGCGGAGTTCGCGCTGGATGATTTCGGCAGTGGGCTGGGATCCTTCGCCAACCTCAAATCGCTCCCCATGGATTACCTGAAGATCGACGGGTCGTTCATCCGCAACCTCGCGCAGGATGCGGTCAGCCAGGCCATGGTGTCGGCGATGATCGAGCTGTCGCGCAGCATGAACTTCCGGGTGGTCGCCGAGCAGGTCGAGGACCAGACCGCGCTGGACACGGTCAAGCGCATGGGCATCGACTTCGTGCAGGGTTTCATCATCGGGCGGCCGCAGCCGCTGTCGATGACGCCTGTCAGCTAGCAGAACCATCCTGACGGGTTGAGCGCCACCCGCGGGTTCAACACCGCAGAGGGCGAATCAGGCGCAAATGGCACCTGGTGCTTTGCAATTCTGAGCATATAACGCGGCGACAGGGGCATATAACAACTTGCTATGGCGCAAGGCTCGCCGTTGGGAGGACAATCCCCGGCACCGGTTCCGTTTGGATCCCCCGAGGTGTTCCATGGCGATTTTCGACGACAATTCACGCTCGATCGGCCGTACGCCGCTGATCCGCATCAACCGCCTCAACGCCGGCGGCAAGGCCACGGTGCTCGCCAAGATCGAGGGCCGCAACCCGGCCTACTCGGTGAAGTGCCGCATCGGAGCGGCCATGGTGTGGGATGCCGAGCAGCGCGGCCTGCTCAAGCCCGGCTCCGCCATCGTCGAGGCCACCAGCGGCAACACCGGCATTGCGCTGGCCTTCGCGGCGGCCGCGCGCGGTTACGAATGCGTGCTCACCATGCCGGATACCATGACCATGGAACGGCGCAAGGTGCTGGCCGCCTTCGGCGCGAAGCTGGTGCTCACGCCGGGCGCCAAGGGCATGAAGGGCGCCATCGCCAAGGCCGAGGAACTCGCCGCTGCCGATCCGAAGAAATACGTGCTGATGAAGCAGTTCGAGAATCCCGCCAACCCGGCCATCCACGAACGCACCACGGGCCCGGAGATCTGGGAGGACACCGGCGGCAAGGTGGATATCTTCGTCTCCGGCGTGGGCACCGGCGGCACGCTCACCGGCGTGTCGCGCTTCTTCAAGCACACCAAGGGCAAGTCGCTGTTCACGGTGGCGGTGGAACCGACGGCCTCACCGGTCATCACCCAGACGCGGGCCGGCCAGCCGCTCGCGCCCTCGCCGCACAAGATCCAGGGCCTGGGCGCGGGCTTCGTGCCCAAGAACCTCGACCTGTCGCTGGTGGATGGCGTGGAGCAGGTCAGCAACGAGGATGCCATCGCCATGGCGCGGCGCCTGGCCCGTGAGGAGGGGATCCTCAGCGGCATCTCCTGCGGTGCGGCCATGGTCGCGGCGCTCCGTCTCGCCAGCGTCCCGGCCAATGCCGGCAAGACCATCGTGACCGTCCTGCCGGACGCGGGCGAGCGTTACCTCTCCGGTGCGCTGTTCGAGGGATTGTTCGAGGAAGTCGAGAAGATGCAGGCGGTAGGCTGACCGGAGCCCCGTGATGAGCACCGCACCCAGGACACTGATATCCGAGCGCGAGGCGCTCGCCCAGGAGCTGCTCGACAGCTACCTGGGCGATGCGCGTGCGCGGCGCATCTCGCGCCGCTACCTGCCGTCGCGCGAGGCCATCGTCGAGATCCTGCAGTTGTTGCTCGACCTCATGTATCCCGGCTACTTCGGCCGCCGCGACCTGAGCGAGCAGAACCTGCCGGCCTACGTCGCGGAGATCCTTGCGCGGGTGGAGCCGAAGATCGAGCGCGAGATCGAGCACTGCCTGTGCTACGGCCGGGAACGCGACGATGTGAACGCCGAGGTCGGCCCGTGCGCGCCGCGGGCGCGGGACCTCGCGCGCAGCTTCCTGCAGCGCTTGCCCGACATCCGCGCGCTGCTGGTCACCGACGTGCAGGCTGCCTACGACGGGGACCCGGCCGCCACGCACCTGGACGAGATCATCCTGGCCTATCCGGGGCTGATGGCGGTGAGCGTGTATCGCATCGCGCACGAGCTGTACAGCCTGGGCGTGCCGATGATGGCGCGCATCATGACTGAATGGGCACACGCCAGGACCGGTTGCGACATCCATCCGGGTGCGCGCATCGGTCCGGCGTTCTTCATCGACCATGCCACCGGCGTCGTCATCGGCGAGACCACCGACATCGGTTCGGGCGTCAAGCTCTACCAGGGCGTGACGCTGGGCGCGCTGTCGTTCCCGCGCGATGCCAGCGGCCAGCTGGTGCGCGGCAGCAAGCGCCATCCCACCGTCGAGGACGGCGCCACGCTGTACGCGAATGCCACCGTGCTCGGCGGCAAGACTGTCGTGGGCGCCGACAGCGTCATCGGTGGCTCGGTGTTTCTCACGCGCAGCGTGCCGCCGCGTTCGCGCGTGTCGATGAAGGATCCCGAGCTTCGCGTCGCCTCGCGCGACGGGGTGCTCGAATCCGACGCGCTGTACTTCGACATCTGAGCGCCCGGTTTCCCCGATTCGCGGGGACCGGACCCCGGTCACGGATTCCGGCCGCGCATGCGACTTAATCTTGACGCCGATGCTTGAGCGATACGTCCTGCCGAAACAGAGCGCGGCCGAGCTGGAATTCGTGCCCGATCGCGCCTGGTGGCGATTTGCGCAACGATTCAACGTTCGTGCGCAGCAGTATGTACCCGCGATCCGGTTGCACGGCGATCACTCGGAAGGCCTGATGATGCGCTGGGGTCTCATATCCGCCTGGGAGGAATGCCGCCCCGAGTCGGTGCCCCCTCCGGCGGTCGCGGTGGGCGACATCCTGACATCGCCCCGCCACCGGGAGCCCTGGTACAACGGCCAGCGCTGCATCGTGCCCGTCGCCGGTTTCTACGCGTGGCAGCACACCGCGGAGAACTACCGGCGGCCGTATTTCATCGCGCTGCCGGACCGTTCCGCGTTCGGCCTCGCGGGCATCTGGGACCGCTCGCAAGGCGAGGACGAGGACGTCATCGAGAGCTTCTCGATCATCAGCGTGCGCGCCAATGAACTGATGCGCGAGATCGCCAACACCAGCCGTTCCATGCCCGCGATATTGAGGCGCAAGGATTACGCGACCTGGGTGCGCGGAACCCCGGCCGAGGCGATGGCCGCGATCGGTGAGTATCCGCCCGAGGGCATGCTCGCCTACGCTGTGAGCCCGCGGATCAATTCGGTGAGCGCGGATGACCCGGCCCTGATCCGCCCCGTGTCGCTGAATTGATCGAGGCTCTCGTCAGCAGAAGCCTGCGCTCCCACCGCGGCCGTCGCCGCGGCGGGAGCCGGGCAACTACAGCAGCGGCACCAGCAGCAGCGCGACGATGTTGATGATCTTGATCAGCGGATTGATGGCAGGTCCCGCGGTGTCCTTGTAGGGGTCGCCCACGGTGTCGCCGGTCACGGCCGCGCGATGCGCATCCGAGCCCTTGCCGCCGAAATTGCCTTCCTCGATGTACTTCTTGGCGTTGTCCCAGGCGCCACCGCCAGTGGTCATCGAGATGGCCACGAACAGGCCGGTGACGATGGTGCCGATCAGCAGGCCGCCGAGCGCCTTCACGCCTGAGCCCGGTCCCATCAGGAAGTTGATGATGTAGTACAGGACGATGGGCACGAGGATGGGCAGCAACGAGGGGATGATCATCTCCTTGATGGCCGCGCGCGTGAGCATGTCCACGGCCTTGGAGTAGTCGGGCTTCGCGGTGCCTTCCATGATGCCCTTGATCTCGCGGAACTGGCGCCGCACTTCGTTCACCACCGAACCCGCCGCGCGGCCCACGGCTTCCATGGCCATGGCGCCGAACAGGTAGGGCACGAGGCCGCCGATGAACAAGCCGATGATGACGGCCGGATCGGACAGGTCGAAGCTGGTGGTATGGCCCAGGTGCTCATTGAGCTTGTGCGTGTAGTCGGCGAACAACACGAGGGCAGCGAGGCCCGCCGAGCCGATGGCGTAGCCCTTGGTCACCGCCTTGGTGGTGTTGCCCACCGCATCCAGCGGGTCGGTGACATCGCGCACTTTCTTGTCGAGCCCCGACATCTCGGCGATGCCGCCGGCGTTGTCGGTGATCGGGCCGTAGGCGTCCAGCGCGACGATCATGCCGGTCATCGACAGCATGGCGGTCGCGGCGATGGCGATGCCGTAGATGCCGGCGAGTTGGTAGGCCGCCCAGATGGACAGCGCCACCGAGATCACCGGCAGCGCGCAGGCCTTCATCGACACGCCGAGGCCCGCGATGATGTTGGTGGCATGGCCGGTCTGGCAGGCCGCCGAGATGTGCCGCACGGGTGCGTACTCGGTGGCGGTGTAGTACTCGGTGATGACGATCATCGCCGCCGTGAGCGCAAGTCCCACCAGCGTGCAGTACCAGTAGGTCATGGCCTGCTCGCCCATCATGTGCTTCGAGATGAAGTAGAACGCCACCGCGGAGAGCGCGCCGGAGACGATGACACCCTTGTACAGCGCGTTCATGATCTTGCCGCCCTCGCGGGTCGACACGAAGAAGGTGCCGATGATGGAGGTGACGATGGACACGGCGCCCAGCACCAGCGGGAAGATCACCGCCTGGGGACCGGCGGTGCCGATCATGAGGCCGCCCAGCAGCATGGTGGCCACCAGGGTCACGGCATAGGTCTCGAACAGGTCGGCTGCCATGCCGGCGCAGTCACCGACGTTGTCGCCCACGTTGTCGGCGATCACCGCCGGGTTGCGCGGATCGTCCTCGGGGATGCCGGCCTCGACCTTGCCCACGAGGTCGGCGCCGACGTCGGCGCCCTTGGTGAAGATGCCGCCGCCCAATCGCGCGAAGATGGAGATCAGCGAGCCGCCGAAGGCAAGGCCCACCAGCGAGCGCAGCGCCTGCTCGCGCACGGCATCATCGTTGCTGGTGCCGCCCAGCAGGTAGTAATAGCCCGCCACGCCCAGCAGCCCCAAGCCCACCACCAGCATGCCGGTGATGGCGCCGCCGCGGAAGGCGACCTTCAGCGCGGGGTTGATGCCACCGGTGGCGGCCTGCGCGGTGCGCACGTTGGCGCGCACGGAGATGAACATGCCGATGTAGCCGGCGGCGCCGGACAGGATGGCGCCGATCGCGAATCCGCCCGCGGTGGGCCAGCCAAGGAACTTCCCGATGACCACGAACAGCACCACGCCGACGAGGCCGATGGTCGAGTACTGGCGGTTGAGGTAGGCGCGTGCTCCGGCCTGCACCGCCGCCGCGATCTCCTGCATGCGGGCGTTGCCGGCGGGCTGCGACAGGATCCAGCGCATCGACAACAGGCCGTAGATGATGGCGAGGCTACCGGCGGCAATCGCCAGCCAGATCGCGTTATCCAGAGTCATGAACGCATCTCCAAAGGGCTAGTTCGTTGAAACTTATGGTTTTATGGGGGCGAAAAACGGCGCCAACTATAGCACGAATTCGGTCTTGAGCCGCTTGCGAACCGATTTGCCCCGGACTTCGACATAAGCGGGCAGGCCGTCGCGGTAGGGCGGTGGGTCCTCGCCCGCGATCAGCGGGGCCAGGTAGCGCCGTGCGGCGGCGGTGATGCCGAAGCCATCGGCCGTGATGTAGTGGCGCGGGACCTTCTTCTCCGCATTCGCCACGGCAGCCAGGGGCGCCTCGCCCACGCTCCAGCGATACGGCCGGTCGGAGCGGCGCACGATGGTGGGCATCACGGCCGTCTTGCCGGCGATGGCGAACTCCACCGCCGCCTTGCCCACGGCATAGGCCTGCTCCACGTCCACCTTGGAGGCGATGTGCCGGGCGGCCCGCTGCAGGTAGTCCGCCACCGCCCAATGGAACTTGTAGCCCAGCGAGTCCTTCACCATCTGCGCGATCAGCGGTCCGACGCCACCGAGCTGGGAATGCCCGAAGGCATCCTTTCCGCCGGCCTCCGCAAGGAACCGCCCTTCCGCGTTCTGGACACCTTCGGACACGACCACGACACAGTAGCCGTAACGCTCCACGCTGGCCTTCACCTTGTCGAGGAAGCGCGGCTGGTCGAAGGGAACTTCCGGGAACAGGATGATGTGCGGTGCATCGCCGGCCCGGGTGCCGGCGAGGCCCGCGGCGGCGGCGATCCAGCCGGCATGACGGCCCATGACCTCGAGCACGAACACCTTGGTGGAGGTGCGCGCCATCGAGGCCACATCCAGCGCCGCCTCGCGCGTGGACACGGCCACGTACTTGGCCACCGACCCGAAGCCCGGGCAGCAATCGGTGATCGGCAGGTCGTTGTCCACGGTCTTGGGAACGCCGATGCAGGCGATGGGGTAGCCGAGCTGCTCGCCGATCTGGGACACCTTGTGGGCCGTGTCCATCGAGTCGTTGCCGCCGTTGTAGAAGAAGTAGCCGATGTCGTGCGCGCGGAACACCTCGATCAGACGCTCGTACTGGGCACGGTTCACGTCCAACCCCTTGAGCTTGTAGCGAGCCGATCCGAAGGCGCCGCCCGGGGTGTGCCGCAGGGCGCGGATCACCGCCGGCGTTTCCGCGGAAACGTCGATCAGGTCCTCGGTAAGCGCACCGATGATGCCGTGGCGCCCTGCGTACACCTTTCCGATGCGGTCCCGGTGCCGCCGGGCAGCCTCGATCAGGCCGCAGGCGGAGGCGTTGATGACGGCCGTGACCCCGCCCGACTGGGCGTAGAAGGCATTGCGCGGCGACGGCTTCTTCATGGTGTTCCCTTGTCGGCAGGCGGGCGGGAAGGATAGCCCATCGGCATGGGCCTGACATATTCCGGGCCTGCCCGGGGCGTCTTGGCCGTAGCTTGGTCCGGCCACCCCCGTTTGACGATCGGGGCAGCCAAAGGTACGGTATCGCGCTTTGCCAGTCTTGGGACCTCCCACCGCTATGCGAATCGTTCTTCTTGGCGCCCCCGGTTCCGGCAAGGGCACGCAATCCCAGCGTCTGGTGGAAACCTATGCGATCCCGCAGATCTCCACGGGCGACCTGCTGCGCGAGGCCGTTGCGAAGAAGACCGAACTGGGACTGCGCGCCAAGGCGGCCATGGACGCGGGCAAGCTGGTGGAGGATGCCATCGTGCTCGGCATGATCCGCGAACGCCTGGCAAAACCGGACGCGGCGCGCGGGTTCATCCTCGACGGCTTTCCCCGCAACATCGCGCAGGCGCAGTCGCTGGCGAGCCTGCTCGAGGAGATCGGCACGCCGCTCGATGCCGTGGTGCTGATGGACGTCGATTCCACCGTGCTGTTCAAGCGTCTCACCGGCCGGCGCATCTGCGAAACCTGCGGGCGTGTGTTCAACGTCCACAGCTCCCCGCCGGGCACCCCGCCGCATTGCGATCGCTGCGATGACAAGCCGAAGCTGATCCAGCGGCCCGATGATCGCGAGGAAGTGATCGGCAAGCGGCTGGAAGTGTACGAGGCGCAGACCAAGCCCCTGGTGGAGCACTATCGCGCGAATGGCCTGTTGCGCATCATCAACGCCGATGCGCCGTTGGAAAAGGTGTTCGCGGACCTGATCGCCGCCATCGGGCCCGCTGCTGCGAGGCCGACCGCCGCCGCCGGCTGACGGGAAAGCGCCGGACTCGCCAAGGGCGAGCCGCGAGCCTTCCCCTCGCCCGCCCTCAGCGCCGCAAGGTGGCGAGCAGCTCCTCGCCGATCTGCGCCCGCCGCCAGCCGCGCAGGCTTGGCAGTTCGAGCGTGGCGGGATCCGCATCGCTCAGCGCCAGTGTGCGCAATTCGCCGCGCGGGGCGAGTATCTCCGCGCTCATGCCCAGCGCGCGTGCCCGTTCGTCCACCACCCGCGCCAGGCGATGGATGCGCTCCTTCTGCTCCGGGGTGGGACGCGCGTCGTCCTCGCGCATGATCGGCAGATCCTGGTCCGGCGCCTGGGAAAGCGCCGCCAGGAGCGAGGCCCGGGCAGCCGCCGTCCAGTCGCCGGTCTCGGGTGCGCAGCGACCGAGACCGGCCTCATCATCCGGCATCGCCTGCGCGACCGCCGCGAGGCCCGCGTCGGACAGGATCCACGAGCGCGGCAGGTCACGATCGCGCGCGATGCCTTCGCGCCACACCGCCAGCACCACGGCCGCCCGGCGCGCGAGCGGCGGCATCAGCGACAACCCTTTGAGGCGTTTCCAGGCCAGCCGCGGATCGGGATCGAACAGCGCGGGGTTGGCGAGCTGGGCGCAATCCTCGGCGGCCCACTGGGTGCGGCCGAGCTGGTCGAGCCGCTCTTCCAGCCGCGCGGTGATCGCCGGCAGGTGCCTCACGTCCTCGGCGGCGTAGACGAGCTGGGCGGTGCTCAGGGGCCGGCGTGCCCAGTCGGTGCGCGTCTGGCTCTTGCCGATGGTGACTCCGAGCAGGGTGTTCGCAAGATCCGCGTAGCCGAGCTGGGCCTTCAACCCGATGCAGCCGGCGGCGATCTGCGTGTCGAACACGGGCGCGACGAGCTGTCGGGTGTGCAGGTAGAGCGCCTCCAGGTCCTGGCGGGCGGCATGCACGATCTTGCGGACCGAAGGCGCGGTGAGCGCGGGCAGAAGCGGGGTGAAGTCGCGCAGGCGCAGCGTGTCGATCAGCCAGATGCCGGTGGTGCTGCCCGCAGCCGCGCTGATCTGCACGAGGCAAAGCCTCGGAAAGAAGGTCCGCTCGCGCATGAATTCGGTGTCGATGCCGACCCACCTTGCGTCCCCGAGAGCTGCCGCCACCTGCGCGAGCTGCGCATCCCCATCGATCCAATTCGTCTCTGCCATGCGAATCCGCGCGTGTACAATTTGGACACGATTATGACCGAATCAGCCGCCGCCGCCGCGCGCAGTCCGCGGCGCCCCCAGCACGTTCACATCCTCGGCATCGGGGGCACCTTCATGGGCGGCATCGCCGCCATCGCCAAGGCCCTGGGGTACCGCGTCACGGGCTCGGATGCGAACGTCTACCCGCCGATGAGCACGCAGCTCGAGCAGCTCGGCATCGAACTCATCCAGGGTTACGAGGCCAGCCAGCTCGACATCGGCGCCGACATGATCATCGTCGGCAACGCCATGAGCCGTGGCAAGCCGGTGGTGGAGGCCATGCTGGACCGGGGCCTCGCCTATACCTCGGGCCCGCAGTGGCTGGGGGAGAACGTGCTGCAGGGACGGCATGTGCTGGCCGTGGCCGGCACCCACGGCAAGACCACGACCTCGAGCCTGCTGGCCTGGATCCTCGAAGCCGCGGGCCTGGCGCCCGGGTTTCTCATCGGCGGCGTGCCGGCCAATTTCGAGGTGACGGCGCGACTGGGCGCCGCTCCCTGGTTCGTGATCGAGGCCGACGAGTACGACACGGCCTTCTTCGACAAGCGCGCCAAGTTCGTGCATTACCGGCCGCGCACCGCCATCCTCAACAACCTGGAGTACGACCACGCCGACATCTACGCGGACGTGGCCGCCATCCGCTGGCAGTTCCACCAGCTGCTGCGCATGGTCCCGGCCGCCGGCCGGCTCATCATCAACGGCGATGACGCCGAGATCGCGACCACGCTGGGGCAGGGGTGCTGGACGCCGGTGGAGAGCTTCCACGCCCATGCGCCGCAGGCCGCGGGCGCGCCGCGCGCCACGGTGCGCTGGCACGCCGCACGCAGTGGCGGTGACATCGAGCTGTTGCGGGACGGGGTGAGCGTCGGCGCGCTGCGCTGGGACCTGCTCGGCGAGCACAACGTCATGAACGCACTCGCGGCGGTCGCCGCCGCGGCGCAGGCGGGCGTCGATGCGCGTCGGGCGGTGGCTTCCTTGCAGGATTTCCGCGGCATCAAGCGCCGCATGGAAGTCCGCGGCTACATCGGCGGCATCACCGTCTATGATGATTTCGCGCATCATCCCACCGCCATCCGCACCACGCTCGAGGGACTGCGCGCGCGCGTCGGCACCGGGCGGATACTCGCCGTGCTGGAGCCGCGCTCCAACACCATGAAGCTCGGCGTCCACAAGGACCAGCTCGCCGATTCACTCGCGGCTGCCGATGCCGCCTGGTTCTTCAACCCGCCGGGGCTGGGCTGGGACCTGCCGGGACAGCTCGCAAAGATGGGCACTCGCGCCCGATTCTGCGCGGACGTGGATGAACTCGCGCGGCAGGTGGCAGACGCCGCGCGCAGCGGCGATCACGTCCTCATCATGAGCAACGGGGGCTTCGGCGGGCTGCACGAGAAACTGCTGCGGCGCCTGCAGCACCCGGGCTGACCATGGAGCTTGCGTTGTTTCCGCTGTCGATGGTGCTGTTCCCCGAAGGACCGCTGCCGCTGCGGATCTTCGAGACCCGCTACGTCGACATGGTCCGCCGCTGCATGCGCGAGTCCAGCGATTTCGGCGTGCTGCTGATCCGGGAGGGCGCCGAGGTCGGGCCGGCGAGCACTTACGAGGTGGGCACCACCGCCCATATCATGGACTTCCACCAGCTCGCCGACGGGCTGCTGGGACTTTCCTGCGTCGGCCGGCAGCGGTTCCGCGTGCAGCGGCGCCATGTCCAGGGCGACGGGCTGCATGTCGGTGAGGTCGTGCCGCTCGCGCAGGAACCGGAGCTTCCCGTGCCGGCCCGCCACGCGCACCTCTCCGAGCTCGTCCGCAACGTGCTGCCGCAGCTCGGCGAGACCTACGCCGACATGGAACTGCGGGTGGGGGATGCGGCCTGGCTGGGCCATCGGCTGGCGGAAATCCTGCCCATCGAGGTCAAGGACAAGCAGTACTGCCTGGAGCTCGATGATCCGGTGGTCCGGCTCGACTTCCTCGCGCCACTGGTCCGCATGGCCGCCGATTCGGCGGATGCGCCGGAGCCGGGGGCGATGAACTGAAGGGGCGGCGCAGCCTGCCCTCGAAGGACAGGACTCAAGGCGTGCGCGCCGCCGGCACCCACCTTGCGCGGGTGAGCCAGAGCGCCAGGGCCAGCAGCATCGACCAGGGCAGGATCCAGTAACCGACGAGGCCGTCGAAGTTCCCGACCCAGGGGTCCCACGGTCCCGCGGCTCCGCGAATCGTGCCCTGCTGCAGCATGCGCAGCAGCACCACCCAGCCGGCGTGCAGCCCGATGGCGACCGCGATGTTGCCGGTCAGCACCCGGGTGAGGCTCAGCACCAGTCCCACTGCGAGCCACGCCAGGAACGAGTCCGCCACCGCCAGCGGGTGCGTGAGCGGGGTGAAGGAGCGCAGCAGCAGGTCGAACCCGCTTCCCCAGTGCACTTCCTCCGCGGGTATGCGGACCTTGGCGAAGAAATGCAGGATCGCGAACAGCGGCGCCGTCAGCAGGGCCGCAAGCCAGGGCCCCGACTCGCGCTCGATGGCGGTGTGCATCGCGCCGCGGAACACCGTCTCCTCGAGCAACGCGACCGCAACGCCAGAGGCGACGCCGACCAGGAATATCCGCACGAAATTGAGCGCGCCCGGCACGAACTGCGGGTCGGGAACGCGGATGCCGGTGCCCAGCAGGAAGGCGGCGCCCGGCACGGCGCTCGCCATGCCGATGACCCCCCACAGCGTGGCCTCGCGCAGGAAGCGGCGGCGGGCGAGGCCAAACCCGAAGTCCTGCCGGCGGCGCAACGCCAGGTGCCGCGCCAGCCACCACAGCTCGCCGGCGAACACCAGCATGGCGAGGCGGCTGGCAACCCGATGGAAGGCCACGTCTCCAAGTGGCGCCACCAGTCCGTACACGGGATAGGCGAGGCAGGCGGCCACCACCAGCGTGAGGAGCGTGACGCCGAGGAACCAGAGGAAGGCGCGCATCGCGGCGGCGGGCCTTCAGCCCAGCGACCGGAAGGCGCGCTGGGCGGCCGCCAGCGTCGCGTCGATGATCTCGGGGGTGTGCGCCGCGGAGACGAACCCCGCCTCGAAGGCGGAGGGCGCGAGGTACACACCCTCCCGGAGCATCGCGTGGAAGAAGCGCTTGAAGCGCTCGACGTCGCAGGCCACGGCCTGTGAATAGCGCTCCACCCGCGGCGCCGCCGTGAAGAAGATGCCGAACATGCCGCAGACGTGATTGGTCGCGAGCGGCACGCCGGCGGCCTGCGCGGCCTTCGCAAGGCCCGTGACGAGGCGCTCGGTCGATGCGGCCAGCCGCTCGTGGAAGCCGGGTGCGCACAGGCCCTCGAGCGTGACGAGCCCGGCCGTCATGGCGACGGGGTTCCCCGACAGCGTACCGGCCTGGTACACCGGGCCCAGCGGTGCGAGCTTCTGCATGATGTCGCGTCGACCGCCAAAGGCGCCCACCGGCATGCCGCCGCCGATGATCTTGCCCAGCGTGGTGAGATCGGGGCGGATGCCGCTCACCGCCTGCACGCCGCCAAGGGCGACGCGGAAGCCGGTCATGACCTCATCGAAGATCAGCACCGCGCCGGCGCGGTCGCACTCCTCGCGCAGGGTCTGGAGGAAGCCGGGCGCCGGCGGAATGCAGTTCATGTTGCCGGCGACGGGCTCGACGATCACGCAGGCGATGCGCGGGCCGTGGTGCGCGAAGGCCTCGCGTACCTGCGTCGCGTCGTTGTACTCGAGCGTCAGCGTGTGCGCGGCGAGTTCGGCCGGCACGCCCGGGGAGCTGGGGACGCCGAGGGTGAGGGCGCCGGAGCCGGCCTTGATCAGCAGCGAATCGGCGTGTCCGTGATAGCAGCCTTCGAACTTGATGATGGTGTCACGGCCGGTGAAGCCGCGCGCCAGGCGGATGGCGCTCATGGTCGCCTCGGTGCCCGAGCTCACGAACCGCACGAGCTCGATGGAGGGCATGAGTTCGATGACCTTGCGGGCCAGCTCCGTCTCCAGCGCGGTGGGCGCACCGAAGGACAGGCCATCCGCGGCGACCCGTTGCACCGCTTCGATCACCTTCGGGTCGGCATGCCCGAGGATCATGGGGCCCCACGAGCCCACGTAGTCGATGAAGCGCCGGCCATCGGCGGCGAACACGTGCGCGCCTTTCGCCCGTGAGAGGAATATCGGCTCCCCGCCGACGCCACGGAAGGCGCGGACCGGCGAATTGACGCCGCCGGGAATGTAACGGCAGGCTTCCTCGTACAGGCTCATGCGAAGGTCTTCCGGGCGGGCGGCGAAGCGCCGCATCGCCTCATGATAATCGCAACTATGCGCGCGCGGCCACGTTGCGCGCGGCCACCGCGCCGGCGGCCGCGGGCCCGGCAGGCGATGCGGGCAGCGTGAGCCGCACTTCCAGGCCGCCTCCAACGCGATTGCGCGCGCTGGCGCTGCCGCCGTGGGCGTGCATGACCTGCGCGGTGATCGCAAGCCCGATGCCCTCGCCACCGCTGTCACGGTCGCGCGACTCGGCCACGCGGTAGAACGGCTCGAAGATCTTCTGCAGGTCCTGCTCGGGCACACCCGGGCCGCGATCGCGGATCGAGATCCCGACCTCGGCACCGCGCCGGTGGGTCTCGAGCTCGATGCAGCCGCCCCGGGGGCTGTAGCGGACCGCATTGCGCAACACGTTCTCGAGCGCGCTGCGCAGCAGTTCGCGATGCGCGAGGAGCACGAGGCCCCGGTCCCCGCCCAGCTCGATCCGGCATTCGCGCGGTGCGGCTTCGTAGCGCGCGTCCGTGACCACGTCCTCGAGGAGTTCGTCGAGCTCGAGCTGCTCGAGTTCTGGAGCCACCGCGCCCTGCAGTCGTGCCAGCTTCAGGACCTGGCTGATGAGCGAATCCAGGCGTTCGATCTCCAGTTCCATGCGATCGAGCTGCCGCTCCCGGTCGGCGGAGGACTGGCGCGCGAGGCCCACCGCGAGCCGCATGCGCGCCAGCGGTGATCGCAGCTCGTGCGAGATGTCACGCAGCAGCTGGGTGCGGGCCGTCCGCGTGGTGCGCAGCTTGTCCGCCATGGCATCGAAGTCCCGTGCCAGCACCGCAAGTTCATCGCGGCGATCCTCGAGTCCCGCGCTCACGCGCACCTCGAGCTGCTCGGAGGCCACCGAGCGGGCGCCCTCCTGCAGGCGCCGGATCGGGGCGCTGAAATGCCGCGCGAGCCAGCCGCTCGCCAGCGCGCTCACCAGCAGCGCGAGCGCGAGCACCGCCAGCGGGATTCCCGGCAGGCTGAGCGCGCCGAACAGGCCAGGCGGGCGCGGCGAGAACAGGAGGGTGAACACCGCGCCGTCCGCCGCGATGATCTGGGGCGCGGCATATCCCGGCCAGAGGTTGGCTGGCAGCGGCCGGTCCGGGGGCCATCGAAGCGGCGGGCCGCCGTGCGATGTGCCTTCGGACGGTGGACCTTCGGACGGTGGACCTTCGGGGGGTGGACCTTCGCGCGACGGCGGGTGACCGGCCCCATCGGACGGATGCGGCTCGCCGCCCGGGTTGTGCCTGAGGAAATCCAGCCGGCGGCGCGCGAACTCCGACAGGGTGCGGCCCAGGATGTCGCGGCCCGCGGCATCGACGATGAAGAAGTCCCGCCGCGGGATCGCGTCCTGGTGCGCCTTCAGCCAGGGACGCAGCTCGACGAGGCCGCCGTGGGCGAGCACCTGCGCCGCGCGCAGCGCCATCTCCGGACGGCGCTCGGTCTCCGGCGTCTCGCTCTCCCGCGAGGCCACGGCCACCGTGACAGCCATGCTGCCGCCGACGATCAGCGCCATGGCGATCCAGAACAGGATGAAGATGCGGAAGAACAGGCTGTGCATGCACTACGCCCAGGTAAGCACGTAGCCCGCACCGCGCACGTTCTTCAATTCCGGGGCGCGTCCGGGCGCGAGGTCGAGCTTGCGCCGGAGATTGCTGATGTGGGTGTCGATGCTGCGATCGTAGGGCACGAGCTTGCGGCCCAGCGCCGCCTCGGTGAGGTGCTCACGGGAGAGCACCTGTCCGGGTCCCCGCATCAACAGCTCGAGCACGCGGAATTCCGCGCCGGTGAGGGGAGCGGGACGGGAGTCGACGCTGACCTGGAGGGTTGCGGTGTTGAGGCGGATGGGTCCGACCTCCAGCACCTCCGCGGCGGCGTTGCGCGCGCCGCGCTGGCTGGCACGACGCAGGATGGCACGCAGGCGCGCGACCAGCTCGCGCGGGTTGAACGGCTTGGCGAGGTAGTCGTCCGCGCCGAGCTCGAGCCCGATGATCCTGTCGATGTCGTCCCCCCGGGCGGTGAGCATCAGCACCGGCGTGCCGAAGCCGGCGCCCAGGTCGCGCAGCACATCGAAGCCACTCGCGCCGGGCAGCATGACATCGAGGATGATGATGTCGAACGCACCGCGGCGGATCGCCTCCAGACCCGCGGCGCCATCATGGACGCTGTGCACCTCGAAGTGCTCGGCCTGCAGGTACTCGCACAGCATCTGGCACAGTTCCCGGTCGTCATCGACCAGCAACACGCGGGCGTCCCTGGCGGGAATCTCGGCGGGATTCATCAGTCTACTTTGGCACAATGGGTGGGGCGCCAAGGCCTCCGGTCACGGGAATTGACACTTCTTTTCGCATCCTGCCGCCGTGCGGCATGGAACCGGTCAACCGCTCCGGCGGCCTAAGCGTTCATAGTCCCCATGGCTCCCGGGAGCCGCCTCGCCAGGAAGGGCCGTGAATGAACAACCTGCTGTCACGCCTGTTGATCCTGGCCGGTGCCGCCCTGCTGGGCGCAGGCTGTGTGGAAACCCCACCGGCGCCGCCGCCGCCCCCGGCGCAGGTGCAGCCCGAGCCGCCCCCACCGCCACCACCACCGTCCCCCGACGTTTTCTTCTATCCGAAGCAGGGACAGAGCGCCGCGCAGCAGTCCCGGGACCGGTATGAATGCTACCTATGGGCACACAAGCAGACCGGGTTCGATCCGAGCGCGATACGGCCGGCCACGCGCGCCAGCGTCAGGGTGGTGGCGGTCCCCGGCCCCGGCCACGACACCGCCGTGGGCACCATGACCGGCGCCGTCCTCGGAGCCGCGGTCTCGCGGCCGCGTGATGCCGGCGCCGGTGCGATCATCGGCGCGGTGGCTGGCGCGGTGATCGGTGCCGCCTCGGACCAGTCACGCCAGAATGCCGCGAATGCCGAACAGGCGCGGCTGGACGAGATGCAGGCGCGCCGCGCCGCGCAATCCGACTCGCAGCTCCAGTCCTACCGCAGGGCGATGAAGGCCTGCCTGGAAGGGCGCGGGTACACGGTCGAGTAAACCTTCGCTTGAGTCGAGGTACGGGACATGAATGCGCATACATCGAGGTTCGCGGCGATCTTCCTGGGAGCGAGCCTGCTGCTGCCGCTCGCCGGCATCGCGCAGGATCGCCACGGTCATGATCGGGATCCGCGCGGGGAGGGGCCGCGCATGAACTTCGACAACCGCTATCACCACGATCACTATTACCCGCCGCGCGGCTACGCGGTGCGCGCCCTTCCACCGGGCTATCGCACCGTGTTCTGGCGCGGCGACCGCTTCTTCATGCGGGGTGGCGTGTGGTACCGGCCCTACGGTCCGCGCTTCGAGGTGTTCGCACCACCCATCGGGCTCATCGTGCCGTTCCTGCCGGAGTTCTACACGACGGTGTGGTTCGGCGGCGTGCCGTACTACTACGCGAATGACACCTATTACATGTGGGACCGCAGGGCCAGCGGCTACGTGGTCTCCCGGGCGCCGCAGGACGCGGAGGATCGCGGTGATGAACGGCCCGCCGGCAGCGCAGGCGGGAGCGAGGACTTCTTCGTCTACCCGCGCGACGGCCAGAGCGAGGAACAGGCCTCCAGGGACCGCTTCGAATGCCACCAATGGGCCGTGTCGCAAACCGCGTTCGATCCCTCCGAGCCGGAAGGCGGTGTCGAGCCCTCGCAGAACGCGCGCAAGCGCGCGGATTATCGCCGCGCCATCACCGCCTGCCTCGAAGGCCGGCAGTACTCGGTGCGATGAGACACACAACTTTGCATGGACTTTACCGACCGTTGACACAGGCAGGGGCCGCATTGCCCTAGCATGAACCTCAAGCGGACCCACGCGGTCCGCAAATCAAGAGACAGGAGACATCGCATGACCACATCGTTCCACCGCCTGGGAGCCGGCCTCGCCTCGCTCACCTGCGCGGCCCTGCTGGCCGGCAGCGCCTTCGCCGCCGCGCCTGCGAATCCGCCACCCGCGCCGCCGCCGGGCATGCACGCAGGACATGGTGAGCACGGACCGCAGCACCTGTTCGACAAGCTGGGACTGTCCGCCGACCAGAAAGCCAGGGTCGACGCGGTCTTCCAGTCCAAGGGCACGCAGGTGAAGGACCTGCACGAGAAGATGCGTGCCAACATGGACAAGCTCCACCAGGCCAAGCCCGATGACCCGAACTACGCTGCGCTGGTCAGCCAGGTGGCCCAGGACAACGGCGCGCTGACCACCCAGGCGATCTCCGCCATGGGCGACATGCACGCACAGCTCTACGCGGTGCTCACGCCGGCGCAACGCAAGCAGTTCGAGCAGATGCAGGCGAAGATGCACGAGCGCATGAAGCAGCATGGATGGCGTCGCGGTGGGCATGGCCACGGCGAGGGCCCGCCGATGATGGGTCCGATGGGTGATGATGAACCGTCGGAGGGTTCGCCCCCGGCGCACTGACGCAGCGGCCGGATCTACTGCTGGGTGAGGGTGAAGCCGTCGCGCTGCAGCAGTTCGACGACGCTGTCGCGACCCGCCAGGTGCCCGGTGCCGACGATCACGAGGTAATTGCGGTCCTCGCGCAGCAGCGCCTCGATCTTCGGCACCCACTTGCGGTTGCGCTCGGCCAGCAGGGACTGGTACAGGCGCGGATCACGGCCGAATTCCGACTGCATCTGCTTGGCGAACCAGCCTGAATCACCGGCGCGCCAGGCCGCCACCATCGCATCGACCTGCGCGGGCAGGGTGCCGGATTCCTCCAGGCTGGCGAGCAGGTACTGGGCCTGCCGCTCGAGCGGCATCGCCTCGAACAGCTCGATCTGGTCGTGCGCGGTCTCCAGCCCCTGCGTCGTCTTGCCATCGGCATGGGCGCGTTCGAGGAAGAAGGACTCGACCCCGGCGGAAGGCGCGAAGCCGAGCTGCATGAGCTGGAGCTGGGAAATCGCCTCCGCCACGAACCAGGGCTCGAAACCCTCGAAGGTCTCCAGCGGAACGCCGATGCGGGCGGCCAGCGATTGCGCGCGCGTGAAGCGCTCGCTGCCGAGCACATCGCGCAGCGTCCGGCCTTCCGGCAGGCTGGCGGCCTGCATCATTTCCTGCTGCACGGCGAGGCTCTGCATCTCCGCCATGTCGATTTCCATCACCACGCCCTTCGAGTTCGCATAGGCCTCGAGGAGCGCCGGCGGCAGCGGATAGTCGCTTTCGCGCAGGACATGGATGGAGCCGAGCAGGTACACGACGTTGTGCTTGCCGGCCACGCGCCAGAGCGTGTGATGGGGCGTATCGGCGCGCGCGAAGGGTTGCAGCAGCAGCCCTGCGCAGAACGCCAGCAGGAGCCCTGCGCGCAGGTGCAGGCGGCGGTGCATGCGGGTGCCGCCGCCCGCTCTCAACCGGCGACGCAGCGCGCGGCGGCCGGGACGCTCACCCAGTGGACCTGCGTGCGGATGCCGCCGGCGGCGTCCAGCTCGAGCACGCGGTAGGCCGGCGGACGGGTGTCGATGGCGAACTTCTCGCTCAGGGGCAGGAACTGCGCGCCGGTGGAGGGCGTGGCGAACAGGCGTACCGGGCCGCGGTGGCTGCTGTGCTCGCTGCTGCGCTCGCCGCTGCGCACGCCCTCGAATTCCTGGTGCACGTGTCCCCAGAGGACGGCGCGCACGTGGCGGTGTGCATCGATGATGCGCCAGAATTCCTCGGTGTTCGCAAGCCCGATGCCATCGAGCCAGCGGCTGCGCATCATCACCGGATGATGGTGCAGGCAGATGAGCGCATGCTCGTCCGAGCGCCGCAGCGAATCCTCCAGGCGCTCGAGCTCGCCGGGAGCGAGCCGGCCGCCCACCTCGCCCGCCTCGTAGCTGTCGAGCATGATGATCTGCCAGCCATCGGCGCGGAACGATCCACCGATCTGGAAGGGGGCGCCGCGCAGCTCCGCGCGCATCGCCTCCGGAATGTCGTGATTGCCCGGCACGCACAGCACGGGCTTGTCGCTTCGCTCGAACAGGTTGCGGAAGCGGATGTAGCCGGCCGGGTCGTCCTGCACGAGATCGCCCGTGACGAGGATGGCGGCGTGATCCGGGCACAGCGAATACGCATCCTGCATCACCGCCCGCAGGGTCGAATCGGTCTGCACGCCGCGCAGCTTGCCATCGGCGCGGCCATACAGGTGCGGGTCGGTGAACTGCAGAATTTTCATCTGGCTCATGCTAACAAAGCTGCTCCGGATGATTGTTGAACCAGGTCATGCGGGCGGGTTCGCAAAGCGTGCGCTGCGACGTGTGCACGATCCGGCGCCGAACGGGACGCAGGTCGCGGTTTTATTGCCGGGGGGACGGCCTTTCTGTGACAATACCGCGTTTTCCTCCCGGTAAAGATCACCATGCCGACCCGTCGCGAACTTGCGAATGCCATCCGTGCACTGACCATGGATGCGGTCCAGAAAGCCAATTCCGGGCATCCAGGCGCGCCCATGGGCATGGCCGACATCGCCGAGGTCCTGTGGCGGGATGTCCTCAAACATAATCCGGCGAATCCCGCCTGGTGGGACCGTGACCGCTTCATTCTGTCCAATGGTCACGCCTCGATGCTGCTGTATTCGTTGCTGCACCTGTGCGGTTACCCGTTGTCGATCGACGACATCCGCCAGTTCCGCCAGTACGGCTCGAAGACGCCCGGCCACCCGGAACACGAGCTGCACCTGGGCATCGAGACGACCACTGGCCCGTTGGGGCAGGGCATCGCCAACGGCGTCGGCATGGCGCTCGCCGAACGGGCGCTCGCCGCCACCTTCAACCGGCCCGGGCATGAGATCGTGGACCATCACACCTACGTCTTCCTCGGTGACGGGTGCATGATGGAGGGCATCTCCCACGAGGTGTGCTCCTTCGCCGGTACCCAGAAGCTCGGCAAGCTGATCGCCCTCTACGATGACAATGGCATCTCGATAGACGGAAAGACGCGGGGTTGGTTCATCGACGACACGCCGCGGCGCTTCGAGGCCTATGGCTGGCACGTCATCCCCCGGGTGGATGGCCATGATGCGGACGCCATCTCGAAGGCCATCGCTGCGGCGCGCGCCGAACGCGAGCGGCCCACGTTGATCTGCTGCCAGACCATCATCGGCTGGGGTGCGCCGAACAAGCAGGGCTCCCAGTCCATGCACGGCGAGGCCATGGGCGAGGCGGAAGTTGCCGCCACCCGACGCAACCTGGGCTGGAACCATCCGCCCTTCGAGATCCCGGCCGACATCAAGGCAGCCTGGGACTGCCGGCCGCGCGGCGCGAAGGCCGAGCAGGACTGGCAGGGGCGCTTCCAGCAGTACAAGGCGGCCTTCCCGGAACTCGCGGCCGAATTCGAGCGGCGCATGCGCGGGGAGCTGCCCGCGGGTTTCGCTTCGCTGGCGAAGTCCGAGACCGCGAAGGCCCAGGCGGCCGGTGCATCGCTCGCCACGCGCCAGTCCTCGCAGGCGGCGCTCAATGCCATCGGCCCGTTGCTGCCCGAGCTGATCGGCGGCTCCGCCGACCTCACGCCCTCCAATGGCACGCTGCGAAAGGATTCCACCATCCTCTCGGCGCAGAACCCGGCGGGCAACTATCTGCACTACGGGGTGCGCGAGTTCGGCATGTCGGCCATGATGACCGGGCTGTGCCTGCATGGCGGGTTCATCCCGTATGGCGGCACCTTCCTGACCTTCTCCGACTATGCCCGCAATGCCGTGCGCATGGCAGCGCTGATGCGGCAGGGCGTGGTGTTCGTCTACACCCATGACTCCATCGGCCTCGGCGAGGACGGGCCCACGCACCAGCCCATCGAGCACGTGGCCTCGCTGCGTCTCATTCCCGACCTCGAGGTCTGGCGTCCCTGCGATGCGGTGGAGACCACCGCAGCCTGGGGCGCGGCCATCCTCGACCGGCGGCGGCCCACTTGCCTTGCGCTCACGCGCCAGGCGCTGAGCTGCGAACCGCGCGACGCGGCGCAGCTCGAGCTGATCCAGCGTGGCGCCTACGTGCTCATCGACCCCGCCGGCGGCACGCCGGAGGCGCTGGTGCTCGCCAGCGGCTCGGAGGTCGGCATCGCGGCGGAGGCCGTCAGGGCGCTGAACGCCGCGGGCCGGCGCATCCGGCTGGTGTCGGTGCCCAGCACCACGGTGTTCGAGCGCCAGGACGCGGCCTACCGCGAGCAGGTGCTCCCCGGCGCCGTCACCTGCCGCATCGCGGTGGAGGCGGGCGCGAGCGGCACCTGGTGGCGCTACGTCGGCCTTGCGGGCCGGATCATCGGCATCGACCACTTCGGCGCCTCGGCGCCGGCCAAGGAACTGTTCAAGCGCTACGGGTTCACGGCGGACAACGTGCGCTCCACCATCGAATCAGCTTTGCGGAAGTAACGAAGAGGACTGCGACATCATGGCGATCAAGGTTGGCATCAACGGTTACGGGCGCATCGGGCGCAACATCCTGCGGGCCCTGTACGAGTCGAAGCGCACGAACGAACTGCAGATCGTGGCGATCAACGATCTGGGCGATGCGAAGACCAACGCGCACCTGACGCGCTTCGACACGGCGCACGGCCGTTTCCACGGCGACGTGCACGTCGACGGGGATGCGATGGTGGTCAACGGCGATCGCATCAAGGTCGTCGCCCAGCGCGATCCGGCCAAGCTCCCCTGGGGCGAGCTCGGCGTGGAGATCGTGCTCGAATGCACCGGCCTGTTCACCAGCAAGGCGAAGGCCTCGGCCCACCTCGCGGCCGGCGCGAAGAAGGTGGTCATCTCCGCCCCGGGCGGGGATGACGTCGATGCCACCGTGGTCTATGGCGTCAACCACAAGACGCTGAAGGCCTCGGACACCGTGATCTCGAACGCCTCCTGCACCACCAACTGCCTGGCGCCGCTCGCCAAGGTCCTGCACGACAAGATCGGCATCCTCGCCGGCGTCATGACCACGGTGCACTCCTACACCAACGACCAGGTGCTCACCGACGTCTATCACTCCGACCTGCGCCGCGCGCGTTCGGCCACCATGTCCATGATCCCGACCAAGACCGGCGCCGCGGCGGCGGTGGGCCTCGTGCTGCCCGAACTCAAGGGCAAGCTCGACGGCTTCGCGATCCGCGTGCCGACCATCAACGTCTCCCTCGTCGACCTGTCCTTCACGGCTGCCCGCAAGACCAGCGTCGAGGAGATCAACAAGCTCCTGAAAGCCGCGAGCGACGGTGAGTTCAAGGGCATCCTCGCCTACAACGACCAGCCGCTCGTGTCCATCGACTACAACCACGATCCGGCTTCCTCGACCTACGATGCGAGCCTGACCAAGGTCATCGAGGGCACGCTGGTGAAGGCCTGCTCGTGGTACGACAACGAGTGGGGTTTCTCCAATCGCATGCTCGACACGACGCTGGCCTGGTCCAAGGTCAGGTAGCGGGCGCACAGCGGCGGATGATCCCGTGAAAGTCACGAAAATGAGCGATTGCAGCCTTCGCGACCAGCGCGTGCTGATCCGCGAGGATCTCAACGTGCCGGTCAAGGACGGCGAGGTGAGCAGCGATGCGCGCATCCGCGCATCCCTTCCCACCATCAAGCAGGCGCTGGATGCCGGCGCACGGGTGCTCGTGATGTCGCACCTGGGCCGGCCCGAGGAGGGCGTGTACGCAGAGGAGTTCTCCCTCGCGCCGGTCGCACGACGCCTCGCCGAGCTGCTGGGCAAGCCGGTGAAGCTCGAGCGTGACTGGCTCGGCGGCGTGCAGGTGGCACCCGGCGAGGTGGTGCTGCTGGAGAACGTGCGCTTCAACAAGGGCGAGAAGAAGAACAGCGACGAGCTGGCGCGCAGGATGGCGGCGCTGTGCGATGTCTACGTCATGGATGCGTTCGGCACCGCGCACCGCGCCGAGGCCAGCACGCATGGCGTGGCGAAGTACGCCAAGATCGCCTGCGCGGGTCCCTTGCTGGTGAGCGAGCTGTCGGCGCTGGAGACGGCGCTGGAGAAGCCGGCCCGTCCGATGGTCGCCATCGTCGCGGGCTCCAAGGTGTCGACCAAGCTCACGGTGCTCGAGAGCCTGCTCGGCAAGGTGGACCAGCTCATCGTCGGCGGGGGCATCGCCAACACCTTCCTCGCGGCGCAGGGCTTCAAGGTCGGCAAGTCGCTGCACGAGCCCGACATGCTGGACATCGCGCGCCGCCTGCTCGAGCAGTCCGCGAAGCGCGGCATTTCCATCCCGCTGCCCACAGACGTCGTCGTCGCAAAGGAGTTCTCCGCCACCGCCGAGGCGGACGTGAAGGCGGTGAACGAGGTGGCGCCCGGCGAGATGATCCTCGACATCGGGCCCGACACCGCCGAACGGCTCGCCGGCCTGCTCGCCTCGGCCGGCACCATCCTCTGGAACGGTCCGGTGGGCGTGTTCGAGTTCGACCAGTTCGGGGAGGGTACGCGGACCCTTGCGCAGGCGATCGCCCGCAGCAAGGCGTTCTCGCTGGCGGGCGGCGGGGACACCCTCGCGGCCATCGAGAAATATGGCGTCGAGGAGGGCATCTCCTACATCTCCACGGGCGGTGGCGCATTCCTGGAGTTCGTCGAGGGCAAGAAGCTGCCGGCGGTGGACATCCTGGAGCAGCGGGCCGCGTGAACCTCTTCCGACGCCGGACCAAGATCCTCGCCACGCTCGGGCCTGCCACCGACGATCCGAAGCTGCTCACCGAGATGGTGCGGGCCGGCGTCGACGTGGTGCGCATCAACTTCTCCCACGGCAGCATCGAGGACCATGCGCGCCGCGTGGGGATGATCCGGGAGTCCGCCGCCCGGGCCGGCAGCTACGTCGGCATCCTGGGCGACCTGCAGGGCCCCAAGATCCGCATCGAGCGCTTCGCCGGCGGCAAGATCATGCTGGCCGAAGGCGCCAGGTTCGTGCTGGATGCCTCGCTCGCCGCGGATGCGGGCACCGAGCAGTCGGTGGGCATCACCTACAAGGCCCTGCCCGCGGACGTGCAGATCGACGATGTCCTGCTGCTCAACGACGGCCAGATCAGCCTGCAGGTGGCGCGGGTGGAAGGCACGCGCATCTACACGGTCGTGCTGGTCGGCGGCGAACTCGGCAACAACAAGGGCATCAACCGGCAGGGAGGCGGCCTGTCGGCGGGCGCGCTCACCGACAAGGACCGCGCCGACATCAAGGCGGCCGCGCAGCTCAAGGTCGACTACCTCGCCGTGTCCTTCGCGCGGGATGCCGCCGACATGAACGAGGCGCGGGCGCTGCTTCGCAAGTCCGGCGGTCACGGGCTGCTGGTGGCGAAGATCGAGCGCGCCGAGGCGGTCAAGAACCTCGCCGAGGTCATCGGCGCGAGCGATGCGGTGATGGTGGCGCGGGGCGATCTCGGCGTGGAGATGGGCTTCGCGGAGCTCGCGGGCCTGCAGAAGCAGATCATCCAGGAGGCCCGTCACCAGTACAAGGTGGTGATCACCGCGACCCAGATGATGGAATCCATGATCGTCAACCCCATCCCGACGCGGGCCGAGGTATCGGATGTGGCGAACGCGGTCATGGACGGAAGCGATGCGGTGATGCTGTCGGCCGAGACCGCCTCGGGCAAGCATCCGGTGAAGGTGGTCGAGGCGATGTCGCAGGTGATCGTCGGCGCCGAGAAGTACCAGTTGTCGCACTCGCGCTCCCGCCAGCGCATCTCGGGTTACTTCGAGCGGAGCGATGAGGCGATCGCGGCGGCCGTCATGTACACGGCCAACCACCTGCACGTGAAGGCCATCGTCGCGCTGACCGAGTCGGGCTCGACGACGCTGTGGATGTCGCGAGTGCGCTCGGACATCCCCATCTACGCCTTCACCCGGCACGAGATCACCCGCTGCCGGGTCACGCTGTACCGCGGCGTCTATCCGGTGGCCTACGACGTGACGCACCAGGATCCGGAAGTCCTGTATTACTCCGTGTTCCACCTGCTGCTCGAGCTGAAGCTGGTGGAGGAGAACGACCTCGTCATCCTGACGAAGGGCGAGCTTTCGGGCGTGTCCGGCGGCACCAATTCCATGCAGATCCTGCGCGTGACGCGCAACTGAAGACGATGAAAGAACCAGGATTCAAGGGCACGGACCAGTACGTCGCCACCGATGAACTGATGTCGGCGGTGAACGCAGCCATGACGCTGTCGCGTCCGCTGCTGATCAAGGGCGAGCCGGGAACCGGCAAGACGCTGCTGGCGGCGGAGGTCGCCCGGGCGCTGGACATGCCGCTGTACGAGTGGCACATCAAGTCCACCACCAAGGCGCAGCAGGGACTGTACGAATACGATGCGGTGTCGCGCCTGCGCGATTCGCAGCTCGGCGACTCGCGCGTCAAGGACATCGCCAATTACATCGTCAAGGGACGGCTGTGGGAGGCCTTCGACAGCGAGACCCGTCCGGTCCTGCTGATCGACGAGATCGACAAGGCCGACATCGAGTTCCCGAACGACCTGCTGCGCGAGCTCGACCGCATGGACTTCTACGTCTACGAGACGCGCCAGACGGTACGCGCCAGGCACCGGCCGCTGATCATCATCACCAGCAACAACGAGAAGGAACTCCCCGACGCCTTTCTGCGCCGCTGCTTCTTCCACTACATCCGCTTCCCGGACGAGGAGACGATGCGGCGCATCGTCGAGGTGCACTACCCCGGGCTCAAGCAGGAGCTGCTGCGCGAGGCGCTGGGCAGCTTCTTCCGGGTGCGCGAGGTGCCGGGGCTGAAGAAGAAGCCTTCGACCTCGGAGCTGCTCGACTGGATCAAGCTGCTGCTCGCGGAGGACATCCCGCCGGAGGCGCTGCGATCGGATGATTCGCACAAGACCATCCCGCCGCTGTATGGCGCGCTGCTGAAGAACGAGCAGGACGTGCACCTGTTCGAGCAACTGCTGTTCCTCCACCGCCGGAATGCTCGTTAGGTTCTTCTTCCTGCTGCGTTCGACCGGCGTCCCGGTCTCCATCCTCGAGTTCCTGACGCTGCTCGAAGCCCTGTCGAAGGGCGTGTGCGAGGCCAGCCCCGAGCACTTCTACCACCTGGCGCGCACCTGCCTCGTGAAGGACGAGCGCTGGTACGACCGCTTCGACCGCGCCTTCGCCCAGTTCTTCAAGGGTGTGGAGGCCGGTTTCGCGGTGCTCTCGAAGGACCTGCCTCCCGACTGGCTCGCAAAGCTCGCGGAGAAGAACCTCAGCGATGAGGAGAAGGCGAAGGTCCAGGCGCTCGGCGGCTGGGAGAAGCTCATGGAGACGCTGCGCAAGCGGCTCGAGGAGCAGAAAGGCCGCCACCAGGGCGGCAGCAAGTGGATCGGAACCGCGGGCACCTCGCCCTACGGTGCCTATGGCTACAACCCGGAAGGCGTGCGCATCGGCCAGGACGGTTCGCGCAACCGCTCCGCCGTGAAGGTCTGGGACCGGCGCGAGTATTCGAACCTGGATGATTCGGTGGAGCTCGGCACGCGCAACATCAAGCTGGCCCTGCGCGGGCTGCGCCGGTTCGCGCGACGCGGCGCGGCCACCGAACTCGACCTGCCCGACACCATCGACAGCACGGCGCGCTCGGGCGGCTGGCTCGACATCCGCATGGTGCCGGAGCGGCACAACGCGGTGAAGGTGCTGCTGCTGCTGGACGTGGGCGGTTCGATGGACGATCACGTGCGCGTCTGCGAGGAGCTGTTCTCGGCCGCCCGCAGCGAGTTCAAGCACCTCGAGAACTACTATTTCCACAATTTCGTGTACGAGAAGGTGTGGCGCGACAACCACCGCCGCTACAGCGATTTCCTCGGCACCGACCAGCTCCTGCGCACCTATGGATCCGACTACAAGCTGATCCTCGTGGGCGATGCGACGATGAGTCCCTACGAGATCGAACAGCCCGGCGGGAGCGTGGAGCACTGGAACGAGGAGTCCGGACGCGCCTGGCTCACTCGACTGCTGCGCCACTACCGCAAGTTCGCCTGGCTGAACCCGCAGCCCAGGGATCGCTGGCGCTACACGCAGTCGATCACCATCACGCGGGACCTGCTCGAGGGCCGCATGTACCCGCTCACGGTCGCGGGGCTGGATGATGCGATCGATGCGCTGAGCTGAGCAAGGCGCCTTTTCAATGCGGCCGGGCCTCGAGCGCCTTCAGGTCGGCGAGCACCGCCGCCGGGTGGCGGTCGGCATCGACCTGCGCATAGTGCCGGGCGATCCGGCCGGCGGGGTCGACCAGGAAGGTCTCGCGGTTCGCCACTTCCATGATGCCCAGCACCCGGCGCAGGACGCCGTAGCTGCGCGCCGCGGTGCCGGTGGTGTCGGCGAGCAGCGTGAAGGGCAGGCGATTGTCCCGTGCGAACTGCCGGTGGCTCGCCACCTCGTCCAGGCTGATCCCCACCACCTCCGCGCCGAGCGCACGGAAGGCGAACAGGTTGTCGCGGAATCCGCAGGCCTCGGTCGTGCAGTGCGGGGTGTTGTCCTTGGGATAGAAATACAGCACCAGCCAGCGCCCGCGGTACGAGGCGAGGTCATGCCAGGCCCCGTCCTGATCCTGCAGCCGGAAGGCGGGTGCCGGCGATCCCACCGCCGGTGGTGCCGGGTCGGCCGCCCGGACCGCGGCCCATGGCAGCAGGAGGCCGGCGAACAGCAAGGCACGGGCCCGCAGGGCAACCGCCGGGGCACCCGCCGCGGATGGCGTTCGAACCGCGTGAGCCAAGCATCGACCCCCGCGCCGTGAGGCGCATCACGAATTGTGGTGGAGCTGGTGTCATACTAGCGGTGGGGCGAGCGGATGCAAGCGAGACCACTACAGTCAGGCGCCGTCGGGCTGATCCTCACCGGCGGTGGCGCGCGGGCGGCCTACCAGGTGGGCGTGCTCAAGGCCATCGCGGACCTGCTGCCGCGGGGCGCTCCCTGTCCCTTCCCCGTGATCACCGGCACCTCGGCCGGCGCGGTCAGCGCCATCGTGCTGGCCTCGCAGGCCGCGCAGTTCCGGCGCGCCGTGTTCGCCATCGACCACGTGTGGCGCAACTTCGAGGTCTCGCAGGTGATCCGGACGGATGCGCTGAGCATGGTGCGCTCGGGGCTGCACTGGATGTGCGCGCTGCTGACCGGAGGCTGGCTCGTGGCCCCGCCCCACGCGATGTTCGACAATGCGCCGCTGTGGGCGCTGCTGCGCCGGCACCTGAACTTCGACCGCATCCCGAAGAGCCTGCATCGCGGCCATCTGCACGCCGTGGCGGTGTGCGCGACCAGCTACGCCGATGCGGACTCCGTGGCGTTCTACCAGTCCAACGCCGAGGTGGGCACCTGGCAGCGCGCGTTCCGGCGCGGCGAGCGCACGCAGCTCACGCTCGATCACCTCATGGCGAGCCTGGCGATCCCCTTCCTGTTCCGGCCCGTGGCGATATGCGGGCAGTACTTCGGCGACGGCGCCATGCGCCAGACCGCCCCGCTGAGCGCCGCACTCCACCTGGGCGCCGAGCGGCTGCTGGTCATCGGCGTGCGCGAGCCCGCCGGCACGGGGCCCGTCCCGGCCAACGGTCCGTCCGAGCCCACCTTCGGCCAGCTCTTCGGCTTCATGCTCGACACGCTGTTCATGGACCAGATCGTCTCCGACCTCGAGCGGCTGAACAACATCAACGACAGTGTCGATGCGCCGGATGGCATCGAGCGCCGTCTGCGCCGGGTGGAGTCGCTGGTGGTGACACCCTCGCAGGAGATCGGCGAGATCGCGCGGCGGCACCGGCGGGAACTGCCGGTGACGCTGCGCACCCTGCTGCGCACCCTGGGCGCCCAGGGCAGTCGCGGCCAGCAGCTCATCAGCTACATGCTGTTCGAACGCGCCTTCACCCGCGAGCTGATCGACCTGGGCCATGCCGATGGCCTCAGGCGCGCCGATGAGCTTCGCGAGTTCCTGAGGATCGTGCCGAAGGCGGTCCGGCGGCGGCGCAGCTCCGATGCCGGCATCCACGTGCATGTGCCGGCGCCGCCGCTGGCCCCGGCGGACGGTGCGGTGGGCTGAAGGCTTCCTCAGACGCGATCGAGCGAGTGATGACGCGTGAGCACTTCCGGGTACCGGCCGCGGAAGTGATCGGCCAGCCGCTCCACGATGTACACCGAGCGGTGCTGTCCGCCGGTGCAGCCGATGGCGATGGTCAGGTAGCTGCGGTTCACCGCGGCGAATTCCGCGAGGCGCTGCTCGAGGAAGGTGCACAGGTCATCGATCATCCGGCGGACGCTGGCATGTCCGCCCAGGTACTCGATGACGGCCGGGTCGCGTCCCGACAGATCGCGCAGCGAATGCTCCCAGTAGGGGTTGGGCAGGCTCCGCACGTCGAACACGAAGTCCGAGTCACCCGGGATGCCGTGCTTGAAGCCGAAGGACTCGAACATCAGCGACAGCCGGCCCTCGCGGCGGCGCTCGATGCGCTCGCGGACGAGCTCGCGCAGCGCGTGCACGCCCATCTGCGAGGTGTCGATGACGAGATCGGCCGCCAGGGTGATCGGCTCGAGCAGCCGGCGTTCGGCGGCGATGGCCTCGCGCAGCCCGACGCCTGAACTGCTCAAGGGATGCTTGCGGCGCGTCTCGCTGTAGCGCTTGAGCAGCACCTCCTCGTTCGCGTGCAGGTAGAGCACCTCGCAGGAGAGGCCGCTGCGGCGCAACTCCTGGACCACGGAGGGGATGGTGGCGATCTCATTCGGACGATTGCGCGCATCCAGGCCCACGGCGGTGCGCGCGTAGCCGACCTCCGGGCCGCGCAGGTTGTGGGAGATCAGGGGCTTGAGGAGCGCCGCGGGGATGTTGTCGACGCAGTAGAAGTCCAGGTCCTCGAGCATGTGCAAGGCCACGCTCTTGCCCGAGCCCGATAGTCCGCTGACGATGATGAGGCGCATACGGTGGTTCGGGGCCCCCCGGATCCGAAGGGCCCCATCATAACGTCAGCAGGGCGGCAGCGGCCAGCCGGCCGGTCAGCCTTCCGGCGCGCGGGCGCGGGAGCCGGCCTCGCGGGCCTTCAGCACCTCGCCGGCATGGTGGTCGGAGATCTTCTCCTTGTGTTTCTTGACGCAGCGGTCGAGCTTGTCGGTCAGCGCATCGATGGCCGCGTACATGTCGCTCTCGGTGGCATCGGCGTAGAGCTTGCTGCCCCGCATGAGCAGCGTCGCCTCGGCCTTGTGGCGCAGCTTCTCGACCGTCAGCACGCAATGGACGTCGATGAGCTGATCGAAATGGCGCGCGATGCGCTCGAATTTCTTCATGACATAGCCGCGCATCGCGGGCGTGACTTCCACGTGATGTCCACTCAGATCAAGCTGCATGAGGCCTCCTTCGTCTATGGAACGTCGTCATCGTCAACATAAGGTTGCACCTTCAGGCACGGGCCGCAGACCTCTTGCGCTCGTTGGAGGGCTCGATCTGCATGGCCTCCCGGTATTTCGCGACGGTGCGCCGCGCCACGGGTATGCCTTCCTGTGAGAGCACTTCGGCGAGCCGCGAGTCGCTCAGCGGGTCCTCCGGGTCCTCCTGCGCGATCAGCTTCCTGATCTTGGCGCGGATCGCGGTGGAGGACATCTCGGTGCCGTCAGCCGCGGCGACATGGCTCGAGAAGAAGTGCCGGAACTCGAACACGCCACGCGGCGTGTGCATGTACTTGGCGGTGGTGACGCGGGAGATCGTCGATTCGTGCATCTCGACGGCTTCGGCGACATCCTTGAGGATGAGCGGCTGCATGCCCTCATCGCCCAGTTCGAAGAACGCCGCCTGCCGCTGCACGATGCAGCGCGCGACCTTCAGCAGCGTTTCGTTGCGGATCTCCAGGCTCCTCAGCAGCCAGCGCGCCTCCTGCAGCTGGGTGCGAAGCATGGCGTGGTCGGCCGAGCGCGACACCAGGTTCGCGTAGCTCTGGTTGACCCGCACGCGCGGTACCGTCGCCTGGTTGATCTCCACCACCCAGCCGTGGTCGGTGCGGCGCACGAACACGTCGGGGATGACGTATTCGGCCTGCTGCGAGCTCACGGTGCTGCCGGGGCGCGGGTGGCAGGAGCGCACCAGGGCGATCGCCGTCTCCAGTTCCGCATCGCTGCAGCGCAGGTGGCGGCGCAGGAGCGAGAGCTGCTGGTCGGCCACGAGGTCGAGGTGCTCGAGGGCGATGCGGATCGCCAGGGCGCGGCCCGGCGTGTCGGGGTCCAGTTGCTGCAACTGCAGCGCGATGCATTCCCCCAGGTTGCGCGCACCGATGCCGGCCGGTTCCAGCCCCTGCACGACGCCGAGGACCCGCCCCACGTGTGCGGCATCGGCCAGGATCTCCGGCAGCAGGCTGGCGCTGATCTCCTCCAGGCTGTCCTGCAGGTAGCCATCATCGTTGATGGCATCGACGATCACGCGCGCGATGGCCATGTCCACGGGGGAGAGCCGGGCGAGATCGAGCTGCTCGAGGAGCTGCTCCTGCAGGGTCTGGCCGCTGCGGTCGCTGAGGTCGGAGTTGCGCTCGTCGTCCCCCGACCAGGGCGACTCGGAAACGCCGGCCGTGGGCTCGCCCCAGGCCTCATCGGCGATCTCCACCTCGGGTTCCTCGCGCTGGTCGCGCTCGGCGGCGGGTTCGCCGTTGAGCTCGGCGTATTCCTCGGCGGGCGCGGAGCGCTCGGCCTCCTGCAGCGCTTCGGTGCTCAGTGTGTCGGTGCCCGGTTCCTCTTCGGCCTCGAGCATCACGTTGGATTCCAGGGTCTCGCGGACGTGCGCCTGCAGGTCCAGCGAGGGGAGCTGGAGCAGGCGGATCGCCTGCTGCAACTGCGGCGTCATCGTGAGCTGCTGCCCGATGCGAAGTTGCAGACTCGGCTTCAACATAACCCGTCAGTTCGACCTTCCGCCCTTGCCCGCACCGCCCTGATGCAGGCCCTCACTACAGTTCGAAGTCCTGGCCCAAGTACACCTCACGGACCTCACGGTTGGCAAGAATCTGTTCCGCAGTTCCCATGGCGATGACCGACCCTTGACTGACGATATAGGCGCGGCCGCAGATATCCAGCGTCTCGCGCACATTGTGGTCGGTGATCAGGATGCCGATGCCTTTTTCGCTCAAGTGCTTGATAATGCGTTGGATATCCTGAACGCTCAGCGGATCCACGCCGGCAAAGGGCTCATCCAGCAGGATGAACTGCGGGTCCGCCGCCAGGGCCCGGGCGATTTCCACCCGCCGGCGTTCGCCTCCCGACAGGCTCATGCCCAGGGTGTCGCGAACGTGTCCTATGTGCAATTCGTTCAACAGCTCAGACAATCGCGCAAGCCTTGCAGGCTCATCCAGGTTCGGCCGCGTCTCGAGGATGGCGAGGATGTTGTCGGCCACCGACAGCTTGCGGAACACGGAAGGCTCCTGCGGCAGATAGCCCATGCCGAGCTGGGCGCGCCGGTGCATCGGGAGGCTCGACACATCGCGCTGGTCGAGGAAGATGCTGCCCCGCTCGCAGGGGATGAGGCCGACGATCATGTAGAAGGCGGTGGTCTTGCCGGCGCCGTTGGGCCCCAGCAGCCCCACCACCTCGCCACTGCCCACCTGCAGGCTGAGATCCCGCAGCACCTGGCGCGACTTGTAGCTCTTCGCCAGGTGATCGGCCTTCAGCACGCTCATGGCTTGGGCTTCTGCGCGGAAGGGGTGATGGTGATGCGCACGCGCTGCGAGTTCTGCTCGGCCGCATCGGCCACGACCCGCTGTTCGGCGATGCTGTACTTGAGCGACTGGCCGCGGATCTCGTTCTGGCCATCGGAGAGCCAGGCATTGCGGGTCAGCGACACCGTCCCGGCCTTCACGTCGTAGACGATGGAGTCGGCGCGGCCGCGCGCCATCTGCCCGGTCTTCTCGCGGCGCTGCTGGAACTCGGCCGGATCGCCGTTGATCACCGCGCGCGTCAGCAGCTTGTTGGCGAAGAAGATCTCCGCATCATCCGAGGTGAGATACCCGCCCTCGACGTTGATGCGCACCTTGCCGCGGAACTGCCAGTGGCTGTTGTCGAAGTCCACGCCATTCGCCGTGGCCTGGTCGGCCTCCACCGCCAGCTTCCCCTGGGTGATCTTCACCTTGCGGAACACCACCACCTTGTTGCGCTGGTCGATGTCGGTCGACTGCGCCACCAGATCGATCGGCAGCTGCGTATCGACGCCGGGGATCTGCGCCGCGGAGCGGATGGCCCCGGCGCAGGCACAAGTGCAGGCGATCAGGAGCGCCGCGCGCCTAGGGAGTGAAGCGGCCATAGACCTTGGATTCCAGACGCATCGTCCGCTCCTTCAAGTGCACCACCAGGCCGTGCGCATTGAGCTTGTTCTCACCGAAGGAAATGCTGACATCATTGCCCGTGTGCACTTCCGCGGCGGGGACATCGTAGGTCATCTGGTCGGTGCGCACGATGGCAGGGTCCGGCCGGCTCTGCTCCAGCCCCTGCAACTGCACGTTGCCATTGACCTCGACGATGTTGCCGCTCTGCTCGACGTGCGCGGTGTCGCCCACCAGCACCCACTGCTGGCCGCCGTCGGTCTGGTAATCCAGGCGTACGTTGTGGAGCGCGACATCGGTGCTCTGGCCGATCTGCTCGATGCGCTCCGCCGCGATCCTGACGCCCGGGAAGCCGGCGAGGTTGTAGTCGGTCATCACCGTGCCGGTCAGGTAGTAGCCGGGAAGCTGCGCCTGCGCGGCCCGCGGCGTCGAGCGGGGCAGGCGGCTCTGGTTGCTGAGGATCCAGGTGCCGATGGCCAGGGCCGCGAGCGCCAGGATCGTGGCGATGCGCAGCAGCATCAGCCGCCCTTCGCACGGGCGCGCAGGATCGCATCGCACAGCTCGCGGGCAGCGCCCCGCCCGCCCGGCGTACGGCTCACCCAGTGCGCGGCACGGCGTACCAGCGGATGCGCATCGGCAACGGCCGCGGCGAAGCCCACGGCCGACATCAGCGGCAGGTCCGGCGTGTCATCGACGAGGCAGGCACATCGCAGCAGCGGCACCCCGGCCTTGCCGGCGATGCGCCGCAGTGCCTCGACCTTGTCGGCGCAGCCCTGCACCACGTGGCGTACGCCCAGCTCGCGCATGCGGGCGGTGAGGGCGGCGCTGCGCCGCCCGCTGATGATGGCGACCTCCACGCCCGCCTGCGGCAGGAGCTTGAGTCCATGGCCGTCGCGGACGTGGAACACCTTCAGCGTCTCGCCGCGCGCGCCGAAATACAGCCGGCCGTCGGTGAGCACCCCGTCCACGTCGAACACGACGAGGCCGATGGCCGCCAGCTTCGTTGCCCGGCGCGCGCTCATACGATCCCGGCCCGCATCAGGTCGTGGACATTGAGCGCGCCGCGGACCTGCGATTGACCGTCCACCACCACGAGCTGCGTGATGCGATGCGCCTGCATCAGGTTGATGGCCTCGACGGCCAGCACGTCGGGCGCGACGGTGCGTCCCTGGGGGGTCATCACCTCGCGCATGCGGGTCTTGTGCACATCGACGCCGCGGTCGAGCGCACGGCGCAGGTCTCCATCGGTGAACACCCCGAGCAGGCGGTCCTCGCCGTCCACGATGGTAGTCATCCCCAGGCCCTTGCGGCTCATCTCGAGCAACCCTTCCGCCAGGGTCTGTTCGGGTCCGACGCGCGGCACCTCCGCACCCTTGCGCATGACGTCGGCGACGTGCAGCAGCAGACGGCGCCCCAGGTTGCCCGCCGGGTGGGAGCGCGCGAAATCCTCCTCGGTGAAGCCGCGCGCATGCAGCAGGGCCACGGCCAGCGCATCACCCATGGCCAGTGCCGCCGTGGTGCTCGCGGTGGGGGCGAGGTTCAGCGGGCAGGCCTCGGCGGGTACCTGCGTGTCGAGGAAGACATCGGCGTCGCGCCCGAGCGTGGAGTCGCGCGCGCCGACCAGGGCGATGAGTGGCACGCCCAGGCGCTTCAAGACCGGCAGAATGGCGAGGATCTCGGCCGTCTCGCCCGAGTTCGACAGGGCGATGACCACGTCCTCGCGGACGATCATCCCCACATCGCCATGGCTGGCCTCGCCGGGGTGCACGAAGAAGGCGGGCGTGCCGGTGCTCGCCAGGGTGGCGGCGATCTTGCCGGCGATGTGGCCGGATTTGCCCATGCCGGTGACCACCACCCGGCCCCGGCAGTCCAGGCAGAGCCGGCAGGCGCGGGCGAATGCGCCATCCAGGCGCGCGAGCTGCGCGCTCAGGCCGTCGATCTCGACCTGCAGGGCCCGGCGCCCCTGGTCGATGAGCGCCTGATCGGACAAGGGGGCATTCATCGTCGTAATCATATCGCGGTTCCCTTAAGATCGCGGCCAGCAGTTCGAGGTTGAATCCACATGAATCCCAAGGCGATATCCGACCTGATCCAGGCCGCGCTTCCCGGGTCGCAGGTCCTGGTGCGGAGCGATGACAACGTGCATTACGAGGCCGTGGTGATCTCCGAGGCCTTTGCCGGCAAGCGCTCGGTCCAGCGCCACCAGCTCGTGTACGCGGCACTGGGCCCTCGCATGGGCAACGAGATCCACGCCATGGCGCTGCAGGTGTTCACGCCCGAGGAAGCGGCGCGCCACGGCGCAGGCTAGGAGGGCGCGTGGACAAGCTGCAGATCCAGGGCGGCGTGCCCCTGTCGGGCGAGATCCGCATTTCCGGTGCGAAGAACGCCACCCTGCCCATCCTGGCGGGGTGTCTGCTCGCTGACGGGCCGGTCACGGTGGGCAATGTCCCGCACCTGCAGGACGTGACCACCATGATCGAGCTGCTCGGACGCATGGGCGTGTCCGTGACGGTGGACGAGAAGATGCGCATCGAGGTCGATGCCTCGACCATCCGGGAGCATTTCGCGCCTTACCAGCTGGTCAAGACCATGCGGGCCTCGATCCTGGTGCTGGGGCCCCTGGTCGCGCGCTACGGACAGGCCGATGTCTCGCTGCCGGGCGGCTGCGCCATCGGTGCGCGGCCGGTGAACATCCACGTCGCCGGCCTGCAGGCCATGGGCGCGGACATCCACATCGAGAACGGCTACATCAAGGCGCGCGCCGGGCGCCTCAAGGGAGCTCAAATCGTACTGGAAACGGTCACCGTCACCGGTACGGAGAATCTGATGATGGCGGCCGCTCTTGCCGAAGGCCAGACCGTGCTCGAGAACGCCGCGCGCGAGCCCGAGGTGGTGGATCTGGCCAACTTCCTCAACACGCTGGGCGCGAAGATCAGTGGCGCGGGCACCGATCGCATCGTCATCGAGGGCGTGGAGCGCCTGCACGGCGGCAGCTACGACGTGTTGCCCGACCGCATCGAGACGGGCACCTATCTCGTGGCCGGCGCCATCACCGGTGGCAAGGTGCGGGTGAAGAACACCCGGCCCGAGCACGTGGATGCCGTGCTCGGCAAGCTGCGCGAGGCGGGCGCGAGCATCTCCACCGGCGAGAACTGGATCGAAGTCGACATGCGCGGCCGCCGGCCCAAGGCGGTGGACATCCGCACGGCGCCGTACCCGGCCTTTCCCACCGACATGCAGGCGCAGATCGCCGCCCTGAACACCGTGGCCGACGGCGTCGGCACCATCATCGAGACCATCTTCGAGAACCGCTTCATGCACATGCTGGAGATGCGGCGCATGGGCGCCGAGATCCGGCTGGAAGGCAACACCGCCATCATCAAGGGCGTGGAGAAGCTGACCGCCGCTCCGGTCATGGCCACCGACCTGCGCGCCTCCGCTTCGCTGGTGCTCGCAGCCCTCGTGGCCGAAGGGCGCACCGACATCGAACGCATCTATCACATCGATCGCGGTTATGAGGCGATTGAAGAGAAGCTGCAGCAGTTGGGGGCTCGGATCAAGCGCGTTCCTGGGTGAATTCAAGAATCGGCGGTCGTTGTTGGGTCGGGAAGTGATTTGTTTTTGCGCGGGCGGGGCTTTTGGTGAGCAGCCCTCAATCTTTGACCCCGGCGCGGCCGTGCCAGTCAAGCAGGGATTCAGTTCGCGCGCGTTCTCGCTTCGGTCTGCGGCAGCGTGCGGCTGGGCCGCGCCTGAACGGCTTCGGGTGTGAGCCCCGCCCGCGCAAAAACAAATGACTTCCCGCCCCCTCTCGGCGTCGTCTTGGATTCACCCGTGGCGCGGTGAGTGAGGTTCCAGGAGTCTCCGGCGAGCACACCTCAGTTGGGAGTCCGGAGGTAGATTGGGGTCGGGACTACGAATGATTGGTCAATCTGACGGGATAGGTGGCCGAGAACTGTGCTTCAAGATGCCAAGTTGAGCTTCATCATTTCCGGTACGGTTCTCAACTATCCGATTTATGACGGGAATGTCTCGCCGCAAGCGCGCATTCTTCTGTCGGAAGGGAAGGTTAATGCTGCCATTGCGGAATATCGTAGATTGGCAAGTCTGGGATCTGCGATGGCGCGTTGCGTACTTGCGTATCTGGAGCTCCGCGGTTTGCCGAACACGGATGTGAACCTGGCCGAGGCAAAGCGCCTAGCCAGTGAAGCTCTTGGGTCAGAGCCTGGGTTTGCCAATTACATATTGGCGAATGTGGCCATGGAGGAGCGAGACTTTTCCAAGTTACTTCGCCTGATGTATCAGTCCTCCGTAGGAGGTTTTGTTCCTGCGTATGCGGCGCTTGCGATGCTCTTCAATCAAGGCGTTACTGTTCCTCCAGATCCCGCTTTTGCAGAAAAGATGTTCAAACGTGCCATTGGCCAGGGACACGTGCCCTCGTCATACTTGCTTTATCGGCTATATCAAACGGGGAGATTGGGAACCTGGAAGAAGGTGATGGGAGCGTTGATGGTTCCATTTTCATGGATTTTTCTTTGGTTGCGTACCCGAACTGACTTGTTCTCAGTCAAGGTTTTCAGGCATTTTTCCAGGCGAGACCCACCGATGTTCAATCCACATGGGATCAAGGATTGAATCTGGATCTGGAAAACGCAATCCTGGGTCTCCCGTTCCAAAGACCAGACTTTGAGTGAAGCTGCATCGTGGGACAAATGGTTGGCGGAAGACTCAGCCAACGTGTTGGCTCCGGCTGGGTACGATGATCATGGTGCGCGGTTGCGAGTGCAGGAACTGGAGCAACAACTATCGGTCGCCCTCGGTGCATACAGGGTGCAGCCCGCTAGCACGGATTTGTATCAAGACGGCACAGGAATGATTGACTATCGCATCACCACAAAGGACAACACAGGACCCTTCGCACGCACTATCGGCTGGATCCTGCTTTCGCACTTTGGAAATCTGGCGACTGTTAAGGACTGCACTGATCCGGAACTGATCGGCAAGATCCTCAGTGTATTGAAGGACTCTGGTTTCCAATACATCCCGTACGACAATGCTGCGGGCAAAACATACGATGGATCATGCAAAGCACTTGTCGGGTTCAGTTGGGCGGACCGATACTTTTCGCTGGTCGTGAATCTCAACACTAATGATCAGTTCTGCTGACCCTCAGTCCGACTGTCCCGCAAGGGCCTTTCGAGTGCCTTGATCTTCACAGAGAACCGCTGTCCGCCACGCCGCAGGGCGAGATCCACGGGCGCGCCGGGCTTGAGGGCGGCGACCTTGGAGGTTACTTCTTGGGCGCTGTGGACGGGGACGCCGGCCAGCTTTTCGATGACATCACCTGGCCGCACGCCGGCCTCGAAGGCCGGCGATTGCACCATGATGTTGGCGACCACCACGCCGGCGCCGTCGACGAGGCCGAGCTGCGAGGCCTGTTCCTCGGTGAGATCCTGCGGCTCGAGGCCGAGCCAGCCGCGCACCACGCGGCCCTGCCGGACGATCTGGTCCATCACGCCGCGTACCAGGTTCACCGGGATCGCGAACCCGATGCCCTCCGGGCCGCCATAGTTGCGGTTCAGCACGGCGGTGTTGATGCCCACGAGCTCGCCCTTCGCGTCGATCAATGCGCCGCCCGAATTGCCGAGGTTGATGGCCGCATCGGTCTGGATGAAGTTTTCGAAGGTGGCGAGGCCCAGCTGGCCGCGGCCCGTGGCGCTGACGATGCCCTGGGTGACGGTCTGGCTCAGGCCGTAGGGGTTGCCGATGGCCAGCACCACATCGCCCACCCGCAACGCATCCGAGCGGCCGAGCGGCATGACCGGCAGGTTCGACAGTGTGAGCTGGAGCACCGCGATGTCCGTATCCGGATCGGTGCCGATGACCTTGGCATCGGCGACGCGCTGGTCGGAAAGTTGCACGCGGATCGAGTCGGCGCCGGCGATGACGTGGTGGTTGGTGATGATGTGCCCGGCCTTGTCGACGATGACGCCCGAGCCGAGGCTCCGTTCCACCCGGCGGCGGAAGCTGGGCCAGTAGTCGCCGAACAGTTGCTCCAGGGGCGCTGGCTGGGTGCGTTCCGTGACCACCCTTGCGGTGTAGATGTTCACCACGGCAGGGGCCGAGCGAGCCACGGCGTCGGCGTAGCTGGCCGTGCCCGGCACCGCCGGCGGCGCCTGCGCGCGCGCGGGAGGCGCTGAGGCCGGGGCGGGCGGACCGCCGGCGGGCTCCGCGGGGGCGGGGTGCAGCAGCTCGCCCAGCGGCAGCTTCCACATGACGATGAGGAAGGCGGCCGCCAGCCCGACGATGATGGCCTTGAGCAGGAAGGAAAGGATCGACAACGCGCTTTTCAAGAAGGAGCGT
>WBZN01000193.1_pt1 | contig 81278 bp, 81 predicted proteins | sample 5204281 | NCBI WGS metagenome assembly WBZN01 (sample SAMN12344347, study PRJNA552823) | activated sludge metagenome | biome: Activated sludge suspended growth; feature: Nitrification reactor; material: Wastewater; isolation source: activated sludge from nitrification reactor of wastewater... | reverse complement strand
GACACGGACTACGAGATCCACCGTGGCGACCGCATCGCGCAGCTCGTGATCCAGAAGGTCGAGTACGTCGAGTGGCGCGAGCAGCCGAGCCTCGACGAGACCACCCGCGACACGTTCGGCTTCGGCTCGACCGGTCGCTGACACCGCATCCCCCGACACCCCCAGGAGCATCCCCATGACCCAGCCGTTCCGCTTCGGCATCCAGGTCGGCGGCACCCACACGATCGAGTCGCTCACGACCCTGGCCCGCCGGGCCGAGGACGCCGGTTTCTCGACCTTCTACGTGCCCGACCACTTCATCGAGACCGAGATGGCCCCGATCGTCGCGATGAGCGCGGCAGCCGCGGTCACGACGAGCCTGCGCGTCGGCGCGCTCGTGTTCGACAACGACTACAAGCACCCGGCGATCCTCGCGAAGGAGATCGCGACGATCGACAACCTCTCCGGTGGCCGCACCGTGCTCGGCATCGGTGCCGGGTGGATGGAGGTCGACTACACCGCGCTCGGGATCCCGTACGACCGCCCGGGTGTGCGGATCGCCCGGCTCGAGGAGGGGCTCGCGGTCATCAAGGGCTGCTACGGCGACGGTCCCTTCTCGTTCGCCGGCGACCACTACACGATCACCGACTACGACGGGATCCCGAAGCCGGTGCAGCCGAACGTGCCGATCCTCGTCGGCGGCGGCGGCCCGAAGGTGCTGCGCCTCGCCGGTCGGGAGGCCGACATCGTCGGCATCAACCCGAATCTCCGCGCCGGTGCGATCACGGGCGACGCGGTGACCGACTCGCTGGCCGAGATGACCGACCAGAAGGTCGCGTGGATCAAGGAGGGCGCGGGCAGCCGGTTCGACGACCTCGAGCTGCAGATCCGCTACTTCCTCGCCGCCGTCACCGACGACCGGCACGGGCTCGCCTCCGCCATGGCGCCCGGCTTCGGGATCACGCCGGACCAGGCGCTCGAGGCCGGGATCGCCCTGGTCGGGACGGTCGACGAGTGCTGCGAGCTGATGGAGCGCCGGCGCGAGCGCTGGAACGTGAACTACGCGGTCGTCGGGGGGGACCAGATCGAGATGTTCGCCCCCGTGGTGGAGCGCCTTGCCGGGAAGTAGTACCGGGATCGTCGCCTGGTGGCTCCGGCGCGACCCGCACGGGGTCGCGTTCACGCGCGGGCTGCGCGCCGCGATCGCCGGGCCGGCCGTGTTCGCGTTCGGCCTCGAGGTGCTCGACAATCCGGCCTTCGCCGGCACGGCCGCCTTCGGCGCGATCGCGGCGGTGATCTTCTCCGACTACGGCGGCGACCGGTGGCGGCGCACGCTCGCCTACGGCTGGCTCGCCGTGGTCGGCGCCGCGCTGCTCGCGTGGGGCACGGCGGTGTCGACCACCGAGTGGGCCGCGGTCGGGAGCACCTTCGTCGTGACCGCCGCGGTCCGGTTCGCCGGCAATCTCGGGCCGCAGACCAACGCGTCGGTCAGCTCCCTGATCCTCGCCTTCGTCCTGGGCGTGCTGGTCCCGGGACCGACCTCGGCGATCCCGGACCGGATGGCGGGCTGGCTCGTGGGCGTCGCCGCGGCCGCACTCGTGAGCGTCGTGATCCGCCCGGGCCGGACATCGGACCATCTCGACCGGACCGTGACCGACGCGTCGCGTGCCCTGGCGGCCGGAGTGCGTGCGGCGGCCGACCCGACCGCGGATCGGGCCGCGGCCCGTGCCGCACTGGCGCCGGTCCGGGACGACCTGCGCAGCGTGTTGACGATGCCGCTGCGGGCGGGCGGACCGGGACTCCACTCGGTGGCCAGGCGCACGATGGTGGACCGGCTCGTACGGTTCGCCGCGATCCTCGACCGCGCCCTCGGCGAGCCGCCGGTCGAGCTCGCGGACGAGATCCGCGAGTACGCCGAGGCCGTGGCCCGGATGCTCGAGTGTGGTGCCGACGTGCTCGCCCGACGCGTCGACCCGCACCGCCTCGAAGCGGAGTTCGCCGAGTTCCACGCGGTCCGCGACGCCGTGTTCGGCCGGCTCGTCGCGTCGGTGGAGGATCGTCCGGACCCGGACGTCGTCCTCGCGAAGCTGAGTGGCGCGTTCCCGGTCCGTGCCGGCGGGCTGTACTCGGAGGCGTTCGCGCGCAACGCCTGTCTGCTGGTCGGCGCACGCGAAGTCGCGGTCGCGGAGATGGCCGACGACGATCGGGTGGCGTCGGACTCCCACCGGGCATCGGTGGTCCGCGCCCGCCGATTTCTCGGTGAGCACGTGCAGTCCGCTTCGGTCTGGTTCCGCGACGCGCTCCGAGCCGGCGTCGCGCTCGCGCTCGCGGTGCTGGTGGCCGACCAGTTCGTGCGGGAGCACGCGTTCTGGGTCGCGCTCGGGACGTTGTCGGTCCTGCGCTCGAGCGCACTGGCGACGACCCGCAGCTCGGTGGAGGCCGCGGCCGGCACCGCGCTCGGCTTCGTCATCGCGAGTCTCGTGTTCGCCGTCATCGGGCTCGACGTCGGGCTGCTGTGGGTCATCTTCGTGATCGCCGTGTTGGGGATCGGCGCAGTGCCTCCAGTGGGGGGCGTGGTCTGGGGTCAGGCGGCCTTCAGCGTCGCGGTCATCGTGCTGTTCAACATCCTCGAACCGGTCGGCTGGCGGACGGGGCTGGTGCGGGTCGAGAACGTCGTGATCGGCGCGCTCGTCGCCGGCGTCGTGTCGCTGATCTTCTGGCCGCGCCGGCTGGAGCCGCTGATGCGCCGACTGACCCGCGAGTTCGGTGCCGCGACCGGCGCCTACCTCGTGGGTGCGGTGCGCCACCGCGCCGCGCCCGTGGCACCCGAGGACGACCGGGATCGCACGGCCGCCGTGCTCGCCGAGGCGCGCGCCCGCGCGGCGCTCACCGAGATGTCGAACCAGTACCAGCGCTCGCCGACGCTCGTGTCCGAATGGGTCGGGCGGGTCGGCGTCGCGGCGCACGGTCGGTCGATCGCGGACGCGATCGCCAACACCCACGGCTTCCTTCCGGGCGGGGAGGTCCACACCGGCCTCGATCCTGCGCTCGACGACGACGCCACCCTCCTCGCCGGCGACCTCACGGTGGGAGAGGGCGCGCCGCCCGGCCCGCGGCGTGACGCGATGCTCACCGGACTCCACGGCGTCGCCCGCGGTGTACTCGCGGATCCCGAGGAGTCGCCGGAGGCGGTCGTGAGCGCGCTGTGCGTCTGCGACTGGCTGGTGACGCTCGCCGGGATGGTGGACGACCGTCCCTGACCGCGTCAGGCGAGCTGCGCCGGGATCCAGTCGGCGAGCCGGGACCGGAGCTGGTCGCCGACCTCGCTCAGCAGGTGGCCGGTGCCGGCGAAGATCTCGACGTCACCGTGACCGATCAGGCTGCGCACCACGAAGGACGTGTCGGGTGGGAGCAGCTCGTCCCGGTCTCCGTGCAGCAGGAGCACGGGGACGGCGTCGCTCAGGTTGCCGGCGTCCTCGCACCCGGCCGACTGCGTGGCCAGGGTCACGACGCCGCGGCAGTACTCGCCGAGCACCATCCCGGCCTGGACCGCCACCGCCCCGCCGAACGAGTGGCCGACGGTGACGAAGCGGCGACCACCCGCACGCGTCGCGAGGTCGGCCGCCGCCGCGACGTCGTGCACGCAGCGGGCGAGGTCGTTGGGCTTGCGGTAGCCGACGCGCATGGTGCCGATGCCCTCGGCCGCGAACCGCTCGCCGAGGTCGTGGTAGAGGCCGCCCGCCGGACCGAGCAGCCCGCCCATCGCGCCCCCGGACATGACGACGACGCGCTCGGCGTCGAGCGGTCCGTGCCACAGGACCGTGAGCAGGCCGCGCATCGTGTAGATCTCGAGGTGGCGCAGCGACGGCGAGAGCTCGACCTCCTCGCGCGCCAGCGCCTCGAGCAGCTCGAGCGGGGAGCGTGCGAGCCGCTCCTCGTCGGTCACAGCAGGGACCGCAGCAGCGCGCGCGTCCGGGACCTCTCGTCGGCGGAGGCGGCGAACTCGGCCGCCGAGAAGTCGGTGGCGCCGGCATCGGCGACGCGGCGGATCCCGGCGGCGACCGTGGCCTCGTCGCCGACGATGGCGACGTCGGCCGGTCCGGCCGCGCCCTCTCGGTCGAGCATGGCCCGGTAGCTGGGGAGCATGCCGTACACGGAGAACTGCGCCGCCGCGAGGTCGCGCGCTGCGTCGGGATCGTCGGTGACACACACCGGGAGCCCGACCGCGACCCGCGGCGCCGGCCGACCCGCCTGGCTCGCAGCGGCGGTGATCGTCGGCACGATGTGGCTCTCGAGCGTCGCGGGTCCGGTCATCCAGGTGACCGTCCCGTCGGCGACGGTGCCCGCGAGCTTCAACATCATCGAGCCGAGCGCGGCGAGGAGCACGGGCGGCGTGGGAATGCCGCTGATGCTCAATGCGCCGGTCGTCGAGATCGTCTCGCCCTGGAACGACACGGGCTCACCGCGCAGCAACGGCATGAGCACCGACAGGTACTCGCGCATGTGGCGCGCCGGCTTCTCGTACGAGAGGCCGAGCATGTCCTCGATCACGAGTTGGTGCGACAGACCGATGCCGAGCATCAGCCGTCCCTCGCACACCTGGTTCGTGGTGAGCGCCTGCGACGCGAGCATCAGCGGGTGCCGGGGGTACGTGGGCACGACGCCGGTGCCGAGCTCGATCCGGGGTACCTGCGAGCCGACGACGGCGAGGGCCGTCAACGCGTCGAGTCCGAAGATCTGGGGGATGTGGAAGCCGTGGAAGCCCTGCTCCTCGACCTCCCGGGCGGAGGCGACGACCGCGTCGACCGACGCCAGATCGCCACCGAAGACGGAGATGCGCATCGGCGGAATCTAGATGGCGATCTCGGACCCGGGCAGGGGTGCCTGCTAACTTGGGTCCCTCACGCGGACGTGGCTCAGCTGGTAGAGCATCACCTTGCCAAGGTGAGGGTCGCGGGTTCGAATCCCGTCGTCCGCTCCAGGTGTCACCCGATCAGCCGCCCATTTTCGGGCGGCTGATGCGCGTCGGGGATCCGGAGCGCTCACCTCGCATCGACCCGACGTTGCCGCACGCGGAGGATTCCCCAACGGTGGTGAGGCGGACGGACCGGCGCGTCCGTATGGTGACGACAACATCTGCTGCACCAGGGGGACCGACCGCCCCGCCCGAGCTTCCTCCCATCAGGGCTCGGCGGGGCGTCGGCAATTCCCGGCCCGTCATCCGCACTCGAGCACCAGACCCCGTCGCCGCACGCAGCGGATGCGGAGGCCGAGCGGTTCGATGCGGTCCCGCAGCTGAGCCAGACGGTTGTCGACCGACCGCTCCGCCGGGCTCCCACCCGGCCAGGCGGCGCGAGTCAGGTCGCGCCGCGGGACGACGATCCCGCGCCGGTCGATGAGCACGGCCATGAGCCGTGCCTCGACCGGCGCGAGCGGCACCCAGCGCGACGCGCGCCAGAGGACGTCGTGCTCGTCGAGGTGCGGTGGCACGGTCCTCTCCGCGACGCGTCGCAGCTTCCGGATGCGGGCGTTGAACTCGCGCTCGTCGATCGGCTCGCGCATCCAGTCGGTCAGCTCGTCCCAGTCGTCGGGCGGCGCCGCACCGGTCGGGACGAGCAGGAGGCGGGGTCGGCCGGCGCGACCGAGTGCGAGGTATTCCGCCGTGTCGTCCGGCCAGGTCAGCACGGCGACGTCGGGTGGGGTCGATGGTGAGTCCGCGCGCGTCCGCGCGGTCCCGGGAATCGGCAGCATGTGGGTCCTTCCGGACACGGAAGACGCGCGTGGCGCCTCCGACGGTCAGTGGGAAGGACGGACCGGTGGACCGCGCGCCGGCGTCGTGCCCGAGCCGGTCGAGCGGTGACCGGCGGCGGTCGGGCCGTCGGTGGGGACGACGAGGGTGGGGCGCGTCGCCGCGGCGACGCGCGGGAGCAGCGCGGTGTCGGTGCCACGCGACGCGCGCGCGGTGCGCAGCGGAGCGGTGGCGGGCAGGGCCGCCGTCGGCCCGGGCCGGCCGAGTCCGGCGACGGCGGCGCGGTCCGGCGCGGGCGCACGGACCGTCGACGCGTCGGCGGCTGCGGGCGCCACGAACGCGACCGTGGCGAGGACACCGACGACCGCGGCGATCCGGCTCCACCGGCGGGCGACGCTCACGACGACCCTGCGGCCAGTCGCCCGAGCCGGCGGGCCCGCCGCGGGATGTCGTCGAGGTCGCGCGGCAGGCGCAGCCAGTCCTCGAGCACGTCGTCGGACTCGGGCGGGTCGGCGCCGGCCGCCACCAGGAGGAGCCGGGGGTGACCGCCGGCGGCGAGTGCCCGGCGGCGGGCGTCGCCCACCGGCCACGCCACGAGCGCCACCGGGACCCCGTCGATCTCGAGCGCGTCGGGGCAGGTCGTCACGGCCACCATGCTGACGCCCGACCGTGGACGCTGCATCGCGGCCCGGTGGCCGCAGCGTGACGCGCGCATGACGGCCGCCTGACCGCGCCGCTCAGATCGCGTCGACGTCGAACTCGCCGGTTCGCACCCGGACGACCCGGCCGACGTCCGCGATCCACACCTTGCCGTCGCCGATCGAGCCGGTGCGCGCCGCACCCATGAGCACGTCGAGGACGGTGTCGGCCTCGCCGTCGGTGCAGAGCACCTCGACCTTGCGCTTCGGGAGCAGGTCCACCTGGTACTCCGCGCCCCGGTACACCTCGGTGTGGCCGGACTGGCGGCCGGAGCCGACCACGTCGGTGACGGTGAGACCGTGGACACCGGCCGCCCGCAACGCGTCCTTCACGTCGTCGAGCTTGTGCGGCTTGATCACCGCGGTGAGCAGCTTCATGTGCAGTCCCTTCTCAGGCCGCGGCGTAGGCGGTCTCGGCGTGCTGACTGAGGTCGAGGCCCTCGTCCTCGTCGATCTCGCTCACCCGCAGGCCCATGGTCGCGTCGATGATCTTGGCCAGCGCGAGCGTCACCGCGAACGAGAAGGCGAACGTCACGGCCGAGGCGACGATCTGGTCGACGAGCAGATCGGTGCCGCCACCGAGGAACAGTCCCTCGTTCGTGACGACCCCGTTGATCGCGGAGTCGGCGAAGCACCCGAGCAGGATCGATCCGACCAGGCCGCCCACGAGGTGCACGGCGACGACGTCGAGGCTGTCGTCGAAGCGTCCCAGTCGTTTCAGGGCGAGGGCCAGGCAGCAGACGACGCCGGCGATCGCCCCGATGTAGATGGGCGCCATGCCGCCGACGAAGCCCGCGCACGGGGTGATCGCCACGAGGCCGGCGACGGCACCGGACGCGGCGCCGAGCGTCGTGGCCCGCCCCTCCTTGATGCGCTCGACCACCAACCAGCCGAGCATCGCCGCCGACGCGGCGAGGAACGTGTTCATGATCGCCATCGCGGCGACCCCGTCGGCCGCGAGCGCGGAGCCCGCGTTGAAGCCGGCCCACCCGAACCACAGGATGCCGGTGCCGATCATCGTCATCGGGAGGTTGTGCGGGGGCATGGCGTGATCGGGATAGCCGCGGCGCCGGCCCAGGACGAGCACGAGCGCGAGCGCGGCCGCACCGGCATTGATGTGCACGACCGCGCCCCCGGCGAAGTCGAGCGCGCCCATCTCCGCCAGCCACCCGCCGGCGAACACCCAGTGCGCGACGGGGCTGTAGGCCGCGACGAGCCACACGGCGATGAAGACCGCGTACGCGGAGAACTTCAACCGATCGGCCGTCGCCCCCGTGATGAGAGCGGGCGTGATGATGGCGAACGTCATCTGGAACGCGCAGAACAGCACGAACGGGATCGTCAGGAACTCGAAGAACGGTTCCGGGCTCTTCCCGATCCCGACGTCGTGCAGGAACGCGAAGTCGAGGTTCCCGATCCAGCCGCCGTCACCGGCGTTGCCGAAGGCGAGGCTGAACACGACGAACGCCCAGAGGACCGCGAGGATCCCCATGGCGAAGAAGTTCTGCATCAGCATGCCGAGCACGTTCTTGGCCCGGACCATGCCGCCGTAGAACAGGGCCAGGCCCGGGGTCATGAAGAGGACGAGTGCGGTGGAGACCAGCACCCATCCGGTGTCTCCGGCGTTCAATGGATCCCTCCCGGTCGTGTCGGATCGACCGGGTCAGGATCCCGGCAGGAGATGGCCGCGTGATTTCGGCGGGGGAGCGCCCGTGCGACGGGTTCACCCGACGACCGCCCGACGCCCGTGACGGGAAGGTGACGCCGGTCAGGCGGTCGTGGTGGCGGTGCGGTCGCGCCGGTCCCGCAGGAACCGGTGGAGGACGATCACCGTGGTGGCCGTCGCCGCGACCGGCAGCGCGACCGTCGGCGGCGGACCCCAGAGGGTCGGCAGGTCCCGGCGCCACCACACGACCGAGCAGGTGATCCACCCGGTGCCGAGCGCGACCGAGATCGCCAGGGCGCGCCGCTTCGGGCTGAGCGCGCCGGCGAGTCCGGCGACGACCTCGACGGGCAGCTGCGCGGGCGAGGTCGCGAGGAACTGACCGATCCCGCTCGCGACGCCCTTGCCGCCGTGGAACCGCTTCCACACCGGGTAGCAGTGGCCGACGACCGCGGCGGTGCCGCCGACGTGCGCGCCGAGCTCACCGGCGAGCATCCGGCCTGCGCCCGCGCCTGCGACACCCTTCGCGACGTCGGCGACGCCGACCGCGTAGCCCCACTTCCTGCCGAGCACACCCATCGCGTTGAACGCACCGGGATTGCCGGAGCCGTGCACGCGCATGTCGACCTCGCCGCGTGACGCGAGGCGGGCCGCGACGTCGGCCGACGGGATCGTGCCGAGGAGATATCCCGCAGCTGCGGCCGCTCCGAGGGTCGCGAGGCGGTTGGTCGGGCGGGACCGGCTCACGGCGCAGGACCCTACGTGACCGCGACGGGCTCGTCCGACCCATGCTCGATCCGACCCATGTTCGTTCCGACCAGTGCTCGTTCCGACCCATGCTCGAGCCCGTTTGTTGCGATGCGGTCGCCGAGCGACCGATCGGTAACCGACCGGCGGAGAGGACGCGGACGCGCTCAGGGTGTGGTGTCGGAGAAGAAGCGCGTGATCCAGGCGGCGAGCACAGGCGAGTCCGTGGTGCGGGTCAGCGACGCCCGCGCGGTCGCGACCTTCCCGGCGCCGATGAGGTCGACGCGCTGCGCCAGGAGGTGGTCGGCGAGCGCGGGCACGAACTCGGGATGGGGCTGGACGGTCCACGCGCGGTCACCGAAGGTCAGGCCCGCGATCGGACAGCCGTCGTTGCGCAACAGCAGCTCGGCCACCGCCGGGACCGACTGCACCTGGTCCTCGTGGCTGGCGATCAGGGCGACGGACGAGGCCGGTGGGTCCATCCACGGGCGGGCCTGTGTCACCTCGTACTCCTGGACGCCCACCTGCCAGCCGGTCCCGGCCCGCTGCACCGGAGCGCCGAACGCCTGCGCCGCGAGCTGGTGGCCGAAACAGATGCCGACGTAGGGCCGCTCCCGCGCGATCAGCTCGCGCACCAGGTCCTCGGCCGACGCGATCCAGGGGTGCGCGTCGGTCACCGAGCAGCGGCTCGGTGACACGAGCCACCCGTCGCACTCGTCGGCCGACTCCGGGAAGCGGTCGGCGTCCAGGTCGTACCGCACGAGGTCGACTTCGGCCTCCCGGAGCAGCGCGCCGAACAGCTCCGGATAGTCGCCGGCGATGTGCGTGCTCGTGGCGGCCACGTGCCCGACGAGCAGCAGCCCGAGCCTCAACGGAACGAGAAGACGGGGGCGGCGGCGCGGTCCAGGGGTGGGAGGTGACCGGCCTCGCGCAGGCGCGGCATCACGCCCTCGCCGAACCAGAACGCCTCCTCGAGGTGCGGGTAGCCCGAGAGGATGAACTCGTCGAAGCCGAGGTCCCGGTACTCGAGCAACCGCTCGGCGATCTCGTCGTAGCTCCCCACGAGACCGGTGCCCACGCCGCCGCGCACGAGGCCGAACCCGGCCCACACGTTGGGGTGCACGAGGAGATGGTTGCGGTCGCCGTGGTGCAGCTCGGCCATGCGCCGCTGCCCGACGGAGGCGGTCGCGGCGAAGTCACGCTGCGCGGCGTCGATGGACTCCGGGTCCATCGAGTCGACCAGCTCCCGTGCGACCGCCCACGCCTCGGCCGCGGTCGGCCGGGCGATCACGTGGAAGCGGATGCCGTACCGCAGCTCGCGGCCGGCCGCGGCGGCGAGACCGCGCATCCGGTCGAGTCGTTCGGCGACCATCGCGGGCGGCTCGCCCCACGCGAGGTACACGTCGACCTGCTCGGCGGCCACCTGCTCGGCGGCGGGGGACGCCCCGCCGAAGTAGATCTCCGGGACGGGGTCGGGGACCTCGCGCGTGGTCGCGTCGGTCACGGAGTAGAAGTCGCCGGCGAACGAGTACGGGGTCCCCGCCCACGCGCCCCGCACGATCCGCAGGAACTCACCGGTGCGCGCGTACCGGGTGTCCTTGTCCTCGTGGACGCCGAAGCGCGCGAGCTCGGCCGACTCGGCGCCGGTCACCACGTTGACGAGCAGCCGTCCGCCGGACATGCGCTGGTACGTCGAGGCCATCTGTGCGGCGAGGGTCGGAGTGAGCAGCGCCGGCCGGAACGCGACGAGGAACTTGATGCGGCGGGTGAGCGGCAGCAGCGACGCGGTCGCGAGCCAGGCGTCCTCGCACCCCGTCCCGCAGGGGGTGAGCATGGCGTCGTAGCCGAGCTGGTCGCACGCGATCGCGACCTGCGCGAGGTAGTCGTGGGACGGCGCCCGCCGGATCGCGTCGGGCGCGGTGGGGAGCACCTCACGCGAGTCGCCTCCGGTCGGGAGGAACCAGTGGATCCTCATGCGGTCGCGACCAGCTCGAGGCGACCGGTGTCGACGTCGTAGACGAAGCCGCCGATCTCGACGTCGGCGGGGATCAGCGGGCAGTCGCGGATCGTCTGCAGGTCCGCGGCGAGGGTGGCCTTCTGGTCGGCCACCGCGAGGAACTCCCAGTCGTCCGCCGGATGGCCGGCGATCCGGCCGATCTCGGCCCGGATCTCGTCGTCGGAGGCCTGGGTCATCTTGCAGCGCGTGTGGGCGACGACCGCGATCCGGTGGACCTCGAGCAGGTTCACGCCGAGCACGATGGACCGCAGGGAGTCGGGGGTGACCCGGGCGCCGGCGTTCCGGAAGATCTTGGCGTCCCCCGGCGCCAGCCCGAGCATGACCAGCGGCTCGATGCGCGAGTCCATGCACGTGAGCACGCCGAGGCCCTTCTTCGCCTCGGGGGCGAGACCCTGGAGGCGGAACGTGGACGCGTACTCGTCGTTGGCGTGGAGGATGTCGGCGAAGCCCGGTTCGACCATGCGGGGGATTCTGTCGCATCGGCGCGCGGGACCTCTACGCTGACCCGATGCCGGACGTCACGGTGAGCGCCACGACCGGGGACGAGACACCGGTCGGGACCACGATCGACAGCGTCGCCCGGGTCGCCCGGCCCTACCGGGTCCCGGCCGCGCGGTACACGTCGCCGGTCTGGGCGGACCTCGAGGTCCGCCGGCTGTGGCCGCACGTGTGGCAGATCGCGGGCACCACGGACCACGTCGCCGAGCCGGGGGACTGGTTCGAGTACCGCGTCGGACCGCTGTCGGTCGTCGTGGTGCGGGCCGAGGACGGCACCCTGCGCGCCTACCAGAACGTGTGCCGGCACCGCGGGAACACGCTCGCCTGCGGCGAGGGCCGCGGTCGCACGGAGCTGCGGTGCGGGTACCACCGGTGGTGCTGGGGGCTCGACGGCGGCCTGCGGGAGGTGCCGTCACGGAAGGGGTTCGGCACCCTGCGCAACGACGAGCTGCCATTGTTCCCGGTCGCGGTCGCGGAGTGGGCGCCGTTCGTGTTCGTGAACCTCGATCCGTCGGCGGCATCGCTCGACGAGTTCCTCGAGGGCGTCCCTGCGGACGCCGAGTGGCTGGGTCTGTCCGACTTCCACTGCACCTACGACCTCGCGGTCCCGATGCGTTGCAACTGGAAGACGCTCATCGACGGCTTCAGCGAGACGTACCACGTCCAGGGCGTCCATCCCGAGATGCTCCCGATGACCGACGACGTCAACTCACCGCAGTTCCTCTGGTCGCGCCACGGACGGCTCGTCCAGCCCTACGGCGTCGCGAGCCCGCGTCTGCGGGCCGGCGCGACCGATCAGGAGATCTTCGACGCGTTCGTCACGGTCATGGGCACCCGCATCGGGAAGTCGACGACCGAGCCGGCCGGACCGGCACCGACGGTCCCGCCGGGACGGACGTTGCGGGACGTCCTGGCCGACGGGATCCGCGACCACATGGCCGCGCGCGGGGTCGACCTCGCGTCGCTCGCCACCGCGCAGGTCCTCGACATGCGGCAGTACAACCTGTTCCCGAACGCGACGATCGTGGCGTTCCCCGACCTGCTGCAGGTCGTGAAGTCGCGACCGGGTGACACGCCCGACGAGTGCGTGATGGACGTCCTCGTGTTCGAGCGTCGGGCCCCCGGCACGGTGCGGGTGCCGCCGCCGCGTCTCACCGTCGAGCCCGGGACGGTCGACTTCGGGCTCGTGATCGATCAGGACGTCGAGGCGCTGGGACGCGTGCAGCGGGGCCTGCACCAGCCCGGGCTGACCGAGCTGGTCCTGTCGGGGGAGGAGTGCCGGATCGTGAACCTCCACCGCAACCTGGAGGCCTACCTGGGCATCGAACCCTCGGAGATCACCGGCGGCTGAGCCGCTCCCGCTCGTCGGCGGCGGCGCACCGCGATCGCCCTGAGGGCGGCGTCGACGGCGAACGCGGCGAGCACCACCATGCTGATCTCGAGCGGGACGCGAAAACGCGGGGTACCCCAGCTCGTCGCGGCGTTGACGACGACGAGTGCGAGCGCGGCGCCGAAGGGCAACAGCGGGACGGCCCGACGGCGGGCGACGACGGCGCCGAGGATCGCCAGGGGCACGAGCAGGAACCACGCCCAGAGCTGGGACCGGCGTACGAGGTCGGGGCCGTAGCTGAACGGCTCGGGGCGGTAGACCTCGAGCATCGTGAGGACCCGCGCCCCGCTCACCAGCACGGTCCGGCCGGGATGGTCGCGCACGTAGCGGAGGCCCCGGTCCCGCAGCTCCGTGTCCTCCACCGACTCGTCGAGGACGCGTCCGTGGCGGAGGTGCCGGCGGACGCCGGGCAGCTCGGTGCACCGCGCGTCCCAGCGCGCCGTGAGCGGCCCGTGGTACGTCGTCGCGCAGTTGGCGCCGGCGAGGACGTTGCCGAGGCCGGTCGAGAGCACCACCGGCCGCTCGAAGCGGGTCGTGTTCCATGCCGTCCAGGGCCCGAGGACGAGGAGGGTCCCGGCGGCGGCGACGAGCACCAGCCGGGGACGGCTCGTCGTCCGGGTCGGGGCCACCAGGAGGACGGGCAGGACGAGGAGCACCGCGAAGAGCAGCGCCTCGGCGCGCGTGAGCGCGGCGAGCCCGGTGAGGACGCCGAGGGCCAGGGCGATCGGGAGCGACGCCCGCCGGCACCGCGCGCGGTACGCGAGGAGCAGGAGGACCGCGACGACGAGGGCGAAGAGGCTCTCCGAGAGGATGTCGCCCTCGGACGCCCAGAAGCGCGGGAACAGCGCGGCACCGAACGCGGCGAGCACGCCGATCCGGTCGCCGCCGGCCTCGCGCCCGAGCAGGCCGATCGCGCCGACGGCGAGGACGTCGAAGGCGATCTCGGCGTACTGGTGCGCGGCGACCGACGTGCCCCCGAGCCAGGACACCCCCGCGAGCAGGAACGGGAACAACGGTGGATGTCCGGCCGTCTCGCGGACCCGACCGACGAAGACGTACGTCAGGGGATCGATGAAGCCCTTGCCGTCGGCGATGAGGTTCGCGCTGGTGTGGTACCAGAGCCCGTCGGCGAAGGACAGCTCGCTCGGCGCGTAGCGGTGGAACCAGAGTCGGACGGCGAGCCCGAGACCGGTCGCGAGCGCGGTCCCGATCCAGAACGCGCGGTGGCCGCCACCCGGCCTTCCGGTGGGTTCGGTGCGCGCCGTCGGCGCGACCCCGGTGTCCACCCGGTCAGAACCCGGAGGGGACGACGGCCTCGATGAGGTGCGGACCGGGCTCGGCGATCGCGCGCTCGATCGCGGCGGTGAGGCTCTCGGCGTCCGTCGGTCGCTCGGCGGGGACGCCGAGGCCTCGTGCGACGGAGCAGAAGTCGAGATCGGGGTGGGTGAGGTCGAGCATCGACAGCGCCACCGGGCCGGGCTGCTCCACGCCCACGCGGGAGAGCTCGAGGTTGAGGATGGCGTAGGAGCGGTTGGCGAGGATCACCGTCGTGACGTCGAGGCCGTGCCGGGCCTGGGTCCACAGCGACTGCATCGTGTACATCGCGCTGCCGTCGGCCTGGAGGTTCAGCACGGGGCGGTCCGGACAGGCGATCGCGGCCCCCGTGGCCGCCGGCATCCCGAACCCGATCGAGCCCCCGGTGAGGGTGAGCCAGTCGTGCGGCGGACAGCCGCCGGTGGCGGGGGAGAGGTAGATGCCCCCGGTCTGCGCCTCGTCGACCACGATCGCGGCCTCCGGGAGCACGGCGCCGACCGCGTCGGCGAGCACCGGTGCCGTGAGGTCGCCCGTGGGGCGCCCGGGCCGTGCGGCGCCGGCGAGCTGTGCCCCCTTCGGGTCCACCCCCAGCGCCTCGGCGAGCGCGGCGATCGCCTCGACGCCGGACTCCCGCCGCTCGCTCAGCGTGTGCACCTCGCAGCCGTCGGGCACGAGGTCGCTCGCCCTCTCGGGGTACGCGAAGAACGAGACCGGGGACTGCGCGCCGACGAGCACGAGGTGGGCGAGACCGTCGAGCTGCATCGCCGCGAACTCGGCGAGGTACCCCAGCCGTTCGACCGGGGCGATGCCCGCACCGCGCCGCAGTCGCTGCGGGAACACCTCGGCGAGCAGCTTCGCCCCCGTCGCGATCGCGATCGCGTTCGCCGTCGCGAGCGCGTGGTCGTCACCGACGACGTCGTTGCCGACGAGCAGGGCGGCGGGCGTCCCGGTCCGGAGCGCCTTGGCGACCAGATCGACCGCGTCGCCACGCGGGGAACGGGGCCCGGGGATCTCCCGACGCGCGGCCGGGACGCCGCCCGCTGACCACGAGACGTCGGCCGGGAGGACGAGGGTCGCGATCTGGCCCGGATGCGTCCGGGCCGCGACGACGGCCTCGGCCGCGTGGGCGCCGAGGTCGGCGGTGCTCGCGCTCTCGCGCACCCAGGCGGAGAAGTTGGCGGCGAGCGTCCCGATGTCGCTCTGGAGCGGTGCGTCGAGCGCCTGGTGGTAGGTGGCGTGGTCACCGACGATGTTGATCATCGGCACGTGCGCCCGCCGCGCGTTGTGCAGGTTCGCCACGCCGTTGCCCAGGCCCGGCCCGAGGTGCAGGAGCGTGGCCGCCGGCTTCCCGCTCATCCGCGCGTACCCGTCGGCCGCGCCGGTGACGACGCCCTCGAAGAGGCCGAGGACGGCCTGCATGCGCGGCTCGCCGTCGAGTGCGGCGACGAAGTGCATCTCGGAGGTGCCCGGGTTCGTGAAGCACACGTCGACGTCGTGGTCGACGAGCGTGCGCAGCAGCGACTGGGCGCCGTTCATTCCGGAGGTCATGCCGTCACCGTCCCGTCGAGGAGCGTGCCCGGATTCAGGATGCCGAGCGGGTCGAAGGCGGCCTTGATGCGCCGCATGAGTGCGAGCTTCGCAGGGTCCTCGAGCTCGAGGAAGTACTTCTGCTTGGCGAGGCCGATGCCGTGCTCGCCGGAGATCGCGCCGCCGAGACGCATCCCCTCGGCGAAGAGGGCGTGCATCACCCGGGACCGCACCTCGGGATCCGACTGGAACACCGAGAGGTGCACGTTGCCGTCACCCGCGTGGCCGCAGCCCGCGATCCACGACGCCGACTCGGTGCCGATCTCGGCGACCTTCTCCATGAACTCGGGCAGCGAGGCGCGTGGCACGACGATGTCGACGATGTCGTCCGCGTGGTTGGCCTTCGCGACCCAGAACGACTTCTCCCGCGCGTCGATCAGCGACGCGGCCGCGCCTCCGGGCAGCACGTAGACGTCGAGCGCACCGAGCTCACCGAGCTGCAGCGCGAGACCCTCGACGTCCTCGTCGAGACGCGAGTCGGAGTTCTGCTCCATCATCACCACGAGGTACGCGAGCGCCGAGGCCTGGATCTCCTCGGGGATTCCGAGGTCGAGACCGACGTGGGCGGTGATCGCCGAGAGCGTGATCATGTCGATGTACTCGAGGATCATCGGCCCGACGCCGCTGGCGACGATGCGCGGGATCGCGTGCGTGACGTCGCTCAGCGTCGCGAACGGCGCGAGCACGGTGGCGGTGTGGGGTGCGCGCGGGTAGAGCCGCAGCGTGGCCTCCGTGACCAGGGCGAGCGTCCCCTCGGAGCCGATGATGAGCTGGGTGAGGTCGTAGCCCGTCGTGGCCTTCACGAACTTGCCGCCGGTGCGGATGACCTCGCCGGTGGGGAGCACGGCCTCGAGCCCGAGCACCTGGTGGCGGGTGACGCCGTATTTGACGGCCCGCATCCCACCTGCGTTGGTGGCGACGTTGCCGCCGAGGCTCGCGCTGTACTCGCCCGGGTACACCGGGTAGGCGAGCCCGAGCGGGGCGAGCGCCTCGTCGAGCTGCGCCAGCGTCACTCCGGGCTGCACCACGGCCACGAAGTTCTCGGTGTCGATCTCGAGGATCGTGTCCATCCGCTCGAAGCTGACGACCAGGCCGTCGGCCGCGGGGGTGCACGCACCGGAGAGGCCCGTGCCGCTGCCGCGGGCCGTGAGCGGGAGTCGGTGTTCGGTCGCGACCCCGACGAGCGCGACGACGTCCGCGGTCGACCCGGGCGTGGCCACGTAGGCGGGCCGCACCGGGGTGACGGTCAGGGCCTCGTCGTGGGCGTAGTCGTCGGACACCGACTCGCCGGCGTGGACGGCCGACGCGCCGACGGCGGACTGCAGGGCCTCGAGGGCGGTCATGGGTGGTGGGTGCTCCCCGGGTGGACGGGATCGGCTGCGTCAGCATCGCAGCTGGCGTGCCACGATGCCGAGATGGATCTGGCGACGGCACGCGAGGTGCTGGGCGTCGGGGCCGGGACGGCCTGGCCCGACGTGCGGGCGCGGTACCTGATGCTGATCCGCCGTCACCACCCGGACGCGGCGTGGGACCTCGCCGACTCCGGCGTCCGCACGCTCGAGACGGCCCGCATCACCCAGGCCTTCTCGGTGTTGGTCGCCTCGCAGCGGGCCGAGGTGGAGGCGGAGCAGTTCCGGGCCTCGCGCGCGGCGTCCGAGCGCGACGAGGCGCCGTCGGTGTACGACGCGACCGGATCGGAGGCGGGCGCCCGCCTGCGCCACCCCTCGGTCGGGGCCGACGACACGCGGGTCGTGGTGCTCGACGCCACCCCGATGGAGGCGCTACTGGCGCTGCACGAGTGCTTCGCCGTGCTCGGGGCGGTCTCCTACATCGACCGGCTCAGTCTCGTGATCGAGACGATCGTGACCCCCGAGCCGTCACGCGCGACCTCGCTGCTCGCGTGGCTCGACCCGCTGCCCGACGGCGTCACGCAGGCTACGTTCTGCGTCGAGTCGCTGGGCGGCCACCCCGCGGCCGACGTCGACGGTCTCGTCGAGCGGATCGCGACGCTGCTGGCGTCGCCGCGTCCGCCGGTGCGCGACCACTGAGCCGCCCGCCTCCGCGCTCCGCCCTCTAACGTCCCGGGTCATGCCGATCCCTCTCGACGAGTACCCGATCCACCAGGCCCCGCTGTCGCTGCGCTACACGACGTCGAGCGACCGCAACGCCTACGACCGCTGCTACCTGAACGCGCACGACCGCACCGGGGACGTCTTCCTCGTGACCGGCCTCGGCGTGTACCCGAACCTCGGGGTGATCGACGCGTACGCGACGGTCCGGCGGGGTGACCGGCAGTACGCGGTGCGGATGGCCGACGCGCTGGGCGAGGACCGGATGCGCCAGGAGGTCGGTCCCTACCGCGTCGAGGTGATCGAGCCGCTGAAGGAGCTGCGGCTGATCTGCGACGCCGACGACCACGGCATCGGCTTCGACCTGCACTGGCGCGGATCGTTCGCCGCATTCGACGAGGCGCGCCACGTCTGGCGGCGCAACGACCGCATCAACCTCGACGCCCAGCGCTTCGCGCAGGTCGGGACCTGGGAGGGATCGCTCCGGGTCGACGGCGAGGAGCTCACGGTCACGCCGGACCGGTGGCTCGGGACCCGCGACCGCTCGTGGGGCATCCGGCCGATCGGTGAGCCGGAGCCGCCCGGGCGCGCCGGCGACGAACCGATCGAGGGCTTCTGGTGGACGTACATCCCGATGCGCTTCGAGGACTTCGGGATCATCGTGATCCTCCAGGAGGAGCCCGACGGCACGCGCGTGATGAACGACGTCGTGCGCGTGTTCCCCGACGGCAGCGGACGCGCGCCCGAGCAGCTGGGGTGGCCCGAGATCGACGTCCGGTACGCCTCGGGCACCCGGGTCGCGACCGGCGCGACGCTGCGCATGCGGACGCCGGACCGCAAGGACCTCGTGATGGAGGTCGAGTCCCTCGGCTACGTCGCGCTGAACATCGGCGCGGGCTACGGCGGCGATCCCGACTGGAGCCACGGCCAGTGGCGGGGCCGCAACTGGATCGAGGGCGCGGTCTACGACCTCGAGGACCCGATGGTGAACGGCCGGGCGCCGTTCAGCGTGATCGACCACGTCGGCCGCGCGGTGATCGACGGACAGGAGGGCTGGGGCCTCTTCGAGCACGGGTGTTTCGGGCGCCACGACCCGAGCGGCTTCGCCGACTTCATGTCCGTCGCCCCCTGACGCACGACACCGTGGTCGAGGCGACCGGCACGCTCGAGATCCGGCCCGAGCGACCCGAGGACCGGGACGCGATCCGGGACGTTGTCGCGGCGGCGTTCGCGTCCGACGTGCAGCCCGCGCTCGTCGACCGGATCCGGTCGTCGGGCGGCTACGTGCCGGACCTCGCGCTGGTCGCCGTCGTCGACGGCCGGATCGCGGGTCACGTGATGATCAGCGACGCCGTGGTCCGCCACGCCGCGGGTGAGCGACGCGTCAGCATGCTCTCGCCGCTCGCGGTGGTGCCGGGAAAGCAGGGCCACGGGATCGGTGGCGCCCTCGTCCGGGCCGCGTTGGAGCGGGCCGACGACCGGGGAGAGGCGCTCGTGGTGCTCGAGGGGAGCCCGGCCTACTACCGCCGCTTCGGATTCGAGTCCGCGTCCCGGTACGGCATCACGATGCCGCTCCCGGAGTGGGCACCCGCCGCCGCTGCGCAGGTCGTCAGGCTGCGGACGTACCGGGCCGACGACCCGACGCTCCGGGGCGACGTCGTGTACCCGCCGGCGTTCGACGGGGTGGAGTAGCCGGCCGGAGCCGGGTCAGTTGCGCGGCAGGTCTCGGAACGGCGCGGTCTTGTCGGGCCGCGCCTCGCCGGGGAGGCCGAGGACCCGCTCGCCGATGACGTTGCGCTGGATCTGCTCGGTGCCGCCGCCGATGCGGACCGACCACTGGTTGAGGAACAGCTGCTGGTACGTGCCGGCACCGGGCGCGTCGGCGCCGATGAGCATGCCGTCCGCGCCTTCGAGCGACAGCGCGAGGTCACCGTCGGCGGCGACCCGCTGACCGGCCATCAGCTTCAGGAGGGACGCCTCCGGCCCCGGCGGGAGTCCCGCCTTGGCGCGCGCCTTCGCCCGCTGACCCATCCAGCTGATCAGCTCGAAGCGCGTGTAGGACCGCGCGAGCTCCTGACGGACGACGGGGTCGTCGGTGCGGCCGCACTCACGTGCGAGTGAGCGCAGCGTGTTGAAGCCGATGCCGGAGCCGCCGCCGCCGATCATCTGACGCTCGTTCCCGAGGGTGGTCTGCGCGACGCCCCACCCCTTGTCGACCCCGCCCACCACGTTGCCGACGGGGACGCGCACGTCGGTGAGGAACACCTCGTTGAAGTGCGCGTGCCCGGTGATCTGGCGCAGCGGCCGGATCTCGATGCCGGGTGACCGCATGTCGACGGTCATCCAGCTGATGCCCCGGTGCTTGGGCACGTCCCAGTCGGTGCGGGCGAGCAGCATCCCCCAGTCGGAGAAGTGGGCCCCCGAGGTCCAGACCTTCTGACCGTTGACGACGTACTCGTCGCCGTCGAGCTCGGCGCGGGTGGTGAGCCCGGCGAGGTCCGAGCCGGCGCCGGGCTCGGAGAAGAGCTGGCACCAGATGTCCTCGCCGTTCAGCATGCGCGGCAGGTAGGTCTGCTTCTGCTCCTCGGTCCCGTGCGTGATGATCGTCGGGCCCACCATGCCGATCGCGACCATGAAGACGCCGGTCGACACCAGGTACCGGGACTCCTCCTGGGCGAAGATGCGCGCCTGGGCGGCGGTGCCGCCCCGGCCGCCGTACTCCTTCGGCCAGGTGATGCCGGCCCAGCCGTGCTCCGCGAGGGTCCGCTGCCACTCGCGGCACTCCTCGACGTGCGCGGCCTCGAGCTCCGCCGACATCTCCTTGCCCAGTGGGCTCGTGCTCGCCCCGGGCGGCTTCGGGGTGGCGTGCGCGACCAGGAACTCGCGGGCCTCGCGCCGGAACTCGGCGTCCGCAGGGGACTCGTCGACGGGGGTGTCGGTCATGGCGGGGGACCGTACCCGGCGATGGCGGGATCGCTCGACCGCGCCGGGACCACGCGTCCGGGCGGGCAAGATGGGGCGGATGTGGCGGGTGACGATCAGGGGTGTCCTCGCCCGCAAGGTCCGCCTGCTGCTCACCGCGCTGGCCGTCGTGCTCGGGGTGACCTTCGTCAGCGGCACCTACGTGCTCACCGACACGCTGCACGCCTCGCTCGGCGAGCTGTTCCAGCAGTACGCCACCGGCAGCGACCTCGTCATCGCCGCGCAGCACCAGGTGGGGGACCGCGCGACCCAGCGCAACCGCATCCCGGCGTCGCTCGCGCAGGTCGCCCGGTCGACGCCGGGCGTCCAGGACGCGAACCCGTTCCTGATCGGCGACGCGAAGCTGATCGAGAAGGACGGGACGACGGCGATCCAGTCGCTCGGCGCCGTCACCCTCGGCATCTCGTGGGCCGGCGGTCGAACGGTCGGACCCGCACGTGTGGTCACCGGCCGCGAGCCGCGGCGGGCCGGCGAGGTCGCGATCGACGCCGGGACGGCGAAGCGGTACGGGTTCGTCGCCGGGGACACGATCCGGGTCCTGCTCACCGGGGCGGCCCGGCCCTACCGCGTCGTCGGCACGCTCGCGCTGGGCGACCGCGAGGACCTCGGCTTCGCCACCGTCGCCGCCTTCGATCCCGCCACTGCCGCCCGCGGCTTCGACGCGGTCGGCCTCGCCGACTTCGTGTTCGTGAAGGTGCGGCCCGGTGCCGACCTCGGCGGGGTCGAGCGGGCGCTGCGCCGCCAGGTCGGCCCGGGGCTGACCGTCCGGAAGGCGAGCGGGTTCGCGGCCGAGCTGCAGCAGCAGGTCGACGACTTCCTCTCGCTCATCAACGACCTGCTGCTCGGCTTCGCCGGGATCGGGCTGCTCGTCGGCGGCTTCATCATCTTCAACACGTTCACGATCCTCATCGCGCAACGCACCCGGGAGTTCGGGCTCCTGCGCGCCATGGGCGCGAGCGGGCGGCAGGTGGTCCTGTCGGTGCTCGTCGAGGCGATCGTCATGGGATTGGTCGCCTCGGTCGTCGGGTTCCTCGCCGGCGTGCTGCTGGCCAAGCTGCTGCTCGCGGTCCTGCCGGGCATCGGCGTACCGGTCCCGCCACGCGCGCTCGTGGTGATCCCGCGCACGGTGTGGGCGTGCGCGGTCGTCGGTGTCGGGGTCACCCTGCTCGCCGCGGTCATCCCCGCGGTCCGTGCCGCCCGCACCCCGCCGATCGCGGCAATCGGCGACCTGCGGACGACGAGCCGGCTGCGGGCCACGGTCGGCCGCGCGATCGCGGGGGTCGTGGTCACCGCGATGGGCCTCGCGCTCGGGGCGTACGGGATCTGGGGACCGCGCCCGGTGGAGCAGTCGGTCGCGATCGCGTTCGTCGGTGGCTTCGTGATCTTCGTCGGGCTCGTGGTGCTCGGACCCCTGGGCGCGCGCCGGCTCGCGAGCGTCATCGGACGGCCGCTGCCCAGCGCGTTCGGGATCACCGGCGCGCTGGCGCGCGGCAACGCGATGCGGAACCCGAAGCGCACGACCGTGACGGCGGCGGCACTCGTCGTGGGGCTCGCGCTCGTCACGTTGGTCGCGATCTTCGGCGCGTCGTTGCGTGCGTCGGTGGGCACCGCGCTGAAGAACGTGAAGGCCGAGGTGATCATCACCGCCCCCGGCTACGCCGGATTCTCGACCGAGGTCCGGGACCGGGCGCTGAAGGTGCCCGGAGTGCGGGAGGCGATCGGGTTCCGGTGGGGGATCGCGGCCGTGCAGGGCAACGAGGAGACGGTGAACGGGGTGACGCCGACCGGGTTCGACCGCGCCATCGACTTCCGGTTCCGCGGGCCGCACGTCTCGACCCTGTCGCGCACCGATGTGCTCGTCTCGTCGATCATGGCGGACCAGTACGGGCTCCACGTCGGCGGGGACGCGCTCATCCGCTTCCCCCGGCTGGGCGACACGCCGTTGCGCGTCGCCGGGATCTACGAGGCGCGCCGGTTCTCGGGTGCGTTCCCGATCGACTTCCTCGTCGCGAACGAGCTGTACGACGTGGCGTACGGCGGAACGCCCCAGGACACGTTGCTCTACGTCACGACCGCACCCGGGCGGGGCGACGCGGTCGCCCGGACGCTGCGCCAGGAGCTGCGGGCGCCGTTCCCGAACGTCGACGTGCAGACGCGCGCGGAGTACGGCGACTCGCGTCGCAGCTTCCTCGACCAGTTCCTGAACATCTTCGTGGCCCTCCTGCTCCTGTCCGAGCTGATCGCGGTGCTCGGCATCGTCAACACGCTGCTCCTGTCGGTGTACGAGCGGACGCGCGAGCTCGGCCTCCTCCGCACCGTGGGCACGACCCGCCGGCAGGTGTGGGGCATGGTCTCGGGCGAGTCGGTGGTGATCGCGGTCCTCGGCTGCGTGGTCGGCCTCGCGGTCGGGCTGTTGTGGGGCTGGGGACTGCTCACGGTCCTGCGGGACCGCTTCACCGACGAGATGGTCGTCCCGTACGGACAGCTCGGCTGGTTCGTCGTCGCCTCGGTGATCGCCGGGTTCGTCGCCGCGTTGCTCCCGGCGTGGCACGCGGCGCGCCTCGACGTCCTGGAGGCGATCGCCCACGAGTAGTCCGTCTCGCCGGCCGGTCCGCTCGGACGCGGTCGGCCCGTGCCCCGGCGGGTGCTGCTGATACGCTCGCCCGCCTCACCGGGGCGGTTAGCTCAGTTGGTTAGAGCGCTTGCTCGACACGCAAGAGGTCGGAGGTTCGAGTCCTCTACCGCCCACCCGATTCGCCGCAGGCCTCGTGCCTGCGGCGGTTTCGCGTCCCGGGCCCCGGCCCGGGGGGCTTCCCGGTGGCACCACGGACCGCGCGAACCGGCGGGTTTCGGGTGGCCGCCGTTGCGTCGGACCCGCCCGAGGGGGCAGGGTGGGGGCGTGAAGCTGGTGCTGGCCGGATGGGGAACCGTGACCTTGGTGTCCGTCGGCGGCGCGTTCTGGTGGGCCCGACGGGCGCCCGTCGCGCCCGAGCCCACGATCGTGGTCCGGCCCGCGCGCGCCGCGGTCGCGCGCCACGGCCGGCGCGGCTGAGTCTCCCGGCCCGGCCCGAGACCGACCGTCAGCTGTCGCAGCCGTCGTCGACGAGCTGCTTCGGGAGCTGGTTCGGGTTGGTCGTGCAGATCTCCTGACGCACCGCGTCGCTCACCGTCACCCACGTGCCGTTCTGCTGGACGAGGATGTACGAGAAGTCGATCTGGCCGTTCGACGCGGATCCCGCCGCGTAGCCGCCGGCGCAGTACGGCGCACCGGTCGCCCGACCCGCGCTGCCGAGCGCGGTGGTCGCCTGCGCCTTCGTCGGACAGCTCGTCGTCGTGGCCGTGCCCGAGCCGGAGGACCGCGTCGTCGAGCTCGTCGACGAGCTCCCGGTCGGCTTCGGCGACGAGGACGAGGACGACGAGCAACCGGCGAGGGCGACGACGCCCGCCACGAGGACGACGGTGCCGATCCGGCTCCAGGGGCGCAGGTGGAAGGAGTGATGCATGCCGGATGGCTACCAGGCACGCGCGGCGGGATCGGGGATCCCCGGCCGGATCGGGCGTCGTGCGGTGTGACGGTTGGCCCGGGTGCTTTCCCGGCTTCCCCATCCGGGGTTCAATGCCGGGATGCGCCCGCTCCGACTGACCGCAACCTCGGGCCGGATCGTCGTCACGGCCGCGGGGCACGGCGACGTCGTGGTCGAGCGCGGCGAGGACCGGGTCACGGGCGACGGCCGTGAGATCCGCGGCGGGGGGCAGGGAATCCACGTGCGGGTTCCGGCGGGGACCGACCTCGTCATCGGGACCGACTCGGGTCGGGTGACCCTCGACGGCGAGCCGTACGGCGCCGTGAGCGTCACGACCGACAGCGGACGGGTGCGGGTCGGCCGGTGCGCGTCCCTCGACGCCCGCACCCGCTCGGGCCGGCTCGAGGTGGGTGAGGTCGCGGGTGACGCCCGCATCCGCAGTGCGACCGGACGGATCACGGTGGATCGGGTCGGCGGCACACTGCGGGTCGACTCGGAGTCCGGCCGGGTCGAGGTCGGCGACGTCGCGGGGGCCGTCGACGCGACGACCGTCGAAGGGAGGCTCGGGATCGGTCTCGGTGGGACCGAGCCGGCGTGCTGCGCGTCGGTGTCGGGCCGGATCGACGTCTCGCTCCCGCCCGGCGTGTCGCCCCGCATCACGGCGCGGACGGTCAGCGGACGCTGCACGTGCGAAGTGCCGGAGGGGGACGGTCCGGAGATCGAGGCGCGCACCGTGAGCGGTCGCATCAACGTCCGGGCGCGGAACCGCGATGGTTGACTCCGGCGCCGTCGTCTTCACGGACCTCGTGGGCTTCACGGAGTTCACCGCCCGTTCGGGTGACGACGAGGCCGTGCGCGTGCTCGCGGTCCAGGACCGGATCGTGCGGGACCTGCTGCCGAGCGGCGCGCGCGTCGTCAAGGAGCTCGGCGACGGTCTGATGCTGTGGTTCCCGGATCCGTGCGCCGCCGTCGCGACCATGCTCGCGGTGCTCGACGGCTTCGACACCGCGGGGGCGTGCGACGAGATGCCGCTCTGGGTGCGCATCGGGGCGCACTGGGGCGCGCCGACCCCACGCGGCGACGATCTCGTCGGGCACGACGCGAACGTCGCCGCCCGCATCGTGGACGTCGCGGCGCCGGGGGAGATGCTCGTCAGCGAGGCGCTGCGGGCGCGCGGCGAGCAGGGCGAGGTCTGCTTCGCCGAGATCGGCCCGGTGATGATGAAGGGGCTCGTGGACCCGATCTCGCTCTACCGGGCGGAGCGGACCCACGAGCGCGGTGCGGTCAGGACGCGCGCGACGTCGGCCTAGGGTGGCCGGGTGGCGACGGACGGGTTCGTCAACCAGCTACCGGATCGTGACCCCGACGAGACGCGGGAGTGGCTCGAGTCGCTCGACGCCGTCGTCGACTCCGCCGGGACGGCCCGGGCCCGCTATCTCCTGACCCGTCTGCTCGACCACGCCGCGGCGCGCGACGTCGGTCTGTCCGCCGCGGTCTCGACGCCGTACGTGAACACGATCCCCGCCGAGGTGGAGCCGTGGTTCCCCGGCGACGAGACCCTCGAGCGCAGCATCCGCCGGTACGTCCGCTGGAACGCGGTGGCCATGGTCGACCGCGCGAACCACCGCCACGACGGCCTCGGCGGCCACCTGTCGACCTACGCCTCGGCGGCGGCGCTCTACGAGGTCGGGTTCAACCACTTCTTCCACGGCAAGGACGACGGGGGCCACGGCGACCAGGTCTTCTTCCAGGGCCACGCCGCGCCGGGCGTCTACTCGCGGGCGTTCCTCGAGGGCCGCCTCACCGAGGAGCAGCTCGACGCGTTCCGTCGGGAGACGACGGGTCACGGCCTGCCCTCGTACCCGCACCCACGGCGGATGCCCGACTTCTGGGAGTTCCCCACCGTCTCCATGGGGCTCAGCCCGCTCAACGCGGTGGCGCAGGCCCGCATCAACCGGTTCCTCCTGCACCAGCAGCTCGTCGACACCAGCCGGGCGAAGGTGTGGTGCTTCGTCGGCGACGGCGAGATGGACGAGCCCGAGGCGCGGGCCGGGCTCTCGCTGGCGGCACGGGAGCAGCTCGACAACCTGATCTTCGTCGTGAACTGCAACCTGCAGCGGCTCGACGGTCCGGTGCGCGGCGGCGGGAAGATCATCCAGGAGCTCGAGACGACGTTCCGCGGCGCGGGCTGGAACGTGATCAAGGTCGTGTGGGGTCGCGGCTGGGACGAGCTGCTCGCGCGTGACGTCGACGGCGTGCTGGTGCAGCGCATGAACGAAACGGTCGACGGCGACTTCCAGAAGTACGCGACGGAGTCCGGCGCGTACATCCGCGAGCACTTCTTCGGACCGGACCCGCGCCTGCGCGCCATGGTCGAGCACCTCTCGGACGAGGACCTCGAGCGGCTGCCGCGCGGCGGTCACGACTACCGGAAGCTCTACGCCGCGTTCGCCACCGCGGTCGCGCACCGCGGCACGCCCACCGCGATCCTCGCCAAGACGGTGAAGGGCTGGACGCTCGGTTCGCACGTCGAGGCGCGCAACGCGACGCACCAGGTGAAGAAGCTCACGCCCACCGAGATGCGCGCGTTCCGCGACCGCTTGCACATCGATCTCCCCGACGAGGCGCTCGAGGAGGTGCCGCCGTACCTGCACCCCGGGCCGGAGTCGCCGGAGCACCAGTACCTCACCCAGCGCCGGACGATGCTCAACGGCGCGCTGCCGAAGCGCACGCACACCGCGGCGCCCATCCCTGCGGTGCCGCGTGAGGTCTACGCCGAGTTCCACGCGGGCACCGGCCCGAAGCTGCAGGCGTCGACCACCACGGCGTTCGCCCGGCTCATCAAGAAGCTGCTCGCCGACGCGAACCTCGGCCCGCGGGTGGTGCCGATCGTCTGCGACGAGGCGCGCACGTTCGGGCTCGACGCGCTGTTCTCCGACGTGAAGATCTACGCCCCGCTCGGTCAGCCCTACGAGCCGGTCGACGCCGGGCTGCTGCTCTCGTACCGCGAGGCGCGCACCGGCCGGGTGCTCGAGGAGGGGATCAGCGAGGCGGGCTCGATGGCGAGCGTCACCGCCGTGGGCACCGCGTACGCGACCTGGGGACTGCACATGGTCCCGTTCTTCACCTTCTATTCGATGTTCGGCTTCCAGCGGGTGGGCGACCTGATCTGGTCCTTCGGCGACCAGCGCGGCCGCGGCTTCCTGCTCGGAGCCACCGCCGGCCGCACGACGCTCACCGGCGAGGGGCTGCAGCACTGCGACGGTCAGAGCCAGCTGCTCGCGAGCGCGGTGCCGAACTGTCGGAGCTACGACCCCGCGTTCGCGTACGAGGTGGCGGTGCTCGTCGAGGACGGGCTCGCGCGCATGTACGGGCCCGAGCCGGAGGACTGCTTCTACTACCTGACCCTGTACAACGAGAACGTGTCGATGCCGCCGATGCCCGACGGCGTGGAGGAGGGCATCGTGCGCGGGCTCTACCGGTACCGGGCCGCGGAGTCGGGTGCGCACCGGGTGCGGATCCTCGCGAGCGGGATGCTCGTCGGCTGTGCGCTCGCCGCGCAGCAGATCCTCGCCGAGCGCTACGACGTCGCTGCCGACGTCTACAGCGCGACCAGCTTCAAGCTGCTGCGCGAGGACGCGCTCGACTGCGAGCGCTGGAACCGTCTGCACCCCGACGAGCCCGAGCGCACGCCCTACGTCGTCGAGCAGCTCCCCGCGGGTGGGGGACCGGTCGTGGCGGTCACCGACTACCTGTCGGCGGTGCCCGACCAGATCGCGCGCTTCGTGCCCGACTGGTACACCTCGCTCGGCACGGACGGCTACGGCCTGTCCGACACCCGCGTGGCGCTGCGACGACACTTCGAGGTCGACGAGGCGCACATCACCGTGGCGGCGCTGCGCAGCCTGGCGGCCGACGGCTGCATCGAGGCGCGCATCGTCCGAGAGGCGATCGAGGATTTCGGGATCGATGTCGATGCGCCGGCACCGCGGGTGGCGGATCCGGCGGGCTGAGGGAGCGGGGCCGCGGACGCTCAGGCGCCGCGGCGGTTGTACTCCTCGTCGGGGTCCCAGGGCTCCTGGCCGTTGCCGTCGCCGTCGTCCTCGTCGAGGTAGACGATTCCGGCGTCGTCCTCGTCGATGTCCGCCAGGGTGCCGCCGTTCTCACGGAACATGCCGTCGTCGAAGCCCTGCTTCAACTCGCGGGCCTCACGGAAGCGGCGAGCTCGTCCTTTTCTAGCCACGTGTCACCTACCCCTGATGGGCCGGTCAGATGGTCTGCGGCCGGCCATTATCTCGCATCCCGAGGGACCGTGCAGAACCACCTGGTCAGGCGGGGTGCGAGACGGGTTCGGCCCCGTCGGGCGCCGGTACCGGCCGGTTGCCGTACCGGTCGAGGTGCATCACCTCATCGAGCGGCCGGCGGGTGTTCGGCCCGTACCCGCCCCGCTGCGGCCAGCCGAGCGGGATGACCGCGCACGCGGTCACCGACCGGGGGAGCCCCAGACTGCGACGGGCCTGGCTCTGGGACCAGAGCGGGAGCGTGGTGAGCGTCGCGCCGAGGCCGATCGAGCGGGCGGCGAGGAGGAGGTTCTGCACCGCCGGGTAGATCGAGGCGTAGAACGAGCCCTGGGAGAGCCGCATCGGCCCGGGCCGCCCGTGCAGGCACGCCACGACGATCACGGGGGCGTCCTCGAAGTGGTCGGCCTGGTAGGCGACCGCAGCGAGCATCCGCGCGCCCTTGAGGTCGCCCCGCACCTTGCGCGACATGATGCGCCGGTACAGCGAGAACGCCTGGCGGTTGGTGCGCGCCAGCGCGTGCTTCACGTCGGGATCGCGCACGACGACGAACTCCCAGCCCTGCTGGTTGGAACCGGTCGGCGCCTTGACGGCCAGGTCGAGCACCGCCCGCACGGTCTCGTCGTCGACCGGATCGGTGCGCAGCCGGCGTACCGCCCGCTGCGTGCGCATCGCGTCGGCGAGCGGCATGGAGAGGCCGTCGGCGACCTCGGTGAACTCGGGCATCGCACCCCCTCGGAGCGGGCGGCGATCGTACCCGGCGGTCCCGACGCCACCCCGTGACCGCCCCGCTGACTATCCTCGGCGGTCCCGGGCGATTGGCTCAGATGGTTAGAGCGCTGCCTTCACACGGCAGAGGTCGGGGGTTCGAGTCCCTCATCGCCCACCCCGCCTCCGACGTCCGCGGCGCACCGGACCGTCACGCGTTCTTCGCGATTCCCTCACCTGTCCGTGCCAGGCTGCCGTGGTCGAGCTCGGGAGGGGAGTGTCATGACCCGACGGTCCGTGACCATGGTGATGGCCGGTGTGATCGCACTCGTGGCGGCGGGGTGCGCGGTCGTGCCGTCGTATCCGTCCGCGTCGCGGACCTTCGAGGGGTTCCCCGTCATCTCGTCCGTCCCGGACCACCCGGCCGGCATCGTGTTCGCCTTCCACGGCACGGGCGGGAGCGTCGGGTTCGCGACGAAGCTCGAGACCGTCGACATGCTCAACCACCTGACCGCCGCGGGCTACGGCTTCGTCGCGACCGAGAGCACGGACCGCGTCTCGAAACAGTGGGACACGTCGAGCCTGTCGTTGACGGCCAATCCCGACCTCGCCCGCCTCTCGGACCTTTACGCCTCGTTACGCGCGGACGGAACCATCACCGCGGAGACGCCGGTCTACGCGATCGGCATGTCGCGCGGGGCGGGCTTCGCGGCGGTCTTCGCGCAGGCGTTCGAGAACGCGGGGTATCCGGTCGCCGCGATCGCACCCAGCCACGGGCAGATCCCCTTCGCCGTCCGGGCGCTCGGCGGTCTGACGGTTCCGGCGTTCTTCGCGCTCGGCGCCAACGATCCCATCGTCGACAACACCCAGGTGATCGGACAGGTCGACGACCTCGTCGCGCACGGGGTCGCGGCGCAGTACGTGGTCGAGCCGGAGAGCCCACTGCGATCGGGCCGCTTCCTCCGCGTGCCGAACGTCGACGGACCGACGGCGGACGCGGTGTTCTCCGCGCTCGTCCGGGCCGGTCTGTACGACGCCGCCGGGCACCGCCTCGTCGACCCCGCGACGGTCGAGGCGGCGCTCCCGACGCTGGCGTACCCGGCGAACGTGACGGCGGAGCAGAAGCAGGCGCTGCGGGACGAGGTCGACGTCGTGCTCGCCGTCCACGAGTACTCGGCCACCTACGCGGACCAGACCGTGGCCTTCTTCCGGGCGCACACCTGATCATCGGCGCAACTGCGGCGTCGGACGAGCGGCCGGGCCGGCGTCCCGGGGACCGCCGTGTAAGAAGTTCGGGCAGGTCTCAGTGCGATCCCAGTACGCGGTCGGCACCATGCCGCCCATGCGCACGACCACCCTGCCGGCCCCGGAGGTCCGTCCGGTGACCGATCCCGACCTCGCCGCGGTCGACGTCGTCATCCCCGTCTACAACGAGGAGACGGCACTGGCCGCGAGTGTGAGCACGCTCACCGACTACCTCGCCACGCACTGCCCGTACCCGTGGGTGGTGACCATCGCCGACAACGCGTCGACCGACGGGACGCTCGCCGTCGCGGAGCGGCTGGCGTCCGAGCACCCGTGCGTCCGGGTGCGCCACCTCGACGAGAAGGGACGCGGCCGGGCCCTGCGCACGGCCTGGGCGGCGAGTCGCAGCGACGTCGTCGCCTACATGGACGTCGATCTCTCGACCGATCTCGACGCCTTCCTGCCGCTCGTCGCACCGCTGCTGTCGGGCCATTCCGACGTCGCCATCGGCTCCCGCCTCGCCCCCGGCGCCGCCGTCGCGCGGGGACCGAAGCGCGAGTTCATCTCCCGGACCTACAACGCGCTGCTGCGCACGCTGTTCGCCACCCAGGTCCGGGACATGCAGTGCGGGTTCAAGGCCGTGCGCCGCGACGTCGCCGAGGCGCTGCTGCCGGCGATCGAGGACCAGGGGTGGTTCTTCGACACCGAGCTGCTCCTCCTCGCCGAACGCAACGGGCTGCGCATCCACCAGGTGCCGGTCGACTGGACCGACGACCCGGACAGCCGCGTCGACGTCACCCGCACGGCGGTCGACGACCTCAAGGGCGCGGTCCGGGTCGCGCACACGTTCCTGCGCGGCGGCGGGGTGGTCGAGGTCCCGCGCCGGCCGCCCATGCCGGACGACTTCGGACGGCACTTCGTGAGCTTCGGCGTCATCGGCGCGCTCAGCACCGTGGCGACGCTGCTCGTGTTCCTGCTGCTGCGTGTCCCGATCGGCGCGGTCGCGGCGAACCTCGTCGCGCTCACGGCCGCGTTCGTCGGCAACACCTGGCTGAACACGCGGTACAGCTACCGGTCCCGACGACCACAGTGGGGTGCGGTCGGCGCGATCTACGGCGCGACCGCCGTCGGGTCGACCCTCGCGCTGCTCGGCGTCGAGGTCGTCGGTGGCGGGGTGTTCGCCGAGGTGGCCGCGCTCGTCGTCATCTGGGCCGCGGCGGGTGTCGCCCGGCTCGCCCTCCTCCAGCGCACCGTGCACCCGGGAGTCTCCGCATGACCGTCATGGACCCGCCCCGTCCGGCACCCCGGGTGGGTGACGCCGCGTCACCGGTCGCGCCGGCGCCCACCCGCCGTTCGACGCCGCTCGCGCGGTTCTGGCGCGGGCACGCGGACGACCCGGCGTGGGTCCGTCCGACGCTGCTCCTGCTCCTCGCGGGCACCGCGGTGCTGTACGTCTGGGGCCTGTCCGCGTCGGGGTGGGCGAACTCGTACTACACGGCCGCGGTCCAGGCGGGGACGAAGAGCTGGAAGGCGTTCCTGTTCGGCTCGACCGACTCGGGCAACTTCGTCACCGTCGACAAGACGCCGGCGAGCCTGTGGCCGTCGGTGCTCGCGGCCCGGGTCTTCGGCCTGAACTCGTGGTCGCTGCTCGTGCCCCAGGCGCTCGAGGGCGTCGCGACGGTCGGCCTCGTGTACCTCGCGGTCCGCCGCTGGTTCGGTGGCCCGGCGGGGCTGCTCGCCGGCTTCGTCACCGCGACGACCCCCGCCGCGGCGCTGAGCTTCCGGTACAACAACCCCGACGCGTTGCTCGTGCTGTGCATGGTCGCCGGCGCGTACTTCGTGACCCGTGCCATCGAGGACGGCCGGATGCGGTGGGTGGTCCTCACCGGCGCGGCCGTCGGGTTCGCGTTCCTGGCCAAGGAGCTCCAGGCGTTCCTCGTGCTCCCGGGCTTCGCGCTCGCGTACTTCCTCGCCGCGCCCGCGCGATGGACACGACGCTTCCTCGACCTCGTGGTCATGGGGCTCTCGATGCTCGTCGCCGCCGGTTGGTTCGTCGCCATCCTCGTGCTGACGCCCGCGTCCGCGCGTCCCTACATCGGCGGGTCGCAGGACAACAGCTTCTGGAACGTGCTGTTCGGCTACAACGGCTTCGGCCGGCTCACCGGCAACGAGACCGGCAGCGTCGGCGGCGGGGGCCCGGGTGGGCCCGGTGGGGGCGGCGGTCAGTGGGGCCGGACCGGCATCACCCGCATGTTCAACACCTCTTTCGGCGACGGCGCGTCGTGGCTTCTGCCCGCCGCGCTCATCCTGCTCGTCGCCGCGCTCGCGGTGACCCTCACGGCGAAGCGCACCGACCGGACGCGCGCCGCCCTCGTCGTGTGGGGGGGCTGGCTCCTCGTCACCGGGCTCGCGTTCAGCCTCGGCCAGGGGATCATCCACGAGTACTACACGGTCGCCCTCGCGCCGGCGATCGGTGCCGTCGTCGCGATCGGCGCCGTCACCTTCTGGCGTCGCCGGGAGTCGGTCGCGGCGCGGATCGTCCTCGCCGTCGCGCTGGGCGCGACCGCCTGGTGGACCACCGTGCTGCTCGACCGCTCGCCGGGATGGCACGGCGGCCTGGGCACGGTCGTGGTCGCCGGGGCCGCGCTCGTCGGGATCGGGCTCCTGTTCGGCGGCGGTGGGCGGATCCTCGTGGCGATCCTCGCCGGCCTGGGCATCGCGGTCGCGACCGCTGGGCCGGTCGCGGCGAGCCTGACCACCGCACGCACCCCGCACACCGGACCGCTCCCCACTGCGGGTCCGGCGGTCGTCGGCGGCCGGTCCGGACCGGGAGGGGGTCGCGGCGGCCTTCCCTTCGGTGGCAACGGGACCGGCCGGTTCCCCGGCTTCCCGGGCGGCGGTCAGTTCGGCGGTCAGGCGCCGGGCGGCCAGTCGCCCAACGGCCAGGGTGCCGGTGGGTTCCCGGGCTTCCCGGGTGGCGGTCAGTTCGGCGGTCAGGCGCCCGGCGGCCAGTCGCCGAACGGCCAGGGTGCCGGTGGGTTCCCCGGCTTCCGGGGCGGCGGTGGTCAGGGCGGCGGGGGTCCGTTCGCCTCGCCGACCCCGCCCGCGGCGGTCACGAAGCTGCTCCGGAGTGCCCGCAGCCACGGCGAGCGGTGGGCCGCGGCGACGGTCGGCGCGACCAACGCCGCGGGGTACCAGATCGCCTCGGGCCAGCCGATCATGGCGATGGGTGGCTTCAACGGCTCCGACCCGACGCCGACCCTGGCGGAGTTCCAGCGGTACGTGCGCCGGGGCGAGATCCGGTACTACCTGTCCGGACGGTCCGGCATCCCCGGCGGGGGCCGCGGCGGTCCGGGCGGCGGATTCACGGCCATCACGCAGTGGGTCGAGGCGAACTTCGCGAACACGACGGTCGGCGGCGTGACCTTCTACGACCTCCGGCAGCCGGTGAGCGGCGGCGGGACGTCGGGGTCGGTCAGTTCGACGCCGGTGGTGTGACCGAGGCCAGGCGCGAGAACTCGGTCCAGTTCGTGACCGCGTCCTCGAGCTGGACGACCCGGCGCCGGGCGGCGATGAGCGACTCGCGCGCCTGGGCGAGCTGACACTGCGCTGCGCGCAGCTGCGCCTCGACCAGCTCGCGCGGCGTCAGGTTCGCCGGAGAGCGGAAGGTGCGGCGGTCGGTGGCGCTGGACAGGGCGTCGTTCATGGTTCCTCACTGACGGGGGCGCCGGGGCGCTCGGGTTCGGAACTGCGAACGGCGCCACCGCGCGCCCGGTTCCGTGAAGCCGGTCACGTGCGCCGCGGGCTGCGGCCTGTGTCGCATTTGCCCGGCCCCGCTCTCAACCGGCGCTCAGCGCCGGCGCGCGGCTGCGGGACCGTGACCCGTCGGTAGCCTCTCGGCTTCCCGTTCCCGGCGCGAGGTCACGAGGTCGATCGATGCGGAGAGTCGACTGGGCCCGGGTAGCCACCGTGGTCGGCGCGCTCGTCGTGCTCGTCGTCGCCCCGGCCGGGGCGGCCGGCGGCGTCACGGCCGGTCCCGGCGAGCCGGTCCCGCACGCCGGGGCCCCGCCGACCGCGACCACGGTCGCCGGTCCGGCCGACGACCGCCTGCTCGTCACCGTGGCGCCGGGGACCACCGACGCCGCCGTGGCCCGGATCGCCACGGAGGCCGGCGCCACCGTCGAGGCCCACACCGACACCACCGTGATCCTCGACCCGACCGGGGGGCCCACGACCGCGGCGGCGGTCGCGCGGGCGCCGGACGTCGTGGCGGTGGAGCCCAACGGGCGGCTCTTCGGCAGCGCGACGCCGGACGACCCCTACTTCGCCGACCAGTACGGACTCGCCGACGCCCAGCCCGGTGGCATCCGGGCCGTGAGCGCATGGAACGGCACGACCGGCTCGCGCGACGTCGTGGTCGGCGTGCTCGACTCCGGCGTGGCGCTCGGCCACCCGGACCTGCGGGCGAACCTCTGGACCAACCGCACGGGGATCGGCGGCTGCCCCTACGGCACGCACGGCTTCGACGCGGTCGCCGGCGACTGCACGCCCGCCGACGACGACGCCCACGGCACGCACGTCGCCGGCATCGTCGGGGCCACCGGCGACAACGGCCGCGGCGTCACGGGCGTCGCCCAGAAGGTGTCGCTCATGCCGCTGCGGATGCTGTACCACGACCCGACGTCCGCACGGTTCCCGAACGCGACCGGCACCGAGGCGGACGCGATCCGGGCCATCGACTGGGCGCTCAACGCGAAGGCCCACGGTGTGAACCTGCGCGTGCTCCAGGCGTCCTGGGGGACGTCGCTGTTCTCGTCGGCGCTCTCCCGGGCCATCGGCCGGGCCGAGGCGGCGGGCGTCCTCTTCGTCACCGCGGCGGGCAACGGCCTCGACAACGACGGGGTCGCCGTCGACCTGGGCGCGCCGGGCAACGACCAGTTCCCTTGCGAGGACCCGCACGCGAACGTGGTATGCGTCGGCGCGACCGACCGGGACGACACGCTCGCAACCTTCTCCAACTGGGGCGCCGGCGTGGTGGATCTCGCCGCGCCGGGCGTGGCGATCGCCTCGACCGTTCCGCGGGGTCGGGTCGGCGGCTGCTTCGACCGTGAGTACTGCCGGCTCGACGGCACCTCGATGGCGGCGCCGTTCGTCTCCGGCGCGGCGGCCGACGTCCTGGCCTCCGAACCCGGACTGTCGGTCGACCAGCTGAGGGCACGGCTGGTCGCGTCGGTCGACCCGTCGCCCGCGCTGAGCGGACGGGTGGCCAGCGGCGGGCGCCTCGATCTCTGCCGGGCGATCCCGGCCTGCGACGGGATCCCCGCCGTCCCGCCGTCGCGGGTGCAGAACCTGCGCGCCGACGTCGGTGACGGCACGGTCGCGCTGCGCTGGACGGCACCCGCCTCGAACGGCAATGCGCTCGGGTGGGGTGCGATCGAGGTGTCGGCTCCGGCCGGGACCGTCTCGCTCCCGCCGGACGCCCGCTCGTACACGGTGCACGGACTGACCGACGACGTCACCACGACGGTCCGGGTGCGCGCCGTCGGCAGCGGTGGCCCCGGTCCGTGGGCGTCGGTCCCCGTACGCCCGTACGCGGGTGGGTTCGTCGTCGACGGCACGGGCGCGCTGCACCCCGTCGCGGTGGGGGGCCGGGCACCGTCGGCCGCCCTCGACGGGCCGCGATGGTCCGGCGACGTGGCGCGCGGGGTGGCGATCCTGCCGACCGGCACCGGCGGCTACGTCGTGGACCTCTACGGCGGCCTGCACCGGTTCCGCATCGGCGCCGACAGTCCCCTGCCGGCCGCCACGACGGGCGGCCCGTACTGGCCCGGCTGGGGCATCGTGCGCGGGGTCGCGCTGTCGTCCCGGGGTGGGGGCGTGGTCCTCGACGGCTTCGGCGGGCTCCACCCCTTCGGGATCGGCGACGCACCCCGGGCGGCCGGCGCGACCGGGGGCCCGTACTGGTCCGGCTTCGACATCGCCCGCGGCGTCACGTTCGCCGCCGACGGCACGGGCGGCGAGGTGGTCGACGGCTACGGCGGGATCCACCCGTTCGGCCGGCCCGGCGCGGTGCCGGCCCGGACCACGGGCGGGCCGTACTGGCCGGGATGGGACATCGTGCGCGGCCTGACGCTCGTGCCCGGCACCGGTGGCGGCTGGGTGCTCGACGGCTTCGGCGGGGTCCATCCGTACGCCGCCGGGGGACCGGCGCCGCCCGGACCCAGCGCGAACCCGTACTGGTCGGGGTTCGACTTCGCCCGGGGAATCGACCGCTGAGCCCACGGCTAGACTGGAGGCCCCCGTCCACCCCCTGACGAGGTTCCCCCGTATGCCGTCAGCCGACCCGATCCGCGCCACCGTCGCGGCCTACGTCGACGCCTACGCACGCGACGACCGGGCCGCGTTCCTGGCGCTCTGGGCGGCCGGCGGCGTCCTCGAGGATCCCGTCGGCACCCCGGCCCACGAGGGGATCGAGGCGATCGGGGCGTTCTGGGACCAGGCCCGCGAGCTGGCGGACCGCATCGTCCTCGAACCGACGCAGGTCATCGTGGCCGGCGACGAGGCGGTGATGGTGATGGAGGTCCACGCCCACGTCGGCGATTCGGAGATGGTGATCCCCGTCGTCGACGTCATGCGGGCGGACGGGGAGGGACGGCTCGTGAGCGTACGGGCCTTCTGGAACATGGGCGGCTGACGCCGCTCCAGGTGCACGACGGGCCGCGCGAGCGGTTCCGAGGACGAAAAGCGACTGGCCGACCGGCCCCCCGGTCGGGCACAATGGAGAACTCATGCAGGTCGAATCCCGTGATTCCGTCTCGCTGAAGCCGGCCGAGCTCGACGTGCTCGGCCAGCTCCTGACCACGGTCGGACTGCCCGGGATGGACACCCAGCTCGAGACCCACGTCGAGTCGTTCCCGCTGATCGTGGTCGCGAGCGAGGACGACGACATCCAGGCGTTCATGTTCGGCTCGCTCGAGCGGGTCGGCGGGACGCCGTGCATCCTCTGGGGCCTCGGCGCCGCCAAGAAGGGCCGCCAGGCGGGCATCGCCGTGAAGGGCATGGTCAGCGAGCTCTACCGCCGGGCGGCGATCTCGTTCCCGGACGAGGACGTGCTCGTCGCCGGTCGCATCGCGCAGCCGGCCGCCTACAGCCTCCTCCAGATCCTCGTCGACGTGGTGCCCCGGCAGGGCTACGCGCCGACGGGGGAGGAGCGCGCCTGGGGCCGTCGCCTCGCCCGTCGCTTCGGTTGCGACGCCCGCTACGACGACCGGGCGTTCCGGGTCGCGCACAAGGGCAAGGGCAAGCCGAAGCCGGAGGCGGTCCTCGACGCCAGCACCGTGAAGGGCGGCGGCAAGGCCGCGACCGAGGTGCTCGGCACGGTCGACCCGCTGCGCGGCGAGGCCGTCATCGCGTTCGGGTGGGCGACCGCCGACGCGTTGGCCAACGGCCTCCGCCACGGCAGCTGATCCGGCCGCACCTCCACGCCGGCGTTCCGCGCCGCGCGCGCCATCCGGCACGGTCGCGTCCGGACGCGCTCAGAGCACGGCGTCGAGCGCAGCGCGCAGCCCGTCGACGTCGGTGACCGGGGCGCGACACGTGAACCCCTCGCACACGTAGGCGCGCGTGGTGCCGTCGTAGGGACGGTCGGCGAGCAGGGGCGTGAGCGACGCGTCGCCACCCTCGGGCGCCCGGACGCCGACGCCCTGCGCCGTGACCCGCTCCGCCCACGTGGCGACCAGGTCCCGGTCGGGGCCGACGATGGCCACCTCCACCGCCGGGGTGAGGGCCCGCTCGTAGGCGCCGAGGAGGAAGCCGAACGCGCCGGGGTGCTGCGCCATCGTCGGGCCGAGCAGCGCGAGAAGCCGCCGCGGCTCGTCAACGAGGCCGTGGTCGCCGGTCACCGCGCCCAGGCGGAGCAACGCGTCGGCCGCGAGCGAGTTCTCACTCGGCGTCGCGTTGTCGAAGAAATCCTGGGGCCGGACGACGAGCGGCTCGGCGTCGGTGCCGGTGGTGAAGACGCCCCCGCTCGCCGGGTCGGCGAAGTACCGGACGAGGTCGGCGGCGACGGCCCGTGCGTCCTCGAGCCACGTGACGTCGTCGAACTCCGCGGCCGTGAGCAGCGCGCCGGTCAGCGCGGCGTAGTCCTCGGCGACCGCGAGGTTCCGTGCGCCCCCGTCCGCCTGCCAGGTGCGGAGCAGTCGCCCGTCGGCGCGCCGCAGCGTGTCGAGCAGGAACCGGAGATTGGCGCGCGCCGCGTCCATCCAGTCGTCCCGGCCGAACGCGGCGGCCGCCTCGATCAGGGCGCGCGTGAACAGCGCGTTCCACGCGGTGAGGACCTTGTCGTCGAGCCCGGGACGGACACGCTCGGCGCGGGCGGCGCGCAGGCGCTCCCGCGCGTCGGCGACGGGAGCGCTCAGGGCCGCGTGCCGGTCGACCCGGTACAGGATCGAGCCCGTGTGGCCGGTGTGGGGATCGCGGAAGTTGCCCGCGTCGGTGACCCCGAACGCCGCGATCACGGCGTCCGCCGCGCGTCCGCACACGGCCCGGATCTCGTCGGGGGTCCACAGGTAGAACTTGCCCTCGATGCCCTCGGAGTCCGCGTCCTCGGCGCAGTAGAAGCCCCCGGCGGGGTGGCGCAGGTCGCGCAGCACGTAGGCGATCGTCTCCTCGACCACCTCGCGGTACCGCGCCGTCCCGGTGAGCAGGTACCCGCGGAGGTACGCGCCGACGAGGAGCGCCTGGTCGTAGAGCATCTTCTCGAAGTGCGGCACGAGCCAGACGGCGTCGGTCGAGTACCGGGCGAAGCCCCCGCCGACCTGGTCGTAGATGCCCCCGGCGGCCATCGCGTCGAGGGTCACCGTCACCATCTCGAGGAGCGCCGGGTCGGCGCCGTCGGCCTCGCGCGCCTGGCGGACGTGGGTACGCATCAGGAAGTCGAGCGTCATCGCCGGCGGGAACTTGGGCGCGGGACCGAACCCGCCGTGGACGCGGTCGAACCGGGTGGACAGCTCACCCGCGGCCGCGTCGAGCACGGCGAACTGGAGCGCGGCCGCCTCCGCGGGCGCCTGACCGCCGAGCGTGTTGGACCGGATCGCCTCGATCAGCTGGTCGGCCTGGGTGTCGACGTCGTCCCGGCGGTGCTCCCAGATGTCGGTGATCGCCGCCAGGATCCGGCCGAAGCCGGGCATCCCGCCGCGGTCCTCGGGCGGGAAGTAGGTCCCGGCGAAGAACGGCCGGCCGTCGGGGAACAGGAACACGGTCATCGGCCAGCCGCCCTGGCCGGTGAGCGCCTGCACCGCGTCCATGTAGATCGCGTCCAGGTCGGGTCGCTCCTCGCGATCGACCTTCACGTTGACGAAGTGGCGGTTCATCTCGGCCGCGATCGCCGGATCCTCGAAGCTCTCGTGCGCCATCACGTGACACCAGTGGCACGACGAGTAGCCGACGGAGAGCAGGATCGGCCGATCCCGATGGGCCGCCTCGGCGAGGGCCTCCTCGCCCCACGGGTACCAGTCGACCGGGTTGTCGGCGTGCTGGCGGAGGTACGGGCTGGTCTCGTGCGCGAGTCGGTTCACTGCCCGGGAGGCTACGGGCTCGCTCAGACGCCGAGGGTGGCGAGCGCATCGTCGATCGCGCCGAGGTCGGTGGTCGGCTGCGCCCAGAGCCGCTGCTCGACGGGTCCGAGCACGGCCCGCACGCCGGCCAGCGCGTCGGGATCGGCGTCGACCCGGTCGCGCAGCGTCGCGAACCGCGCCCAGGTGGCGGGATCGCCCAGGAGCGCCGGCACGTGCAGGTCGACGAGCGGGACGAAGACCGAGACGCACGGGCTCCCGAGCGCGACCCGGACCTGCGGCGCACCGCCGGCCGGGACCGACACGACCATCGACGCGGTCGTGGCCTGGAAGCCGCGCACGTGCATGCAGACCGTGACGCCGTGGTGGTCGTCACCGACCTCGGCGGGCGGTGGGACGGCGTCGAGGGTGCCCGGCCGGCCCCACGGGCCGGTGCCGTGGTCGCGGGTCGCGGCCACGAAGGCGCGCGGGTCGGGTTCGGCGCCGGCCGCCGCGACGCACGCCGCCGTCGCCGCCAGCCGGTGGTCGGCGATCGTGGTCGGGACGCGCGGATGCCGGAAGGTCTGGAAGTCGGTGGTCGCGTCGAGGTCCGGCGACCGGCGGGTGTGGTCGGTCGTCAGGGTGATGCGGTTCGAGATCGCGCCGGCGGCGCCGAGCGGCCGCGCCGCCCAGGTGCGGTCGCAGGTCTCGAGGATCCATCCGCCGTGCGCGTCGGCCACCAGGAACGACGAGTCGTACGGGTCGAAGGAGTCGCGCTCGCCGCTCCCGCCCTGACCGTGGGACTCGATCAGGCCCGTGACCACGGCGAGCGCCTCGTCGGCCGTCCGGGCGCGCTCCAGGCCGAGCCGGACGAGATCCATGCCCAGCAGCGCGCGCTCGCGGTCCTGCGGCCGGCCGGTCGTGTAGAGCTTCTCGTTGCCGATGGCGACGCCGTGCTCGTTGACCCCGTGCTCGACGCCCCAGAGCCACGTCGGCTGGGATCCGACGAACGCGTACGCGTCGGCGTCGGGGATCTCGAGGTACAGCGTGGCGACGGTGCCGGACCCGGTGCGGGCCGGGAACCCGCGGACGACCTGCGCCTCGTCGGGAGGACGGTCGCTGTTCTTGGCGAAGACGAGGCCGTGGGCACCGACGGCCGCGAACGTGTCGCACACGGCCCGATCAGGCTCCGGCCGCGTCCGCCAGCGTCCGCAGCTCCGCGGCATACGGGCCGACGCCGAGGTGCGCGCCCGTCGGGGGCTCGATCAGCTCGTCCCAGCGGCAGGACCAGCCGGGGGCGAAGACCTGCCCGACGAGGAACTCGCCGACCGCCGGCGAGCCGATGACCGACCCGAACCGCGTACGGAGCGTCGCCTCGAGCTGCGACGCGACGAGCTCCCCGAGCAGGTAGTTCTGGTAGTAGACGGGCGCGAGCGCCACGTGGAGCTTCGCGGCCCAGTCCGGGGCGCTCCGGTCCGCGGGCCGGTTCACGAGCTGGAACCGCTCGACGAGATCCCACCACAGCGTGTCGAGGTCGGCGTCCGGGTCCGCGTAGAAGGCGCGCTCGAAGTTCGTCATCACGAGGACCCAGCGTGCGAACACGAGCCGCCCGAGCAGCCGGGTGCGCGCGAGCCTCGGTGCCGTCCCGGCCAGCTCGTCCGGGTCGACACCGGCGACGGTGGCGAGCCATTCGTCGTCGGTCGTGAGCCGGCCGAACAGCATCGCGATGCCCTCGGTGGTGAGGGGGTGCATCGTGCGCAGCAGCCACGGCAGGTCGGGGTCGACCCAGCGGTCGTACACCGCGTGCCCGAACTCGTGGAGCATCGTCTCGGTCCAGTACTCGCCGACGACGTTGTTGCACAGGACCCGGATGTCGGTGCTGCGGTCGAGGTTGATGCAGAACGCGTGCTGGCTCTTCCCCGGACGGGGCTCGAGGTCGGATGCGGCCACGAGCGCGGTCACGTCGAGGCCGATGCCGGTGTAGGTGCGCTCGGTGAGCGCGACGAGGTCCTGCCCCGCGAACCACGGGTCGAGATCGAGGTCCGGGTCACGCGGCGCGTGCTGGAAGAACGGGTCGTCGTAGTGCCACGGCCGGAGCTCGGCGACCGGCACGCCGAAGCGGGCGGCGCGGACCGCGTCGGACTCGTCCTTCCAGGCGGCGAAGAGATCGCGTGTCGCCGCGTCGACGGCGTCGAGCGTCGCGAGGAGCTCGGCCTCGTCGAGCTCGGACGTCGCCAGCGCGAGGGCGAAGTGGTCGCGGTGGCCGAGCGTGCGCGCGGCCTCGTTGCGCAGGTGGGCGAGCTCCCGGACGCGTGGTGCGACCGCGCCACCGACCGTCTTGGCCGCCTCCCACGCCCGGCGGCGGTGGTCGTCGTCCCCGGACGTGCGGAGGATCTCGGCGATGGTGTTGTCGTCGACGGGGGTGCCCTCGAGGACGGGCCGGTGCGAGTTGAAGGTGGCGTCGATCGACGCCTCGAGCCGGACGATGCGCTCGCGCAGCTCGGCCGGGACCTGGTGGGGGAGCATCAGGTCCCCGAGGACGGCCCGTTGCCGCTCGGCGAGCGGGTCGGCGTCCTCGGGAGCCGCCGCGCGGAGCTCCTCGAAGCGGTCGGCGTCGGCGAGGGCGGCGCGCAGCGAGAGATCGGCCCGGACCCGCTCGGCCTCGTGCGCCTCGCTGACGTCGGTGCTCGCCTCCCACCAGGCGTGATTGGCCGCGAGCTCCAACGGTGCGAGGTCGGCGTTGGCGTCCACGAGCAGGTCACGCAGCGAGGCCGGCATGTGGGGCAGTGTAGGGAGCGGCTCCGGGCCCGATCCCGGACCCGGACGACGGAGGTGCGCCGGTGACGGCATGGCGGTTCGGCGCGTTCGCGCCACAGGGGTGGAAGACCGAGCTCGCAGGGATCGACGGGGCGGCCGCGCAGTGGCAGCGCTGCCTCGGCACCGCCCTGCTGGCCGAGGAGCTCGGCTACGACTCGATCTGGGTCTACGACCACTTCCACAACATCCCCCGTCCCTCCCACGAGGCGGTGTTCGAGTGCTGGACCACGATGGCGGCGCTCGCCCAGGCGACGAGCCGCATCCGCCTCGGTCAGATGGTGAGCTGCACGTCCTACCGGCCGCCCACGCTCACGGCGAAGATCACGAGCTCGATCGACGTCATCTCGGGCGGTCGCCTCGACTGGGGGGTGGGTGCGGGCTGGTACGACCACGAGTACCGCGCGTACGGGTACGAGTACCCGAGGCCGGCGGTGCGCATCGGCATGCTGCGCGAAGCGGTCGAGGTCGTGAAGCTCATGTGGACCGAGCCCGACGCGAGCTACGAGGGCCGCTACTACACCGTCGCCGGGGCGCAGTGCGATCCGAAGCCACTGCAGGACCCGCACCCACCGGTGTGGATCGGCGGCGGCGGTGAGCAGCTGACCCTGAAGGTCGTCGCGCGGCACGCCGACGTGTCGAACTTCGGCGGCAAGCCCGACGAGATCCGCCATAAGCTCGAGGTGCTGCGCGGCCACTGCCGCGACGTCGGACGCGACGAGGCCGAGATCACGAAGAGCTGGAGTCCGGAGCTGCTGGTCCGCGAGACGGAGGCGGAGGCCCGGGGGTTCCACGATGCGCGGCGTGAGTCGCAACCGTGGCTCGAGGAATGGGACTCCTACCGCAGGGCAACCTGGCCGGCACCGCGGAGCAGATCCTCGAGCGGCTCGAGCTCTACGCCGGCTTCGGGATCAGCTACCTCGTCGCGTGGATGCCCGACTACCCGGGCGAGGAGACGCTGCGCCGGTTCGCGACCGACGTGATGCCGGACGCCCGCTGACGCTCAGCGGAACCAGATGCGCCCGTACTCGCGGCTCATCGGGTGGCCCAGGAGCACCACGAGGATCGCGGCGAACGCGAACGAGATGATCTGCGGGAACCCGAGGACGTCGGCGCCGAAGAAGTAGATCCAGAGCACGACGTTCGCGATGGCGGCGATGAGGGCGGTGGCGTAGCCCCACTTCCGGCCGTTCGCCAGCCCGAACCCACCGACGCCGAGGCCGACGGCCACGGCCACGAGCGGCAGGTACCCGCCACTGCCGATGAGGCCGAAGAAGCACTCGATGTACGCCAGCAGCGTGGCGCGCTGCAGCGTGACGGGCTGCGAGGGGTCGAGGAACCGGTACTCGTTCACGGGGAGAGTCTGGCCGACGGAGCGGCCCCGTCGGTGGTCGCGCGCTCGCGCAGCTGGCCACAGGCGGCGTCGATGTCGGTCCCACGGTTGCGCCGGACGGTCGGCCGGAGGCCCCGCGCCTCGAGCCGGGCGGCGAAACGGCGCAGGTGATCCGGTGTCGGCGCCCGGCCCGGGAAGCCGGAGGTCCGGTTGAGCGGGATCAGGTTCACATGCGTGCCGAGCGGTCCCAGGGGCGCGAGCAGGTCGGCCAGCTCGTCGGCGTGCTCGGTGAGATCGTTGACGCCCTCGATGCAGGCGTACTCGAAGGTCACCCGGCGACCGTGCGCCTGCGCGGCGCTCCGCGCGGCCCGCAACACCTCGCGCAGCGGATACCGGCGGTCGATCGGGACCATCGTCTCGCGGAGCCGGTCGTTCGGCGCGTGGAGCGAGACCGCGAGCGTCACCGGCAGGTCCTCGCCCGCGAGCCGCTCGATGCCCGGCGCGATGCCGACGGTCGAGACGGTGATGCGCCGGGCCGAGATCCCGAAGTCGCCGTGCAGCCGCTCGACCGCGGCCCAGGTCGCGTCGTAGTTCGCGAGCGGCTCGCCCATCCCCATGAACACGACGTTGGAGATCCGACGCTCCGCGGCCTGCGCCGCGTGGGCGACCTGCTCGACGATCTCGCCGGCGTCGAGGTGCCGGTCGAAGCCCGCCTGCCCGGTCGCGCAGAACGTGCAGCCCATCGCACACCCGGCCTGGCTCGACACGCAGACCGTCGCGCGGTCGGGCGAGAGCATCAGCACGGTCTCGATCTGGTGCCCGTCGGCGGTCGCGAGGAGCCACTTGCGCGTCGTGCCTCGTTCGCCGGTCTGCTCGAGCACGGGGGTGAGCGCGCGCGGGAACGCGGCCGCGAGATCCGCGCGGAGCGCGGCACCGAGCGTCGTGAGCTCGGCGAGATCGGCCCCGCCCGGGTAGAGCGCCTTCCAGACCTGGTCGACGCGGTACCTCGGCTCGCCACGCGCGGCGAACCAGTCGGCGTAGTCCTCGCGGCTCGCGAGGTGACGGCTCGTCACGTGTCCCGCCCCGGGTGCACGTAGGCGGTGTCGGTCCGGGTGATCCGGAACCCGAGCCGCTCGTAGAGCGCGAGCGCGGGTGCGTTGTCGGCGGCCACGTAGAGCGAGCCGAGCCGGCAGCCGCGCCGGCCGCCGAGGTCGGCGAGCCCGGCGAGCACGAGCGCGCGGCCGAGGCCCAGGCCCTGCGCGTCCGGGTCCACGCCGATGACGAAGATCTCGCCGTCGGGCGGATCGCCCCCGTGGACCTTGGTCCAGCACGAGCCGAGCAGGGCGCCGTCGCGCCACGCGAGCAGGAAGCCGTCGGCGTCGAACCACGGCTCCGCCATCCGGCGGGCGAGCACCTCGGCGACCCAGCCGCCCTGGTCCGGGTGGTTGGCGAAGGCCCGGTTGTTGACCCGCAGCCACGCGCCCTCGTCGACGCCGGGTCGGAACGTCCGCAGCTCGACTCCGGGCGCGAGCACCGGGGTGTCGGGGACGGGCAGGGGGACCTCCATGCGGTGCTGACGACGGTCGACGGCGAACCCCGCGTGCTGCAGCCCCTCGGCCAGGACCGGGTCCGTGCCCGGCAACCAGCACGTGAGCGTCGCGGCGTCGGCGTCGAGCACCGCCCGGGCGACCGCGGCGACGTCGGCGGCGCCCGCCGCGTCGGTCCGGGCGACGGCGAGCTGGCGGTACCGGGGGGTGAACGAGTCCGACGGGAACGACAGCGCCACGACCGCGCCGGCGCCGTCGGTGACGGCCCGGCACTCCGCGGGCGCCGACGCAGCGGCTCGGAAGGCGGCTTCGGGAACGCTCTCGTGGCCGAGCGAGGTGCGCGCCGCCTCGTCGAGCGTGCGCAGGAGTGCGACCACGCTCGCGTCCGGGGGTTCCGAGACGGTCACGGCGGTCATCCGGTCAGACGCTACCGTGCCCCGCATGGCCCGGCCGCGAGGCGCGAAGCAGCGCGCCACGGTGATTGTCGAGCGGCTCGAGCAGGAGTATCCCGGCTCCGCCGCCGAGCTGTGCGCGCTTCGCCACGAGTCGCCGTTCCAGCTGCTCGCGGCGACGATCCTCTCGGCGCAGTGCACCGACGAGATGGTCAACTCGGTCACCCCGACGCTGTTCGCCCGGTACCCGACCCCGGCGGCGCTCGCGGCGGCCGACCCGCTCGAGGTCGAGGAGATCGTCCACGCCACCGGGTTCTTCCGCCAGAAGACCAAGAGTCTCATCGGCATGGCCACCGCGGTAGAGGAACGCTTCGACGGTGCGGTGCCCACCGAGCTCGGCGACCTCGTCACCCTCCCCGGTGTCGGCCGCAAGACCGGCAACGTGCTGCGGTCGGTCGCGTACGACCTGCCCGGCCTGCCCGTCGACACCCACGTGGGGCGGCTCTCGACGCGTCTGCGGCTGACCAACGAGACCGACCCCGTGAAGGTCGAGCACGACCTCAACGCCCTGGTCCCGCCCGAGGCCCGCGGCGGGTTCTCGCTGCGGCTGATCCTGCACGGCCGGCGGGTCTGCGTCGCCCGGCGTCCGAAGTGCGGCGAGTGCATCCTCGCCGACATCTGCCCGTCGGCCGGGAAGCTCTGAGGTGGACGTCCGCCTCCTGACCGCCGACGACCTCGACGAGTACTTCGCGGTGCGCGTCCAGGCGTTCGGCATGGCCGGCACCGACGCCGACCGGACGATCTGGCGGGCCTTCATCGACGCCGGGTCCGGACCCGTCTTCGGCGCCTACGACGGCCGGCTCCTCGGCGCCCTCCGGGTGCTGCCGGCCGGTCAGCACCTCGCCGGCCGGCGGGTCGGGATGGGTGGCATCGCCGGCGTGGTGGTCCGGCCCGAGGCCCGCGGACGCGGGGTCGCCCGCACGTTGCTCTCCGAGGCGTTGGCGTGGATGCAGGCCGAAGGGATCGCGGTCAGCTCCCTCCACCCGGCGTCCACCCGCGTGTACCGCTCGGCCGGGTGGGAGATCGCGGGCGAGGCCGGTCTCGTCGCGATCCCGACCCGCAGCCTGGCCGCGATCCGCACGGACGGCGGGCGCGGGGTGATCGACCGGCTCGGTCCGGGCGACCGCGCCGAGCTGGAGGCGGTCTACGGGCGCTGGGCGCCGACCGTGCACGGGACGCTCGACCGCACCGGCGCGTTCTGGGGCATGCACGCCGCGTGGAGCGCGATGGACGGCACCTTCACGTACGGCGTTCGCCACGACGGCGTGCTCACCGGGTACGTGAAGTACGAGCAGCGGCCGCGCGAGGGATGGGGCTACGCGATCCGCGTCGAGGACGTCGTCGCGCCCGACGCCGCCACCGCCGCCGAGCTCTGGCACTTCCTCGGCGCGCACGCGATGCAGGTCGAGCAGATCGAGGTCCCGCTCGCGTCGCTCCCGGAGCTGCTGCTCCTGCTCGACGAGCAGGACGACGTCCCGGTGCGGGCGAACCGCTGGATGCACCGCATCGTCGACGTGGCGCGATTCATGGACGAGCGCGGCTTCGGTCCCGGCGACCACTCGGTCACGGTGACGCTCACCGACCCGTGGTCCGCGGGCGTCGGCGGGACGTGGGCGCTCGACGTCCACGACGGCGGCGGCGCGGCGTCCCCGACGTCCGACGCCGGCGAGGTCACGACCGACGTCGGCGCGTTCAGCGCACTGACGATCGGCGGGTTCACCGCCGCCGACCTCGTCACGGCCGGACGCCTCTCGGGCACCGTCGCGGCGAGCACGGCCCTCGCGTCGATGTTCGCGACGCCGGCGCCGCGCATCAGCGACGACTTCTGAGCGGCCTCAGAGGCTCCCGAGGCGGCCGATCGCCCGGTCGACGGCGCGCCGGGCGGCGATGAGCCCCCGCTCGGCCTGGTCGAGGTCGGCGGTCACCGCAGAGTCGTCGGTGTGCCGGTAGCCGTCGGCGACGGTGACCAGTCGCTCGGTGAGATCGTCGAGCGCCGAGCGCAGCGTGCTCAGCTCGGCCCGGTCGGAGGAGGCGCTCATCGGCGGCGACTGTACCGACCGTCACCGGCCACGGAGCGACCGCAACCACCCCGGGATCCGGAGGAGCGGCCGGTACGATGCGCCGATGCTCACCCGCGAGGACCTTCGCGACGCGCGTGCCGACGTGGTCGCGCGCGTCCGCGCCTGGCGCGCGGCGCCGAGTGGGTCCTCCGAGGTCGAGGCCGCCGTCGCAGAGATCCTCGCCACCGTCCGGTCGCGCGGCGACGCCGCGGTGCTCGAGTACACGGAGCGCTTCGACGGCGTGCGACCCGACCCGCTGCGGGTCCCGGTGGAGGAGTGCGAGCGTGCACTCACCGCGCTCGACCTGCACGTCCGCGCCGCGCTCGACCACGCGGCCACGCGGATCCGCGCCTACCACGCCGCCCAGGCCGAGGCCCCCGCCGTCGACTTCGACGCCGAGGGCGTACGGGTCACCGAGCTGACCCGGCCCGTCGCCCGTGCCGGCCTGTACGTCCCGGGCGGGCGCGCCGCGTACCCATCGACGGTCCTCATGACCGCGATCCCGGCCGGACTCGCGGGCGTGGGGGAGCGGGTCCTGTGCGTGCCACCCGCGGCCGACGGCTCGGTCCCTGCGGTCACGCTCGCCGCCGCAGCCCTCGCCGGAGTCGAGGCGGTCTACCGGATCGGGGGCGCGCAGGCGATCGCCGCGCTCGCCTACGGCACCGAGTCCGTCGTGCCCGTCGACGTCATCGTCGGGCCCGGCAACGCGTACGTCGACGCCGCGAAGCGGGCGGTGGCGGCGGAGGGGATCGTCGGCATCGACGGTCCGGCGGGCCCGTCCGAGCTGGTCGTCCTCGCGGACGGTTCGGTCGACCCGGCCCACGCCGCGCTCGACCTCGCCGCCCAGGCCGAGCACGGGCCCGGCGGCACCGCCGTCGTGGTCGCGTGGGACGACGCCGTGCTGGAGGCGGTCGACGAGGCGCTCCGCGCCTACGTCGAGCGGTCGCCCCGCCACGAGGAGATCCGGTCGACTCTCGCCACCGGGGGGCGCGCGGTGCGCGTCGCCGATCTCGACCAGGCGGTCGCGGTCGCGAACGCGGTCGCGCCGGAGCACCTCGAGCTCCTCCTCGCCGATGCCGCCGCCGATGCCGCCCTCGCCGGGATCCGTCACGCCGGCGCGGTCTTCGTCCGGACGCCCACCGCGCTCGGTGACTACGTGGCCGGACCCAACCACGTCCTGCCCACCGGTGGCGCGGCCCGGTTCTCCAGCGCCCTGCGCGTCGACGACTTCCGCACCCACGTGCACGTCGTGCGGGCCAGCGACGCGGGCCTCGCCGCGGTCGGGCCGGCGGCGGCCACGATCGCCTCCGCCGAGGGACTCGCGGCGCACGCCGCGTCGGTCACCGAACGGCTCGGCCGGTGACCCGCCCGGAGCGGCGGGCCGACCTGCGCGAGCTCAGCGGCTACCACTCGCCCCAGCTCGACGTGGCGGTCCGGTTGAACACGAACGAGAGCCCGTTCCCGCCGCCGCCCGAGTTCGTCGCCGCGTGGACCGCGGCGCTCGCGGAGACGCCGCTCCACCGGTACCCCGACCGGGCCGCTGGTGCGCTGCGCGAGGCGATCGCGACGCGGCTCGGCCAGCCGGTCGCACGCATCTTCCCGGCCAACGGATCGAACGAGGTTCTCCAGACGATCCTGCTCACGTACGGCGGCGTCGGCCGCCGGGCGCTCCTCTTCGAGCCCACCTACGCCCTGCACTCGCACCTCTGCCGGATCACCGGGACCGAGGTGATCACCGGACCCCGCGGCGACGACTTCCGCATCGACGCCCCCGACGCCGTGGCGCGCATCGAGGCCGTGCGCCCGGACGTGGTGTTCGTCTGCAGCCCCAACAACCCGTCGGGCACGGTCGAGTCGTCCGAGACCATCGCCGCGATCGCCGCGGCGGCACCCGGGGTCGTGATCGTCGACGAGGCCTACGGCGAGTTCGCGCCGGAGTCCGCGCTCGCGCTCGTCGACGAGGACTCGGCCGTGGTCGTCACCCGCACCTACTCGAAGGTGTGGTCGCTCGCGGCCCTCCGCCTCGGCTTCGCCGTCGCACCGGCGTGGATGGTCGCCGAGCTCGACACCGTCGTGCTGCCGTACCACCTCGACGCCGCCACCCAGCTCGCCGGCCGGCTCGCGCTCGACCACGTCGACGCGATGGAGGGCCGGGTCCGCACCCTGATCGAGGAGCGCGAGCGGCTCTTCGTGGCGCTCGACGACGAGCCGACGCTCGAGGTGGTCCCGTCCGGCGCCAACTTCCTGCTGTTCCGCTGCGGCACGGGCGGGCACGCGCTCTGGCAGGGCCTCGTCGACCGCGGTGTGCTCGTCCGGGACTTCTCGGGCTGGCCCGGCGTGGAGGACTGCCTGCGCGTCACCGTCGGCACCCGTGAGGAGAACGACGCCTTCCTCACGGCCCTGCACGACACCCTGCGCGAGAGTGGGGCCCGATGAGCCGTCACGCGCACCTCGAACGTGCCACCAACGAGACCCGCATCGTCGTCGACCTGGAGGTCGACGGCCGCGGTGAGGCATCCGCCCGCACCGGGATCCCGTTCTTCGACCACATGCTCGAGCAGCTCGGGAAGCACGGCGGGTTCGACCTCAACGTGCAGGCCGAAGGCGACCTCGAGGTCGACACGCACCACACGATCGAGGACACCGGCATCGTCGTGGGCACCGCGCTGCGGGACGCCCTCGGCGACAAGGTCGGCGTACGGCGGTTCGCATCGGGCCTCTTCCCGCTGGACGAGGCGCTCGTGGAGGTCGCGCTCGACCTCTCCGCCCGTCCCTACCTCGTCTACGACGTCGACCCGGTCGCGGAGTGGATCGGCACGTTCGACCCGCAGCTGGCCGAGGAGTTCTGGCGCGCGTTCGTGCAGGCGGCGGGCATCACGCTGCACGTCCACTCGAGGTCGGGACGCAACGGTCACCACGTCATCGAGGCGTCGTTCAAGGGCGTCGCGCGCTGCCTGCGCGACGCGGTGCGGGTCGAGTCCGACACCCTCCCGAGCACCAAGGGCGCGCTGTAGACCTCTATCCCGCCATCGACCTGCGCGGCGGCAACGCCGTGCGCCTGCTCCGTGGCGACTTCGCCGCGGAGACCGTCTACGACGCCGATCCGGTTGCGGTCGCGCGCGACTTCGCCGCGCAGGGCGCACGGTGGATCCACGTCGTCGACCTCGACGCCGCGCGGACGGGCAGCGCCGAGAACCTCGCGGTGATCGAGGCGATCTGCGCCGCGGTCGGGTGTCCCGTGCAGTCGGGCGGCGGCGTGCGGTCGGCCGAGGCGGCGGGGAATCTCCTGCACGCCGGGGTCCGGCGCGTCGTGGTGGGGACCGCGGCGGTCGAGCATCCCGATCTCGTGGACGAGCTGTGCGCGCTCCATCCGGGGCAGGTCGCCGTCGGGCTCGACGCGCACGGCCGCGAGGTCGCGGTGCGGGGCTGGACCGAGGGGAGCGGCCAAGACCTCGTCGCGCTCGCCCGCCGGTTCGAGACCGCCGGCGTCGCCGCGCTCGTGGTCACCGAGATCGGCCGGGACGGCACACTCGAGGGACCCGACCTCGACCAGCTCGGCGCCGTGCTGACGGCGTCGCCCATCCCCCTGATCGCCAGCGGGGGCGTCGGGACGCTCGCCGACCTGCACGCCCTCGCCGGCCTCCGGGACCCCGGCTCGGGTCGGGCCCTGGCCGGTGCGATCGCGGGACGGGCGATCTACGAGGAGCGGTTCACCGTGTCGGAGGGCGTCGCCGCGTGCGCCGCCGACCGTTCCCCGGGCCGTTGAGGTCGGATAGCGTCGGCGGTTCCGGGGCGGACCACCAGGGGCCGTCCCCGACGAGGGGAGTGCCGTTGAACGGAGTCGTGGACGACGGGTTCCTGAGCCGCTACCGCGAACTGCTCGACGCGGAGGACGCGGCCTTCGACGAGCTGGAGCACGCGGTCGAAGAGGGCGACCGGGAGCACTACGAGCTCGACCTCGCGACGTGGAAGGACACCGTGGCCCGCCGGCTGCAGTTCCTCGACCGCCACGACCTCCTCCCGGCCGGCGCAGCCACGAGCTGACCCGGCCCGTCGGAGCGCCGCGACATCACGCCGGACGGAGCCGCACGTCCGTCCACGCGACGATCGACCGCACCAGCCCGTCGGTCCGCCCGACGAAGAAGTGGGACGCGCCCGGGACGATCTCGACCGCCGTCCCGGCCCAGCCGGCGGTCGCCGCGACCACCTCGTCCGGCGCGCGGACCTCGTCGTGCTCGGCGAGGAGCAGCAGCTTGGGTCGGGGATCGGCGCCGACCGCATCGGGGTCCGCGAGCCAGTGCATCGGGAGCGCGATGCCGACCCAGCCGGAGACGCGCGGGTCGAGGCACGACAGCGCGAGGTCGGCCCCGAACGACCACCCGACGACGAACACCGGGCCGCCGGCCGGCGCGGGGGCGAGCAGGGCGTCGAGCCCGGCCTGGACGTCGAGTCGCTCGGCGACCCCGTGGCCGAAGACCCCGGTGCTCCGTCCGACGCCGCGGAAATCGAACCGCAGGCACGCGAGGCCGTGCCCCGGCAGCTGGCGGAAGAGCTCGGAGACGACCAGCGACTGCATCGACCCGCCGTGCTGCGGGTGCGGATGACACAGCAGGACCCGGGCGCGCTCGATCCCCTCGGCCGGCGCGCGCTGCGCGGTGAGCGTCTCGCCGTCGGCCGTCGTGATCGCGAAGAGGTCCACGGCCCGCGAGCCTAGGGACCACCCCTCGTCGACGCGTGTCGTAGCGTGCCCGTCCCGTGACGCCCTTCGACGAGGAGACCGAGGTCCGGCGCCTCGCCGCCGGCCGGTACGCGGCGACGATGGCCCGAGAGTGGTGGGTCGTCCGCGGACCCAACGGCGGCTACCTCGCCGCAGTGATCCTGCGGGCGCTCACCGATGCGGTCGGCGACGCGGCGCGGTCACCCCGGTCGCTCACCGTGCACTACGCCAGTCCGGCGGGCGCGGGCGACGTCGAGATCGCCACGACGATCGAGCGCTCCGGGCGATCGCTCACGACGGTGTCGGCGCGGGTCACCCAGGCCGACCGTCTCGTCGCCCTCGCGATCGGCGCGTTCTCCGCGGCGCGTCCGGGCCCGGAGTTCTGCGACCTCGTGATGCCGCAGGTCCCGGGTCCCTCGCAGTACGTCGCGCGGGAGGCTCCGCCCGAGGCACCCGCGATCGCGCACCGGTGGGACACCCGCTGGGCGATCGGGCACCCGCCGGTGCCCGGCCGGCCGCTCGCCGCCCGGGCCGTGGCCGGCGGATGGATCCGCCTGCCGGAGCATCGCGAGGTGGACGCGCTGGTCGCCGCGGCGATCACCGACGCGTGGACCCCGCCGATGTTCAGCCGGGTCGACGCGCCCGTGTTCGTCCCGACCGTCGACCTGACGATCCACTTCCGCGCCGAACTGCCGCACCCGGGTCTCGCGCCCGACGCGTTCGTGCTCGCGCGGTTCCGGTCGACGGTCGCCGCCGGTGGATTCCTCGAGGAGGACGGTGAGGTCTGGGCGCCCGACGGCACCCTGCTCGCCCAGTCCCGCCAGCTGGCGACGATCCTGCCGCTCCCCGGCGCCTGACCCTCCGTCCGCCGACGTCGTGCGGACCTCAGCTCGAAGGCAGCTTCGCGGCGAGGACGTCGAGCGGACGGATGTCGGGGGCGGTGGCGAGCAGCTCGTCGGCGCGCTCCATGAGCGCGGCGGCGATCGGTCCGTCGAGATGCGCCTGCCGACCGGCGTCGTCGGCGAAGACGTCGAAGATGCCGAAGGTGCGAGCGTCGAGCTTGATCGCGAACCACGCCGTGGTCGCGTCCTCGTCCTCGGCGAGGGGCAGAGCCGCGGTGAGGAAGGCTGCGACCTCGTCCTCCTTGCCGGGCTTCGCCGTGAGCGTTGCGAGCAGTCCGACGGTGACCATGGCGCCTCCTCGAGAGCGGGACGGCAACGGCCGACGCCGGCACCGCCGGGGTGGTACCCGCCGCTCGACGTCGCCGAAACGCCTGCCCGCCAGTTGCGTCAGGAGGTGATGCCGCGCAGGCCGTCGGCACCGAAGAGGGGCTCGACGATCGCCCGGTAGCTCGGGCCGCGCGTGAGGTCGTGGCCGCCGTCGACGTTGATCGCCTGGCCCGTGATCCAGGTGGACTCCGGGCCGACCAGGAAGCGCGCCATGGCGGCGATGTCCTCGACGGTCCCGACCCGGGAGATCGGCATGCACTCGAGGTAGTCGTCGAGCACGGGTCCACCGGAGGTGACGAAGCCGACGAGGTCGGTCGCCACCAGGCCGGGCCGGATCGAGTTCACGCGGACGCCACTCGCGCCCAGCTCGATCGCCGCGAGCTGGCACACGTGGTCGATCCCGGCCTTGCCGGGACCGTACGCGCCGAACCACGGGTGGACCCGGGAGCTGGCGATCGAGCTGATGCCCACGATCGAGCCCTGCCCGGCGCGGGCCATCAGGGGCGCCGCGTGCTTGATTGTGAGCATCGTGCCGGTGATGTTGAGGTCGATCGTCCGCCGCCACGCCTCGACGTCGGTCTGGGTGAGGGGACCGATCGTCTCGGAGCCACCGGCGCACGCGACCACGCCGTCGAGCGCGCCCGTGACGGCGGCGGCCGCCGCGACCGCGGCGGTGATCTGGTCCTCGTCGGTGACGTCGGCCGCGACGTATGCGACCTCGACTCCGGCCGCCGCGGTCGCGCGGATGACCTCGACCGCACCCTGCAACCGCTCCTCGTTGCGCCCGCAGATCGTGACGTGGGCGCCGTCGGCCGCGAAGCGCACCGCGCACCCGAGTCCGATCCCCGAACCGCCACCGGTGACGAGGGTGGCCGCGCCGTCGAGGCCGCCCTGCGGGATGGACATCGTCATCGGGTACCTCCGTCGGTGAGCTCGGTGATGAGGAACGCGAGGACCTGCGCCTCGTCGCGCCAGACGTCGTAGCGACCCGACGGGCCGCCGTGCCCGGCGCCCATCTCGGTCTTGAGCAGGATGGGGCGGTCGCCGGTGGTGGTCTCCCGCAGCTTCGCGACGTACTTCGCCGGCTCCCAGTAGCTGACGCGCGGATCGTTCAGGCCCGCGCTGACGTACAGCGCCGGGTGCCCGACGGCAGCGACGTTGTCGTACGGCGAGTACGACTTCATGTACTCGTAGTCGGCCGGATCGTCGAGCGGGTTACCCCACTCCTCCCACTCGGTGACGGTGAGCGGTAGCTCGGCGTCCTGCATCGTGGTGAGGACGTCGACGAAGGGGACCTCGGCCACGACGGCGCGGAACAGGTCGGGCCGCAGGTTCACGACCGCCCCCATGAGCAGCCCTCCGGCGCTGCCACCGCGCGCGCCGAGCCGGTCGGGACTGGTGTAGCCGGCGGCGCACAGGTGCTCGGCGCACGCGATGAAGTCGGTGAAGGTGTTGCGCTTCTCGCGGAGCTTTCCGTGCTCGTACCACGGCCGGCCCATCTCGCCCCCACCCCGGATGTGGGCGATCGCGAAGACGAACCCGCGATCGAGGAGGCTGAGCCGCATCGACGAGAACGTCGGGTCGACGGAATGCTCGTACGAGCCGTAGCCGTACAGCAGCGCCGGCGCGGATCCGTCGACGGGGGTGTCGGTGCGGTGGACCACCGAGACGGGGATCTGCGTGCCGTCGGTCGCCGTGGCCCACAGGCGCGCCGACGTGTAGCGCGCCGGGTCGAAGCCGCCCAGGACCGGCGTCCGCTTGACGAGGGTCCGCTGCGCGCCGTCGAACGTCTCGTCGTACGCGGTCGTCGGGGTGACGAGGGACGTGTACCCGAACCGGAAGTGATCGGTGGCGAACTCGAGGTTCTCCGCGATCCACGTGCTGTAGGCGGGATCGTCCATCGTCACGAGCCGGTCGATCGGCCCGTCCGGGTACGACCGGACGTGCAGGCGCTCGAGCCCGTCGGCGCGCTCGGAGAGGACGAGCGCGTCGGCGAAGGCGTCGATCCCGTCGAGCTTCACGTCGGGACGGTGCGCCACGAGCTCCTGCCAGTGCTCGCGTCCCGGGGTCGCGACGGGCGCGGTCATGACCTTGAAGTTCGTCGCGCCGTCGGCGTTCGTGAGGATCAGGAGGGTCTCCGTGCCGTCGGAGGCGACGTGGTGCTCGACGTCGTACTCGTGGTCGTCGCTCCGGGGCTCGACCACCCGGGGCGGGGCGGACACGTCGTCCGGGTCGAGCAGGTGGAGCTCGCTCGAGATCTTCGAGTCGACGCTCAGGAGGATCGCGGCGCCGCTGCGGGCCCGGCCGACCGACACGAAGAAGCGCTCGTCGGGCTCCTCGAAGACGAGGACGTCGGCGGCGGGGTCGTCGCCGACGGTGTGGCGCCAGATCTGGAACGGGCGCATGGCGTCGTCGGGCCGGACGTAGAACACGGTGCGGCCGTCGTTGGCCCAGGCCAGTCCGTAGTAGGTCCCGGGGATGGCCTCGGCCAGGTCGGTGGTCGTGGCGACGTCCCGGACGCGCAGCTCGTACTCCTCGCCGCCGTCGGTGTCGAACGAGTAGGCGAGCAGGTTCTGGTCGGGGCTGAGGGCCAGTCCGCCGACCGCGAAGTAGTCGTGACCGGCCGCGAGTTCGTTCTCGTCGAGCAGCACGGTCTCCTGCTCGCCGTCCGCCGCGCCGCGGGGCCGGCGGCCGTGCAGGGCGTACTGCTTCCCCTCGAACGTGCGGCTGAAGTAGTCCCACTCGCCCTTGCTCGCGGGCGGGGAGACGTCGGTCTCGAGGACCCGGGCGCGGATCTCCTCGAACAGCGCCTCCCGGAGCGCCGCCGTCGGTGCCAGCACCGCCTCGGTGTAGGCGTTCTCGGCCTCGAGGTGGGCGATCACCTCCGGGTCGTCCCGGTCCCGCAACCAGTACCAGGGGTCGATGCGGGTGTCGCCGTGGTTGGTCAGCTCGACCGGGCGCGCCGCGGCCCGGGGTGCATCGGGGGTCATCGGTGCCGAGTCTGTCAGGCGCAACACTGCGGGACCTGCCGGAGCCCTTCGGTACGCTGCTGCGATCATGATTCCGACCGCCACCCCCGTCGCCTTCACCGAGGCGGAGATCGCCGCCGTCGCCTTCGACGCCGCCGGCCTCGTCGCCGCCATCGTCCAGGAGGAGGGCTCCGGCGAGGTCCTGATGATGGCGTGGATGAACGAGGCGTCGCTCCGGCGCACGCTCGAGACCGGCCGCACCTGGTTCTGGAGCCGGAGCCGCCAGGAGTATTGGTGCAAGGGCGAGACGAGTGGCGACCGTCAGTACGTGCGTGACGCCCGCTACGACTGCGACATGGACTGCCTCCTCTTCGTCGTCGAGCAGGAGGGCCGGGGCGCGTGCCACACCGGCTCGCGATCGTGCTTCTTCCGGTCGTTCGGCTCGGGCGCCGAGCCGGGTCGCGTGTGACCGGGGCGCCCGTCGTCCGGCCGTCGCGCGACGAGTTCCGGACCCTCGCCCGCGAGTACACCGTCATCCCGGTCTGGCGCGAGGTGCTCGCCGACCTCGAGACGCCGGTCTCGGCCTTCGCCAAGCTCGTCGGCGACGGAGAGGGCTTCCTGCTCGAGTCGGTCGAGCACGCCGAACGGTGGGGGCGGTTCTCCTTCATCGGCCGTGACCCGGTCGTCACGCTCATCGGGCGCGGCTCCGACGTCGTCGCGTTCGGCGACCTCCCCGACGGCGTCCCCACCGACCGGGGTGCACTCGCTGCGCTCGAGGCCCTGCTCGCGCACCACCGGGCACCCACCTTCGAGGACCTCCCGCCGTTCCACGGTGGGGTGGTGGGCTACCTCGGCTACGACGTCGTGCGCGAGGTCGAACGGCTCCCGGACGTCCCGGAGGACCCGGTCGGCTGGCCGGACGCGGTCCTCGCGCTCACGGGCCACGTCACCGCGTTCGACCACTTCCGGCAGCGGCTGTTCCTCATCGAGAACGTCTTCACGCATCCCGGCCTGGACGACGCCGCGCTCGACGACGCCTACGACCGCGCGCTCGGCCGCATCGACACCCTGGTCGCCGAGCTCGCCCGCCCCCTCCCGTACACGCCGTCACCCCCGCCCGCGTCGGGGCTGTCCGATCTGCCGCCGTTCACGCAGCCGATGACGTCCCCGCAGTACCGGCGCGCGGTCGAGGTGGCGAAGGAGCACATCCTCGCCGGGGACATCTTCCAGGTGGTCCTCGCCCAGCGCTTCGACCTGGAGGGCGAGTACGACCCGTTCGCCGTCTACCGGGTGCTGCGCCAGGTGAACCCGTCGCCGTACATGTACATCGTGCGCCACGCGGAGGCGACGCTCGTGGGGTCGTCACCCGAGCCCATGGTGCAGGTCGCCGACGGACGCGTCATCAGCCGGCCGATCGCCGGGACGCGCTTCCGTGGCCGCAACGAGGAGCACGACCGGCGCCTCGCCGCCGAGCTGAGCGAGGACCCCAAGGAACGGGCCGAGCACGTGATGCTCGTCGACCTCGCCCGCAACGACGTCGGCCGGGTGGTGAGCTTCGGGTCCGAGCAGGTGGATGAACTGATGACCCTCGAGCGTTACTCCCACGTGATGCACCTCACGTCCCAGGTCTCGGGTGAGCTCGCTCCCGGCCGCAGCGCGGTCGACGTCCTGCGGGCCACGTTCCCGGCGGGCACGGTCAGCGGCGCCCCCAAGGTGCGGGCGATGGAGATCATCGACGAGCTCGAGCCGGTGAAGCGCGGGCCCTACGCCGGGGTCGTCGGCTACCTCGACTTCTCCGGCAACCTCGACACCGCGATCGCGATCCGCACGATGGTGTGGCGCGGCGACCGGGCGAGCGTGCAGGCCGGTGCCGGCGTCGTGGCCGACAGCGACCCGGAGCTCGAGGACCTCGAGTGCCACAACAAGGCGAAGGCGCTGCTCACTGCGGCACACGCGTCGCGCGATCTCGCGGGGACGGTCGAGTGATCCCGGGCGACGGTCGGCGCGACCGGGTCACCGTCTCGGGGCCCGACACGTGGCCGTTCCTCCAGTCGCTGCTGTCCCAGGACGTCGAGCCGCTGGCGGAAGGGGAGCGGCGCATGACCTTGATGCTCACCCCGCAGGGCAAGGTCGACGTCCTCGCCGGGATCACCCGCGTCGGCGACGACGCGGTGCTCGACACCGATCCCGGGTGGGGCGAGCCGCTCGCCGCCGCCCTCACGCGCTTCCGGATCCGCACCAAGGTCGAGATCACGAGCGAGCCGGCCGGGCCGGTCGACGAGGCGACCGCCGCCGCCGAGGAGGACGCGCGTATCCGAGCCGGCGTCCCGCGCCTCGGTGCCGACCTCGACGACTCCGTGATCCCGCAGGAGGCGTTCCTCGAGCAGGACGCGGTGAGCTTCACCAAGGGCTGCTTCGTCGGTCAGGAGCTGGTGTGCCGCATCGACTCGCGCGGGCACGTCAACCGGTTCCTCCGCCGCCTGGAGCCGGACGACGCGACGGTGGTCCTACCGGTCGGCGCCGAGATCTCCGTCTCCGGCCGGGTGGTCGGGACGGTGACGAGCAGCACCGCGGGCGTCGCGCTCGGCTACGTCCGCCGCGAGGTCGAGCCGCCGGCGGGCGCCTCCGTCGCCGACCACGCGGTCCGCGTGGTCGCGATCTGACCCGCCGTCCCCGTCAGTCGTCCATCGCGTTGGCGCGCGCGATCCCGCCGAGCCAGGTGGCCGACGGCTTGATCGTGCGCTGCTGGGTCCGCCGGTCGACGGCGACGAGACCGAACTCCGGTCCGTACCCGTGGGCCCACTCGAAGTTGTCCAGCAGCGACCAGTAGAAGTAGCCGCGCACGTCGAGGCCGTCGCCGAGGCAGCGCCGCAGTCCGCCGAGCGCATCGGTCACGTAGCGGACGCGTTGCGCGTCGTCCGACGTGCCGATGCCGTTCTCGGTCACGTACACCGGCGAGCCGGTGACCGCCGCCGCGTGACGGATCGAGACCTCCAGCGCGTCGGGCCAGTACTCGTAGCCGAGCGGCAGCGTCTCGATGCCGGGCTCGGGGCCGTCGGGCAGGCCGTCGGCGGTGAGGCGCACCCGTGAGTACGCCTGCACGCCCACGTAGTCGTCGCCGGCCGCGGCCTCGAGGTGCTGGCCCTCGTGCGCCCAGCGGGTGCGCTCGAGCGCGTCCTCGGCCCCTGCGGGCGCCCACCAGTCGCCCATCGCGACGGTCGATCCGACGGGGAAGTCCCCGGGTCCGCCCTTAATGACGTCGTAGCTCGCCCGGTGCGCGGCCTTCAGGTGCTCGTTCGCCGCGTTGTACTCACCGAAGTCGCGGTGTCCCGGGGTGAAGTCGCCGGTGAGGTACCCCTGCAGCGACACGATGTTCGGCTCGTTGATGGTGCACGCGATCCCGATCTCGTCGCCGAGGTGCGCGACGGCGCGCTCGCAGAAGCGCGTGAACCGGTCGACGATCGCCGGGTCGGTCCAGCCCCCCTCGGTCACCGCCCACCGCGGCGTCGTGAAGTGGTGGAACGTGACCACGGGGAGCAGTCCGTGCTCGCGCGTCGTCACGCACATGCGCCGGTAGTGGTCGAGCGCGTTGCGGGAGAACTCGCCCTCGTCCGGCTCGATCCGCGACCACTCGAGCGAGAACCGGTACGCACCGAAGCCGAGGCCGGCGAGGATCGCGATGTCGGCGGGGTAGCGCCAGAAGTGGTCGCACGCGTCGCCGGCGGGCTCGACGACGCCGGACCCCGCCGTGTGCTCGAACGCCCACCAGTCGTTGTTCCAGGTGCCGCCCTCCACCTGGTGCGCGGCCGTCGCAGTGCCCCAGAGGAACCCATCGGGGAAGGAGTACGTCATGGGCGGGACCCTAGACTCCGCCCTCTCATGGCCACGGTCCTCGATCGCATCCTGGCGACCAAGCGCGACGAGGTCACGGTGCTCCGCCGCCCGCAGACGCGCGACCTGCTGCGCGACCAGGCACTGGCTGCGCCGCCGACGCGCGACTTCACGGCCGCGCTCCGACGCGCCGACGGGCATCCGGGCCTCGTCGCCGAGATCAAGCGCCGCTCGCCTTCCAAGGGCGACCTCGCCCCCGACCTCGATCCGGCTGCGCTCGCGCGTGACTACGAAGCCGGTGGGGCGACCGCGCTCAGCGTGCTGACCGACGCGCCGTACTTCGGTGGCCGTATCGCCGATCTCCAGGACGCCCGCGCCGCGTGCGGGCTGCCCGTCCTGCGCAAGGACTTCACGATCGACGAGGTCCAGGTCTACGAGGCGCGCGCGGTCGGCGCCGATGCGATCCTGCTCATCCTCGCCGCGCTGCCCGACGACGCCGTCGTGCGGGATCTCCACGACCTCGCGACGGCGCTCGACCTCGCGGTCGTGGTGGAGGCGCACGACGCGGACGAGGTGGACCGCGGTGTGGGCCTCGGCGCAGCGATCCTCGGCGTGAACGCCCGCGACCTCGGCACGTTCCGCGAGGACCTCGGTGGCGCGGGCGTGCTCGCGGCCCGCATCCCGACCGCGACCATCGCCGTCGCCGAGAGCGCGATCCGTTCGCCGGAGGACGCGGCCCGCATGGTGGCAGCCGGCTTCGACGCGCTGCTGGTGGGCGAGGCCCTGGTCCGCAGCGAGGACCCCCGGGCACTCGCAGCGGCGCTCGTCTCCGGCACGGTCGCACCGCGCGTCGCGACCTAGGGTCTCGGCACCACTCGCAGAGGAGAACGTCATGGCCCGCTTCGACCTGCCGCAGTCGCAGATGCCGACCGCCTGGTACAACGCCCTGCCGGACCTGCCGACGCCGATGCAGCCCCCGCTGCACCCGGCGACGAACGAGCCGGTCGGCCCCGACGACCTCGCCCCGCTCTTCCCGATGGGCCTGATCCAACAGGAGGTCTCCACGGACCGCTGGATCGAGATCCCCGGCGAGGTGATCGACATCCTGCGCCTCTGGCGGCCGACGCCGCTCGTGCGCGCGGAGCGGTTGGAGCAGGCGCTCGGCACCCCGGCGCGCATCTACTACAAGGACGAGTCGATCTCGCCGGCCGGATCGCACAAGCCCAACACCGCGGTCCCGCAGGCGTTCTACAACGCGCAGGAGGGCATCCAGCGCATCACGACCGAGACCGGCGCCGGTCAGTGGGGGAGCTCGATCGCCTTCGCGTGCGCGCAGTTCGACCTCGAGTGCAAGGTCTACATGGTCCGCGCGTCGTACGAGCAGAAGCCGTACCGCCGGATCCTGATGGAGACATGGGGCGCGAGCGTGGTGCCGTCACCCGTCGCGGACCCGTCGAGCCCCGGCTCCCTCGGACTCGCGATCTCCGACGCGGTCGCCGACGCCGCACCGCGTGCGGACTCGCACTACGCGCTCGGCTCGGTCCTCAACCACGTGATCCTCCACCAGACGATCATCGGCCTGGAGGCCAAGGAGCAGCTCGCGGCGGCGGGGGAGACCCGGCCCGACGTGGTCATCAGCTCGTGCGGCGGCGGTTCCAACCTCGGTGGCATCGCGCTGCCGTTCATGGACGACCCGGCCGTCCGCCTCGTGGCGGTCGAGCCGTCGAGCTGCCCCACGCTCACCGAGGGCACGTTCGAGTACGACTTCGGCGACACCGCCGGCATGACGCCGCTCCTGCCGATGTACACCCTCGGCCACGACTTCATGCCGCCGTCGATCCACGCCGGCGGCCTCCGCTACCACGGCGACTCGCCGATCATCTGCAACGTCGTCCAGGCCGGGCGCATGGAGGCCGTCGCCTACCCGCAGGGCAAGACCTTCGAGGCGGCCGTCCAGTTCGCCCGGACCGAGGGCAAGGTGCCGGCGCCCGAGACCGGTCACGCCATCCGGGGCGCAATCGACGAGGCGCTCGCGGCCAAGGAGACCGGCGAGGAGAAGGTCATCCTCTTCAACTACTCCGGTCACGGCTTCCTGGACCTCGCCGCCTACGACGACTTCCTCAACGGCCGCCTCATCGACGCCTGACGAGCCGCTCGCATCCGGTGAGCTGATCGCCGGGTGACCTCCAACCCGACTTTGGCGAGCAAAGCGCTCCTCCAGGGAACACTTCCTCGCCGAAGTCACACTTCGCTCGCGAATCGCGCCGAGATGCGGGGGTGGAATGCCCCGATCGGGGGGAGCGCTGGGGGTACGGTCTCCGGGCGTGTTCGTGAAGATCTGTGGCATCACGAATGAGGACGACGCCCTGCTCGCAGTGGCCATGGGCGCCGACGCGCTCGGGCTCAACTTCGCGCCCGGGAGCCGGCGGCGCGTCACCGTCGAGACCGCACGCGACATCGTCAAGCGCCTGCCGAGCGGCACGATCACCGTCGGCATCTTCCGCGACGAGCGTCCCGAACGCGTCGTCGAGATCGTGAACCAGGTGGGCCTCACTGGTGCCCAACTGCACGGGCGCGAGCCGATCTCGGAGGTGCGCTGGGTCCGCCAGCGGGTGCAGTTCGTGATCCAGGCGTTCGCCGCCGGCGATCCGGCGCTCGCGGCGGCGGCGAACGGTCCCGCCGACGTCATCCTCGTCGACTCGCCGGACCCCGGCTCGGGCCGACTGTTCGACTGGAAGCTCGCCGAGGGCGCGCCCGGCGGCATCCGGCTGCTGATCGCGGGTGGCCTGACCGCCGACAACGTCGGCGACGCGATCCGGCGCCTGCGCCCGTGGGGCGTCGATGTCGCCACCGGCGTCGAGTCGTCACCCGGCCGCAAGGATCCGCGCAAGCTGCGCCGGTTCATCGAGGCCGCGCACGCGGTGGGACACGACGTCGCCGACGACGACCGTCCGCCGGTGCCCGTCGACGCGCCCTACGACTGGGAGTTCGACGAGCTCGGCTCGCCGTAGCGCACGCGTCGATTCGTGCGGGAGTCGGTGTGGCCGCCCCGTACGATGGGCCGCCCGATCGGAGAAGGAGCCCGTATGTCCGCGCCCCGCCGCGGTGACACCGTCACGCTGGGACCACCCGGCCCGGAGCCCACGGGCCTCGGCCGCTTCGGCGAGTTCGGCGGCCGGTTCGTCCCGGAGACGCTCGTGCCCGCCCTCGAGGAGCTCGAGGCGGAGTTCCGCACGGCGTGGGCGTCCGACGACTTCCGGCGCGAGTACGCGGCGCTGCTCGCGAGCTACGCGGGCCGCCCGACGCCGGTCACCGAGTGTCACCGGCTCTCCGACCGGCTCGGGGTGCGGGTGCTGCTGAAGCGCGAGGACCTGACCCACACCGGCTCGCACAAGATCAACAACGTCCTGGGGCAGGCGCTGCTCACGCAGCGGATGGGGAAGCGGCGCGTGATCGCCGAGACCGGCGCCGGCCAGCACGGCGTCGCCACCGCCACCGCGTGCGCGCTGTTCGGTCTCGACTGCGTGGTGTTCATGGGCGCGGTCGACGTGGAGCGCCAGGCGCTCAACGTGTTCCGCATGAAGCTGCTCGGCGCCGAGGTCGTCCCGGTGACGTCCGGGAGCGCGACGCTCAAGGACGCGATCAACGACGCGCTCCGTGACTGGGTCGCGACCGTGCGCGAGACGCACTACTGCATCGGCTCGGTCGTCGGTCCCCACCCGTTCCCGTGGATGGTGCGCGAGTTCCAGCGCATCGTCGGCGACGAGGCGCGCGAGCAGACCCGCGAGATCCTCGGCGGCGACCCGGACTTCGCGATCGCGTGCGTCGGCGGCGGCTCGAACGCCATGGGCACGTTCGCCGGCTTCGTCGACACCGACACGGCGCTGATCGGCGTCGAGGCCGGTGGGCTCGGCCTCGAGAGCGGCAAGCACGGCGCGTCGGTCGCGCGGGGGGTGCCCGGCGCGCTCCACGGCGCCCGGTCGCTGTACCTGCAGGACGAGGACGGCCAGATCCTCGAGGCGCACTCGATCAGCGCCGGGCTCGACTACCCGGGCGTGGGCCCCGAGCACGCGTCGCTCGCGGCCCGCGGCCGGGCCGAGTACCTCTCGGCGACGGACGCCGAGGCGATCGAGGGCTTCCAGCTGCTCGCGGCCACCGAGGGCATCGTCCCCGCCCTCGAGCCGGCGCACGCGATCGGGTGGCTCGCCCGCAACGTCGGTGGTCGGGTCCCCGAGGACGCGACCGTGCTCGTCACGCTCTCGGGCCGCGGCGACAAGGACGCCGCCCAGGTCGCGGAGCTGCTCACCGGGGAGCCGTTGTGAACCTCGAGTCCCGGCTGCGGGAGCGACGGGACCAGGGCCGCAAGCTGCTCGTGCCCTACGTGACCGGCGGGCTGGGCCACGGCTGGCTCGAGGTCGTGCGGGCCTGCGCGGCGGCCGGTGCCGACGCGATCGAGGTCGGCATCCCGTTCTCGGATCCCGTGATGGACGGTCGCACCATCCAGGAGGCGTCGCAGCGGGCGCTGGAGATCGGCGCCACGCCGCGCTCGATCATCGCGGAGCTCGCCGGCCTCGACGTCGACGTCCCGATCGCGGTGATGACGTACTACAACCCCGTGCACCACATGGGCCACGAGCGCTTCGCGCAGAGCCTCGCGGCGAGCGGGGTCGACGGGGCGATCGTCCCCGACCTCCCGCTCGACGAGCTCGACGGCTGGGCGAGCGCAGCCGACGCGGCGCACGTCGAGACCGTGCTGCTCGCGGCGCCCACGACCTCGGACGAGCGCCTCGACGCGATCTGCTCGCGCAGCCGCGGCTTCGTCTACGGCGTCGCACTGCTCGGCATCACCGGCGAGCGGACCGAGCTCGCGGCCGAGGCCACCGAGATGGGCCACCGGCTGAAGGCGGTCACCGACCGACCGGTGCTGCTCGGCGTCGGCATCTCCAACCCGGACCAGGCACGCGAGGCCGCGGCCGCGGCCGACGGCGTCATCGTGGGCAGCGCGCTCGTACGCCGGCTGCTCGGTGCGGGTGGTCCGGATCAGGCCGCCGCGTTCGTCGGGGAGCTGCGCGCGGGACTGGACGCCGGATGAGCGAGCGGCGCCCCCACCACGTACAGGTCGACGACTGCGACCTCTGCGAGGCGGCGCGCATCACCGAGTGGTTCCACGAGGACGACGTCTGCTGGATCGCCGAGTGCGAGATCTGCGCGACGCCGATGGTCGTCTGGCGCTCGCACGGCGTCGAACCGCCGCCGGACGAGCTCGCGCACATGCACGAGCAGCTCGGTCTCGTGGTCGCGACGCACTTCGAGTTCGAGCACCGCGTGGACGACAACATGCGCAACATCCCGGACCACTACCACGCCCACGCCCGCCCACGGGGCGGCTTCTTCGGCCACGGCCTCCGCCGCAAGGGCCAGTAGAGGGCTTGGCTAGACGCGCTTGCGGCGCCGGCGGTGGGGCCGGAGGACCGAGCCGGTGGAGCCGCCGCCCGGACCGCCGTCGAAGAGGCCGAGGTTGGGGAACTGGTAGCCGAGCACCTGCTTGGAGTCGGCCTTCAGCCAGGTGTCCAGCACCGTCGCGTACACGGACCGGAAGTCGGTGTGGTACTTGAGGTTCCCGTTCTGGTCGAGCTTGGTCGTGAGCGACGGGTCGCCGTAGACGCCACCCTTCACGCGGTTGCCCACGACGAACAGCGGTGCGGCCGTCCCGTGGTCGGTGCCGACGGTGTCGTTCTGCTCCGGCCGCCGTCCGAACTCCGAGAAGGTCATGATCGTGACCCGCGTCCGCCACGTGGCGTCCAGGTTGGCGTAAAACGCGTCGATGGCCGCGTCGAGGTCCGCGAGGTTCTGCGCGTGGCCGGCGGGCTCGTCGGAGTGGTTGTCGAAGCCCCCGATGTTCGTGCTGAACACGCGGATCCCGAGGTTGGTGTTGATCAGCCGGGCGGTCAGGGTGAGCTGCCGGGCGAGGTCGTTGTCCGGGAACGTCCCCTGGTAGGCGGGCTGGATCTTCTGCGAGAGGTCGAGCGTGTCGTGCTCGACCTTCGCCGCGAGGTCGCCCCACTGGCCGAGTCCCGTCGCACCACCCGAGAACGAGGCCAGGGCGTCGAACATGCGCACGTCGTTCGCGTCGTGCCGGTCGATCCCGAACGCCCCGCCGATGCTCTGGGGCAGGCCGCTCGCGCGCGCCACGCTGCCGACCATGTGCAGCGGGACCGACGTCCCGATCACGGCGCCGTAGAGGCTCTCGGCCGCCGCGTTGGGGAGCCCGTCCATGTAGCGACCGATCCAGCCGGTCGGGCCACCGGGTTGCGACCCGCCGGCCCAGCCGTTCATCCAGATGCCCATCGAGGTGAAGTGGCTGAGGTCGGGGTTCGGATAGCCGACGCCCTGGACGACGGCCACGTCGCCCTGGTCGAAGCGGGCCTTCAGCTTCTTGAGCGACGGGTGGAGTCCGAGGCCGGGTGCGACCGGGAGTGCCTGCGCGGCCGGGATCGCGAGCTGCGGTCGGATCGCGTAGTAGTGCGACTCGCCCGTCGGGACGACCATGTTCAGGCCGTCGTTGCCGCCCTCCATCATGACGAGGACGAGGATCCCGTCGTTCGCCCCGACGGGCGGCGCCGCGAACGCCTCGATCGCGGAGAGGTACGGCACGAGCGTCGCAGCACCCGCGCCCGCGCCGGCGAGCTGCAGGAACCGGCGCCGGCTCAATCCGCCGGGCAGCGTGGCCGGTCGTGACAGCCGGGCGACGGCGAGGTCGTCGAGGAGGTCTGCATCCATGGGGTTCGGTCTCCTCAGGCGAGCAGGACGTCGGGGGTGAGCATGGCCATCGTGGTCAGGTTGATCGACTCCCACTCGCGCCACGAGTAGTCCGGGGCGGCCTCGGTGGAGCGCTGGTTCGTGAGCCAGTTCACGAGCACGCTGCGGATCCACGGTGAGGTCCCCTGGACCGCCGGGTCGCGACCGAACGTCTTCATCGCCAGGTCGATCGCCTGGCCGGGGGTCATCACGTACTGGTTGCTCCCGTTGCGGGCGAAGACCGGCGCGAGGAACCCGGTCTCGTGCGCGTGCCACGTGAGGTCGCGGGCGAAGTCGGCGCGGGCCCACATCGCGGTGCTGTTGAGCCAGTAGGCGTTGGGCTTCCACCCGGCGACGTTCGGGGGCTCGAAGAGGACCTGGCCCATGTCCTCCATCCACCACTGGGGGTTCCGGTCGGCGGCGGACTGTCCCGTCGACTTCAGCACGGTCACGATCCACTCCACCGGGGAACGGACGAGCCCCTGCTTCACGGTCGACGTGTAGAACTCGGGCATCAGGAACATGGTCCGCAGCAGGGTGCGGACGTCGAGGTTCGAGTTCACGAACGCCGCCTGCAGCTGGTCGAGGATCGCGGCCGACGGGTTGGGCGCGGCAAAGAAGGTCCACGCCTTCTTGGCGATGAAGCGGGCGGCGGTCGAGCGCTGCGGCTCGACCGTGAGGATGCGCGTGATGATCTGCGGCCCGTCCCAGTTCTTGGTCTCGCCCATGAACGTCTTCGGGTCGGTGTCGTGGCGCTCCGGGTAGAAGCGGTACGTCCGGGGCTCGACGTGGTCGTCGACGTTGTGGCCGGTCCACGCCCGGGCCGAGGCAACGACGTCGTCCTGGGTGTACTGGTTCACGCCGAGCGTGAACAGCTCCATCAGCTCCCGGGCGAAGTTCTCGTTGGGCGAGCCCTTCGCGTTCGGCTCGTTGTCGAGGTAGACGAGCATCGCGACCTGCACGGACATCTGCTGGGTCAGCGCCTCGAAGCTCCCGAGCCCCGCCGTGCGGAACAGGTGGTTCTGGTCGTACATGTCGAGCGCCCGGCCGACCTTGCTCACCTGGGTGCAGAAGTGACCGTGCCAGAAGAACGCGAGCTTCTCCTGGAGGGGCCGCGGGACCGTCGCCATCCGGTCCAGCCACCACTTCGTGAGGTCGACCATCTTCTCCCAGTCGCCTGTGTTCGGGTCGTTGAGGCTCGTCGGCGGGGTGTCGGCGGGGTTGGGGGAGAAGTCGAGCAGCGTGTCGACGATGGCAGGGAGATCCATCGCCGCGTAGGCGCTGATCTCGGCCGGCGTCCCCTCGAATCCCGTGCGGCGCAACAGGTGCGCGACGTCTGCAGCTGGCGTGGACACCGGGTTTCGCTCCCCTCGACGGTCGGTCCCGCATGGGACATATCGACCCGGAGAGGTGTCCGGCTTGAACCCGCGCTCAGATCTCGGACGGGCTGACGTCGTCGAGCGCACGCCCCTGGGACTCGGGCAGGCGCGGGAGGAGGAAGAGCGCGGCCAGGAGGGGCGCCACGCCACAGATCGCGATCGCGATCCCGAGGTCGCCGATCGCGTCCGACAGCTGTCCCGCGAGGACGAGGCCGACCGCGGAGCCGGCGACGCTGCAGACCAGCAGCAGCGCGTTCGCCGTCCCGCGCACCTCCGTGGGGAACAGCTCGGCGTCCATCGTGCCGACCGAGAGGGTGCCGGACGCGCCCGCCACGATCGCGAACGTCGACGCGATCCAGATGACCGGTCCGGACCCGAGGAAGAAGATCATCGTCAGGGCGGTGCCGACGAAGAGCCCGACGATCGCGACCGGACGCCGCCCCCGGCTCTCGGCGAGCCGGCCGGCGAGCACGATGCCGATGATCCCGGGGACCCCGTTGGTGACGCCCTTGAACAGGGCGATGCTCGAGTTCGAGAAGTGGCGGTCGTCACGCAGGTAGCGGTTGCCGAGCTGTCCCGATGGCGCGCTGAACACGTTCGAGAGGAACCCGACGGCGGCGAGCAGCGCGAGGCGGCGCCCGTAGGCCTGGTCGAAGACCTCACGGACCCGGCCCCGCTCACCGGAGCGGCGGGCGAGCCGCTCGAACCGGCGGGTCTCCTCGAGGTTCCGGCGCAGCACGGGGACGAGGAGGGCCATGAGGCCCGCGACCGCGAAGGCCACACGCCAGGCCCACGGACCGACGTCCGCGATCGGCAGCAGGATCACCGACAGCGCGTACCCCGCGCCGGCGGCGAGCGCGAGCATCGACGCCGCGAACGCGCGGGCGCCTTCGGGCGCCTCCTCGATCACGGCGATCCCGCCGACGACCAACGCGGCGTTGACGCACGCCCGGACGAGGGTCTGCGACGCGGTGAAGATGACGAAGTTCGGTGCGATCGCGCTCAGCCCGCTGGCGATGCACACTCCGAGCACCGACCCCAACAGGATCTTGCGGCGTCCGACCCGGTCGGCGAGGCCGGCGGCCACGAGCGCGATCAGCGCGCCCAGGCGCGTGATCGCGAGCGCACCCCCGAGCTCCCCGTTCGACGCGTGGAACGTCTTCGCGACCGGATCGCTCAACTGACCGAACAGCGCGGCGGCGAAGGCGGTGATCGCACCGGCGAACGCGACGGTCCCGATCAGCTGGGCCTGGGTCGAGTCGAAGGTGCCCGGGGTGGCGAGTGGATGGGTGCCGAGGGGCGCCGGCGGGTCGGTGCCGTCGGTCGCGGCGAGCAGCGCCGCCGTGGCCCACTTCAGCGCGCGTCGGATCTCGTAGCGGAAGATGAGCGCGAAGAACCATCCGAAGAACGGGATGTGCGTCTCGTTGACCGCGGTGAGCTCGACATCGGCTCCGGCACCGTCGACGGCGGGCACGACCTCGGCGTGGAAGCTGCCCTGCGCCGTCCCGGGCACCGCGCCGGTGAAGGACGGGTCGAGGTCGAGGGCGGCGCGCACCAGGGCCGGCGCCTCGTCGGGGGTCACCGCGAGGTGAATCCGCTCCGACCGCCGCACGACGGGGCATGCTACGGGTCCCACGATCCGCCCCGACGTACCCGGAGGACCCGCATGGCCCAGCTCTCGGTCGGAGACCGCGCGCCCGCGTTCACCCTCGTCGACCAGCACGGCGAGAAGGTGAAGCTCAGCGACTACAAGGGCAGGAAGGTGATCGTCTACTTCTACCCGAAGGCCGACACCCCCGGGTGCACGACCCAGAGCTGCGCGCTGCGTGACCACCGCAAGGACCTCGCGAAGCTGGGCGCCGAGGTCGTGGGCATCAGTCCCGACGCGCCGGCGAAGCAGCTGAAGTTCGACGAGAAGTACGGCCTCGGCTTCCCGCTGCTCGCCGACGAGGAGCACACCGTCGCGGAGAAGTACGGGGTCTGGGGCGAGAAGGTCAACTACGGGCGCAAGTACATGGGCATCATCCGCTCCGCGTTCGTCGTCGACGAGAAGGGCAAGCTCGCGGGCGTCTTCTACAAGGTCTCGCCCAAGGACACGGTGACCAAGACGCAGTCGGTGCTCTGAGCCCGGACCCGGCCGTCATCGGCATCCGGCCGGAGCCGCGGGTTTGGCGCGCGGCGGTGTCGGGCACTCCACCGACTCGTCCGAGCGGGCCGGCCACGTGCGCCTCGGCACGCCGGCCGCCCGGTCCCGTGTCGCCAGGAGGCTGCTGCATGTCCGACGGTCCGCTGCGTCCCTGGATCAAGCTGCAGCTCCCGCACGGCTCCGGGCCCGTCGAGTGGGCCGACCTGCTGAACGACCTCGACGCCTGGCTGCGCCGTCGCGGGGACGGGACGACGATCTTCGACGTCCAGCCGGTCCGCGCGGCCGAGCCGAACGACCGGCGCAGCGGGATCGACCGCCGGTCGCGGTGACCGGAGGCGACGACCGTCGCCGTGCTCAGCAGCCGACGCAGTCCGTCGTGAACAGCTGCGTGCCGTTGAGCGTCGCCGCGAAGTTCCCGGCCACCTCGTTGACGCCCGCAGTACGACCCAGGAGGGTCACCGGCTCGCCCGCCGTCGTGCGGGCCGTGCACGCGACGTTCATCCGCGTGTTGGATCCCGCGACGGACGACGTCGTGCAGGTCGGGATCCCCTTCAGCGGATGACCGTGGTCGCTGAACTCCTTCTTCATGCCGGCCGCCACGGCGTTGCGCGCCAGCGCGCCACTCACGTCTCTCGCCGTGCTGCTGCTGCACGCCGCACCGACGACCATCAGCACCGAACTCACCAGGACCATCGCGACCTTGCGCACGACGACCACCTCCTCGACCGTCGGCGGTACCCGACGCGGGGCCGCCGGACACCCGCGCGGCGGTGAAGGGGCCGGTTCAGGCGCCGATGGCGTGGAACCCGCCGTCGACGTGCAGGACCTCGCCGGTGGTCGCGGGGAACCAGTCGGACAGCAACGCGGCGACGGCCTTGGCGGCCGGCTCGGTGTCGCGGATGTCCCATCCCAACGGCGCCCGCGCCGACCAGACGTCCTCGAAGTGCTCGAAGCCGGGGATCGACTTCGCCGCGAGGGTGCGCAGCGGTCCGGCCGCGACCAGGTTCACCCGGATCTGGCGCGGCCCGAGCTCACGGGCGAGGTACCGCGCCGTCGACTCGAAGGCCGCCTTCGCCACCCCCATCCAGTCGTAGACCGGCCACGCGTGGTGCTGGTTGTCGAAGTCGAGCCCGACGATGGACCCGCCGTCGACGAGGCGGGGGAGCGCGGCGACCGCGAGCGACTTCAGCGAGTAGGCCGAGATCTGCATCGCGACCGCGACGTCCTCCCACGGGGCGTCAAGGAAGCCGCCACCGAGACAGGAGGGAGGTGCGAAGCCGATCGCGTGCACGACGCCGTCGAGATCGAACGGCAGGCGCTCCGGGAGCGCGGCCAGGTCCGCGGTGTCGGTCACGTCGAGCTCGATGATCTCGGGTGGCGACGGCAGCTTCCTCGCCGTGCGCTCGGTGAGCCGGGCGACCCGGCCGAACGACGACAGGACCACCTCGGCGCCCTGCTCCTGCGCGACGCGGGCGACGGCGAAGGCGATCGACGCGTCGGTGAGCACCCCGGTGACCAGGACGCGCTTGCGGTCGAGCAGCATCAGTCGTGCGGGGCCAGGACGAGCGAGGCGTTGTGACCGCCGAAGCCGAACGAGTTCGAGAGCACCGGCGCCCGGCCGATCTCGCGGGGCTCGTGCGCGACGACGTCGATCGGCGCGATGTCGTCGCCGAGGCGCTCGTGGTTGGCGACGGGCGGGACCAGTCCCTCGCGGGCCGACTGCAGGGCGAGGATCGCCTCGATCGCGCCGGCTGCGCCGATGAGGTGCCCGGTCACGCCCTTCGGCGCGGTCACCGGCGGCGACGCGTCCCCGAAGACCTTGCGGATCGCCTCGGACTCGGCCTGGTCGTTGAGCTCGGTGGAGGTGCCGTGCGCGTTGACGTGCCCGATGGCCGAGGCGGCGAGGCCGGCGTCGTCGAGGGCGAGCTGCATGCAGGCCGCGGCCCCGGCCCCGCCGTGGGACGGCGCGGTGATGTGGAACGCGTCGCTGTTCACGCCGTACCCGGCGACCTCGCCGTAGATGCGGGCGCCACGTGCGACCGCCCGGTCGTACCGCTCCAGCAGGACGAACGCCGCGCCCTCACCGATGACGAAGCCGTCACGGTCGGCGTCGAAGGGCCGCGACGCCCGTGTGGGGTCGTCGTTGCGCTTCGAGAGCGCGCCCATCCGGGCGAAGGCGGCGATCGTCGGGGCGATCAACGCCGCCTCGGTCCCCCCGGCGAGCACGACGTCGGCGGTGCCGTCGCGCACGATGCGGGTCGCCTCACCGATCGCGTTGGCGCTCGCTGCGCACGCGGTGGTGATGCACAGCATCGGGCCGGTCCAGCCGAGCTTGATGCCGATCAGGCCCGCGGTGGAGTTCGGCATCATCATCGGCACGAAGAAGGGGCTGACCCGGTCCGGACCCTTCTGCTGGAACAGCTCGATCTGCTGCTCGAGCGTGACCAGTCCGCCGATGCCCGTCCCGCTGACGACGGCGCACCGGGCCGGGTCGGCGCCGGGATCGCCGCCGTCGGCGATCGCGTCCATGGCCGCGGCGAATCCGAACTGCGAGCCCCGGTCGACGCGCCGGCTCTCCTTCGGGCCGAGATACGGCACCGGGTCGAAGTCGGGCATCTGGCACGCGAAGCGCACCGCGAGACTGCTCGGGTCGAACGCGGTGATCGGGGCGGCGGCGGAGCGCGCCGCGAGCATCGCCGCCCAGTTGGCCGCGAGCCCGGAGCCCGCGGGGGTGTGGAGCCCGACCCCGGTGACCGCGACCCGCGGTCGTCCCCGGTGGTCGAGGTCGCTCATGAGAGCTGCGCGGCCTTCGCCATGACGAGATCGACCGCGTCACCGACGGTCGCGACCCCTTCCAGGTCCTCCTCGGGGATCGCGACGTCGAAGCGCTCCTCGAGGCCCATCACGAGCTCGACGAGGTCGAGCGAGTCGGCGTCGAGGTCCTCGGCGAAGCGGGCCGTCTCGGTGACGGCGTCGGGCTGCACGCTCAGCACTTCGACCGCGACGTCGCGGATCGCCGCCAACGCTTCCTCTCGCTCCATGTCGTCACTCCTTCGGGCCGCCGGGGGTGGCGGCGTGGGCACGGGTCCAGTTGTAGCCGATCACCGGCCGTCGATGGCGGTCAGAACCGTCAGGATCCCATTCCGAGGCCGCCGTCCACGGGGAGGACGGCGCCGGTGACGTACCCGGCGGCGTCGGAGCAGAGGAATCCGACTGCCGCGGCCACGTCGTCGACCGTGCCGGCCCGGCCCACGGGCACGAGCCCGGACACGGTGGCGAGCCACTCGTCGCCCATCGCCTCGGTCATCGCGGTCACGATCGGGCCGGGGGCCACGACGTTGCAGGTGATCCCGCGCCCGCCGAGCTCGCGGGCGACCGAGCGGCTCAGGCCCACGAGGCCGGCCTTGGCCGAGGCGTAGTTCGCCTGTCCGGCGCCGCCCACGTGGGCGACCACCGACGACACGTTCACGATCCGGCCGAAGCGTGCGCGCATCATCTTGGGCGTCGCCCGGCGGACGGTGTTGAACGCGCCGGTGAGATCGACGGCGATCACGTCGTCCCACTGCTCGTCCTTCATGCGCACGAGGAGCCCGTCGGCGGTGACGCCCGCGTTGTTCACGAGGATCTCGACCGGTCCGGTGTCCGCCTCGATCGTCGAGAACGCGGTGTCGACGCTCGCGCGGTCCTCGACGCGGATCCCGACGGCGCTCGCCCGCCCGCCGGCGTCGGTGATGGACCCGACGACGGACCGGGCCGCCGCGGCGTCCGAGCCGAAGCCCACGTGGACGTGGGCGTCGGCGGCGGCGAGCGCATGGGCGACGGCGGCGCCGATGCCGCGCGACGCGCCGGTGACGAGGGCGACCCGCCCGTCGGTCACAGTGCCTCCACCGCGTCGGGCGTCCCGACCCCGATCACCGGCACGTCGCGGATCGTGCGCTTGGCCAGCGCCGCGAGCATCGAGCCGTGCCCGACCTCGACCAGCGCGGTCGCGCCGAGTCCGGCGAGCGTGACCTGGACCGTGCGCCACTGGACGGGCAGCGCGACGTGGCGCGCCGATCGCGCGGCCCACCCCTGCGGATCGCCGTGCGCGAGCCCGTCGTCGTTCGCGACCACCGGAGCCGCGGGCGGACCGAAGGCGTCGTCGGTGAGGACGGACGCGAGCTCGTCGGCCGCCGGTTGCATCAGCGGGGTGTGGAACGCGCCGCCGACCGCGAGGGGTCGGGCGGTCCGGGCGCCGGCCGCCTTGGCCGCGGCGACTCCGGCGTCGAGCCCGTCGGGAGTACCCGCGAGCACGATCTGACCGGGCGCGTTGTCGTTGGCGATCCAGCACTCCGCCGACGCGTCGCACGCCGCCCGGGCCTGCTCGTCTCTGGCGCCGAGGAGCGCCGCCATGCGCCCGGGCGTCGCGTCCGCGGCGGCCTGGGTGGCGTCGGCCCGGCGCGCGGCGAAGCGGATCCCGACGTCGAAGTCGAGCGATCCGGACGCGATCAGTGCGGTGACCTGCCCGAGGGAGTGGCCGGCGAACGCGAGCGGGGCGCCGACCCGGGCCCGTGCGGCCTCCCACGCCAGCAGGGACGACAGCAGCACCGACAGCTGGGCGTTGCGCGTGCGGAGCAGCTCGGCCTCGTCGGCGTCGAGGAGGAGGCGCCCGACGGGCTCGTCGAGCGCGGCCTCGGCACGACCCACGACCGCGTCCCACTCGGGCCGATCGCGCCACACCGCGCCCATGCCCGGCGCCTGGGTGCCCTGCCCGGGGAACACCACCGCCACGCCGGCCACCGTCAGATCCACTCCTTGCGCCGGAACATCGCGTAGAGCGCGCCGGCGGCGCCGACCATGACCACGAGCGACATCCAGACCCCCCAGTGCCGGGCGAACCCCGGGTACGGGACGTTCATGCCGTACCAACCGGTGACGAGCGTCGGCACCGCGATGATCGCAGCCCAGCTCGTCACCTTCTTCATGATGATGTTCTGCCGGTAGTCGCGCAGCGAGAGGTTCGTCTCGACGATCGTCGCCATGAGGTCCCGGACCGCGTCGGTGGCCTCGATGATCCGCAGCACGTGGTCGTAGAGGTCCTGGTAGTAGGGATAGATCGGCTCCTCGAGCGACGTCTCGTCGCGCCGCATGACCCCGCTCACCACCTCGCGCATCGGGGCGACGAGCCGGTGGAAGCGCACGAGGCTGCGCCGGGTCTCGAACCAGTCCCGCTGCTGGCGGGGGTCGAGCGGCTCGTCGGCGAACAGGCCGTCGCTCACCTCGTCGTAGTAGTCATCGAAGTGGTTGATCGCGTCGAAGTAGCCGTCCACCACGACGTCGAGCAGGCCGTAGAGCAGGAACTTCACCCCGCACGAGACGAGCTGGGCCGAGTCCTCCCACCGGCGGACGACCGGCTCGATCGCGAACCCGTCGTCATGGCGGACCGTGATCAGCCAGCGGCGCCCGATGATGCAGTCGATCTCGGTCTCGTCGATGCGCCCGGCGTGGTCACCCGCCCAGCGGATGGCGTGACAGCTGAGGAAGCTGTGCGTCGGGTAGCGGTCCAGCTTCGGGCGCTGGTGCTCGCTCGACGCGTCTTCGACCGCGAGCTCATGGATCCCCAGCTCGCCGGCCAGCTCCCGCAACGTCGCGGGATCGGGTGCGCAGAGGTCGACCCACACGAACTCGTCCCCGTGGTCGAGATGTTCGGACACCTGGCTGATGGGGAAGTCGGTCGCGACGACCTCGTCACCCCTCCACGCCCGCGTGTGCACACGTCGACCCTACGCGGCCGGTCGTCACCCGGTGCGTGACCGATCAGGCCGGTCGTGCGGTCGCGCGACGGGTGAACCGGAACGCGGCCAGCCCGGCGGCCACCGCCGCGACCACGGCGGCGCTCAGCCACTGGCCGGCACCCGGGTCACCGTGGCCCAGCACGTCGGCCGCCAGCGCGAACTGGCCCACCGCCGCCACTCCGAAGGCGACCGCGGCGACGGTCTCGGTGAAGGCCGCCGGCAACCGGTCGGTGGCGAACCACTCCGGGCGCCGCCGGCGCGTGACCGCCCAGGCGACGAGGGCGACCCCGCCGAGGACGCCCGCCGCAGTGCGGTAGAGGAACAGCTCTCGTGCGTGGTGGTCCTCGGCCGCCGCCAGGCAGGTCGGCGCCCCCGGCGCGTACTCGCGGTACTCGGCGCATCGCGCCGGCGAGGCGAGGCGGTCGTCGGGATCCCCGACCACGAAGGCATGACCGGCCACGACGTCCATCACCGCGGCGACGGCGCCACTGACGCCGACGGCGACCAGCCCGAGCGCCGCGAGCAGGAGCGCGCGCACGAGGATCTGGCGGAGCAGGGGGAGCACGACGTCCACTCCGCCAGACGGGAGCCGGCGAGTCAACCGGTCGGCACGGATCTTCACGAGGTCGGCACAGGATCCCGATGTCGGCGCGTCCGGCGTACGATCGGCCGATCCCGAGAGTCGTCACCCGACGCCGGCTGCGGAGGAGCTCATGGACGACACGACCGTCTCGACGACCCGCCGGCCGCTGGTGCTCGGCCCCGGCGAGGGACGCGACTACCCGATGGGCCGCCTCGACGCGCAGTTCAAGGCCGACGGCGCCGAGACCGGCGGGCGGTACTCCATCTCCGAGTGGTGGCTCGAGCCGCACACGCGCGGTCCCGGACCGCACCGGCATCCGGAGGACGACGTCTTCTACGTGCTCTCCGGCGTGATCAGCTTCTCGGTCGACGGGGCGTGGTCGGATGCGCCGGCGGGCTCGTTCGTGCTCGTGCCCGGCGACGTCACGCACACGTTCGAGAACCGGGGCGCCGAGCGCGCCGGGATGCTGAACGTGTCGGTGCCGGGAGACTTCGAGGCCGCCATGCCGGGGATCGCGCGATGGTTCGTCGAGCGGCCCGCAGCCGACGCCGACTGCTGACGGGCCGCCCACCCCGCTGATGGCCGACCCGGACCAGATCCGACGCGCGATCGAGGCGCAGGAGGCGATGCGCGGCACGCTGCCGGACGACGTGGTCGACGCCACGATCACCGCGCTCCACGCGCAGCTCGGCACCGTCACCGAAGGTCGCCGCCGCCCGGTGACCGTGCTGTTCGCCGACGTCCACGGCTTCACCGCGCTGTCGGAGACCCGCGACCCCGAGCTCGTCATGGACCTGATGAACGGGCTGTGGTCCCGACTCGACGCGGTGGTGGTCGAGCTCGGCGGCCACGTCGACAAGCACATCGGCGACGCGCTCATGGCCGTGTGGGGCTCGGACGTGACGCGCGAGGACGACCCCGAGCGGGCCGTGCGCGCCGCGCTCGCACTCCAGGACGCGCTCGCCGACTTCTGCACGACCTCGGGCGACGACCTCGCCATCCGCGTCGGCGTGAACACCGGGCCCGCGCTCGTCGGCGCGGTCGGCACCACCGGCGAGCGATCGGTCATCGGCGACACCGTCAACGTCGCCAGCCGGCTCGAGCACGCCGCCCCCGTCGGCGGGGTCCTGATCGCGCACGACACCTACCGGCACGTCCGCGGGATCTTCTCGGTGGAGTCGCTCGGCCGGCTCGAGGTGAAGGGCAAGCGTGACGGCGTCGCGGCGTACCTCGTCTCGGGCGTGCGGCCACGCGCGTTCCCGATCGCGACCCGTGGCGTCGCCGGCATCGAGACCCGTACGGTCGGACGGGAGGACGAGTTCCTGGCGCTGCAGCGCGCGTACCAGGACACGGTGGCCGCCGGTCGGTCGCGCATCGTCACCGTCGTCGGCGACGCCGGGATCGGGAAGTCGCGGCTGCTCTACGAGTTCGACAACTGGTTGGAGCTGCTGCCCGAGAACGTCTGGTACTTCGCCGGGCGCACCTACCCGAAGGGCGCACGTTCGCCGTTCGCGCTCCTCCGCAGCGTGCTCACGACGCGCTTCGACATCCTCGACAGCGACGACACCGCCACCGTCGCGGCCAAGTTCCACGACGGGTTCGCAGGCGCGCTCGACGCGGGCGACGCCGACCTCGTCGCCCACTGGATCGGCCTCGACGTCGGACCGAGCGACGCGTTCGAGCGCCTCACGGGCTCGGCCGATCTCCCGACGGTCGCCCGCGCGCACCTGGTCGCATGCCTGCGGGCGCTGGTCGACGACCGGCCGATCACCGTGCTCCTCGAGGACCTGCACTGGGCCGACGACGAGTCCCTCGACCTGCTCGAGCACATCGCCGAGCAGCTCTCCGACCTCCCGCTGCTGATCATCGGCGCGACCCGTCCCGAGCTGCTCGATCGCCGGACCTGGCGCAGCGACGTGACGATCACCCTCGACGTGCTGTCGCCGGAGGCCACGACCGCGCTCGTCCGTGAGGTGCTCCACCGGGCGGACCCGGTCCCCGAGCAGCTCGTCGGCCTCGTCGCGCAGCGGGCCGACGGGAACGCCTTCTTCGTCGAGGAGCTCGTCTCGATGCTCATCGACGAGGGCGTGGTCGTCCCGGACGACGACGAGTGGCACATCGACCTCGACCGTCTCGACCTGGAGCGGATCCCGACGACGCTGACCGCGGTCCTGCTCGCGCGTCTCGACGGACTCACTCCGCCCCAGCGCCGGGCCCTGCAGCACGCCGCCGTGGTGGGTCGGATCTTCTGGGACGCCGCGGTGGCGTCGCTGGACCCGGACGGTGGCGACGTGAACGCCGCGCTCGCGGGCACGCGCGAGCGGGACTTCGTCCACACGCGGGAGCCGTCGTCGTTCGCGTCCGCGACGGAGTACGCGTTCAAGCACGCGCTCTTGCGCGACGTGACCTACGAGACGGTCCTGATCCGGGACCGGGCACCCCTGCACCGAGCGGTCGCGATGTGGATCGAACGCGTCGCGGGTGACCGGATCAGCGAATTCCGCGAGCTCATCGCGGATCACTACCTGCTCGCGGACGAGCCGGCGCGCGCCGCGCGCGAGTTCCTGGCCGCCGGGCTGGCCTGGCGGGACCAGGCCCACGTCGGGGCCGCCCGTCGGGCGCTCACGCGCGCGTTCGAGCTCGCGGCGCAGGTCGGGACCGCGCTCCCACCCGAGGCGTCGATCGCGATGGGCGAGGTCAGTATCCGGATGGGGGACCTGGACCACGCGCAGCGCGCGCTGGAGTCGGTGCTCGGGTGCGACGACCCCGCGACCGACGCGGCGGCGCGGTTCTGGCTGAGCCGCATCGCCGAGGCCGCGGGCGACGGGCCGGAGGAGCGGCGTCTCCTCGACGAGGCGCTCGCCCGGCTCGAACCCGACGGTGGGGTGATGCGGGCCCGCGTCCTCGCGTCGCTGACGCGGTGGGAGGGCAACCACGGCGACCTGAAGCGGGCGATGGTGATCGGGGAGCGGGCCCTGCTCGCGTCGGAACCGGAATCCGTCGAACGGACCGAGGCCCACTCGGCCCTCGGGATCATCGCCAGCCTCCGGGGCGACGCCGACCTCGCCGACGTCCACGCGCAGCTCGCCGCCGAGAGCGCCCACGCCACCGGCAACCTGCAGCTCGAGGCCGCGGTGCTCGCGAACATGGGCGTGTACGCCCACCTGCGGGGCGACGACGGCGACCCGGCGAAGTACGACCTGGCCGAGGCCTACTACTCGGCGTCGTACGACATCTCGCGCCGGCTCGACATCCCGTCGATGATCGGCATCGCCGCGCTCAATCGCGCTCAGGTGAACCTGCGGCGGGGGCGGGTCGCCCAGGCGGCCGAGCTGGTGCGCGAGTCACTGGGCTGCTCGATCCGCAGCGGGGCCCGCGTCGACATGCTCTTCGGCGTCGTCATCGAGGCCGACCGGCTCGCCGAGACCGGCGAGTCCGAGCGCGCGCAGCGCCTGCTGGTCGTGGTGGCGAACGACGCCGCGACCACGACCGAGCTGCACCAGGAGATCGACCGCGTCGCCGAGCGGGCGGGCACGACCGGCGACGCGATCCGCGCCCGGTCGGCGCCGCCCGGCGACGATGTCGACGCCGTCGTCGCCGAGATCCTCCGCTGAGTGCGCGTCACGG
>WBZN01000192.1_pt1 | contig 81939 bp, 85 predicted proteins | sample 5204281 | NCBI WGS metagenome assembly WBZN01 (sample SAMN12344347, study PRJNA552823) | activated sludge metagenome | biome: Activated sludge suspended growth; feature: Nitrification reactor; material: Wastewater; isolation source: activated sludge from nitrification reactor of wastewater... | reverse complement strand
GCGGATCCGGAACCTGACGCAAAATCGTGAACAGCACTCGCATCGATCCCTCCACGCAAGGAATCGACAACAGAATCCCATTCCCTCAACCGCGCAACAAAGACCTAGAGCTCAAATGCGATTCCCCGGACCCCCCGCGAACGAACGGCTCGCCACAGCTTCAACTTGTAGCATCTCACGCGCGTCTGCAACGGCGCCTTGGAGGACGTTGCCGGCCCTTGAAAGCGACGTCATGTTGAACCGCTTTAAAAGCCAGGAGCGTTGATGATCATCCGCCTCGCCAAGATTCTTTGCGTCTTCGCGCTGACCCTCTACATGGCGCTGGTCGTCTTCGGCAATGTCACGGATTATTGGACGAATTTCGCTTTCGTTACGCATGTGCTCGACATGGACGACATAGCTGGCGGCGCGGCAATCCAGTGGCGTGAGGTAGCGTCGCCAATCCTGCATCATGCGTCTTATGTGCTCATCATAGCAACCGAGTTCGCCGTCGCCGTGCTGACAGGGGCTGGCCTTTTGCGCATGATCGGCGAGCTCAAGGGAGAGGCGAGGCGTTTCGCGGACGCAAAAAGCCGTGTGATCCTCGGGCTCGCTCTCGGCTTCTTATTGTTCGAGGGCGGCTTCGTCGCGGTCGGCGGCGAATGGTTTGGCATGTGGCGGTCGACCCAATGGAACGGCGTGCAGAGCGCCTTTCGTATTGCCGCGACCATGCTGGGCGTCCTGATCTTTGTCGCGCTGAAGGACGACGAACTCGAATGAAGCGACGTCCCTGGTGCGCGGCGGCGGTAATCGCGACGCCTTTGGCGCTCGGCAGGCATTGGCCTGCCATCAGACCACTCCGCAAGGCGTGTCGGCGCGCCCGGCTTGCCAAAACCCGCCAATTGGCGGAGATTACCTCAAAACATATAGCCACCTTGCGAATGTCAAATCGAATATTGGCTGCTGTCGCCCTGACGAATTTCAATCCAATCGCGGTGGTGACGCTCTCGCCATCGTGTGGAAAAAAAATGATTGCAAGAGGAAAATCATGAGGATTGCTTTTCGCGTCCTAGCTATTGCCTTTGCTTGTGCTTTGCTCGTCCCTTCGGGGTGGACTCTGGCCGCGCCCACACCAGCCGAGACCGTGCTTCATAGTTTCAGGGGTAGCAGCGACGGGGCAATCCCCCATGCCGGCCTGATCGCCGACAAGGAGGGAGCGCTCTACGGCACGACGACTGCTGGTGGAAATGGCGGCAATGGGACGGTCTTCAAGCTGACGCCCCCCTTTGAGGGCTACGGCGCTTGGAAGGAGACCGTGCTCTATAGGTTCTGCTCTCAGCCAAGCTGTAGCGATGGAGCAAACCCCTATGCCGGCCTATTAGCGGACAAGGAGGGAGCGCTCTACGGCACGACTGCTGGTGGACATGGCGGCAATGGAACGGTTTTCAAGCTGACGCCGCCCGTCGGTGGCCACGGCTCCTGGGTCGATGGCCACCGCGCCTGGAAGGAGACCGTGCTCTATAGATTCTGCTCGCAGCCAAGCTGTAGCGATGGTGCAATCCCCTATGCCCGCCTCATCGCCGACAAGGAAGGAGCGCTCTACGGCACAACGTCCGCCGGAGGACATGCCGGGAAAGGGACGGTTTTCAAGCTGACGCCGCCCGTCGATGGCCACGGCGCCTGGAAGGAGACCGTGCTCTATAGCTTTTGCTCCCAGGAAGGCTGCTTCGATGGATCGGCCCCTTATGCCGGCCTCATTGCCGACAAAGAGGGAGCGCTCTACGGCACAACCGATCGTAATGCTTTCAAGCTGACGCCGCCCGCAAAGGGCCAGACTGCTTGGACATTGACCGTGTTAAATGCATTCTGCCATCTGCCAGGCTGCGCGGACGGAGGAGGTCCCTATGCCGACCTTATCGCCGACAAGGAGGGAGCGCTTTACGGCACGACGACTGGTGGTGGAGATTCAGAATTCGCTGGAACGGTTTTCAAGCTGACGCCGCCCGCCAATGGCCAGGGCTTTTGGACAGAGACCGTACTCTATAGCTTTTGCTCCGTGTACCAGCCAGACTGTGGCGATGGACTGCACCCCTATGGCAGCTTAATCGCCGACGAGGAGGGAGCGCTCTACGGCACGACGACTGGCTCGGTGATTTTGGAGGGCAAACCTGTCGGCAAAGGGACGGTTTTCAAGCTAACGCCGCCTGCTACGGGCCAGACTGCTTGGACCGAGAGTGTGCTCTATAGGTTCTGCTCGCAGCCAAGGTGTAGCGATGGAGCAATCCCTTACTCCGGCCTAATCGCCGATAAAAAGGGAGCGCTCTACGGCACGACGACTGCTGGTGGACAAGGCGGCAATGGAACGGTTTTCAAGCTGGCGTTATGTCCCGAAGGAAGGTCCGGAAACAGGAGGGAGAACGGCGAGGATCGCGACCACGACCGCGACAGATGTCCAGTTTTCCCATCTGATGAATAGCAGGACAAATGCTTTCCGGCGATGCGCTCAAAGGCATGGCGCCAGCAACGCCCGCGGCTCCTTGGCTCGACCTGGCGGGGACGCTTTTTTCAGCGCGCCGGAACATGCTTCGGCCGGCGGAGCTCCGAGGCTGCATCTGCCCGAAGACGAGCGCTTTATGCGCATCGCCATCGCCGAGGCGGCGGAGGCGGATTTTCCCTTCGGCGCGGCGATCGTGCGCGAGGGACAAGTGATCGCGACCGGCCGCAATCTCGGCAGAACCAATGGCGACCCGACGGCGCATGCGGAAATGATGGCGATCCGCCGCGTCATCGCTACGCGGTCCGCGGCGGAGCTGATCGGCGCGACGCTCTATGCCTCGGGGGAGCCATGCCCGATGTGCATGGGCGCGATCATTTGGTGCGGCATAGGCCGCGTCGTCTTTGCAGCCTCGATCGCGGAACTTTCGACGAAGATCGGCCAGATCGCGGTAACCAGCCGTCGTCTTGCCGACGCCGCTTCATTTGCCGGGATAGAGATCACCGGCGGCCTGCTGGCGGCGGAGGCGATGGCGCTGTTTTCGTAGCCGAGTTTCGTAGACGAGCCGCCCCTTTGTTCACTTCGATTGCGACCCTGAGCAATATGCGAAAAGCGGATCCGGTTTTTTCGACTCCGCGGGCGGCTCAGGGAGGCAATTATTTGCGGCGCGGCGGGCGGCCCTTGCTGGTCCAGCCCTGTTCGCCGATCAGCGGCACGAATTTGACTGCTCCGAGATCTTCGGTCGCAAATTCCGTTTCGCTCCGGCGCGTCAGCTTCACAAGCGTCTGCCTTCTTTCCGCTCCGACGGGCACAATCAAGCGGCCGCCTATGGCGAGTTGCTGCTTCAGCGCCCGCGGTGGTTCCGGCCCGCCCGCCGAAACCAGAATGACGTCGAAGGGCGCAGCCTCGGGCCAGCCTTTCGTGCCGTCGCCGCAACGCAACTCGACATTGTCATAGCCGAGGCGGCGGAGCCGGCTCCGCGCCTCGGCGGCGAGGGACGGATGGCGTTCGATGGCGTAGACGCGGGCGGCGATCCGGCTCAGCACCGCCGCGGCATAGCCGGAGCCCGCGCCGACTTCGAGGGCCGTGTCGCCGGGCTTGGCGTCGCTCGCCTCGATCATGAACGCCACGATATAGGGTTGCGAGATCGTCTGCCCCTCGCCGATAGGGAGCGGTTGGTCGTCATAGGCGAATTCTTCGAGGCTTTCCTCGACAAAGGCTTCCCGCGGCGTCTCGCGCATGGCGTCGAGCACGGCCGGGTTGCAAACGCCACGCCCGGCAATCTGGGTATCTACCATGAGCCTGCGCGCACGGGCAAAATCGGAGGGACGAAGCATGGGGTCTTGACTGTGGTCAGGCGGCTGTTCGCGCCTCTCCGGAAGGCGCAGCCGCTCCGTCAGGACTTCGACGCGTGCTGCGGCTTTCCTTTCTGCTTCGTCGAAGCCATGTCGTGGAACTCCTTCTCGGTCATGGATTTCTCCATCGACTTCGACGCGCCTTTCAGTTCGCTTTTGCTTTTTTCGCCGCGCTTGGCTGCGAGCGCAGCGCCGGCCGCCATCTGTTGAGCTTTCGATTTCGCGGGCATGACGTCGCCTTTCATTAAGGAATCGGGGCGGGGCAGGACGCCGGGCCAACCTTGGCGACAGTAACGCCTGGAAGGCCGAATTGTTCACCTCGGCGGGCGTCAGACGGAGCCTTGCGATCACGCAGTTTCGGTGGTCACACGGCGCGAATTTCAGGTGCTCGAAAGGGTCCTGGCGGCGGAAGACCCGGCCGCCAAACCGCGTCCGCCACGGCGTTCGACGCCTCGCGCGCCGGGAAGTGGCCGACGCCGTCAAGGACGACGCGCTGATAGCCGCCGGCGAAATAGCGCTCCTGTCCCTCCGATTCCGATGGCGGATCGCAGGCGTCGGCGCCGCCCTGGATCATCAGCGTCGGCGCGCTCAATCTTTCGATGTTGGAATTTCTTTGAGATCGCGACGCGCCGCAGCCTATAGTTGCGTGTGTGCGCTGCAGAATTATGCTACGCTGCGGACTAAAGACTCGCCGAGAAGGCGAGGGCCACCCTGTGCATGGCGCGGCGTTCGCGGGAGATCCTCAATGAAATTGTCGTCTTTGATCAGCGTCGCCTTGGCGGCGGCAGCGGTGGTGGTCGCATGTAGCGGGGCCGCATACGCCTATTCAAGGCAGGTGGTCACGCACCACTACGACAATGGGCGAAGCGGATGGAGCTCTCGAGAAGCCATCCTCACGCCGCAGAACGTGGGGAGCGACCAATTTGGGCTGCTCGCCACCGTCCCTCTGAATGGAACCGCCTATGCTCAGCCGCTGATCGCGCCCGATCAGCAGATTACGACTGGCGACCACGCAGGAACCTATGCCTCAGTCGTCTATGTGGCCACGAGCACCAACTGGGTTTACGCCATCGACGGCGCGACCGGACAAATCTTGCTGAGCCGAAATCTCGGCCCCTATGTCACCGCCACGCCCTGCGCCGTTCTCGGCGGACAAGTGGTAGGCGTTGTCGGCACGCCTGTCATCGACGTCAACAATCACACCATAGTTCTCGTCAACGCCACCTACGTCGACGGGACGCCGACCTTTCATCTGCACGCGCTCAACCTATCCGACCTCGAGGATACGCAATATTCACCCGTAACAATCGCTGGCTCGCATACACTGTCGGACGGAACGAGCGTCACTTTTAACGCCTATTATCATAAGCAGGCGCCCGCTTTGCTGTATACGAATTCCTACATCTATGTCGGGTTCGGCAGCTGGTGTGACCACTCGAAATCGATGACTCGCGGCTGGCTCTTCGGGTTCCACCACACGACTCTGTCGCCTCTCCGTACGAACAGACTGAACAACGCCCTCGCTCCTACTCCGGACGATCAGATTTTTCTGTCATCGATCTGGATGTCGGGATCTGGGCTGGCCGCGGTTCCCGGCGCCTTCTCGTCAATTTACTACCTGACCGGCAACTCCAAAGCCGACACCTACAACCGCGCCTACAACGTACAAGAAAGTTTTGTGAGGGTGTCGCCGGGGCTGAGCTTCGTCGAGGGCCTGTTCACCCCCTCCGCTCAGGCTTCTTGGGACGCGGTCGACAAGGACTTCGGCAGCGGCGGCGTCCTGCTCCTGCCGCCACAGCCAGGCGCTTATCCGAACCTCGCGCTGGCCGCTGGAAAGAGCGGGGATCTCTTTTTGATCAACACCGACAAACCGGGCGGCTTTACCCCTGGCGGACCTGACAAAGTTGTCGACATCCAGCAAATCGGCGCCTGCCTGTGCGCGTCATCTTATTACGTCCCATCGGACGGCGTCACGCGCGTGGTGACCAGCGGCACGAGAGGCCTCATCGTGTGGCGCCTTGAGACCTCTCCGACGACAAAGCTCGTTCAAGAGAGCACACCGGTGGTCTTGCAGGGCGGCTCGACGCCGGGATATTTCACAACCATTTCGACCAACAGGTCGACTGCAGGGACGGAGATTATCTGGTCCGTGCAGCGTCCGAGGACCGCCATATCGGGCGACATAACGCTCTTCGCCTATGCGGCGACGCCCGACGCAAATGGGACTCTGACGCAGCTTTACTCCAGCGTTGCGGGGAATTGGTCGGCTTATGGCGGCGCGAATATCGTCCCGGTCGTCGCCAATGGAAAGGTGTATGTCGCCAGCACCCAGCAATTGCAGATCTTTGGGCTCCGGCCTCCAGGAACGGGGGCGGTCGCTCAGGCGCGGGCGCTCGTCAAGATTGCTACCGGTCCAGACGATCCGGACCCGCTGAGCAAGCAATATCCCAATCAGGTCAGCGGCGTCATCGACTCGATCAAAGGCGCGTCGCTCTCGCTGAAGACCCGACAGGGTTCGACGCTAGCGGTCGACGCCGCGGCGGCGATCAAAGCCGAGCAGACCGGCGTTCTTTATGTCGGCGCGACCGTGACGGTCGAAGGCGTTTATGACAAGGCGGGCTTCAAGGCGGTCGTCATTGTGCGCGCTGACGGAACACCGCAGCAATGGCCGGCTGACCATTGATCGCAGCCAACAGCGGCGCGCGACTGAAGGATCAGCCGCGCCGCTACGAAATTGGCCCGTTTGCCTCTCGCCGCAGCAAGTTGTAGGAGCGGATGAAGGGAATCGCCCATGTGCGGCGCGGGACGATAGCGCGCGAAAAGCGGCACGAGGATAAGGCCGACGCGACGGAGGACGAAGTGGCGGCGGAGCGCTCGGCGCCCTCGACCGTCGTCTCGTCAAATCCTTCGAACGCAAGCGGCCGGCGCTTGCGCGCGGTTAGCGATGGCCTGTCCATTCTCCTCATCATTCAAAGGTGGCGCCCTCCGCCCCAGCGCGGGGAGCAAGAGCGGAGAGCTCCGGGGCACGTGATCCGATGGATCGCTGCGCCTTGGCGTTGGCGCCATCAGGCCGAAATTGAAGATCTGCACGCGGTGATTGATCGGATCGTGCGCCTGCTGCAGGGTCAGCCGACTTTCGTCACGGCCGGAATGACCCAGGAGCCGTTCAGGATCGAGGGATCGTTCTCATCCGGCCAATAGAGGCGCAGCATGAGGTTGAACCGATCCTTCGGCGCGGGCAGCCAGTTGGCCTCCCTGGCGGGACCGGGATTCTCGTTCTGGACGTAGATGACGAGCGAACCATCCGCCTCCAATTTGGGGCTGGTCCGCATGCTCATCGAATAGCGGTTGATCGGATTGGCGACGAAGAACATCCCCGCGTCATACATGGTGAGCGACCAGAAGCCTTTCACCGGCGGAAGCTGGCCAGGCGCGTAACGAAGTTCATACTTGTTCGCGCCGCTATATTCGCGGCCGTCCTTGTCCTTCAACGAGGTCGGATACACGGCATCCTGCGGCCGGTTGGCGCCGAGGCCGATGGCGGTGATCAATGCGCGCTGCAGATAATCCGTACCGTAAACGCCAGTCTTGGTGGTGTAGCCCCACCCGTTGATATTCTGGAAGTCGCCGCCGCTGAGCTTGAAATGCAGCATGATGCGGTCGAAGGAGAGCTCCGGCAGGCGCTTGTCCCAGCGCGCGTCGATCTTCGAGGCGTCGAAGCTCTGGCCGGGCACCAGGCCGATGTCCTTGAAGCGCTCCAGCGCCGTAGCGTCCTTCGGCGCCGGCGAGTTGCGCTTCATAAGCTCGGCGAGCAGCGTGAAATATTCTGTGGCGGTCAGCGCGTTCACCTGGTCGCGCACCGGGGTCTTCATGTCGATCTTGGAATCGACCTTGCCCACCGGCGGCGTGTAGTCCTTGCCGAGCGCGCTGAGCGGGAACAGCTTGAACTGGTCCTGCAGCGCATGGACGGCGGCGTAGTCCTCCGGCGTGCCCGTGCAGTAGATGCGCCCGAGCATCCAGACGATGCTGGTCGGCGACTTGAGTTGCACCATGCCGTCCGGCGCCTTTCCAGACCAGCCGGGGCCGGTGACGAGATAGGTCTGGGCGCCGGCGCCAGTGGTGCGCGAACCGGGCGCCTGAAAGACATCGGTCCAGCCGTCGAGGAAGGGCAACAGGAAGTAGCGCCCCTTCATGTCCGGCACGCTCACCACCCACGGCTCGTCGCCGACATCCAGGAAGGCCGTGGTGTAGAGCGTGTCCGCATTCGGCGCGGTGACATCACGGAACGAAGCGTCAGGATAGCTCCGCATCTTGATCAGACTGCCCATCGGGGCGCGGGCGGCCTCCGCCTTCGCCACGTTGGTCATTACGCGGCGGGTCATCTCCATGGTGACCAGTGGGTAGCCGAACACATAGGCGTCCGACGCGATGGCGAAATCCTCGGCTCCCTCGATGAGATCGTGGAGCGGACCGTCCCAGGCCAGGGCGTTATGCATCGTGGCGGCGGTGGCCAGCGTGGCTCCACCCCACATCAGGGTGCGGCGCGAAATATTCATGACGTGCTTCCTTCACAGTGCATTGCGCGAAACGGGATGCGACCCGGCATATCGGCGGAAGATGCTGACATCGTCCTCGATGGGTGGACCGGAGGCGGGAACCGGCGGCCGTTGTGGGCCGCCGTGCAGGCGTCTGTCGGAAGGGGCAGGCGCCCGCGCTCAGTAGCAGGGAGGATAGGGATAGTAGCCGCACACCGGGACGGGCGGCCGGGCCGCGCTTGCCGCCGCCGCACCCATCACGGCGCCGGTCGCGATGCCGACAGCGGCCGCGCCCGCCGCCGGATAGTAGGGATGGGCGTACCACGCGCCATGATAGACGGGCGGATGATAATAGCCCCCATAGCCGCCCCAGTGGACGGCGCCGCCCCCATAGGGCCCACGCACCGCCCAGGCGTCTATGAAGACGGCCACAGGCCCACCGGCGGCAAGCGTGCCTTCCAGCACCGACACATCGAACGTCAGCGTCGCTCCGTCGCGCTTGGGCGCCTTCAGCACCAGGACGGTGTCCGAGACGTCGCCCGGCTTGGCGCCGAGGACGGAAACGGTGGCATTGGGCGGATCCTTTGCGAAGCTGTCGCGCCCCTCGTCCCACTGCGTAAGGAACTGGCCAAGCGTTTCATGGCCAGCCGCACGCGTCGGGCGGTCCGCGAACACGACCACATTGGGCGCGACGCCGGTGAGCACCAGCTTTCCACCATCGAGCCGAGCGCCGGCCGCATTGATCACGGCGAGCGAGGGGACCGGCCGGCCGGCATAGGGCACGCCGATGGACTTCTGGAGCGGCACATGCGGACCGGTCGATGCGGCTTCCTGTGCCGGAGCGCCGCCGGCAAGGACCAGCGCCAGGCCCGTCACCCCGGCCAGAATGGCCCTGCTAAGGAGCTGTCGCCTGGAAGAAAACAGCATCATCGGATTCCTGACGTAAAAGGTTCAAGTTGCTCTTGGCCCTTTCATCAGGGCCATTCGGCATTTGACGGTGGCGTGACGCCAATGCGCGTGGCATTGACGCTCGCCACATGCAAACGAATCAAGAAGAGCGCCCTTGCTGGGCACCCGAAGCATAGCTTAAGGAAACGGCCGCCGCTTGCTATTTGAGGACAGGTGCAACAATTTTGAAGGATGTTCCGTCCCAGCGCGTGGGTCCGGTTGCGGAACTGCCGGGCTTGCTCGGCGAACTCGGCGTGAGCCTCGAGGAAGCGTTTGCCGGTTCGGACATCGAGCCCGACCAACTCGTGCCGGATGCGCGCTTCGCCTATCCATCGCTCGTCGGCCTGATCGAGCGTTCCGCGCAAGTGGCCCGCTGCCCGCACCTCGGCCTGCTGCTCGGGGCGCGAAGCGATCACCGGGCTCTCGGCGTCGTCGGCGAGATGATGGCCACGGCGCCGACGCTGGGCGACGCCTTCCGGGACTATGTCGGACTGCAGATCGGCTATTCGCGCGGCGCCGTCGTCTATCTTCAGCGCGTGGACGATGGCTATCTCGTCGGCTACGGCCTCTACGATGCAGGCACTGGTCTTGGCCGGCAGGTCTACGATCTGGTGGTCGCCATGGGATGCAATATGGCGCGTGCGCTGACCGGCGGGCGGGCGCAACCGCTGCGGGTGCTTGAATGCGTGGGCCAGCCCGACAACGCGGCTCTCTATCGAAATGTGTTTAAGACAACTGCGGTTTTCGACCAGGAGCAGACAGGTATCGTCATAGCGGCGCATGACATGGCGCTGCCATTGCCGGGGGCCGATCCCGCGCGCCGGCTTCAGCTTCGTGCCGCCATACAGAAGATGGCGCGCGGTGATCTGGAGGACGTCGCCGCCCAGGTGCGACACGCCTTGCGCCCGCGCCTGATGCTCGGCGAGGCCGATCGCGACGCCGTCGCCCGCGAGCTCGGGCTCGGCCCCCGCACGCTTGCCCGCCGTCTCGCACGCTCCGGCGCCAGCTTCGAGGCGATCAAGGACGAGGTGCGCTTCACCGTCGCCCGCGAACTGCTTGCACTGACCCGCCTGCCCGTTGGGCGGATCGCCGCAGCGCTGTCCTATTCGGCCAACAGCGCGTTCGATCACGCCTTCCTGCGCTGGGCTGGCGTGGCCACGTCTCAGTGGCGTGCTCAGCAGTGGAGCGCCTAGAGCGCGATCCGATCAGACGAATCGCCCTCTATCTCTTTGAATAGATTGAATCGCCATAGCGATTCAATGTGGGCGGATCCGGCTCTAAAGGGATTGCTCGGAGTCTACGTGGAAACCTTGCGCCGCTCATTTCGGAATTAACCTCGCGACCAATCGCAATAAATCTGTCGTTACAAGCCTCTGTAGCCATCGATTTCTGCGAAAAGGCGCCTGCCGCGGATATTTTTGCATTTCGCAGTAGTCGGTTGTTGCGTTCCGACGCAGCAGCTTGACTACTGGTACCCGACCTCCGGATGCGCCGAGCCTGGATGAATTGAGGATCTATAGACGTCGCAACCGCCGTCGGCGCGGTGTCTCTGACATGAACTGTATCATCCAGATAGGTCATATTTGGCGCTGGACATTTCTTCTGACGTCAATGCGCCATCCCCCACCTCGATGCGAAATTCATGCGGGCCAACGCCGGTCACCTTTCGAAAGGCACGCGTAAAACCGGCGGGAGACGAGTATCCTAAATCTGCTGCAACGCGGGTGATCGAGCCGCTTGTGTGTGGCGACAGTTTGGTCGCGCGCTGAATTCTCACTGCGCTCGTGAGGCTGCGAAAATCCCGGCGCGGCGGAGTTCTCGCTGCAAAGTCCGCACGCTGGTGTCCATCGATCGCGCTACATCGTCGATCAGCACGCTAAAATCGGAAATCAAGACGGCAGAGCCCCGTGCGCGATCAGTCGTCGTCATCTCCACCCCGACGCCAGCCGGAGTCGCCCCAACGCGGACCATCGTAGCCGTAGCCATATCCACGACGGCGAGGCCAGTAGTCGTTGTCATTTCGATAGGGATAGTACCCGTATCGGCGATAATAATGCGGCTGCCGCCAGCATTGCCCCCATTCGTTGCAGACCCAGTGGATCGGCTCCGCGTCAAACGTTGGGACCACCGGTGGCGCAATCGGCATGGCGCTTGCGCTCGTTGCCACAGATGCGACCAGCGCTGCGGCAGAAAAGACATTAGCGGCGAGCGTTCTCATCGAAGCCTCCGGGAGTTGACGATGATGCATCGTGGCGTCTCCGACATGAACCGCGGTTGAACGGACCACCTCCCGTCCTGCGGCCTTTGAGATTGCTCATGATATCAATCAGGGTCGACAGGCGGTCGTTATGCTGTCTTGGCGGCGAGAGCGGCGATAGAGACGGAGGCAACGACGGCGCACATTCTTGCCGGACCGCTGAGGAAAAATTCGGGCGGGCGGCGATGTCTCTGACGCCGCAAACGCTGTTGAATTTCATCAACCTGGATTGCGCCGATAATGCGCGCGGCGATAATGCCTGTGCCCTTTGAGGCCCCAACTCGACGCGATTGCCGGTCCGGCCGTGTAGCCCACAACGCCGCCGGCGACCAAGCCAATCGGACCGCCGACCAAGGCGCCTGCCAGAGCGCCCATCGCGCCGTCGCCTAGCCGCTCCTGTGCGTTTGCAAGGGAAGGCAGGAGGGATATTCCCGCGATCGCGGTCATAACCAAAAGCCTCTTCATCATGCCAATGTTCCAGCGCACATTGCTGCGATCCCCGCGGGGCGCCATGCCTCGGGGGGAAATCATTACCTTCGTAATCGCGAAAAAAGTGTTCTTTTTCGGGCGGTTGCGGGCGCCACTGCGTCACCCCCAGCCAGGACGCGATGCGCCAGCTCTTCAGGATCTGGCCGACTTGACGCGCAATCTGCCGCTGCCGCCGGCGTCTTCCCCAATTGATTTTTCTATAGATTGCTCTTGGAAAGGCGTAGGAAACAGCCAGAACTGTCTGGTCACCTATGGAAAGTCCATACGCCCGGATCGTGCTCAACCTGCTCGCGGCGCTGTGCGCCGGGGGGCTTATCGGGCTGGAGCGGAGCCACCGCGGCCGACAAGCCGGCTTTCGCGAACACACGCTGGTGTGTCTGGCGACGTGCCAGCTGATGCTCATGAGCGTCTACGATTGGACCGACGGCGTCATTGCAGCGCACCCTTACGACGCTTCCGCCAGCCGAATGGTGCAGGGGATCATGACTGGCATCGGCTTTCTGGGAGCCGGCGGAATCATCAAGGAGGGTTTTTCGGTAAGGGGGCTGACGACCGCGGCCTCGATCTGGATGACGGCGACGATCGGCATCCTGATCGGCGTAGGATTCTATTTTCCGGCCGCCGCGACTACCGCGTTGACCCTGGCGGCGCTGACCCTGCTGCGCTGGCTGGAGAAGAAGATGCGCAGCGAGCATGAAGCGCAATTACATCTGCGCCAACTGCGCGACGGCGCGCTGCACGAGCCCGAAATCCTCGCGCTCGTCAGGGGGCACGGGTTTTCCACCGCAGGCTTAAGCGCCTACGGCGCCGACGAAGGACGCTATCTCGACTTCAAGGGGGTGCTGACGACCAAGGATATGGCGAACACTCACCGCTTGATCGAAACGCTCGCCAACGACGAGCGTTTCGTGGAGTTTGCCCTGGTTCCGCTCGGCGATTGAGCCCTACGCCCTTGGCAAGGCCATGCCCGCGCTGCTGACGGGGGAGGTCCAGCGTGAAGCTGAGGATGTTGGACTGGATAGTCGATCGAGTGGTCCGCAGAAGCATTTTTTCCGGAAACCGTGACGCTTGGCGCTCCCTAGGGGACTCGAACCCCTGTTTTCGCCGTGAGAGGGCGACGTCCTAGACCGCTAGACGAAGGGAGCGTAGAGCGGAGAAGCCCGCTTCTATCCCGTGACGAAAAAGGCTGCAAGCCAATCCTCGTCGACGAACTTTGCGGCTTGCAGCGCGCGGCCGCTGCGACCTCGGCCCAATTCTTAAGGAAACGCGCCGGAGCAATCTTCGCAAGGCGTTGAAAACACGCAACGCGACGCGGCCGCCCGGCGGGCGATCGCCCTTGCGCCTGGCGCAGGCTCGAATACCTTGATTGCATGACGCACGACTCCATGGACGCCCCTTTGCCGCGCCCGCCGGCGCCGCAGCCGCTCGCCGCGCCGCTCGGGCCGTTTTCGACCATGCGGATGCTCCGCAAAAATCCGATCGAAACCTGGACCCGCGCCCACTTCCGGTTGCCGATCCTCGTCGGCCCGACCATTCTCGGCACTATCGCTGTCGTCAGCGAGCCCGCCGCGATCCGCCGCTTCCTCGTCGACAACGCCGCCAACTACCGCAAGGACGCTTTGCAGAAACGGGTCCTTGGCGAAGGCCTGCGCAAGGGCCTGCTCATGGTCGAGAGCGAAGAATGGCGCGTCCAGCGCCGCACGCTCGCGCCGCTCTTCACGCCGAAGACCGTCGCCTCCTTCGCCGCCGCCACGGCCGCGGCGGCGCAGGACCTCGTCGCTCGCTGGCTTCGCCGCCGCGAGGGGCGCATGTTCGATATCCAGCCGGAGCTGGCGCGCGTGACGCTCGACGTTCTCGGCCGCACGATCTTCTCGGACGGCCTCGGCCGCGACCCGTCCGAATTCACCAGCGCCCTGACCCGCTACTTCCTGACGCTTGGCCGGCTCGACCCCTTCGACCTTCTCGATTTTCCGGAGTGGATTCCTCGCTGGACCAAGCTCACCGGCGGCGACGCGCTGGATTTTTTCGAAGAGGTGGTCGATGGCGTTATTTCGCGGCGCAAGCGCCTGCTTGCCGGCGACAAGGCGAAGGCGCCGCGCGACATTCTGACACTGCTGCTCGAGGCGGAGGATCCAGAGACCGGCGTGGGCCTTACGAACGAGGAGGTGAGGGCGAATATCGTCACCTTCATCGGGGCCGGCCATGAGACCACGGCGAACGCGCTGATGTGGTCGCTCTTCCTCCTCTCCATGTCCGAGGAGTGGCGTCTGCGCGTTGCCGCCGAGGCCGATTCGGCGCTCGACGGCCCGGTCGAGCAGTTCGCCGAAAAGCTCGTCCAGGCGAAGGCCGTCGTCGAGGAGGCGATGCGCCTCTATCCGCCTGTCGCCAGCATCAGCCGCACCGCCCTCGACTATGACACGCTCGCCGGCAAGCGCATCCGCAAGGGCGCGCTGGTGATGGTCTCGCAATGGGTGCTGCACCGGCACGAGCTTTTATGGGAAGAGTCCGACCGCTTCGATCCGCGCCGCTTCCTGCCGGGCGCGCGCGAAAAAATCGACCGCTTCGCCTATCTGCCTTTCGGCGCGGGGCCGCGCGTCTGCATCGGCGCCTCCTTTGCGCTTCAGGAGGCGGCGATCATCCTGGCCTACATCATGCGCTCGTTCACGCTCGAGGCGCGCAAGGGCTATGAGGTCAGGCCGGTGCAGCGCATTACGCTGCGGCCGGAGGGCGGCCTGCCGATGATTTTGCGGCGGCGGCGTCAACAGAGCGGGTAGGCTGCCTCGACGACATAAGGCCCGCCGCCGGTCGAGGCGCGCGAGGAGAACAGCACGAAGCGCTGCGCCTCAAAGCGGCGCGACAGGAAAAATCCGCGCGACGACAGATAATTCGCGACCGCCATCGACGAGGCCGCTCTGAGCCGCGCCAGGGTTACATGCGGGGTGAATTTGCGCGGCTCCGGCGCGATGCCGATGCGCTGCAACAGCCGCTCCTGCTGCGCCTGCAACTCGACGAGCTGGGTTGCCGGCTTTGCCTTGGCGACGATCGCCCGCGGCTTCGATCCGCCAAAGGAATCGAGCGTCTCGATCGTGACCGTGAAGGGCTTGCGCCGGATCTGCTCCAGCGAGGCGCGCACCTCGCGGGCGGTGGCGTCGTCGATGTCGCCGATGAAGCGGAGCGTGATGTGGTAGTTCTCGACGTCGATCCAGCGTGCGCCGGAGAGGCCGCCCCGCATCATGGCGAGGTCCATGGCAAGATCCGCAGGGATCTCGAGGCCGGTGAACAGGCGAGGCATGGGTCCCTCCTCTCCGTCGTCGGCTCGCCGAATCGCGCGGCGAAACGCCGATACATCTAGCAAATCCGGGGCCCGTCGAAAATCACCGCTTGCTGCGAATGCAGAAAATTGTCATCCCCGGCTGGACTTATCCCCGAGCGCCGCGATCAGCGCCCGAACGCTCGGCAGGATGCCTTGCACCATCCGCTCGACGCCGGCGGCGTTCGGATGCATGCCGTCGGAAAGCGTGAGGTCCGCCCGGCCGCTCACCCCGTCAAGGAAGAAGGGATAATAGAGCGCGCCGTATTTGGCGGCGAGCTCCGGATAGATGACGTCGAAGGCGCGCTTATATTCGGGGCCGAGATTGGGGCCCGCCAGCATGCCGGCAATGAGCGCCTTTATCTTCCGCTCCTTCAGCCTGGCGAGAATCGATTCCAGCGCCTCGCGGGTGATTTTCGGATCGACGCCGCGCAGCATGTCATTGGCGCCGAGCTCGAGGATCAACCCGTCGGCGCCGTCGCCGAGCGCCCAGTCGAGCCGTGCGAGGCCGCCCGACGCCGTATCGCCCGAGACGCCCGCATTGACGACCGAGACGCGATAGCCCTCCTGCCGCAGAGCCTTTTCGAGCACGGCGGGAAAGGCGGCCTCAGCCGGCAAAAGGAATCCTGCGGTCAGACTGTCGCCGAAGGCGACGAGCCTTATCGCCTTTGTGGGCTCTTTTTCCGCCGTCTCCTTATCGGGCGCCGCGCGGGCGTTCGGCGACGCGCTGCAAAGCGCCAAAGCGAGAACGCCTTGGAGAAAGGCGCGCCGGCCTCCATATAGAGGAGGCTGCGCTTGCGCTCCCGAGGCGGGGGTTATTTTTTGTCGCGCGCCGGATCTCATGAATGCTCGAACCTGCGGTTGAACTTGAAAATGTGCATCTGAGTCTTGGGCGCGGCGCGGCGCGGGTTCACATCCTCAAGGGCCTCACCTTGAAGATCGCCCGCGGCGAGACGGTCGGCGTCGTCGGCCCGTCCGGCTCCGGCAAGTCGACGCTTCTCATGATTCTCGCTGGTCTCGAACGGCCGGATTCCGGCTCGGTCCGGATCGCCGGCGTCGGCCTCGACGGCCTTGACGAGGACGCCCTCGCGCGCTTTCGCGGCGAAAACATCGGCATCGTGTTCCAGTCCTTTCACCTGATCCCGACCATGACGGCGCTGGAAAATGTCGCGCTTCCGCTCGAGCTCGCCGGCGCGCCCGACGCCTTCGCCCGCGCCATGGCGGAGCTCGACGCGGTCGGACTGAAAGATAGGCTCCGCCATTATCCCGCGCAATTGTCGGGCGGCGAGCAGCAGAGGGTGGCGCTGGCGCGCGCGCTCGGCCACCGCCCCGCCATTCTCGTCGCCGACGAGCCGACAGGCAATCTCGACGCCGTCACGGGCGAAAGCATCATCGCTCTGATGTTCGAGCTGCGCCGCGATCGTGGCGCGACCCTTGCTCTCGTCACGCATGATCCGGCTCTCGCCGCGCGCTGCGACCGGACGGTCAGAGTCAATTCCGGACGCATAGAGAAAGAAACCGCTTCAGAACCGCTCGAAAGGGGTGCGTTTCATGGTTGAGATCTATTTGCAATCCTTCGCCGGCGGCCTTTTGATCGGCCTTGCCGCGGCGCTCTATCTGCTCCTCGACGGCCGCATCGCGGGAATAAGCGGCATTCTGGGCGGCGCGCTGAAAGGACCGCAGGCGGCGGGCTTCTGGCGCAATCTCGCTTTTCTTTTCGGCCTTTTTCTCGGCCCCATGCTTTACCGGCTGGCGACCGGCGCGCCGCCCGCCGTCCATATCGACGCCTCGCTCGGCGTTCTGGCTGCCGCCGGCCTTCTTGTGGGCTTCGGAACGCGGCTCGGCTCCGGCTGCACCAGCGGCCATGGCGTTTGCGGTCTCGCGCGTCTTTCCCCGCGCTCGATCGCAGCGGTCGCCGTTTTCATGACGGCCGCAATCGCCACGGTCGCGATCATGAACGCGCTCGGCGTCCCTTAAGGAAGATCCCATGAAGCCCATTCGGCAGATTCCGGCGGCTCTTTTTTGCGGGGCCCTCTTCGGCTTAGGCCTTGCGCTCTCCGGCATGCTTGATCCGAAGCGCGTGCGGGGCTTTCTCGATCTCTTCGGCGCCTTTGATCCGAGCCTCGCCTTTGTTCTCTTCGGAGCGGTCGCGGCGTCTGCCGTGGGCCACCAGCTTTCGCGCAGGCTCCCGCGCCCGCTCCTTGGGGCCACGTTCCATCTGCCGGCGAGCAAAACCATCGATCGGCCCTTGATCGCGGGAGCGGCGATTTTTGGAATCGGCTGGGGCATGGCGGGTCTTTGTCCCGGTCCGGCCATCGCTTCGCTCAGCCTCGGGCTTATTCCGGTCTGCGTCTTTGCCGCGTCGATGATCGTGGGCGTCCTGCTGCACGACCGGCTCCTCACTCGCCACGGCGGCGGCGCGGCGCCCGCCGCAGCGCCGGCGGAAACAGCCGATGTCGCGTGAACGCGAGGCAAACATTTTCGACCTTTCGGGCCTCGACCGGAGCGCCGAATCGTTTCTGCCGCTCCTCGCGACGCCGGATGTGAAGATCGAGCGCATCGCATCTTTCGGGCAGGCAAGCCCGCCGGGCTTCTGGTACGACCAGGAGCGCGCTGAATGGATCCTTTTGCTCGCCGGATCGGCGGGAGTCCTGTTCGCGGACGAGGCCGACGTCCGCGTTCTCGCGCCGGGCGATCATCTGCTCATACCGGCCCGTCGGAAACACCGCGTCGAGTGGACCGACAGGACCGCCGCGACCATCTGGCTCGCCGTGCATTTCGGCTGAAGCGCCTTTGACCGAGAAACGTTCATGAATAGCCTGGCCTGCGTGCCGAAAGACGTCGCGCATCCTCCGCGCCGGCGCCTGCCGCTTTTCCTCCGCGTCGCTCTGCGCGATCTCCGCGGGGGCCTTGGCGGCTTCTCGATCTTTCTCGCCTGCATCGCGCTCGGCGTCGGGGCGATCGCGGGGGTCGGCTCGGTCTCGCTTTCGTTGAAGGACGGCCTCGCGCGGGAAGGCCGCGCCATCCTCGGCGGCGATATTTCCTTCGACCTCGCGCTGCGCGAGGCGACGGCTCCGGAACGCGCATTTCTGGCCGCGCAGGGACGCGTCTCGTCCGTTGCGCTGATGCGCGCCATGGCGCGCGCGGGGTCGCCTGGGCAGCCGGCTCAGGAAGCCGCCATGGTCGAAATCAAGGCCGTCGACGGCGCCTATCCGCTCGCCGGCCGCGTCGCGATCGAGCCGGACATGCCGCTCGGCGAGGCGCTGGCCGATGAGAGCGGGGTGTTCGGCGTCGCCGTCGATCCGGCGCTTTTGCCGCGGCTCGGTCTGTCCCTCGGCGACACGGTCTCGATCGGAGGCGGCCGCTATCGGTTGCGCGCGCTGATCACGCTCGAGCCGGATCAGCTCGCCGGCGGCGTCGGCTTCGGTCCGCGCGTTCTGATGAGCGAGGCGGCGCTCCGCGCGACAGGGCTTTTGCAGCCCGGCTCGCTCCTCCACTGGATCTATCGCGTCGGGGCCGGCGCGCCGGAGGCTCCCGCAGGCGAGGCGGCGATCGAAGAGCTCGCGAGCCGCGCCCGCGCTGCGCTCCCGGACGCCGGCTGGGAGATCCGCACGCGGAAAAATATATCGCCGCAATTTTCCCGCAGCCTCGATCGCTTCACGCAATTTCTGACGCTGGTCGGCCTCACCTCCCTCATTGTCGGCGGCGTCGGCGTCGCCAATGCGGTGCGCGCTTTTGCGGATCGCAAGCGGGCGACGATCGCGATCCTGAAATCACTCGGCGCCGGCGGCGGCGCGGCTTTCGCCATGATGCTGACCGAAGTCATGCTGGTCGCCTGCGTCGGCGTCGCGGCCGGGGCCGCCGTGGGGGCTGCCGCGCCCTTCCTCGCGGCTTCCGCGTTTGGCGCCCTGCTGCCCTTTCCGTTCATCCCTTCGCTTCATGCAGGCCCCGTCGTCGAGGCGGTCCTTTACGGCCTGCTGACCGCCCTCCTGTTTTCGATCGCGCCGCTCGGCGCCGTCCACGACGCGCCGGTCCAGGCGGTGTTTCGCGAGGAGGTCGAGGCGCGCCGCACGCGGCCGCGGCTGCGCTATCTCGGCCTGACGCTCGCCGTCGCCGCCGCTCTCGCCGCCGCCGTCATGCTGCTCTCCGCCGACCGGAGGCTGACGCTGATCTATCTCGGCGCGACCATCGCGGCTTTCGCTCTCTTGCGCCTCGTCGCCGTTCTAATCATGTGGCTCGCTCGGCGGGCGCCGCGGCCCCGAGCGGTCGCCCTGCGTCTCGCGATCGGCAATATTCACCGCCCGGGGGCGCTGACGCCCTCCGTCGTGCTCTCGCTCGGCCTTGGCCTCGCCCTGCTGACGGCGCTGATCCTCATCGATTCCAACATCCGCGGCGAGCTGAGGAACAGGGAGGGGCCGGCGCCGAGCTTCTACTTTCTCGACGTCCAGCACGCGAAGGCCGAGGAATTCGCGCAATTCGTCAAGGCGCATGCGCCCGACGGCAAGCTCGACCTCGCGCCGATGCTGCGCGGCCGCATCGTCAGGCTGAACGGCCTCTCGAGCGATCTGGCGCGACCGAAGGAGAGCGCCGCCTGGGCGCTTCAGGGGGATCGCGGCATTACCTTCGCCGACGCGCCGCCGCAAGGCTCCACGGTCGTTAAAGGCGAATGGTGGCCAAAGGATTATGCCGGCCCTCCGCTCGTCTCGATGGAGAGCGAGATCTCCGAGGGGCTCGGCCTCGAGATCGGCGACGAAATCTCTGTCAGCGTCCTCGGCCGCACTATCACGGCGACGATCGCCAATCTGCGCAAGGTGAACTGGCGCACCATGGGGATCAATTTCGTTCTCGTTTTTTCGCCGAACGCATTCGCCGGCGCGCCTTACAGCGATCTCGCCACGCTGACCCTTCCCGCCGGAGCGGGCCGCGACCGTGAGATGCGCCTGCAGCGCGAGGCTGCCGCCGCCTTTCCGGCGATCACAAGCCTGCGCGTCAAGGATGTGCTGGATGCCGCGAGCGCCATCGTCGCCGAGATCGCCGCCGGGATCAGGGGCGCCTCGAGCGTCGCACTTCTCGCCTCGATTCTCGTGCTCGGCGGGGCGGTCGGGGCCGGACAGCGCGCGAGGACGCATGACGCTGTGGTGCTGAAGACGCTCGGCGCCACTCGGCGGCGGCTGCTTGCGTCCTATATCTACGAATATGGCCTCATCGGCATGGCCGCCGCGCTGTTCGGGGTCCTGGCCGGGAGCGCCGCCGCCTATGGCGTGACGCGCAGGATCATGGAGCTCGATTTCGTTTTCGATTGGCGCAAGGCCCTCGCCGTGTCTGGTGGGGCGCTTGTTCTCACTGTGTTTCTCGGCCTCATCGGAACCTGGCGCATTCTCGGCCGCAAGCCCGCGCCCTATCTGCGCGACCTTTGATTTTGAACGGGTTTCTAAAGCCGAAAGCTGGAAACCTTAAGTATAGTTCATGTTGCTCGCCCTTGAATGGGCGCGACCGGTGGGCCATAATAAAGCTCGACGCGCGCCGCGGTTGTGGCGGCGGCCGGAGGCGGTCAAGCCTCCATAACTCCAGAGGAACTCATGTCCGACTTCGACCGCAACGCAAGCGCCCGCTGGGGTCAGGGCGTCGCACGGGCTGGTCGCGCCGAAATCGACCAGGGCCTGCGCTCTTATATGCTTGGCGTATACAACAACATGGTCGTGGGCCTCGCCCTGACCGGTCTGGTGGCACTTGGCGTCAACATGCTCGCCGTGGCCGGCGATTCCTCGCAAGTCGTCGCGCAGATGGGCCGTATTCCGCTGACGGCGTTCGGCGCCGCGATCTACGGCAGCCCGCTGCGCTATGTGCTGATGTTCGCGCCGCTCGCCTTCGTGCTGTTCTTCTCGTTCCGCATCAACCAGATGTCGGCGTCCTCGGCGCGCATGCTGTTCTTCGCCTTCGCGGCGACGATGGGCGTCTCGCTGTCGTCCATCCTGCTTGTCTATACCGGCACGTCGGTCGCCCGCGCCTTCTTCGTCACGGCGGCGGCTTTCGGCGGCCTCAGCATCTATGGCTACACGACGAAGCGCGACCTCTCGGCGATGGGATCGTTTCTGGTGATGGGCCTGATCGGCCTTGTGATCGCGAGCGTCGTCAATCTCTTCGTGCAGAGCTCGGCGTTCCAGTTCGGCCTGTCGATCCTCTCCGTCCTGATCTTTTCGGGCCTCACCGCCTGGGACACTCAGTCGATCAAGGAGATGTATTACGAGAGCGACGGCTATGAGATCGCGACCAAGAAATCAGTGAACGGCGCCTTGATGCTCTATCTCGATTTCATCAACATCTTCCAGTCGCTCCTCTATCTCGGCGGCGACCGGAACAATTAAGCGCCGCAATTTCCGGCGAAGGCCCCGCGCGAGCGTGGCCTTTTTGTTTTGCAACCCATCTTGTCGGAGCTTTCGCAAAGGCTCAGCGCTTGCTATTTTATGTAGATACAATATTCCGGTGAAGATCACCTTTGCCAAACGGGACAAGACACTTGCGGAACGCGGTCTCGATTTTGCGTCGGCGCCCAAGGTGTTCGCTGGCCCGATCTTCGAAGTCGAGGATCTTCGTTTCGATTATGGCGAGCGGCGCATGGTGTGCGTCGGGCGGTTGGAAGGCCGTCTCGTCATTATCGTCTACATGGATCGAGAGGCGGCTCGCCAAATCATTTCAATGAGGAAAGCCAATGACCGCGAAGAACGCAAATACGGGTCGATCCTCGCATAAGGCGGGGAGCGACATGGCGAAGGTGGATGCCCATGTGATCCAGCCCGAAGAGTATGACGAGATTCCGGAAGTCACGGACAACGATCTGGCTCGGGCCGTTTGGCGCATCGGCGGCCATATCGTTTCCGAGCAGGAAGGCCGCGCAGCCATGGCGGCGGCGATCCGTCCAGGCCGTCCCCCAGCGAGCAATCCCAAGCGTGCGGTCAGCATCAGATTGTCGCCCGACGTGCTTGACGCCTTCCGGGCCTACCCCGAGACAAGCTTCAGCCTTCTGTCCAGCACGCCGATCACGCGGCTAAGGTCCGGCCCGCGCTTCAAGATCAGCCCCGTCGCCGCGATGACGGAATAAAGCCCCTGCTTCTTCGCGAGCCGCGGAATTTTCTCGATTCGATAGAGCGCGCATTCGGAGCTGCGCCGGTAGATCGAGAAAACGGCCTTTTGTGCGGCGAATTCAACCGCGTAATCGCGCCATTCGCCCTCGGCGACCTTGCGGCCGTAAAGGTCGAGGATCTGGCGCAATTCGAGCCGGTCGAAGGCAACGGAATTGACGCCTCCCGCCGGCGCCGCATTGGCGGCTTGCAGAGGCGGGACGGGCGCGCTTTTTGTGGAGAAATCCCTGACCCTTGAGCCCGCGGTGAGTCGCGGGCGATCCTCGGAGGGCTCCAAATCACTCATGCGTTTTCTGCTTGTAACCCGACTGGGCTGCATCATTGCGCGCCGACGGGCTCGGGGCAAGGCTTAACTTGACGCTTTTGCGAAGGCGCCCTCCTGCGTCGGCGGCCTCTTGGGCTCGCGCGCTTGGCGGCGCGCCACCCCCTGCGCGCCGCTCTTGCCTTGGCCGCTCTTGCCTTGAACGCGCAACGGCAATATCTGCGCTTCGAGAGAAAGCCGTGGGACTGCCCCGCCTGCCTCTGTCTTTTTCAATCGCTTCCGGCGAGGTCGAACGCCCCGGAGCCACAGTCATGTTGAGGAAAGTCGCCCGTCATGTCCGAAGCCGGTCAAACTCAAGCTTTTCAGGCGGATGTCGCAAGGCTTTTGCATCTCATGGTGCATTCCGTCTATTCCGATCGCGACATTTTCCTGCGCGAATTGCTGTCGAACAGCGCCGACGCTTGCGAGAAGCTGCGCTATGAGGCGCTCGCCGACCCGTCGCTCGCGAAGCGGCCGTTCAAGATCACGATCGCCTCGGACAAGGAGGCGGGCGCGCTTTCGGTCGAGGACAATGGCGTCGGCATGACACGTGAGGATCTCGCCGAATCGCTCGGCACCATCGCGCGCTCCGGCACGCGCGCCTTTCTCGACCGGATCGGCGCGAAGGCTGAAAGCGGCGAAGCCGAGGAGGGGGAGCGGGAGACCGACCCCGGCGCCGGCCCGAGGGGCCCCCATGTCGATCTCATCGGCCAGTTCGGCATCGGCTTCTATTCAGCTTTCATGGTCGCTGACCGGGTCGACGTTTTTTCGCGTCGCGCGGGCTCGGCCGAGGCTTTCGTCTGGAGCTCGGACGGCAAGGGCGCTTTTACGATCGCGCCGCTCGACCTTGCCGAAGCGCCCGAGCATGGAACGCGCGTCGTGCTGCATCTCAACGAGGCGGCGAAAGGCGATCTCGACGCCTACAGGATCGAGCGCATCGTCCGCGAGCATTCGAGCGCGCTCGCCGTGCCGATCGACTTCATCGAGTCGCCCGGCGCCGAGCCGAAACGCCTCAGCGAGGGTCAGGCGCTCTGGACGAGGCCCAAAAGCGCGATCAAGCCGGAAGAATACGCCGACTTCTACCGCACGCTCGCCGGCCAGTTTGACGAGCCGGCGCTGACCGTCCACTGGCGCGCCGAAGGCCGTCACGAATATACGGCGCTCGCTTTCGTGCCCGGGTCGCGGCCGTTCGACCTCTTCAATCCCGAGCGTCACGGCCGAGCCAAGCTTTATGTGCGCCATGTGGTGATCACCGACGACGCCGACATCCTGCCGCGCTGGCTGCGTTTTGCGCGGCTCGTCGTCGATTCGGCCGATCTGCCGCTGAACGTCTCGCGCGAAATGATCCAGGAAAGCCCTGTCTTCGGCGCGATCAAGAAAGGCGTCGCCAACCGCATCCTGCAGGAACTGACAAAGCTCGCCGAAAGCGATCCCGAAAAGTTCGGCGAAGTCTGGACGAATTTCGGCGCCGTGCTCAAGGAAGGTCTCTATGAGGCGGCGGACAAACGCGACGCTTTGTTCGCACTCGCCCGTTTTGCGAGCTCGACGAAGCCCGAGGGCGGCCGCACGCTGAAGGATTACGTCGCCTCGCTGCGCGAGAACCAGACGGCGATCTATTATCTTCTCGGCGACGACCTGAAGCGCCTTGCGGCGAGCCCGCAGCTCGAAGGCTTCGCCGCGCGGGGCGTGGAGGTGCTGCTGCTTCCCGATCCGATCGACGCCTTCTGGGTTTCGACCGCGGCGGGCTTCGACGGCAAGCCGTTCAAATCCGTGACGCAGGGGGCGGCCGACATCACAGCGGTCCCGCTTCTCGACGCCAGCGGGGATAAATCCGACGAGCAGCAGCCGGCGAGCCTGGCCGCCCTTTTTGCGCTGATGAAGCAGACGCTCGAAACGGCGGTCGAGGACGTTCGCGGCTCGGACCGGTTGGCGCAGAGCCCGGCGTGTCTGATCGCGCCGGACCGAGGCCCCGATCGGCGGCTCGAGCAATTGCTCGCCGAGCATGGCCAACTCGGCGCGGCCACGAAGCCGATCCTCGAGGTCAATCCGAAGCACCCGCTGACCCTGGCGCTTTCCCGCCTCATCGGGTCGCCCGACAGGCAGAAGATCGAGGACATCGCCTGGCTGATCTATGACGAGGCGCGCCTCATGGAAGGTGATAAGCCTGCCGATGCGCCGCAGTTCGCGGCTCGCCTGACGCGCATTCTCCTCGACGCAGCCGGACGTCCGGCGGCGTGAGCGAGGCGAAGGCGCCGATATTTGGCGCTGAGACCCCGCGCGACGAGGCGCGTCGGCTCCTGGCGCGGGCTTTCGCCGCCGCCGGCATTGCTTCGGCCGATCTCGACGCGCGGGTGCTGCTCTGCGCCGCGCTCGCGATCGATCATGCGGGCCTCGTGCGCGATGGCGTGGCGCCGCTTGGGGCAGGGGTCGGCCGTCTCGCCGATTTTGCGGCGCGGCGCCTCCGCCGCGAGCCGGTCTCGCGGATCCTCGGCCATCGGGAATTTTGGGGCGCGCGCTTTGCTCTGGGGCCGGCCGCGCTCGATCCCCGCGCCGATACCGAAACCCTGGTCGAGGCCGTTCTCGATCATTTCGCAAGCTGTTCAGATCGTCCCTGGCGAATTCTCGATCTCGGCGTCGGCTCCGGCGCTGTTTTGTGCGCCGTGCTGCAGGGCCTGCCTCGCGCCTTCGGCATCGGCGTCGATCTTTCGCCCGCAGCTTGCGCCATTGCGCAGGAGAATCTCGCCGCCCTTGGTCTCGCCTCGCGCGGACAAATCGTCTGTGCGGATTGGGCTGCGCCGCTCGACGGACATTTCGATTGCATTTTCTCCAACCCTCCCTATATCCCCACCGCGGAAGTCGACGACCTCGATCCGGAAGTGCGGGTTTATGATCCACGGTTGGCGCTTGACGGAGGAGCGGACGGCCTTGAAGCCTTCCGGGCGATCGTTCCAGCAGCTGCGCGAATGCTGGAGGGGGGCGGTTATGTCGCCTTCGAATTTGGGCTCGGGCAGGGACGGGATGTCGCGGATCTCCTGCGGGCGGCTCATTTTTCGAATGTGAACTTCCGACTTGACCTCAACGGTCGGGACCGTATTATTTCGGCGATCGGCTCGACTTCAGCGTAGCGCGCTGGCCATGGGGAGCCTGCGGTTTCCAGTTATTTTCTAAAGGCCCTTGGCGTTTCAATCGAAAGCGGCTAGGTTCACGAAATAAGGATGCCCTTTTCGCTCCTGTACAGCTGTGGTTGGCGTCGAGATCCGCCATTTTCGCACAAGACGCAGCGTTTAAAGAACGATTGCTCAGCGTGTGAGGTGGTGAGTCCGCCTCTGGAGAAGCTGAGGCGCGCGAAGAACCCGAGGTCATGTTCCTCAAGCTTCCTGACCCTTGCTTTGCAGGGCCATGGGACCGACGCCGCAACTCGTTTGCGCGCGTCGTCACCGGCTGGAGAGCCAAAACAAACTGCTCGCGCCCTGACTTTTTAGAAACATGGTCCGTTACGGACCGTTGACGACCGCCTGCAAGGCGAGGCCGGCGTCGCTGCTGCGGCGCTGCAAGAGGACCATCCAGGGATTATCGATGAGACCAGGACAGAACAATAAGCGCATGCGCGGCCGGCCAAACAGTAATCGGAAAGGGCCAAATCCGCTTACGCGTTCTTATGAATCGAGCGGCCCTGACGTCAAAATCCGCGGCACGGCCCATCATATCGGCGAAAAATACCTTCAGCTCGCCCGTGACGCGCAATCATCGGGCGATCCGGTCACCGCCGAGAGCTATCTTCAGCACGCCGAACATTATTTTCGGCTGATCGCCGTGGCGCAGCAGGCGCAGCAGCAGAGCGCCGGGGGCTATCAGCGTCAGCCCGGCGACGCCATCGCAGACGAGATCGACGACGGCGACGATTTCGTGGGCATTCCCGACCGCTTCGCCTCGCCGCTTGAGCGCTTCTCGGGGCCCGCTTATGCGCCGCAGCCCCCGGGCGGCCCGCAGCCTCCCCAGGATAGAGGCTTTTATGGCGGCGGCTTTTCGGAAAAGCAGGGGTTCGAGCGGCCGGATCGCGGCCCTCGTCAGGACCGCCCGCCGTATCAGGATCGCGCCTATTCCGAACGCGGCCAGAGCGGGCAGGAGCGTGCGGGTCAAGAGCGTTATGCGCAGGATCGCAACGGGCCGGCGCGGGATCAGGCGCCAAGGGATCAGGCCGCAAGGGATCAGGCCGCAAGGGATCAGGCCCCAAGAGATCAGGGCCAGCCGCGCGAGAACCGCGATCAGGACAACCGCGCCTCGCGCGGCCGCGGCCAGAGGGAATTCCGCAACGAGCCGCGCGTCGAACGCGCGACGCTCGAGGATAACGAACCAAAGGGGCTGCCCGCTTTCATTACGGCGCCGGTGCGGGCCCCCTCCGACCCGATCGAGGCGGACGCTGTCGATGTCTTGAACCCGATCGACGACCGCGTCGACGAGGAGCGCGAGCGCGAGCCGAACGGCTTCCACCTGCGGCCGCGGCGCCGGCGGCGCAGCAAGGCGGATATGGCGATCGAGCAGAGCGCATCGCATGATCCCGGCGACGCGGAGACAAGCGCCAAGGATCACGTCGGCGACTGACGGACCTCGGATTTAATCAATTCTTTGAAGCGGTCCTGCGATCCTGCTCAGGGAAGGGCTTTCGCGTCGGGCCGAAAACGGGAAAGCCGTCATCGAAAGGCGGAGCCCTTCCCGTCGGCGCCTGCGGCTGTGGCTGACGCGGCTTCCGCCGGGGCCGGTTGCGAGACGAGGCTTGCGCGGCGTCCGCCGCCTTCCTTTTTCAAGTTGATCGAATTGTGTTTAGCAAAGGCGGAAACCCTTCCGCCCAGGCTTTCTTTCCCTACATCTACGGTGAAAACCTTAGGGGTTGAGCCCGGAACGGCCGCGTTGCGGCCCCTCTCGCGGGGGAGACAAAGCGATGAATTTCGAAAAATATACCGAGCGGGCGCGGGGATTTGTGCAGAGCGCGCAGTCGCTCGCCATGCGCGAAGGCCACCAGCAGTTCACGCCCGAACATCTTTTGAAGGTGCTGCTTGACGACGATCAGGGTCTCGCGGCGGGCCTGATCGACAAGGCGGGCGGGCGCTCGCGCGACGCGCTCATTGCGACTGACCTCGCGCTTGCCAAACTGCCGAAGGTCGAGGGCTCCGGGGCGGGACAGGTCTATGTGACGCCGCCGCTGGCGCGCCTTTTCGACAACGCCGAAAAAATCGCCGAAAAGGCGGGCGATTCCTATGTCACGGTCGAACGGCTTTTGCTGGCCCTCGCGATGGAGAAGAATTCCGAAGCTGGCAAAATTCTCGAAAAAGCAGGCGTCAACGCGCAAAATCTCAATAAAGCCATTGAGGAGTTGCGCAAAGGCCGCACCGCCGACAATGCGACGGCAGAAAACGCCTATGACGCGCTGAAGAAATACACCCGCGATCTCACAGAGGCGGCCCGTACCGGCAAGCTCGATCCGGTGATCGGCCGCGACGAAGAAATCCGCCGCACGGTGCAGGTGCTGTCGCGCCGCACCAAGAACAATCCGGTTCTGATCGGCGAGCCGGGCGTCGGCAAGACCGCGATCGTCGAAGGGCTCGCCTTGCGCATCGTCAACGGCGACGTGCCGGAAAGCCTGCGCGACAAGAAGCTGCTCGCGCTCGACATGGGATCGCTGATCGCCGGCGCCAAATATCGCGGCGAATTCGAGGAGCGCCTCAAGGGCGTCCTGACCGAGATCACGGCTGCGGCCGGCGGGATCATCCTTTTCATCGACGAGATGCACACCCTCGTCGGCGCCGGCAAGGCGGAAGGCGCGATGGACGCCTCAAACCTCCTTAAGCCGGCGCTCGCACGCGGCGAGCTGCATTGCGTCGGCGCGACCACGCTCGACGAATATCGAAAGCATGTCGAAAAGGACGCGGCGCTCGCCCGCCGGTTCCAGCCGGTTTTCGTCGCGGAGCCGACCGTCGCCGACACGATCTCGATCCTGCGCGGGCTCAAGGAAAAGTACGAGTTGCACCATGGGGTGCGCATCACCGATGCGGCGATCGTCGCGGCGGCGACGCTGTCGCATCGCTATATCGCCGACCGCTTTCTGCCGGACAAGGCGATCGACCTCATCGACGAGGCGAGCGCGCGCCTGCGCATGGCGATCGATTCGAAGCCGGAAGAGCTCGATGAGCTCGACCGACGGATTGTCCAGCTCAAGATCGAACAGGAAGCCCTAAAAAAGGAGAGCGACGCCGCCTCCAGGGAACGCTTAGTCAAGCTCGAGGCGGAGCTGGCTGACCTCGAAGAGCGGTCGGCGGCGCTGACCGCGCGCTGGCACGCCGAAAAGGACAAGCTCGGCTCCGAGCAGAAGCTCAAGGAGCAGCTCGAGGCGGCGCGCACGGAGCTCGTCCAGGCGCAGCGCAAGGGCGTCTATCAGCGTGCCGGCGAACTCGCCTATGGAATCATTCCGGAGCTGGAGCGCAAGCTCGCCGAGATCGAGTCGAAGCGGGCCGGCGTCCTCGTCGAGGAGGCGGTGACGCCCGAGCATATTGCGCAGGTCGTCTCGCGCTGGACCGGCATTCCGGTCGACAAGATGCTCGAAGGCGAACGCGAGAAGCTTCTCAACATGGAGGCGGCGCTGAGCGCCCGCGTCGTCGGTCAGGCCGAGGCAGTGAAGGCTGTTTCGACCGCCGTGCGCCGCGCCCGCGCCGGGCTGCAGGATCCGAACCGCCCGATCGGCTCCTTCATGTTCCTCGGGCCGACTGGCGTCGGCAAGACGGAGCTCACCAAGGCGCTCGCGGCGTTCCTTTTCGACGACGAGAACGCGCTGCTGCGCATCGACATGTCGGAATATATGGAGAAGCACTCGGTCGCACGGCTGATCGGGGCGCCTCCCGGCTATGTCGGCTATGAGGAAGGCGGCGCCCTCACCGAAGCGGTGCGGCGGCGGCCCTATCAGGTCGTGCTGTTCGACGAGATCGAGAAAGCGCATCCGGACGTCTTCAACATCCTTTTGCAGGTGCTCGACGACGGAAGACTGACGGACGGCCAGGGACGCACGGTCGATTTCCGCAATGTGCTCATCATCATGACGTCGAATCTCGGCGCCGAATTCCTGGTGCTGCAGAAGGAGGGCGAGGATTCGAGCGCCGTCCAGTCGGAAGTCATGCAGGTCGTGCGGGCGCATTTCAGGCCGGAATTCTTGAACCGCGTCGACGAGATCATTCTGTTCCACCGGCTGCGCCGCGCGGACATGGGCGCGATTGTCGAAATCCAGCTGAAGCGGCTCGCCAAGCTTCTCGAAGACCGTAAGATCACGCTCGACCCGACGCCGCAGGCTCTCGCCTGGCTCGCCGACAAAGGCTACGATCCCGCCTATGGCGCGCGGCCGCTGAAGCGCGTAATCCAGAAGAACGTCCAGGATCCGCTGGCCGAGCTCATTCTCGCCGGCAAGATCCACGATGGCGAGCGAGTGCGGATTGGCGCGGACGAGCGGGGCCTGCTGATCGGCGAGGAGGCTGTCCGGGCGGCTGCGTAAGATCGCGCGCTTATTGGGTGTCGCGCGGGGCGTAAGCGCATACCCCGCGCCATAACGATGCGTTAGGGTAGCGAAACGGTGACGGATGATTTAGACTGTGGCCGCTTTCTCGTGTATCGGGCGACGTCATGAAAGCTAAATATGAAATCATCCGCGCGGCGATGAAGCTGGCGACGAGTTTTGATGGGCGAGCGGTCCTTTACGCGAAGGATCCAAGGCGCGTCTTCCTTTTACGCCGACAGATCAACGCGGGACCGGCGCAGGATGCTTTTGCGTTTGATAAAGATATGTCGATGGTACTGAGGAAGTTCGCAAGTGGACGAATCCGAATCGGAAAACCGACGTCAAGCGTCAGCGGTGCCGGAAAATCTTCCGGAAACGTTAGGTGAGTTAAAGCCCGAGGAAATTTCGGATCTTATTGCCGCTGCCGAGCTTACAATTTCCAAGCAACACTCTGGTCCGCTTCCCCCTGCAGAAGAAATATCTCTTTACGAACAAACGCTGCCCGGGGCGGCGGAGCGAATTTTCGCGTATATGGAACGTGAACAAGCGTTCCGACACGAGCAGCAGAGCAGGGAGCAGGGCTCACTTACCCGGGAAACCTCCCGCGGCCAACTTTATGCCTTTCTGATCATGGCTGGCTGCGTCGGAGCAGCCGCGTCTTCCTTCATTGTTGGCGCGCACCCGACCGTCACGATCGCTTTTCTCAGCGTTCCAGTCATCAGCGTTGTCAAGGCGTTCGTCGAAGGCCGCAGCAAGTTGTGAATCTGCCCGAAAAACATGATCTTCCCGGCGACATCCTGTAAGATGGGTCGCTTGGCGTCCTCTCCTTCGGACAGTCGCGCTCGCCGCGCGCGACGCGGCAGACGGCGCAACAAAGAAAGTTAAACAGATCCCATGGTTGAACCCGCCGCTTCCAAGGCCTCCGTGGCTCCCGACGCGGATGCCTATTATGGCGCCGATTCGATCAAGGTTCTGCGCGGCCTCGACGCCGTCCGCAAACGCCCCGGCATGTATATCGGCGACACCGACGACGGCTCGGGTTTGCATCACATGGTCTATGAGGTCGTCGACAACGCTATCGACGAAGCGCTCGCCGGCCATGCGACGAAAGTGACGGTGGCGCTCAACGCCGACGGGTCGGTGACCGTCACCGACGACGGGCGCGGCATTCCGACCGACATCCACAGCGAGGAAGGCGTCTCGGCGGCCGAGGTCATCATGACCCAGCTGCATGCCGGCGGAAAATTCGACCAGAACTCCTATAAGGTATCGGGCGGCCTGCATGGCGTCGGCGTCTCGGTCGTCAACGCACTCTCCACCTGGCTCGATCTGCGCATCTGGCGCGACGGCCACGAGCACGTGATCCGGTTCGAGCACGGCGTCGCCGTGACGCCGCTCAAAATTGTCGGGCCGGCGCCCCTTGTCGACGGCAAGCCGAAGCGCGGGACGGAGGTGAGCTTTCTCGCTTCGCCCCAGACCTTCACCATGGTCGAATACAGCTTCGCCATCATCGAGCACCGGCTGCGCGAGCTCGCCTTTCTCAATTCGGGCGTCCGCATCGAGCTGACAGACGCCCGCGGCGCCGAGGTAAAGACCGAAGAGCTCTTCTACGAAGGCGGTCTCGAGGCTTTCGTTCGCTATCTCGATCGGGTCAAGAGTCCGCTCATTTCAACCCCGATCCTGATCAGGGGCGAGCGCGAAAAAATCACGGTGGAGGTCGCGCTGTGGTGGAACGACTCCTACCATGAGAATGTGCTGGCCTTTACGAACAACATTCCGCAGCGCGACGGCGGCACGCATCTCGCGGGCCTCAGGGGCGCGCTGACGCGGCAGGTCACGGGCTATGCCGAGCGCTCCGGGCTCCTGAAGCGCGAGAAGGTCGATCTTTCCGGCGACGATTGCCGCGAGGGACTGACCTGCGTGCTGTCGGTCAAGGTTCCCGACCCGAAATTCTCCTCGCAGACCAAGGACAAGCTTGTCTCTTCCGAAGTCCGCCCGGCGGTCGAGGGCCTCGTCAATGAAATGCTCGGATCCTGGTTCGAGGAGCATCCGCAGGAGGCGCGCGTCGTCGTCGGCAAGGTGGTCGAGGCCGCGCAGGCGCGCGAGGCGGCGCGCAAGGCCCGCGAGCTCACCCGGCGCAAGGGGGCCCTCGACGTCGCCAATCTGCCGGGTAAGCTCGCGGATTGCCAGGAACGTGATCCGGCCAAAGCGGAGCTTTTCATCGTCGAAGGCGATTCGGCCGGCGGCTCCGCAAAGCAGGGCCGCAATCGCGAATATCAGGCGGTTCTGCCCTTGCGCGGCAAGATTCTCAACGTCGAGCGCGCCCGCTTCGACAAGATGCTGTCCTCCCAGGAGATCGGCACGCTGATCACCGCGCTAGGCACGGGCGTCGGCCGCGACGATTTCAACGTCGATAAGCTGCGCTACCACAAGATCATCATTATGACCGATGCGGATGTCGACGGTTCGCATATACGCACGCTGCTCCTGACCTTTTTCTTCCGGCAAATGCGGGAGCTTATCGAGCGCGGCCACCTCTTCATCGCACAGCCTCCGCTCTATAAGGTAAAGCGCGGAAGCGCCGAGCAATATCTGAAGGATGAGCGCGCGCGCGAGGACTATCTGATCAGCAACGGTCTCGAGGGCGCCGTGCTGCGCCTCGCGAACGGCGCCGAGCGTGCTGGCGGCGATCTGCGCGCCATCGTTGAGGAAGCGCGCGCCGTGCGGCAGATCCTTAACTCGATGCATTCGCGTTATGATCGCACGGTCGTCGAGCAGGCGGCGATCGCCGGCGCGCTGCGGCCGATAGGGCCGGACGACGAGAGCGCCGCGCCGGGCTTTGCCACAATGATCGCGGCGCGACTCGACGAGCTCGCCGACGATATGGAGCGCGGCTGGCAAGGCGAGGCCGTCAATGGCGGCTATGTATTCGCCCGCCAGGTGCGCGGCGTCCGCCATGCGGCGACGCTCGACGCCGGGCTGCTCGCTTCGAGCGAGGCGCGCCGGCTCAACGAGCATGCGACGACTTTGCATGAAGTCTTCGCGCGGCCGGCGCTGCTCGTGCGACGCGGCGACGAAACCCCGGTCTCGGGCTCGGGCGCCCTTCTCGACGCCGTCATGGCGGCGGGCCAGAAGGGCATTTCGCTGATGCAGCGCTACAAGGGACTCGGCGAGATGAACCCCGACCAGCTCTGGGAGACGACGCTCGACCGTGAGGCGCGCTCGCTGCTGCAGGTCAAGATCAAGGAGGGCGAGGACGCCGACGACATTTTCGTCAAGCTGATGGGCGACGTCGTCGAGCCCCGCCGCGAATTCATCCAGGAGAACGCGCTCTCCGTCGCCAATCTCGACGTATGAGGCCGCGCGCGGTCCTTGAGCGCGGATGAAGTTCGCAAGAGAAAGAATCGCCTGAAAAAGATCATGTCGGCGGCTAATGCCACCAGGGCAGCAGCTTTAGAGGTTCGATTTCATGTGGACGAAAAAATTAGCGGTGGCGACTACGCTCCTCGCGTCGGCTGCGACCCCGGCGGTCAGCGGCACGGTTTCCATCGACGGCGAAATATCAATGGGGAGCAGTCTCGGCCTGATATACAATAGCAAGGCCGAATACACTTACAGTGGCGCAACACGAAACCTCGCCATTCTCGGCAAGGCATGTCCAGTTCACATGGGTGAGACAACGCGCTGCAAGGTTCGGTTCAAAGAGACACGCGGACAGGTGACCGAAATCATTGCCGCGAAGTCCGGCGAGACAGCTGGTGTGCCGGTACACAAGCCAGGAAGCGTCTTCGATGCCTTCGTCTGCGACAGCAAGGACAGTGTGGCTTTCGATCAACGTCCAGGGTGTCGTCACTTTGATGAACTCATGGTTCAGGTCATCGCGATGGACAAGGATGTCGCGAAGGTCGTGTGGAACGGCCAGGTCAAGTACGCTTTCTCGCAACGCACGCTCGTGAATTGCAAGGGGACAGCGATCTCGCTTGCCTCATACATAGGCAGGAACTTTCCACCTGACCTGAAGGGGTGCTGAACGCGCTATCCGCCGCGCGTCAGGCTTTCCGCGCGCGCTTCGAGCGGCGCGAGCCGGTCCTTCAGCCGCTTCACATCGCTCGCATCGAGCCGCGCCGCGCAGTTGGCGACGACGCGCCGCCGGCGCAGCGTCAGCTCCTCCCGCACGCCTTCGTCGTCGATGGCGGCCGCCAGGTCGGTCAGCGCGCGCAAAAGCCGCAGGCTCACGGCGACGTCGCTTGCCGAATAATGGCGGATCTGCTCGAAGGCCGTGTCGAGCAGATGATCGAAATCGATCCACGGAACGATCACGCGCACCACATACGGCGGATCGCGGCAAAGACGCGGGATTTGGGTTAGAATAGGAAGGTCGAAGCCGAGTCCCAGTTTGAGAGCCGATCATGGAGTCCAAGACATTTCCTGTAACGCATAGCGAAGCCGAGTGGCGCAAGCTTCTAAGCCACGAGCAATATCACATCATGCGCGAGCATGGCACCGAGGCGCCGGGCAGCTGCGCCTTGAATTACGAAAAGCGCGCCGGCGTTTTTACCTGCGCCGGGTGCGGCCAGCCTCTCTTTGCCTCGAAGTTGAAATTCGAGAGCGGCACCGGCTGGCCGAGCTTCAACGATCCCGTCGAAGGCGCAACCGAGACCTCCGAGGATCGCGGCTTCGGCATGCGCCGCACCGAGGTCCATTGCAGCCGCTGCGGCAGCCATCTCGGCCATGTTTTTCCGGACGGGCCGCCGCCGACGCATCTGCGCTATTGCATCAATGGCGTCGCGATGAATTTTACGCCCGAGTAGAACGCGGGCGGCCAGGCGCCAAATAGGAGCCCCAGCGCGGCAATGCGCTCCAGCGCACATTCGCATTGGCCGTTGCAGGGCATGGTTAACGCCACGCGGCGCGATCGCCGCGCCAGGAGTTAGCGATGTTCTATCAATCTGTCGCCGCGACCGCTCTGCGGCTGTTCTCTGGGGCCATGTTCGCCCTGTTTTTGACGCTGGCCATGGCGCTCGCCGCGAGCTATCTTGAAGGCGGCCTTGGGCCTGCGAAGATTCTTGCCGCATTCATCCTGATGGGTTGCGGCGCTCTTGCGCCGCTGTTTCTGCTGCTCGGCGCCGCAATCCTCGCAGTTCTGCCGCCTGCCCATCGGAAACCCGCCAAAGTCACCGCTTGACGGTCGGGCCGGGCGCAGGAGGCGCAAGGCTTCCGAGCCTTCGATTCGAGCCGTGGAAGCGCAATGTTGAAATTCGCCTCTTACGCCGCATGCGGCGCGCTTTTGGCTTTCGCCGCCGTCGCCGTCGCGGCGGAGGTCAACGATTATCCGACCGAGGCCCGCGCCGATTATGTCTATGTCTGCATGAAGGCGAATGGCGAGACGCAGGCCATTCTGAAACGTTGCTCTTGCTCGATCGACGTCATCGCCTCGCTGCTTCCCTATAAGGAATATGAAGCCGCGGAAACGGTCTCGAGCATGACTCAGGCGCTCGGCCAGATCGGCACATTGTTCCGCAACAGCCCACAGGCCAAGGCGACCTCCGACAATTTTCGCCGCGCCCAGGCGGAAGCTGAAGTCCGCTGCTTCTAGCGTGCAGGACTCGGCAAGTAGAATGATTGTTGTCATCTTATAGCGCCCGGATGTCTGAGGGCGCGTGTCGATTTGCGTGACTTTGTCCAGCCTGGGCGGCGCTCTACTGCATTGCAGCAATATAGTGGGGCGGAAAGTTGCTCCGAGATTGTTGGAAAAGTTACGAATTTTTATGAAGAATTTTCCGCCGTGAGCTTGTCCATTGGTCTTCTCCCCAGACTCGCCGCCATGAAAATTATATAGTAATTTCAGTGTGTTGTGCGCGCGACGCGCTTCCCCGCGAAAGCGCTCCCGCCGGTGGCGGGTTTCGGGCTCTGGCGGGGCTACGACTATTGTCTCAGGACCTCCGCCAATATATAGATTGTGCCGTAGTTTTCCGGCTTCATGAGCCCCGGTCACGGCGGCTCTATTCGAAGACGGGAGCGGGCGCATGCGCAAAGCGGCGTCCCGCCGAGGTGGTGACACGCTGCCGGAAAGACACGCAGGGAAGCCCTGCCGGAGCACCATAAGCTCCGCAGGAGCAAGACAAGGTCCGGAGGAAATTCATGCGCAAACTTCTAATGATGTCATGTGTCGCCGCAACCGCGCTGCTGGCCAACGGCGCGGCCTTCGCCAACGAAGATCTCATAGCCCTTCAGAAAAACGCCAAGAACTGGGCTCTCCCGACTGGTGATTATTCCAATCATCGCTTTTCCGAACTCAATCAGATCACCAACAAGAACGTGAAGGACCTCGTCCCGTCATGGACGTTCTCCACGGGCGTTCTGCGCGGCCATGAAGGCAACCCGCTGGTGATCGGCGACGTGATGTATTTCTCGACGCCGTTCCCGAACATCGTCTATGCGCTCGACCTCAACAATGACGGCAAGATCATTTGGAAGTATGAGCCGAAGCAGGATCCGAGCGTCATTCCGGTGATGTGCTGCGACACGGTCACGCGTGGCGTCGCCTATGGCGACGGCAAGATCATCCTCGGCCAGGCCGACACGACTCTCGTCGCGCTCGACGCCAAGACCGGGCAGGTCGTATGGTCGGTCAAGAATGGCGATCCGGCGAAGGGCGAGACCAACACCTCGGCGCCGCAGGTTGTCAAAGACAAGGTGATTGTCGGCATTTCGGGCGGCGAGTTTGGCGTCCGCGGCTCCGTAACGGCCTATGATCTCAAGACCGGCAAAAAGGTGTGGCGCGGCTATTCGATGGGCCCGGATTCCGACACCCTGATCGACCCTCAGAAAACGACTGCGCTCGGCAAGCCGGTCGGCGAGAATTCCAGCACGAGCACCTGGGAAGGCGATCAATGGAAGATCGGCGGCGGAACGACGTGGGGCTGGATCTCCTACGATCCTGATCTGAACCTCGTCTATTACGGCTCCGGCAACCCCTCGACCTGGAACCCCGCGCAGCGGCCGGGCGACAATAAATGGTCGATGTCGATCTGGGCGCGCGACGCCGACAGCGGCAAGGTCAAATGGATTTACCAGATGACCCCCCACGACGAGTGGGATTATGACGGCATCAATGAAATGATTCTGAGCGAGCAGAAGATCGATGGCAAGGAACGCAAGATCCTGACCCATTTCGATCGCAACGGCTTCGGCTACACGCTGGACCGCACCAATGGCGAACTGCTGGTGGCCGAGAAGTACGACCCGGTTGTCAACTGGGCGACCAAGGTCGACATGGACAAGTCGTCGAAGACCTACGGCCGTCCGCTGGTCGTCGCTCAATACTCCACGCAGCACAATGGCGAAGACGTGAACACCAAGGGCATCTGCCCTGCTGCGCTCGGCTCAAAGGACGAACAGCCCGCGGCCTACTCGCCGCTCACCGATCTGCACTACGTTCCGACCAACCACGTCTGCATGGACTATGAGCCGTTCCGGGTGAGCTACACCGCGGGTCAGCCCTATGTCGGCGCGACGCTGTCCATGTATCCGCCTCCGGGCCAGACCAACATGGGCAACTTCATCGCGTGGGACGCCAAGGCCGGCAAGATCGTGTGGTCGAACAAGGAGCCGTTCTCGGTGTGGTCAGGCGCACTTGCGACTGCCGGAAACGTCGTCTTCTACGGCACGCTCGAAGGCTATCTCAAAGCTGTCGACGCCAAGACGGGCGAGGAACTCTGGAAGTTCAAGACCCCCTCGGGCATCATCGGTAACGTGATGACCTATGAGCACAAGGGCAAGCAGTACGTCGCCGTTCTGTCCGGTGTTGGCGGTTGGGCGGGCATCGGTCTTGCGGCCGGCTTGACCGATCCGAACGCAGGCCTCGGCGCTGTCGGCGGCTATGCGGCGCTGTCGAACTACACGGCGCTGGGTGGGACGCTGACGGTGTTCGCCCTCCACGGCAAGTAGGACTCTCGCTCATCCCGTCCAAAAGACAAGGGACTCTGGCGCAACCGCGCCAGGGTCCTTCTCGCTGCCGCCGTCTCATAAGGATTCTCTCGTGAAATTCAGCTCTTGCATTCGGATTCTCGCTTTTGCCCTGCTTGCTTCCTCGTCGGGCGCTGCTGTCGCCGAAGCGCCTGGAGACCCCGCCGCGGTCAAACAAGACGACCTCGGCAAATGGTTCGACGCGAAAGGAGACCCGACCTACAAAATCGAAGGCGACAAGACGCTCGACTGGTACGCCTATTCAGGCTTTCGCCGCTATCACTCCGAATGCCACGTCTGTCATGGGCCGGACGGCGAGGGCTCGTCCTACGCGCCGGCTCTCAAGAATTCTGTGAAAGCCATGAGCTACGCCGAATTCGTGGGGATTGTAGTCGGCGGCCGGAAAAATGTGACGAGCAGCCAGGAAAACGTGATGCCCGCGTTCGGCGATAATAAGAACGTGATGTGCTATCTCGACGACATCTACATTTATCTTCGCGCCCGCTCCACCGACGCCGTCCCGCGCGGAAGGCCGGCGGGACATGTCGAGAAGTCGGAAAAAGCGACCGAGGCGGAAAAATCATGTCTTGGACTGAAAGGCTGAACAGATTGCGTCCTCGACCCCTCGCTCTGGCCCTGTTGGCCTCTGTCGGCTTGAGCTTCGGGGCGCGCGCCGAGGGCGCCGAGGATGCGGCGATCGAACTCGTCGATCCTGACGTCCTCCGCGTCTGCGCCGATCCGCGCGATCTGCCTTTTTCCAACGAGGCGGGCGAAGGGTTTGAAAACAAGATCGCTGCACTTTTCGCCCAGAAACTCGGCAAGTCGCTCGCCTATGTCTTTTATCCGAATACGGTGGGCTTCGTCCGCAACACGCTGAACGCCCGCCGCTGCGACGTCGTCATGGGCATGCCCCAGGGCGACGACATTGTTCAGGTGACGAACCCCTATTACCGCGCGTCCTATGCTCTCGTCACTAAGAAGGGCGGCGACCTCGATACGGTGGATACGCTTGCGGATCCGCGTCTGAAGACCAAGCATATCGGGATCGTTGCGGGAACGCCGCCGGCGACGAACCTCGCCGTCAACGGATTGCTGCCGAACATCAAATCCTATCCGCTCGTGGTCGACACGCGCTTCGATGCGCCGGCGAGCGACATGATGAAGGACCTCGAAAACGGCGAGATCGACATCGCCATTCTTTGGGGTCCGATTGCAGGCAGTCTCGCGAAAAATGCGAAAACGCCGATGCAGGTCACGCCTCTCGTGAAAGAGAAAGGCGGCGCTCATATGATCTATCGCATGGGCATGGGCGTGCGTCATTCGGATCAGGAGTGGAAGCGCCAGTTGAACAAGCTGATCGCCGACAATCAGGGCGAGATCGACAAGATCCTCGATGACTATGGCGTACCTCTTCTCGACGAAAACGATCAGCCGAGGACGCATTGACCGCCGCCGCAAGGGCCTCTCGAGTTCGGGACGAGCGCCGATCGCGACGGCGCGGTCTTCGCCGGGGATCTTAGTCCAGATTGTTCTGAATGCTGCGCGCCAGGGCGAACATCCTCTGGTCGATCAGAGTCGGCGATTCGCAGGCAAAGCTCAGCGATCGGCGCCCTTCGTCGTAAAGCCGCAAGTCCAATTCGAGCCGCTGGGCGAGCGGGGTGGTCGCCGTGTCCGGCCCCCCCGGGCTCGACGCGTCGGGACTTTTCTGAAGCTCGGCGTTCTCCGCCCGGATCTTCGCCGCGAGCGCCTTCTGTTTCCGGCCGAAGCGGAACAGGCCGTCGATGATCTCGGTTCGCTCGTGGTTCAAGCTTTCGAAGACGCCGGCGAACAACGCCGTGAGCTTCGCCTGCTTGTCGGCCCCGGCCGCTGCGGCGAAACTGTTGATATCCTGTTCGGCAGCCTCCATCGGCGTCTTGCGGGCGGCGATCTTGGCGACGAGATCGGCGACAGCGCCGTCGTGACGCCAGTCCATGTCTTCGATGGGGGGGCCGGCCCATACGGCGGGCAGGGAAATTTGCGGAACGAGGATCTGTTTGCAGGGCCAATCTTTGCCGCTCGACGCGGAGCCTGCCTCTTCGGCTCCGGCGCGCGCTTGCAGCAAAAGGAGAAGAGCGGCCCCGGCGGCGAGCGTCATTCGCGATCCGCGCTTCGCCCGCGATCGGGATCTTGGCTGCCGGAAAGGCGTTGTGAGATTGGCGGCGCGCGCTCCGGCGCGAGATGGCATGGATCGTTCCCTTCTTGGCGCGCAGGCGGCCTGCCGGAGCCTCGTCCGGCGTTCGGCAACGCCGGGGTCCGATGTCAAACGACTTGTGTTATGCTTTCGCCGTCATGCTGCGTTTGCCGCTTTGCTCATTTGCCAACATATGATGAAAACACTGGGAGAGGAAGCACGCCAATGGGTCTCATGGAACTGATCCTCACCGTTTGCGCTCTCGCGCAGCCGGCGTCATGTGAAGAGCAGAACTTGACCTTTGTCGATCAGGGCCAGAGCCTTGCCCAATGCGCCATGTCGGCGCCGCCGACGATCGCCGCTTGGGCCACTCGCCACCCGATGCGCTTCGTCGCCAAATGGCGCTGCGCCTACCCCGAGCGTGAGGGCAAAGAACTTTGAGCGATATTGCGGAACTCGTTCCGATGCCTGTCAAGCGCGACCGTTTTCTGAGGCGCGTCGGTCAAGGATCGCTGATCATGGGCGTCGTCAACGCAACGCCCGATTCCTTCTCGGACGGCGGCCGGTTTCAAACGGCGGCGGCGGCAGTCGCGCAGGCGCGAAGGCTTGTGGCGGAAGGCGCGGACATCATCGACGTCGGCGCCGAATCGACGCGGCCCGGCCATCAGCCCGTGCCGGACGAGGTCGAGCGCGCGCGTCTCGAGCCGCTGCTGCGCGAGGTCGTCGAGGCGGTCGAGCAGCCGGTGTCGATCGATACGTCGAAAGCCTCGATCGCGCGTTTCGCAGTGGAGCAGGGCGCAGCCTTCGTCAATGACGTCTGGGGCCTGCAAAGAGATCCGGGCATGGCGGACGCCATCGCCGAAACGGGAGCCGGCGTCGTCGTCATGCACAATCGCGAGGAGGTCGATCCCGATTGCGACATCGTCGCGGACATGCGCCGCTTTTTCGACGTTTCGCTGGAACTTGCGCAAAGGGCTCGAATCCCTCGCGCGCATATCATTCTTGATCCCGGCATCGGCTTCGCCAAGACACGGCTGCAGAATCTGCAGGCCCTGCATGGACTGGGCGCACTGCGCAATTATGGCCTGCCGATTCTCGTCGGCGTGTCGCGCAAGTCCCTGCTTCGCTCGATCGTCGATGATGCGCCTTCGGCGCAGGCGCAAGTCGAGCCGCGTCTCGTTGCGACGATCGCCGCCAATCTCGCCGCCGCTGCGCAGGGCGCGAGCATCTTCAGAGTTCACGATGCGGCCGAACATGTCACGGCCTTCAAGGTGTTCGACGCCATTGAGCGCTCCTGACCCGCAAGCCGCCAGCGTCGAAATCGGCATCGGCCTCGGCAGCAACATCGGCGACAAGCCCGCCAACATCGCAGCGGCGCTGGCGCGTCTTCAGGCGAGCGGCGCGGTCGAGGTGACGGCGGTCTCCTCGATCTATCGCACGGCGCCTTGGGGCTATCTCGACCAGGAAGATTTCGCAAACGCCTGCGCGCTGGGGACGACGCGGCTTGCGCCCGCCGCCTTGCTCGCCGAAATCAAGGCGGTCGAAGCTGAGATCGGCCGAAAGGAAGGTCCGCGCTGGGGCCCGCGCCTCATCGACATCGACATTCTGTTTTATGGCGACGAGGTTTTCGATTCGGCGGAGCTCGTGCTGCCACACAAGGAGCTCTTCAACCGCGGTTTCGTGCTTGCGCCGCTTGCCGAAATCGCGCCGGATCTTTGCCTCGGCGGACGCAGTGTCGCCGCCGAGGCGGCCAGGATAGCGGGGGCAGGCGTCGAGAAATGGTTCAGGCGCTGACGCGCCAAAAGGATGATTGCGGGCGCTGACGCGCTCAGGCCTCCCTCAGGTTGGCGATCGTCACCCTCTCGTTCAAGGCCGGTGCGCGGAAACCGAAGATGCGCCCGTAAAAATCGAGTTCAAGGTCGAGAAGGCGGCGCAGCGTCTCGGCCTTTCGGAAGCCATGGCCTTCATCGGCGAAGAGATAATAAGCGACGGGGAGGCCACGCGCTTTCATTGCCGCGACCATCGTCTCCGCTTGGTTCGGCGGAACGGTCTTGTCGTCCGTTCCCTGGAAGAAAATGGCCGGGCAGGCGAGACGATCGAGATGGCAGATCGGCGAGCGCTCGCGATAGAGCGCCGCCGCCTCGGGCAGCGGGCCGATCAGCCGGTCGAGATAGCGCGATTCGAACTTGTGCGTGTCTTTGGCGAGGAGCATCAGATCGGCGACGCCGTAAAGGCTCGCGCCTGCCTTGAAGACGGATCTCGAGGTCAGGGCCGCGAGCGTCGTGAAGCCGCCTGCGCTGCCGCCGCGGATCGCGAGGCGCGAGCCGTCGACGAGGCCACGGGCGACGAGCGCCTCAGCCGCCGCGCAGCAGTCATCGACGTCGACCAATCCCCAGCGCCCGTCGAGGAGGCGTCGGAAGGCGCGGCCATATCCGGTCGAGCCGCCATAATTGACGTCGACGACGCCGATGCCGCGGCTCGTCCACCATTGGACGCTGAGGCTGAAGTGATTGGTCGTCATGCTCGTCGGGCCGCCATGCGACAGGACGATGAGCGGCGGCAGGGCTCCCGCCTCGCCCTCGAAGGAGGCGTTCTTCGGCGCATACCAGAAGGCGTGGCCGGCGCCATGCGATGTCTTGAAGGCGATCGGCTCACCGATAGAAATGCTTTCGGGAGGCACGACCGAGGGCGCCGCCGCGCGCACGAGGATCGCCGGCTGGCCCTGCGGTTCCAGCATGATCGCTGGAGGCGAGGTCGGCGGCGTCGCGACGAAGGCGAGGCCATCGCCGATCGGCTGCGGGCATTCCGCGACCTGGCCTATGTCGAGAGAGGTCAACGCGCCGTCGGCAATGAGCGCCGCGCGCCTGACGCCATCCTTGACAATGGAGACGACGATGCGGCCGTCGCCGAGAAAGGCATAATAACGTTGGCGAAACACCCAATGCGGACCGCCGATCTCGGCCTCGACAGGGCACAGAGCGCTGACGCGCCCGGCCTCATAGGCGTAAATATTCCACCAGCCGCTGCGGTCCGAAGAAAAATGCAGAACGTTCCGGTCCGACCAGCTGGGCTGGACAATTGCCTCGGCCTGCTGTCCGGCGACGAATTCGGGCGCGTCGAGCGCGCCATCTTCGCGCAGCGCGGCGGTGAAGAGCCGCGTCCGGTCCCAAGGCATGTCCGGATGATCCCAGGCGATCCAGGCAAGCTTCGCGCGATCGGGCGAAAGACGCGGCGAACTCAAAAAATCCGGACCGCGGAGCAGCACGGCCTCGGCGCCGTCGAAATCGACGGCGACGATTGCCGCCTCAGGATCGGTCGGCGGCCGATCGCGATGGTCTTCGCGCACGGCAAGGACACGCCGGCGCGGAAGATCGAGTTCGAAATCGGCATAGCGGCAGCCCTCCGGCGTCGCCAATCGTCGCGGCGGCTCTTCGCCTTCAATGATCCACACGGAGCCGTCTCGGCGCTCGCTGAAGACGATGACCCCGCTTTCAACGCCGAAGGCGCCGCCGCCATATTCATGCACGCGGCTGCCGACATTGATCGGCGCCGGCGTCAGGTCCTCGATGGCGCCGCCAGGCCGCCTGCGGCAGAGGACCGTGCGGCCGCTTTCGGCGGGGCGTCCTTCCAGCCAGTAGAGCGTCTCGCCGTCGACGGTGAGGCCCCCGAGGCTGATCGCCGCGGCGGTCATGAGATCGGTCGTGACCGGCGAAAGCCAGGTCCCGTAAGGCGCCGTTTTCTTCATGGGGCGAGCAGGCGGTGGGGTTCTTGCGGCGTCATGCTCCTTTTATGGTCTGGCGCGGGGGCGTCGCGCAAGGCCGGCGCGCGAACCGCGCGCAAGCGCTCGCTCCTGCCTTTGCTTTAGCCGTATAAGCCTCTATATTGGCGCCCGATTGGGCGGACGACGACAGGGCGTCGCGCGCAGGGCAGCTCGGGGACGTCCATGCTGAACAGCAAACGGCCGACGGCCTCAGTTTCCATCGAACTTCGCTGGCCGAACGGCGGCTCGTTCGGGCCCGAAGAACTCGCCCTTATCGAGACGATCCGCGTGGAACGGTCGATCATCGGGGCGAGCCGCGCGCTCGGGCTATCCTACCGGAAATGCTGGCTCATCGTCGACATGCTGAATCGCTGTTTCGAATCGCCGGTTGTCGTCACCTTCCCCGGGCGGCGCAACGCCGGAGCCGAAATCACGCAATTCGGCGAGAGGCTCGCGGCGCTCTACCGATCGATCGGCCGCCACGCCTCGGTTTCCTCGAAGAAAGCGCTCGAGGAGCTCACGGCTTCTCTCGACTGGACCTTCGATCCGAAGGCCAGGGCCGCGGCTCCGGAGCGTGATCTGGGCTGAGGCCGCCGTCCGAAATCACAACCGCCTTGATCATCACCCAGGCTTTGAGGCCCGGAACGAGCGCGAGCCGCTCCACCGATTCGCCGGTTACGAGCGCATGCAGCTCCGACTTTCCGAGATTGAAGGTTACCCGGACATAGGGCGGATCGAGAAAACCGATTTCGACGATTTCGCCCGGCAGCCGGTTGGTGATCGAGACGTCCATCGGACGGGATAGGGCGATGGACACGTCGCTTGCGTCGATGGCGACGGCGACGCTGGCGTCGACGGGAACGTCGATCAGCGGCGCACGCAACTCCCCGTCCTCGAAGAAAAGTGTCGTCATTGCTGCGGCGAAATCATGGCGCAGCACGCGCGCCGAAAGGGCGGTCTTAAGGATCGGGCGCGCCGCGCGCTTCCGTGGACTGTCCAAGATTGATATCCGCCGCCCTCACATCGGGCTTTCCATTTTGGCTCCTTAGCCTAAAAAAGGCGGCGGCAAAAGTCGCCCCGAAGGTCCAGCAGGGATGCCTCTCGGCGGCGCCGGGATTATTGCCCAAAGAGCCGGCGGGCCAGCGGCGCTGCTAAAAATGCAAGGATTGAGCTTAATGAAGATTTCAGCGCGCAATTCCCTTGAAGGCACGATCAGGGAAGTCGTCAAGGGCGCGACGACCGCCCATGTCGAAATCGAACTCAAGGGCGGCGACATCGTCACTGCCTCGATCACCAACGAGGCGGTCGATGATCTCGGGCTTGCGAAAGGCAAGAAAGCTCACGCCATCGTCAAGTCGTCCGATGTGATGATCGCGGTGGCTTGAGGCGGTTGGCCTTGTCCGCGAGGAATGCGGATAGAAATCCTGGAGAGCTGACCATCGAGAATCGTCAGCTCTTCGGCGGCGTGTAGCCGATCTGCAGCGATTCTTTGGCGTTGTTGGTCAAAACGCCCTGGATCTTGTTGGCGAGCGACGCGATGAGCCAGGGCAATTGCGCCTCGATGCGCAGGCTGTCCGGCATGACCTCGACCTGCGCGGTCACGGTCTGGCCAAAGGCGACGACGCGCAAATCAGCGCGATCGCCCGTCCAATTGACTTCGGAATAGGCCAGTTTGTCGATATAGGCTGTCCGCAAGAACTCGATGCGCTCGGCGATACGCTTTTTGGCGGCTTCCGCGCCAAGATCATGTGGGACGACGATGACGATCGATTTCTGCATGGGGATCTCCTGGAGCATGATGTAGAGAGTTGCGCCGCCCGATGAAAGAACGCCGCGCGAATTTCCATCTCTTTCCGCGCCGCCACAGGGATAATGATTTCAATTTGCAAGTGACAGCATGAAGTTCAGCCTTGATTTCGCGGCGGCGCAGATGATCTAGGGAGAAGCTGCCGCCTCGTCGCTTTTCCCGTCCCGGAGGAAAGCTCGATCAATTGTGAAGGATAGGCCGATGTCTCCTCGTCCCGCAGAGGCCGCGCCAACCGTCAGCCTTCCCGTCAAGGGCATGCATTGCGCCTCCTGCGCCGGCAGGATCGAGAAGGCGCTCTTCGCCGTTCCGGGCGTCTCCTCGGCGTCCGTCAACCTGGCGACCGAGCAGGCGAGCGTCACCTTTCTCGGCCCAGTCGATCTCGAGGGGGTGATCGACGCCATCAACAAGGCGGGCTATGCCGCGGTGCTCTCGTCGGCGCAGTTTTCGATCGCGCAGATGCACTGTGAGAACTGCGCCAAGACTGTCGAGGCGGCGTTTCAGGGGGTCGACGGCGTCGTCGAGACTACCGTCAATCTCGCGGCGGGGACGGGCGTCGTGCGCTATGTCAGCGCCCTCACCAATCCGCAGGCGATCGCGCGGGCGGCGACCGAAGCCGGCTATCCGACGCGCGAGTTGGCTCCGGGCGGAGCGCAGGCCGAAAATCAGGGCCACCGGCATGAGCACGACCATGGCTCCGACGGGCGCGAGCTTGCCCGCGCGGCGCTTCTCGCCGCGGCGCTGACCCTGCCTGTCGTTGTCCTGGAGATGGGGGCGCATGTCATCCCCTCGTTCCACGCCTTCCTGATGGAGCGCATCGGGATGCAGGCGGTGCGAATCGTCGAATTCGTGCTGACTGCGCTCGTGCTGTTCGGACCGGGCTGGCGCTTCTTCAAGAGCGGCGTTCCGGCTCTGCTGCGCGGCGCGCCGGAAATGAACTCGCTGGTCGCGCTCGGGGCAGGCGCGGCTTTCCTTTATTCGACACTCGCGACCTTCGCTCCCGGCGTTTTTCCGGCCGGCACGAATGAGGTTTATTTCGAATCCGCCGCCGTTATCGCCACCCTGATCCTGATCGGGCGCCTGCTCGAAGCGCGCGCGAAGGGCCGCGCCGGCGCGGCGATCCAGCGCCTTATTGGCCTCAGGGCGCAATCGGCGACCGTGCTCAAAGAAGGCGAGCCGGTCGAGACGCCGATCGACGATGTCGCTGTGGGGGACGTCGTTCTTGTCAAGCCCGGCGAGAAGATCCCCGTCGATGGCGTCGTCATCGAAGGCTCGTCCTTTGTCGATGAATCGATGCTGACCGGCGAGCCGCGCCCGGCGCAAAAACGCGTCGGCTCCGAGGTGGTCGGCGCGACGATCAACACCACCGGCAGCTTTTCCTTCGAGGTGACGAAAACCGGCGCGGATACGGCGCTCGCCCGGATCATCCGCATGGTCGAGCAGGCGCAAGGCGCCAAGCTGCCGATTCAGGCGCTGGCCGATCGCGTCACTTTATGGTTCGTGCCTGCCGTGATCGCAATCGCGATCCTCGCTTTTGCGCTCTGGCTTTTCCTCGGGCCGCAGCCCTCGCTCGCCTATGCCTTCGCGGTCGCCATCGCCGTCCTGATTATCGCTTGCCCTTGCGCCATGGGGCTGGCGACGCCGACGTCGATCATGGTCGGCACGGGTCGCGGCGCCGAGCTCGGCGTCCTTTTCAGGAAGGGCGACGCCTTGCAGCGGCTCTCGGAAGTCAAGGTGGTCGCGCTCGACAAGACCGGGACGATCACCAAGGGCGCGCCGGAATTGACCGACGTCGTCCCGGCCGCCGGGTTCTCGCGTGAGGAGGCGCTGGGGCTTGTCGCCGCCGTCGAAGCGCGTTCCGAACATCCGGTCGCCGTTGCTATCGCAGCCGCCGCGCGCAAGGAAGGCGTGGCGATCAAGCTGGCGGAGCATTTCGCCGCGCGCCCGGGCCTTGGCGTAGAGGCGACGGTCGAAGGCCGCCGTGTGGCGATCGGGGCCGACCGCTTCATGGCGGCGCTCGGCGTCGACGTGACCGGCTTTGCCGAGGCGTCGGCGCGCTTCGCCGCCGAGGCCAAATCGCCGCTCTATGTCGCGGCCGACGGGCGCCTCGCCGCCTTGATCGTCGTCGCCGATCCGATCGCCGAGGGCGCGGAGAGGGCCGTCGCGGCGCTGAAAGCGCAGGGCCTCGAAATCGCGATGGTGACAGGCGACAACAAGAAGACAGCGGCGGCGATCGCCAAGGCGGTTGGCGTCGATAGGGTCGTCGCCGAAGTCCTGCCCGAGGGAAAGGTCGAGGCGGTGAGCGCGCTCGGGGCACGCTTTGGCGCAACGGCCTTCGTCGGCGACGGCGTCAATGACGCCCCGGCGCTTGCCCGCGCCGACGTCGGCCTCGCCATCGGAAGCGGAACGGACGTCGCCATCGAGACGGCGGACGCGGTGCTGATCGGCCGCGGCCTCGGCGCAGCGGCGACCGCGGTCGGCTTGAGCCGGGCGACGATGCGCAACATCAAGCAAAATCTGTTCTGGGCTTTTGGTTATAACGTACTGCTCATCCCCGTCGCTGCGGGCGCGCTTTATCCGGTCTTCGGCGTCCTTCTCTCGCCGATGCTGGCGGCGGCCGCCATGGCTTTTTCGTCGATTTTCGTCGTTCTGAACGCGCTGCGGCTACGCCGTTTCATCCCGCCGGCCGGGATTTTTGCGGGGGATGACGCGGCCGAGCCGGCGTCTCGGCTGCCCGAAGCGGAAGAGGGTCTCGCCCGCGTGTAGGGCCATCAGCTCAGAATACGCTCGGCATGATCGCGTGATCTTGTCGCATCCACTTTTCTGGATCATGCGACAGAAAAATAATGCTCAGGTGGCGATCGGTGTTTTCGGTCGAGAGCTTGATCGCTGCTTGTGAAACCGGCCTCTGGGATGCGACTTGGCTCTATAGCCGCCACGTTTGTTCTTGCGCTTTCACGTAAACGGGTATGATTCTATTGTTTGCGGTAGGACAAAAACGGTCAAACGTTTAACTGCCGCAGAGAAGTCGATTTAAGAAATCATTCGATTCTGCGAATTTCAGGGAGGATGAACTATGGCAGACATTCTGCTGCGCCAAGTCGCGCTGGTTTCGGAATCCGACAATATCAATCCCGGCGGCCTGGCAAGGGTCGGCGCGGCGCTGCAAAAACAGGCGTCACGCGACCTTGTCCAGTTTTGGCAGATCAAGGCGGTTGTCGCGTCCTTTCCCACATTGGAGGACGTTCCGATCGGCTTCTGGCCGATTATCCTCAAGGACGACATCGACACCGCCGGCGCCGCAGGCGTTCACGAAGACCAGGATGGGCAGCCATTTGCGCTGGTGACCGCCAGCGATCAGCTTGAGGTCTGGTCGCTGACGACGAGCCACGAAATGATAGAAATGCTTGTCGATCCATTCGGGAACCGCTTGGTTCCCGCGGATTCGCCGAAGGCCGATCAAGGGCGTGTCCAAATTCTGGTCGAAGCCTGCGACCCCAGCGAAGCGGCCGAATTCGCTTACACGGTCAACGGCATCCTCGTTTCCGACTTCTATTCTCCGCGCTATTTTGACCCGATCGCCGCGCCAGGCGTCCGCTATTCCTTCACCGGCGCGATAGAGGAGCCGCGCCAGGTGCTTCGAGGCGGTTATTTGAGCTGGCACGACATCGCCTCGGACATGTGGTGGCAGGAGACCTGGTTCAGCGGCAATAGCCCGACTTTCCGCAACCTTGGGCAGCTTAGCGCGGCAGACGGCAGCTTCCGCAGCCAGGTCGATCGACTGACGGCAGACGCGACCGCCCAATCGGTGGCGCCCGGGCTAAAAGCCGCCAAGGCGGCCGGCCTTTCAATCGGCTCGATCGACCTCGCGGCCAAGAATCGCGCGGCCCGGTTGCGCGAGCAGATCGACGGCATACTCGGCGGCGAGACGGGCCCCCGGGAGGAAGCGCGGCTGTCTGAGACTGCCCAGCTTGCGCCCTTTCCAAGAGCGCAGCAGGTCGGCGCCGCAAAAAAAAGGAGACGGGCCGACGTGCCGGGGCTACGGGCGGCGCCGTCTCTGCGCGCCGTCTGATTGAAAGTCGAGGGCGCGCGCCCACATTACGGACCCGGGCGCTTCCGCGACAGAAGCGCCCGCGGGTGACGGAGGCGTTCATGGCAAACGACGACGATGCCGAGGCTCGTCAAAAGCGCGCTGCCAGGCTTCGCGCGCAGATTGCGAGCCTGACTGGCGAACGGACGGATCAGCCCGGGGGCGCGTCCGTCGATCGCAAGTCCCCCGAACGCAAGCCCTCCGATCGCAAGTCCCCGGTCCCGCCTCGCCGCAATGCGCCCAGCGTTCGCCCACCCTCGCCGCGGGATTTCGTCGAGCGCCGCATGCGGGAATTGGACGCCGGAAACCAGAACGAGGAGCCGGATCGTTCGAAGAAATAAGATTAACGTTCGCCCGCCAACCTTTGACGGCAACCCACGAGACCGGCGCTTCAGCCAGAACTTTGCCGGGGAGTTACGCGCAGCGCCGCGCCTCCATGCGCCAATGCTGCTGCGGGTTGCCTTCCTCCCTGCCGTCTTGCGCCGCTGAGCGCGCGGCCTTACAGCATTGCCAAAGTCGCCGAAGCGCTCTCGGGCGTGGGGCGAGCCTCCCATTTTGACGCAGGCAGGCGCCGGGCGCACGACCGCGCCGCAGCCACATGAAGGTCTCCATGCCGATCGAATTTCGCCGCGTCGCCCGGGCGCTGATTTCCGTCTCCGATAAGACCGGCCTCATTGAGTTCGCGCGCGCCCTTGCGGGCCTCGGCGTCGAACTGATCTCGACCGGCGGAACGCACAAGGCGCTGACCGATGCGGGCCTCGTCGTCCGCGACGTCGCCGACGTTACCGGCTTTCCCGAACTGATGGACGGCCGCGTCAAGACCCTGCATCCCAAGGTCCATGGCGGCCTTCTCGCCATTCGCGAGAACCCCGAGCATGAGGCGGCGATGCTCGCGCATGACATCAGCCCGATCGACCTCCTTGTCGTCAATCTTTATCCGTTCGAGGCGACGATCGACGCCGGCGCCGACTTCGACCAGTGCATCGAGAACATCGACATCGGCGGACCGGCGATGATTCGCGCCGCCTCCAAGAATTTCAATGATGTCGCCGTCATTGTTGCGGTCGAGGATTATGGGCCGCTCCTCGCCGAATTGCAGGCCAATGGCGGTGCGACGACGCTCGCCCTTCGTCAGAAGCTCGCGCAGAAGGCTTTCGCCCGCACCGCCGCCTATGACGCCGCGATCTCGAACTGGATGGCCGACCAGATCGGCGAGGATGCGCCCGCGTTCCGCGCTTTCGGCGGCAAGCTCGCGCAGCCGCTGCGCTATGGCGAAAATCCGCATCAGAAGGCGGCGCTCTACCTCGCCCCGGAGCGCCGCTACGGCGTCGCCACGGCGCGGCAGTTGCAGGGAAAGCAGCTTTCCTACAACAACATCGGCGATACCGACGCCGCCTTCGAACTCGTCGCCGAATTCGATCCGGAACGCACGGCGGCGGTCGCCATCATCAAGCATTCGAACCCGTGCGGGGTCGCCGAGGCGGCGACCATCGAGGCTGCCTATGCGCTGGCCCTGCGTTGCGATCCTGTCTCGGCCTTCGGCGGCATCGTAGCGCTCAACCGTCGCCTCGACGCCAAGGCCGCGAGCGAGATTGTCCAGATCTTCACGGAAGTCATCATCGCGCCCGAGGCGGACGAAGACGCGATCGCCCTTGTTGGCGCCAAGAAAAACCTGCGGCTTCTTTTGACGGGCGGTTTGCCGGATCCTCGCGCTCCAGGTCTCACATTGCGCCCGGTCGCGGGCGGCCTGCTGGTGCAGGGACGCGACAATGCGGTGATCGAGGACATGGATCTCAAGGTGGTGACCAAACGCGAGCCAAGCGAAGCCGAGTGGCGCGATCTCGAGTTCGCCTTCCGTGTCGCCAAGCATGTGAAATCGAACGCCATCGTCTACGTAAAGGACGGAGCGACTGTCGGCGTCGGCGCGGGGCAAATGAGCCGCGTCGATTCGACCCGTATCGCAGCGGCGAAGGCGGCCGAGGCGGCGAAGACTGCCGGTCTGCCGCAAAGCCTCGCAATCGGCTCGGTCGTCGCCTCCGACGCGTTTTTCCCCTTTGCCGACGGCGTCCTCGCGGCGGTCGAGGCGGGCGCTTCGGCGCTCATCCAGCCGGGCGGCTCGGTGCGTGACGAAGAAGTGATCGCGGCCGCGGACGCCGCCGGCGTCGCCATGGTTTTCACCGGATTCCGCCACTTCCGCCACTGAATTTGCGGCCGCCAAGCGCCGGAGCCGGACTCAGAACGCCCTCGCGGCGTGGACTGCCGGAACCGAAATCTGCCTTTCATCAATAAGTTATCGAATTGCGACCGGCGCTGGCCGGGCGCTGCTTTTCGGATTCACGCTCCGGGCTTTCGCCCCGGGGCGGACCGAAACGTTTCCTTTCCCCAATCCGTAATTGGTTCAACTGCTGAGAGCGGCTGCAACTTTTGTTGAAATGCTGCGATGCAGCAACGTGTGCTATGTCACTTCCTGTTCAGCTTGAACGGTCGATAGTCATTTCAACGGCGGGATCGAGGCCACCGCTTAAGGTTCAAGAAAGCTTTAGCGACTATCGCTAGAGAGTATTGGAGAAAACGATGCGTATAAGCACGACCGACTTTATTGAAGGCGGCCACGTCGTTTACCCGATCGGCAAGATCAGCGCGGCGTCCGGCTGGCATGCGTCGCTGAGCGAAGGCGTCGGCGAAGGCGGTTTGGCCGATTGGCGCGAACATGCGCTGAGCGAACTGATCCGTCGCGCCGAAGATGTCGACGCCGACGCCATCATCGACGTCAACTATGAAACCGACGGGGTTGTTTCCATTGAAGAATCCGGCGTGAGCCTGCGTCGCGTCCTCGCGGTCGGCACCGCGGTCAAGCTCTCCGTCGCAGCCTGAAGCCGCCTCGGCATTTTGCGCGGCGCGCTTACGTTCGCCGTCGAAACACCATCCAGCGCAGCCTCTGAGGCGCTGACCGGTTGCGGTCAGCCTGACGCCGTCTTGGTGACTGGGGCCCTCCTTGGCGGTCCTTTCAAGCTCAGGTGTTTGCGAGGCAGCTGCTGGAACACCTGAAGAAAATACGTTAACTAAACAGCTGAAAACATTTTCAGGGTCCATTGGATCGAAAAAAATACTTTCGAGCGAGCGCCCGCTCCCGGTCCTCCGGTCGCTAACCTTTTAGGTTTCCCGAAGACGTCCGTGGAGCATGGTCTTCCCGCAAAAGGCCGCTGGCTTTTCAAGATCCCCTAGATCCCCTTCTCGACCATGGCGACGAGACGCTCGCCGATGCTTCGCGCTTCATCCGGCGGGGCGCCCTGGAGCGGTCCTTCAATGACGAGCATGGCGAAGCCATGCACCGCGGACCAGGCGAGATATTCCGCTCCCGGCCGGCGTTCGGCCGGCAGGACGCCAGCCTCGACGAGTCTGTCCAGCGCAAGGCTCAATAGCTCGAAGGGATTCATGCCGCTGTGGCCCGCCCGTGCCGGGTCAGCGGCTGGGGCGATGCCCGGGCGGCTGACGTCGGCGTCTGCGAAAGCCGTGCGGAACAGCCCTGTTTCCGATTGCGCAAAGCTCAGATAAGCGAGGCCGACCGCGCGCAGGCTCGCGCGCGCGAAATCGGCCGCCCCTCCGTCTCCTGGCAGCGCGGCGAGTTCCGCTTCGATCGCGACGGCGAGCGCCGCAAAGGACGCCGAGCGCACCGCCTGGAGGAATTCGCTGCGACTGGCGAAATGTCTGTAGGCCGCGTTCGGCGCGACGCCCGCCCGACGCGTCGCTTCCCGCAATGTGACCGCGCCGGGCCCGCCGACGCGCGCGAGTTCCACGCCGGCCTCGATCAGCGCCCGTCGTAAGTCGCCGTGCCGATATGTGCCGCGGGTCGGCGGCGCGCGCTTCGCAACCATTGCGCTTCCCGATCTGGACAGCGTCCGCTTGTCTCTATAAGGTTATGTGGACGGTGTACACAAGTCATTGGCCGCGCCCGTCGGCCACATTCAAAGAGCGCTTTCATCCGGCGGCCACCATCCGCACCGTCCGCCGCCGGACCGCGTGTGGAGGAAACATGGCGATTCAACCTTACCTTTATTTCGGCGGCCGCTGCGAAGAGGCGGCGCAATTCTACGTCCAAGCGCTCGGCGCCAAGGTCGAGGTTCTGATGCGTTTCAAGGACGCTCCGGAAGGAATGCCCATGCCGGGCGTCGACCCGGACAAGGTGATGCACATGTCCCTGAAGATTGGCGATGCGACCGTGCTCGCCTCGGACGGTCAATGCGCGCCATCTCAATTTGACGGCTTTTCCTTGTGCCTGAACGTCGCTGATGTCGAGGAGGCGAACCGGACCTACGCCGCGCTTGCTGAGGGCGGCGTGGAGCGGATGCCTTTGGGCGAGACATTCTTCTCGACACGCTTCGGCATGCTCGTCGACCGTTTCGGCGTGCCGTGGATCGTCATCGCGCCGCCGCCGGCATCTTTTAGGCCGGGGGCGCAAGCGCGGTCGACCGAGACCGTATAGTGCGTCTTGCGATCCATCTGAATCAGAAAACGCATGGACTGGCATAGGCGTAACGAGTTTTCTTCAAGCGGAGCGTTCGGTTTCGCTTGAATATCTCCGTCCGTTTGGGAGCGCTCGGGGGGCGCCGCGCTCACTGCTGCGGGTGGTTCGTCCCGATTTGATTGACGGATTGGGAAAACTGCTGGACCTGATCGTCGAAATGGTCGCGGGTCTCTGGGTCGAGGACGGCGACCGGCGCGGAGACGACGAGGCCAGCGGCGTGGCCAACGGAACTCGCGGCGCTCGCCGTCGTCTGCATGATCTTTTCGCCCAAGCCGACGCGCTCATCCGAGAGCGGCTGGCCGGCGGCGAGGCTGCGGCCTATCAGCTCAACCACCTTCGGATCCTCGGCGAATTTGCCGTGATTGAACTCGTCATGGGACGGGAAGCTCGTGAGATTGATGACGGCGACGTTTTCCCGCTCCAGCATGGTCCTGTAGGGCTCGACATTGGGGTCGATGGCGCCGAGCCGCGGCGCGCCCCAGACTGTCCTCGAGGCGGCAAGCGCGCGATCGTCCTGCGAGACGAAAAGAGCGATATGCGGCCGGTTCGGTCCCATGGCGGCGATCTGCTCGCTGGAGATGTCGACGTCGACGTCGGGCGAGGCCAGCAGCACCAGCTTGATCTTCGCGGCGACGCGGCCGTCCCGGATCGCCATCTGGCGCAGCGCTTCGAGGGTCACCCAATTGCCCATCGAATGGGCGAGAATGGAGATTTTCTCGACCTTCGGGTCCTTGGCAAGGAAGCGCAGCAGCGATTCGAGCGCGTCGCGCGAGTAATTGGCGCTTTCCCGGTCATAGCCATAGGCGAACATGTCGCCTTTCGACGGCCAGGTGAACAGCACGGGGGCCACCTGGCCGTCGGCTCCCGAATCGTGCAGAATCTGCGCGAAGCGATAGACCGCGTCGTCGTAGCGCTGGTTGAAGCCATGCACGAAAATCAGAGCCTCGCGCTTGTTCGACTGGCGCAGAAGGCGCGAGAAGGTCGCAATCGCCTGATCCCTGTCGATGATATCGGCTCGGAGGGTGACGAAATCCGTTTGCGGATTGCCGGGCAGCTGCTTTGGCCACTGCACCTGGCCCACTTGACGATTGGCGTCGGGCGGAATGGAGACGACCATGTCGGCGTAACCGGGCGCGGGCGCGCGCCCGCCCGAAAACATGACGCCGCGGGACTCGGCCTTGGCGCGGGTCGTCGCGACGACCATCTCGACGTGCGTCGTCCCGGGCGCGTCATAGGACACCGGCTCGAGAAACCCTTTGATGTTGGAACAGCCGGCAAGGGCGAGAAGGAAGGCGCCGGCGACAAGGCGCGCGGCCAGATCAGATCGGCTCGCAAGAAGGCCGCCGGCAGGGCGCTGGGCCCGGTCCTCACACACAAACTGACGCATTCCGCCGACCACGCTCCGCATACCGCGCGACAGCGCGGATCTGGCGGAAACGTCGCCTGATCGGTGACAAGCGTCAAGCTGAGAAGGAGGCCTGGAAAAGGGCGGAGCCGAGAACGCGTCCGACTGCGGCGCCGGCGCCACAGGTCCCGGGCCGGAAACCAAAAGTCAGGATTTCTCAGGCGCTCTGGCGCTCGAGGTTGCGCACAACGGTCTCGTCCACTTCTTCCGTCCAGACGCGGAACCCGTTTAGAATATGAGGACCAAAGGACGTCGCGAGCGGAATGTCGGTGGCGTCGCGTCCGCGCGCCACCGTGATGCGGCCGATGCGCGGAATATGGTGGCGCGCGTCAAAGGTGATCCAGCGGCCGTCGAGATAGGCCTCGAACCAGGCGTTGTAGTCCATCGGCGCAGGGTCGGGGGGCACGCCGATGTCGCCCAGAAAGCCATTGGCGTAGCGGGCCGGAATATTCATGCAGCGGCAGAAGGCGACGGCGAGATGGGCGTAGTCGCGGCAAACGCCCACCCGCTCGTGATAGGCCTCGAAGGCCGTGCGCGTCGCGCGGGCGTATTGATAGCCGAAGGTCAGATGATTGCAGACGAAATCGCAGATCGCCTTGACCCTGGCCCAACCGCGCGGCGTCGAGCCGAACAATTGCCAGGCGATGTCTCCGAGCTTGTCGGTTTCGCAATAGCGGCTGCCGAGCAGATAGACGAGGGTCTCGCTCGGCAAGAGTTCGAGCGGAACCTCCTGCGCCTGCTGCTGATAGCCGTCGGGCAGGCCGCTGTCCTCGATGACGAAATCGCGCGAGATGGTTCAGATTGCCGACCGGAGCGACGAAGCGCCGGACCTTGTTGCCGAAGGAATCGTGATAGCTCTGCGTCGCGATCGACGGATTGGCGCTGAAGGGCGCCTTGTAGCGGATGCGGTAATCATATTCCGGATGCGAGTCGAGCAGGCACACCATCAGCGTCGGCTGAAAGCACTGGAAGGTAAGCTCATATCCGTAGCGAATCAGCATCGTCTTTTCCGGGTTCGTCGATCTCGGATGAGAATCACGGCGGGCGAAAAAGAGGCCCACGGCGCTTCGCGGCGTCGCAGGCGTGTCCGTTGCGTCCTAAAGCCGCTTCGCACGCTTCAGGTTCCATGTCCGCCGGCCCATAAGTTAGGCAGCCCGCTCGAAGACTCCGGTGACGCATCCTTTCGCCAGCGTGTGGCCCCGCAAAGCGGCGAGAATTTCCGTCCTGCCCGGCGGCGTGTCAAATTCGGGCCGCTCGTCGACGGCAAAGACCTGAAAAACATAACGGTGCGGGCCATGGCCGGCGGGGGGCGCGGGCGGAGTCCAGCCTGCCTCCTTGCGTGAATTGAGACCGAGCAGCATTCCCTCTTCGCTCGCTGCGCCGGGGCGCGCCAAGGCGCCGGGGATCAAATCGTCGTCCATGCCGGAGGCTTTGACGGCAAGCGCATGAATGAAGGGCTCGTCCGTCGGACTGTCCGGATCCTCCACGATGAGAATGATAGCGGCGGCGCCGTCGGGGACGCCGCGCCAGCGCAGCGGCGGCGATTCTCCTTCGCCGTCGGCGGTAAAAAGCGGAGGAATGGGTTCATTGTCGTCGAAGGCGACGCTCTCGACCCTGATGATCTCGGGAGCGGCGACGCCGGCGTCGGCGTAGATCAGCCGCTCCAACCAAGGCCGCGCGCCATTATGCGCGTGGCCGGGATTTTTCCCGAGCATGGGCGGTCATCCTTCTATGCAAGCATGATCAACGCAGCAAGCGCGCGATGGTTCAGCTATAGCGTAATCAAGACGGCCCGCGCGTTCACCCTTTATAAGCGACAAGCAGCGCGCCCGACGCGATAAGCGCGACGCCGGCCCAGTTTGCCGCCGACAGGCGCTCGCCCAGAAAGAAGACGCCGAAAAAAGCGACGAGCACGGTCGAGAGCTTGTCGATCGGCGCGACCTGAGCCGCCTGTCCAAGTTTCAGCGCGCGGAAATAGCAGAGCCATGAGGCGCCGGTGGCGAGCCCCGACAGCGTCAAAAAGACATAGGTCCGCGGCGAGATCGAGCCGGGCGGCTCAAATTGCCCGGTCGCCGCGAGGATGGCGCCGAGCACGGCGACGATGATCACGGTTCTGATGAAGGTCGCAAAGTCGGAATTGACGCTGGCGACGCCGATTTTGGCGAAAATCGCGGTCAGCGCCGCGAAAGCCGCCGACATCAGAGCCCAGACGAGCCAGGCCGGCGCGGCGTTCCTCACGATCCGCGACTTTCGCTGTCGGCCAGCAGCGCCGCCTGATGGTGCGTCACGAGCGCGTCGATGATCTCGTCGAGCGCCTCGCCGGTGATCACCTTGTCGAGCTTGTAGAGCGTCAGATTGATGCGGTGGTCCGTAACCCGGCCCTGCGGGAAGTTATAGGTGCGGATGCGCTCGGAGCGGTCGCCGGAGCCGACTTGCGAGCGACGGTCGGCGGCGCGTTCGGCGTCGAGCTTCTGCCGTTCCGCGTCATAGATGCGCGAGCGCAGAAGCGACATGGCGCGGGCGCGGTTCTTGTGCTGCGAACGTTCGTCCTGAACGAAAATGATCGTGCCGGTCGGAATATGGGTGATGCGGATCGCCGATTCCGTCTTGTTGACATGCTGGCCGCCGGCCCCTTGCGCCCGCATGGTGTCGATCTTGAGGTCGGCGTCGTTGATCTCGACGTCGACGTCCTCCGCCTCCGGCAGCACGGCGACGGTCGCGGCGGAGGTGTGAATGCGTCCTTGCGTCTCCGTTTCGGGCACGCGCTGCACGCGATGGGCGCCCGATTCGAATTTGAGCCGGGCGAAGACGCCGCGGCCGCCGATCTCGGCGACGATTTCCTTGAAGCCGCCGGCGGTCCCTTCGCTCGCCGAGATTATTTCGACCGTCCAGCCGCGCTGCTCGGCGTAGCGCTGATACATACGGAAGAGATCGCCGGCAAAGAGCGCCGCCTCGTCGCCGCCGGTCCCGGCGCGCACTTCCAGGATGGCGCTCTTCTCGTCGGCCGCGTCCTTGGGCAGAAGCGCGATCTTCAACGTCTGTTGGAGCTCCTCGAGCCGGGCGTGGGCCGCCCGCGCCTCGTCATCCGCGAGGCTTCGCATCTCCGGGTCGGTCGCAGGGTCAGCCAGAATGGCGTCGAGCCCCGCGATCTCGTCGCGCTGCATGCGGTAGTCGCGGATACAGCCTGCCACCTCCTCGAGGCCGGCGAGCTCGCGCGACAGCGAAACGTAAAGCGCGGGCTCGACCGCCTCAGTGAGGCGGGCGGAGATTTCGGCGTGGCGGCGCAGGATGAGATCGAGTTTTTCTTGGGGAAGCATCTGGCGTCGGACGAGGTGAAGGGCGTCTCTTAGGCGTTCGGCGGCGCATGCGGTCTATATAGGGATCCCCTGGTGCTCCGCGAATTCCCGCAGGGTTGTGCGCAGAGTCTCCTCGCCGGCTTCAGCGCTCGCCGTTTCGCCGATCAGGCTGGCGACGAAGCCGCGTACGACGCGAAGGTCGGTTGCCAGAATCATCGCCTTTATCGGCCCGATCGCGGCGGCGGACATGGAAAGCCCACGGTAGCCGAGGGCGAGCAGCGCCAGCGCCTCGAGCGGCTTGCCGCCCATTTCGCCGCAGAGCGTCACCGGCGTCGAGGTCGCGCGGGCGACGTCCACAATCTGCTTGAGCGCGCGCAAGAACGGCGCCGATAACGGATCGAAGCGATGCGCGACGCGCTTGTTGTCGCGGTCGACGGCGTAGAAATATTGCATGAGGTCGTTCGAGCCGACCGAGATGAAATCGACGCGCCGGCAAATGTTCTCGAGCTCCCACAGGAGCGAGGGCACTTCGACCATGACGCCGACCTTGAGCTCGGCCGGCGGCTTGTGGCCGTGCCGGCGCAGAAGCGCGACTTCATGCTCGAGTACGGCTTTTGCCGCGTCGAGCTCCGCAATGCTCGCGATCATCGGAAACATGATGCGCATTTCGCGCCCCGCGCCCGCGCGAAGGAGGCCGCGCAGCTGTGGGCGCAGAACGCCCGGCCGGTCGAGGCCGATGCGAATGGCGCGCCAGCCGAGCGCAGGATTTTCCTCCTGCAATTCTATCATATAGGGCAGCACCTTGTCCGAACCGATGTCGAGCGTGCGGAAGGCGATGGGCTTTCCCTTCGCGATGTCGAGCGCGGAGCGGTACCATTTTTCCTGCTCGCCCATCCTCGGAAAGCGCGAGGCGAGCATGAATTGGAGTTCGGTGCGAAACAGGCCGACCGAAACGGCGCCGGTTTCGGCAAGATGCTGGAGATCGACGAGAAGGCCTGCATTCATGTGCAGCTCGATCTCGACGCCGTCCCGCGTGATGGCGGGCACATTGCGCAGCTTGTGGTACTGCTCGAGGCGCCTTGCGCGCAGGCGCGCTTTTTCGGCATAGGCGTGCTCGACGTCGGGGGTTGGCCGCACATGGACGTCGCCGAGCGCGCCGTCGACGATGATGGCGTCGCCGGGCTCGACAAAATCGAGAATATTGTCGAGATCGCCAACGGTTGGAATGCCGAGCGCGCGGGCGACGATCGCGACATGGCTGCCGCCGCCTGCATCTTCGAGGATGAGGCCGCGCAGCCTGGAGCGGTCATATTCGAGAAGCGCCGCAGGGCCCATGGTGCGCGCGACGATAATGGCGTTCTCAGGCAATTGGTCATGGGCCGAGACGAAGCTTTGGCCGGTCAGCTGATGCAGCAGGCGGTTGGCGAGGTCGTCGAGATCGTGCAGCCGCTCGCGCATCGAGGGGTCGGTGTGGCGTTGCAGCTTGGCGCGCGCGTCGTTCTGGACGCGCTCGACCGCGGCCTCGGCGGTCAGGCCCGTCGTCACCGCCTCCCGCAGGCGGCGGAGCCAGCCGCGGTCGTGCGCCACCATGCGGAAGGTTTCCAAAACCTCGCGATGCTCGCCCGGGCCCATATTGCCGCGTTCGATCAGGCGGTCGATCGCGGCGCGCATCGCGGCGATGGCGGTGTCGAGCCGCTCCATTTCGTGCTTGATGTCTTCCGCGATGAGCTGCTTGACGACGATGCGAGGCTCATGCAGCACGACGTGGCCAAGGCCCACTCCGTCGCAGAGCGCCGAACCTTGCAGGCTCATCGGGCGGCCGACGGCGATGTCGCCGCCGGGCTGAGCGATCGATTGCACCTCGCCGGACGCAATCATCTCGGCGAGGAGCATGGCTGTCGTCTGCAGCGCCTCGATCTCTTCGTCGGTATAGATGCGCCGCGCCCGGTTTTGGATGTCGAGGACGCCGAGCGTGTTGCCGCCGCGCAAGATCGGCACGCCGAGGAAGGAAGAATAGACTTCCTCGCCGGTTTCCGGATGGTATGAAAAGGCCGGGTGATTCTGGGCGTCGGCGAGGGCGAGCGGCTCGGCGGTCTCGGCGATCAGTCCGACGAGTCCTTCGCTCGCGCGCATGGTCGTGAGGTGCACGGCCTCGCGGTTCAAGCCCTCGGTCGCGTAGAGTTCGAGCCGTCCGTCGGCGCGCAGCACATAGACGGAGCAGACCTCGGCGACCATGCTGGCGGCGATATGGACGACGATCTTGTCGAGCCGCGCCTGCGGGCTGACCGGCTCCGCCATGACTTCGCGAAGCCGGCGCAGCAGCAGACGCGGTCCGCCGAGGGCGCCAAACATGGCTCTATCCTGTTCAGGCCCTTCGGCCTCGTGATCACGCGCGGAGGGCGTGGGGCGGGCGCGCCGTCGTCGTCCGGCGTCTCCCGATCGCGCCCACGTCCGGTTTAACCGCTGCAAACATCGGACCGCAAGGGATTGTAGGGCATACTGGAAAGAATGGGCCGAAGAATGCCCTGAAAGGGGCTGCGAACAATGGGCGAAGAAAGATTGCTCAGCCTTTGTCCAGGCCATAAAGCGAATGAAGCGTGCGAACCGCCAATTCCGTATAGGCGGCTTCAATCAACACCGAAAACTTGATTTCCGACGTCGTGATCGCGCGGATGTTGATGCCTTTCTCGGCGAGCGCCTTGAAGGCGCGGGCGGCGACGCCGGCATGGCTGCGCATGCCGATTCCAATGGCCGAGACTTTGACGACATCGTTGGCTCCATGCAGGCTGGCGAAGCCGATCTGCGGTTGCGCCTTGAGCAGGATTGCCTTGGTCCGCTCAAATTCCGCGGTCGGCACCGTGAAGGTCATGTCGGTCGCGCCCGAATCCTCGGAGGCGACCTGGATGATCATGTCGACGTTGATGTTAGCCTCGGCAAGGGGCATGAATATGGCCGCCGCGACGCCTGGACGGTCGGCCACGTCGCGCAGCGTGACCTGCGCTTCGTCCTTCGAGAAGGCGATGCCGGTGACGACTTGGTTCTCCACAATATCCTCCTCATCGCAAATCAGCGTGCCGGGACGCGGATGGTCCGGATCGTCAAAGGACGAACGCACAAAGGTCTTGACCTTGCGCAGCATGGCGAGTTCGACGGAGCGGACCTGCAAGACCTTGGCCCCGAGAGAGGCCATTTCCAGCATTTCCTCGAAAGAGACGCGTTCGAGCCGTCGCGCCTTCGGCACGATCCGTGGATCGGTCGTGTAAACGCCGTCGACGTCCGTATAAATGTCGCAGCGATCGGCTTCGATCGCGGCCGCGACCGCGACGGCGCTGGTGTCGGAGCCGCCGCGGCCAAGCGTCGTTATACGGCCCGTCGCCTTGTTGATCCCTTGAAAGCCGGCGATCACCGCGACCTCGCCGCGCTCGGCAAAGCCTTTGATCAGCCCCTTGCCGTCAATGTCGAGAATGCGCGCCGAGCCATGCGAGTCGGAAGTGAGGACCGGGGCCTGCCAGCCCAGCCAGGAGCGGGCCGGGATGCCGGCGTCCTGTAGAACCATGGCGAGGAGACCGGCGGTGACCTGCTCGCCCGAGGAGACGACGACGTCATATTCCCGCGGATCATGGAGATGAGCCGCCTCGGCGCACCAGCCGACGAGCTCGTTGGTCTTGCCGGACATGGCGGAAACGACGACGGCGACGTCGAAGCCGGCCGCGCGCTCGCGCGCCACATGCTTCGCGACGTTGCGGATTCGTTCGATGCTTGCGACCGACGTGCCGCCAAACTTCATGACCAGACGGGGCATCGGGGCGAAAATCGTTCCTTTGAAAGCGCACTCGCGTCAAGCCCACTCGCGCGGGCGTGAAGCATTCTCGCGCGGGCGGCGCAGATGACATTCTGGCCGGTTTGCCTTGACCGGCCCTTGCGCCTATCAAGGCGGCGGGCCGCGCGATCAGGCGCTGCGCCGGCGGCGCATTCATGCAAAGGCCGGCGCGGCAAGTCAATGCCAATAGAGCGGCAAACCGGCGGAACGCGTCCTTGCGGAAATGGATTCCGCTCTAAACCTATTGTCCTGACGCATGATCCTGCCGGAAAAGCCTTGCGCCCTCCGGGATCATGCTCCAAGCGCGGCGGAACGAAACATGGCTCACGGCGAGGACATCCGGCGCGGATCGACGATCGACCCGCAAGACGTCGCGCGTTTCAACCGGATCGGCGACGATTGGTGGAGTCCCGACGGGCCGATGGCGGCTTTGCACAAACTCAACCCCGTCCGCGTCGCCTATCTGCGCGATCTCCTCTGCCGTCATTTTCCGTCCGGCGGACGCCCGCGCGACCGCCACGCGCCCGAGCCGCTCTCGGGCCTCAATATCCTCGATATCGGCTGCGGCGCGGGCATTCTCGCCGAGCCGCTAGCAGGTCTCGGCGCGCGTGTGACGGCGATCGACCCGGCGCCGCGCAATATCGGGGCGGCGAAGGACCACGCGGCGCTCGCCGGCGTTTCCGTCGACTACCGCTGCATGACGGCGGAGGAGCTTGCAGCGGAAGGCGCCGCCTTCGACGCTGTGCTCGCCATGGAGGTTCTGGAGCACGTGCGCGACGTCCCGGCCTTTCTGCGTGAGGCGGCGGCGCTCACGCGCCCCGGCGGCGCTTTCGTGGCGGCGACCTTGAGCCGGACCTTGAAAAGCTATGCCTTTGCGATCGTCGGCGCCGAATATGTGCTGCGCTGGGCGCCGCGCGGCACGCATGACTGGCGCCGGTTCATCACATCGGCCGAGCTCTCAAAGGCGCTCCGCGACGCGGGACTGCAGGTCTTCGACGAGACGGGCGTGGTTTACGATCCGCTGATCGGGCGATGGCGGCTCGCCCACGACATGGACGTCAATTACATGATGGCGGCGGTGAAGCGCGGCTGAAGGCGTCGGCCGCCGCCCTTCGCCTTGCTCCGGCGCTTAGGCCGTCACTTGCGTCAGCTCGACGGCTTCGAAGCCCTCGAAGACCGGATGGCCGATCGTCAGCGATGGTCCCTTGCCGGCGCCCTTGTGCGCGTCGCGAAACTGCTCGGATCGGGTCCATGCGATGAAATCGCCATGGCTGTTCCAGACCGTGTGGGAAACGTAGAGCGTATGCTCTTCGGCCTCCGGGCCGCGCAGCAGGTGAAAGGCGGAAAATCCGGCCATTTCGTGCAGCCTGCTTTCGCGGGAGCGCCAGACGTCCTCGAAGGCGTGCTCCTCACCCTTGCGGACCTTGAATCGATTCATTGCGATATACATGACGCCGTTCCGGTTTGGGGTGGGGCGCAGCGACGAAAGCTGGCATCGAGGCCGGGCGCCCGGGCAGAGTGCTCCGCCGCCTTAGCGTCTATCGTGGGCCGCCGACCGGCAAAGCGCAAGGCGAGATTCCCGCGCGGGGCCGAGGATCGGCGCCTTGGCGGCCGCGGCGGTGGGTGACTCCCGCGAAAATGTGAGGCTCTGGCCCGAACCTATCCGCATAGGGACGTGTAGACTGCGCGTGGCGGCGAGGCGGCCGCGCCGGAGTTTCACATGCGGTTTCTGAGCGAACGATTCGCGCTCGATTTTTTGAATTCGCGCTTCGTGGCGGGGCCAGGACCCGTCGAGAAAGATGTGTTCTACGCCAGAGGTTCGGACCGGCGCCTCGATGTCTATGCGCCGCCGGCGGCCGCCGGCGCTCCAGTCGTACTGTTCCTGCACGGCGGCGCCTGGCAGACCGGAGCAAAAGAGGACGACCGTTTCATCGCGAGCGCGCTGGCGCGGCGCGGGCTCGTCACGGTCGCCGCCGATTACGGGCTTTATCCGCAGGTGCGCTATCCGGCCTTTTTGCGGGATGCGGCGAAAGCCGTGGCATGGATCAAGGCGCACGCGCCACGCTTCGGCGGCGATCTCGATCGCATCATTCTTCTGGGCCATTCGGCCGGCGCCTATATCGCCGCCATGCTTGCCCTCGACGCACGCTGGCTCGCTGAGGCCGGGCTCGATCCTCGCCGCGACGTCGCTGGCTTCGTCGGCCTTGCCGGCGCTTATGATTTCCTGCCATTGCGAAGCCCCGCGCTCAAGGCGATCTTCGGTGCGCCGCAGGACTGGCCGTTGACCCAGCCGATCGCCTATGCTCGTGGCGACGCGCCGCCTATGCTTCTGGCGACCGGGCGCCGCGACCGCGTCGTCGACCCTGGCAATTCGCTGCGGCTTGCGGCCCGTGTTCGCGCGCTTGGCGGCGAGGCGGAGGTCGTCGTCTATCCCGGCCTCTCCCATAGCGGCATTCTCGCGGCTTTCGCCCGTCCGTTTCGCCTCCTCGCGCCGGTGCTGGATGATGTGACCCGTTTCGCCATGCGGGAGCTGCATTCGCCCGAGGCGCGCGACTGAATTGACGCAAGGCCTTGCGCGCCGCCATAACGCATTCTTCGAGGAAAAACGACATGCTGCCAGCCGCCGCGCCTCATGTCATCATCATCGGCGCCGGGCCCGCCGGGCTGATGGCCGCCGAGGTCGCAGCTCTCGGCGGCGCTCGCGTCACCATTTATGACCGCATGGCCGCGCCCGGCCGGAAATTCCTGCTCGCCGGACGCAGCGGCCTCAACCTCACCCATAGCGAGGATTTCGAAATCCTGCTCTCGCGCTACGGCGCCGCCCGCGCGCGCCTGCGCGAGGCGCTCGAGCTATTCTCGCCGGCCGCGCTCCGCGTCTGGGCCGAAGGCCTCGGCGAAGCGACCTTCATCGGCACGAGCGGGCGCATCTTTCCGGCTTCCTTCAAGGCTTCCCCCTTGCTCCGCGCCTGGCTGAAGCGCCTCGCTTCAATGCAGGTGGTTTTGAAATCCCGCCATGAGTGGCGCGGCTGGAGCGACGCCGGCGCGGCGATCCTTGCGGGCCCGGACGGTCCGTTCGAGGCGGCGGCGGACGCGACCGTTCTGGCGCTCGGCGGCGCGAGCTGGCCAAAGCTCGGCTCGGATGGCGCCTGGGTCGCGGCGATGGAGCGCGCGGCGATCGCGACGGCGCCGCTGCGGCCTGCCAATTGCGGATTTTTCGCCGACTGGACGGAACATTTCCGGGAGACCTTCGAGGGCCAGCCGCTGAAGGGGATCGGGCTCGCCTTCGGCGGCGTTTGTGTCCGCGGCGAGGCGGTCGTCACCCATTCCGGCCTCGAAGGCGGCGCCCTCTACTCCTTGAGCGCGCCTTTGCGCGACGCTATTGCCGCGTCCGGCGAGGCGGTCATTCATGTGGCGCTGCGTCCCGATCTCGACGAGGGCGAGCTGACGCGGCGGATCGAGGCGCGGGATCCAAAGCAATCTTTTGCGACCTTCGCCCGCAAGTCGCTCAAGCTGTCGCCGGCGGCTATCGGGCTGCTGCAGGAGAGCGTCCGGCAGGTTTCGCGCCGGCTCGGCGACATGGCGCCCGGCGATCTGGCGAAATTCATCAGCGCCGCGCCGATCCGCCTCAACGGCGTCGCGCCGCTCGCCCGCGCGATCTCGACCGCGGGCGGCGTGCTGTTCGACGAGGTCGACGCGAATTTCATGCTGGTGCGCCGCCCCGGCGTCTTCGTCGCCGGCGAAATGCTCGATTGGGAGGCCCCGACGGGGGGCTATTTATTGCAGGCTTGTTTCGCGACAGGCGCCGCGGCGGGCAGGGGCGCGCTGGAGTGGGTAGGGCGAGAAGGCGCTGCGGCGGCGCCGGTGGTAGAGGTCAGCCCCAATTCGAGACATGGCGACTGATCGGGTCTAACCTGTTAGTTCGATCGGGATCGCGGGAGCAAGCATCCAACCCTATTCGATGCTTTTTAGATTATCTACAATGTAGCTTTTGACATCGTCGCCAACTTGAAAAATTCCCGTGCCCAGCTCGCCATTTTCGGTCGCGGCGCTATATCCTTAGATAACCTTCTTGCCCGGCCAGCGCTTCGTCGGTCAGCGTACGGATTGCGCGCGACGGATGATCCGCCGGAATACGCCGCTCCGGCGGCACATAGCTGAAAAGCCGCCCCGACCGCTGATCTTCCCCGCGCATCAAGTGCTCCAGTCCAAAGGGAACCGGACTGATTCACAGAATCACACTCCAACCATCACGCAAAACGACTTTTTCAGCAGCCCTGCTATTTCTCCAATCCTGCTTCTCCTTCTTTTGCGTTGGATTCGGATCTGACGTCTTCAGTTGCCCGCTACGTCTTCGTTGCCCGGCGAGCCTACGCGATGCTTCGATCAGAAGTCGTTCCTCAATTTTCGATAGTCTCTGGCGTGGCCCACATTTGTCCGCGCCACATGTTCAGAGAAAGCCGTCACGTCGATCGTGACCTGCGGAATGCCGGCAAGATCAGAATCGGAATGGACCGTCGTTGTAGACGGCACATGAAACCCCGCAGGCAGGTGGCAGCCTTCGACCACGGAATTGTGCCGGATCGCTGCTCCGTTTCCGACCGTGCAATTGAACAGCACCGAATTGAAGCCGACGAAGACCTCGTCGCCGATCGTGCAGGGTCCGTGAATGATCGAGCGGTGCGCGATCGAGGTGTGCGATCCAATTGTCACCGGCTCTCCCGATTTCGAATGGATCACCACGCCATCCTGAATGTTTGTCCCTCTCCCGATGCGGATCGGCTCCAAGTTGCCGTTTTCGTCCGTCTCGTCCGCCCGGATCACCGCGTACGGGCCGACAAATACATCCTCTGCGATAACGACCAGCCCGCAGATGATTGCGGTCGGATCAACAAACGCGCTCTCAGCCACGCTCGGCCAGTCGCCGCGCGGATTGCGTCGGATCATGCGCTCTCCCCAACTTTGATGTTTCGGCCTCTCGCTTCCGGCCACGCAGATGGGTGACGGTCGCCGAAAGACCCTTGACTTGGAATTGCCACAAAGAATAGAAGAATGCAACGTTATAACGTATCGTTTTTTCCGAGGGCTGCCTATGCCTCAAACCCGCGCTTCCGACGACCGCCTTCCCGTGACCGTCCTCTCCGGCTTCCTCGGCGCCGGCAAGACGACTCTGCTCAACCACGTCCTCAACAACCGCGAAGGTCGTCGGGTCGCCGTCATCGTCAACGACATGAGCGAGGTGAACATCGACGCCGATCTCGTGCGTGATGGCGGCGCGAACCTCTCGCGCACCGACGAGAAGCTGGTGGAGATGACCAATGGCTGCATCTGCTGCACGTTGCGTGATGACCTGCTGCAGGAGGTGCGCCATCTCAGCGAGAGCGGACGTTTCGACTATCTCTTGATCGAAGGCGCCGGCATCGCCGAACCCTTGCCCGTCGCCAGCACCTTCTCCTTCCGCGACGAGGAGGGGCAGAGCCTTTCTGACATCGCCCGCCTCGACACGATGGTCACGGTGGTCGACGCGGCGAGCCTATTGAAAGACTACGGCTCCAGCGACTTTTTGCGCGATCGCGGCGAAACCGCCGGCGACGGCGACGAGCGCACCATCGTCGACCTCCTTGTCGAGCAGATCGAATTCGCCGACGTCATCGTGATCAACAAGGTCTCGGAGGTTTCGCCCGAGCAGCGCGCCTTGGTGCGCAAGGTCGTCATGTCGCTCAATGCCGACGCCCGCATCGTCGAGACCGATTTTGGTCGCGCGCCGCTTGCCGACATTTTGGATACCGGCCTATTCAACGAGGAGAAGGCCGAACGTCACCCCCTCTGGTTCAAGGAGCTCTACGGCTTCGAGGACCATGTGCCCGAGACCGAAGAATACGGCATCCAGAGCTTCGTCTATCGAGCTCGACGTCCATTCCATCCAAGAACCTTCAACACCTTCATCAATGAGACATGGCCAGGGCTAATCCGCGCCAAGGGGCACTTCTGGCTCGCCACCCGCCCCGACTGGGTCGGCGAGTTCTCCCTTGCCGGCGCCATCGCCCGTTCGACCCCGCTCGGCCGCTGGTGGGCCGCCATACCCAAAAACCGGTGGCCCGATCATCCCGAATGGAAACGTATCCTCGAGCGCAACTGGGACACGGTCTGGGGCGATCGCCGTCAGGAACTGGTCTTCATCGGTACCGGCATGGACGAGGCCAAGATCCGCGCGGCCCTCGATGCATGCCTCGTCGGCGAAGCCGATGCGAAGCGCTTCGACCCTAAGGCCTGGCGCAATCTGCCCGATCCCTTCCCGAAATGGGCGGCTGCCAATGCAGCCTGATCGCGCAACGCAGCTCGCGTCGCGGACCTTCATTCCGGGATGCCCGACGGCCAAGCGCCTGGCTGCCGGCCCTCTCCTCGGCAGTCCAATCAGCGTTTTGCGGCGTTCCCTGGACGCCGATACTCGGGACGCGCTCGACAGCGTAGCCGCCGACCGTCTACCCAGCTTTCGCTTTACCGCCGCGGCCGCAGACCTGCGTTCGGCTCTGAGGCGTCATTTCGACGAGACGTCTTTCGGTCCGCCTTCGCTCGCCAGTTGGCTCTTTGACGACGTTCTCTTTCTCGCGCATTTCTATCTTTATCTGACGCCGGCATCGTCGCTGACGATACGCCTTGAGGCAATCAGCACCAACGCTTGCACGCGGTTCCACGCCGACAATGTGCGCCTTCGGCTCGTCACGACCTATCGCGGACCAGGAACGCAATTTCTAGGGCCGCGAGCGCTCGCGCTTCAGCTGGAAGGTAAGCCCCTCACTCCAGGCGCCATCCGAACGGTCGATGCGGGCGCAATTCTCCTGATGCGCGGCAGCAAAGGCGCGACAGCCGACTGCCCCGCCCTGCTTCATCGATCGCCGCCGATCGAGGGAGCCGGAATTACCCGCCTCTTCCTCGCTATCGACGACGCCGACGACGTCGTGAGCTAGCGCCTTTGTGCGGAAAAGCAATTTGAGCTGGTTGCGTGCCCTCGGGAAAAAACACCCTCCCGATTCGAAGTTCAATATTCGGTGCTGTGGACTCTCCGCGACTGGCAAACCTTGCTCGTGATGTACCCGGGCGTGCTACTTACCTTGCCCGCGCAACGCGTCGATCAGAAGAACGGCTGCAGGCCCCGACGAAGCGGGGTTCTGTCCGGTGATCAGTCGACCGTCTACGACGGTGTGGACACCCCAATCCTTGACCTTCGAAAAGATGGCGCCGAGCTTCAGCATCTCGTCCTCGACCAAGAACGGGACGATCTTGGTCAGGTCGACGGCTTCCTCTTCGCCGTTGGTGAAACCGGTCACGGTCCGCCCCGCCACAAAGGGGGCGCCATCGGGATTCTTCACACGGTGCAGGACGCCAGGGGCATGGCAGACAAGGGCGATAGTCTTGCCGGCGCCGATGAAGGACTCGATCAGCTTGATCGAGTCGGGATCTTCCGCGAGATCCCACATAGGTCCATGGCCGCCCGGATAGAACACCGTGTCGAAGTCCTCCTGCTTCACGCTGTTCAGCCGCACAGTCTTGGCGAGTTGTGCCTTGGCGGCTTCGTCGGCGTTGAAGCGCCGAGTAAGATCGGTCTGGAAAGAGGGCTCATCGCTCTTCGGATCGAGCGGCGGCTGGCCGCCCTTGGGCGATGCCAGGGTAATCTCGGCGCCGGCGTCCTTGAATGCGTAGTACGGGGCGGCCAGTTCTTCCAACCAGAAGCCGGTCTTCCTGCCGGTGTCGCCAAGTTGATCATGTGAAGTCAGGACCATAACAACCTTCATGGGAATCTCCTTGTGTGTCTTACCCAAAGTCACAGATGTCTCGTGGCGCAGCAACAGCCGACCGCTCTTCCGATGTCTTTTCCCGTCCGGTTCGTGCCGAGTTGACCGTTGCCGACAAAGACACGCCGGGCGCATGAGCTTCGCTGGTTGTCTCCAAGGCGATACCTACCTCCCGTTCACGCTGCTGCAAGTTCAGCGGCGAGTTGTGCAACCAATTCTGCGGCAGGTATTGCCCTGGCGAGTGGCGCGCCTTGTCCCGCCCATTGCGCGCCAAAGCCGAATTCGCCACGCGCCTTGCCCGAAGCATGCAGCGCCTTCCCGAGATCATAGGCAATCGGATAGACCGGGATGTCGCGCGCTGCGATATCGACGCCCAACGTGGTGAAGCGATTGGCGAGACTACGCGCAGGCCGCCCCGAGATCACACGTGTCATAATGGTATGGTGCGCGGCGTCGCTCATCAACGCAGCACGATAACCTGCATCGGCAAGGCTCTCGTCCGTCGCCACAAAGGCTGTGCCGAGTTGCGCGGCGGCGCCCAGCTTGAGCATGGCTGCGATCCCCGCGCCGTCCATGATGCCACCCGCGGCGATCACCGGAAGTTTCGTCTTTCGCACAAGCAGACGCGTGAGCGCCGCGGCGCCGAGCTGGTCGTCTGGTGTGTCCGGATCGAACATGCCGCGATGCCCACCGGCCTCCCAGCCTTGCGCCACGATCGCGTCGACACCGGTTGCTTCAATGGCCTTCGCTTCAGACAGATTGGTAGCAGTCGCGAGCAGTACGATCCCCGCTTCGCGCATGGCGTGGAGCACAGATTCGTCCGGCAGTCCGAAGTGAAAGCTGACGACCGCGGGACGCGCCTCGAGCAGCATCGCGAGCATCGCATCGTCCACCAGAAAGCTTCGGTAGATCTCGCTGAGGTTGGTCGGCGGCGTCGCGCCCAGCGCTTCGAATTCGGGGCGCAGCCGCTCGATCCACGCCAGCTCGATCGACGGAACGGAGACTGCCGGCTTATGCGTGAAGAGATTCACATTGAACGGTGCGGATGTCTGCGCTCGCACCTCGGCAATCATCTTCCGTGCCGCGTCGGCGCTTGAAGCACCGACGCCAAGCGACCCGAGAGCACCCGCGTTGCCGACGGCGGCAACCATGGCCGGTGATGAAACACCGGCCATCGGCGCCTGGATGATCGGCAAACGGACGCCTATGCGTTCAATGAAGGGGTGAAGAACCGGCATCACCTATCTCCTTAGGGATCGCATGATGGTCAGCCTTGTGAGGCCAGCTTCTTGCGGTAGTCGGCAACGGGCATGCCTCCCCAACCCCAGTCCTCCATCTCCACTTCCTGGACAACGACCCAGGTCCATTCCGGCGGCTTGCCCAACACATCGAACAAGACCTGACTGATGCCCTTGTAGATCGCGGCCTTCTGCTCGGCGGTGACGTGAGCGACCCCTGGCTCTGTGCCCTCGCGGGTCGTCTTGACGGTGACGAACGGCATTGACGTCTCTCCTGCTGGGTTGCGATCAGTGGCCGGCGCTCTGGCCGCCATCGACGTGCAGGATCTCGCCGGTCACGAACGGCGCGGATTCAAGATAGAGCACGCCATTGACGATATCGGTGATCTCCCCCATTCGGCCGACCGGATGGAGCGCCCCGAGAAACTCGTGGGTTTCAGGCTTGTGCATCGGGGTTTTGATTACGCCGGGAGAGACCGCGTTCGCCCGGATGCCGCGACGGGCGTACTCGATTGCCAGGCTCTTTGTTGCCGCAGCTACGCCGCCCTTCGATAGCGAGGCGAGAACCGAAGGAACCGAGGACAGCGCATGTTCGACCAGCGTCGTGGTGATGCTGACGACATGGCCGCTCCCCTGTTTCTCCATCGCCTCGATAGCCGCCTGGGTGATGTAGAAAAAGCCGTTGAGGTTGGTCAAGACGAACTGGGCATATTGTTCTGGGGAATATTTAGTGAAGGGCGCGGCGATGAAGATGCCGGCATTGTTTACCAGCGTGTCGACACGTCCGAACTGGCGGATCGCCTCGGCGATGACGCGCGGGCCCGTGGCCGGATCACCGATGTCGCCGGCGACCGTCAGAACATCCGGTTCTTTGGACGCCTTGATCGACCGCGACGTGGCGACAAGTCGGTAGTTGCGGTCGAGATACGCCCTGACCAGGGCCTCGCCGATGCCCTGCGATGCGCCGGTGATAACGGCGACCTTGCGTTCCTTGCTCACGTTCGAACTCCGATGATTGCGTTGACGCCGGCTCGTGATCGGGTCCCTGACGGTCTACGCCTCATCGAAATCCGAGCGAATATCTGCTATTCGGAAGACACTATTCCGTGTTTTGGTCGAATGCTCGCCTGGTCCGCCGCCGCGCTCAGCCGCGCGAAATGGGCCCTGAGCCGCGCCACCGCAAAATCGGCGAAGGCGCGCACTTTGGGCGCCTGAAGCCGCCCGTGCGGTGCGATCAGATGGACGGGCAGCGGCGGCGCCTCGTCGTCGGCGAGCAGGATCTTGAGCGATCCGTCGTTGAGCTGCGGCGCGATATGATAGGAAAACATGCGCGTGACGCCCCGCCCGGCGACCGTGCTGGCGACCGCTCCACGGATGCTGTTCACTATCAACCGCGGCGTGAACTGCACGGCGCGCGGCATCGTCGAGCCGGGCGCAGGCGGAAAGCTCCAGCTGTCGATGCCGAAATGCGTCATGGCGATGATCTGGTGTTGGGCGAGATCCGCCGGCTCGCGGATCATCGGATTGGCGTCAAGATAGCGCGGTGATGCGGCGACCACGCGGCGTACCTCGCCGACACGAATTGCCACCAGCGTGGAATCCGGGAGATGCGCGATGCGCAGGGCGAGGTCGATGCCCTCGTCGATCAGATTGGCGGGACGGTCGAGAAAATGGAGCCGGACATTGACCGCCGGATATTCGTCCATGAAGGCATCGACGATCGGACGCAGGACCTCCTCGCCAGCCGCGACGGGGGCGGTGATGGTCAACAGCCCCCGCGGCGCGGATCGCTCGCCTGCCGCAATGATATCGGCCTCCTCCAAGTCGGTCAGCACGCGTCGGCAGGCGACGACATAGCGTTCGCCAGCCTCGCTCAGCTTAAGGGAGCGCGTGGTGCGGTGAAGTAATTCCGCCCCGACCCGCTCCTCGAGGAAGCCGATAGCACGGCTCACAGCGGCCGGCGACTTGCCGAGTTTGCGCCCGGCGCCAGCTAGGCTGCCCTCATCGATGGCAGCCACGAAGACCCTCATTGCATCGATTCGATCCATAGCGTTCCGATTTGCGGAATAATATCGACCTCAGCGTAGTTAGTCGTTCGGTGTCCGGCAATCAAACAATCCGCCAAAGGCGGACCGGGCAGATCATTTGCAAGATCAACGTCGGAGCTGTCGACAGCCGAGTCTCATAGTGCACGGCGAGAGGGACCATAAGCGCTTGCGGCCTGAAGGACCGTGAAACCTGTCGTGGCGGTGCTCCATGCCTACTTCTGCTCCACCGGATGACGAGCCAGTAATTCCTGAGCGCGGCCGAGGACGAGCGGCACGACGGCGTAATGGCGCCCATGATCACGCTCGACATGATGAGGCAGGGCCGCCGAGCCCCGGCGCCGGCAGCACCACAGCAGCCGCTTGCGTCTCGCCGATCTCCGTCAGCATGGCGATGCGTATGGCGGTCGGAAATCCGTCGTCGAGCAAGCCGATCGGCCGCGAAGGCAAAGGGGGCGGAACGCTTCGGGATTCTGCAGACCCTCGGCAAACGTCTGGCGACGGGAGACAGGTTCCTGAGAGAGCTGTCGCGTGATGTTGAGCCTGCTGAAGCCGGATCAGAATCCGGGGGCACAGCTATCCACGATCACTGACGACGATTGTCGCACTCCAGTCCAGGCAGCACCACTATGCAGATGTGGACTCAGAGAGACCCTTTATCCGTCGGTCGATGCGGCGGTAAAAACCGCCAATTGAGCGTCGAAAGCACGCTTGTATGCGGGCCGCGCTTCGCCGCGAGCGACATAGGCGGCCAGGTTCGGATATTCGTTCAGTATGCCCGATGATTTCAGCCGGAGCAGCACCGACGCCATCATCAGATCGCCCGCGCTGAACGCTCCATCAAGCCAGTTGGCATCGCCAAGGCGAGCCGAAAGTTGTTTCAGCCGATTTCGGACACGCTCCTTGACCAGCGGTATACGCTCCTTGTTCCAAGGCTTGTCTCCCTCCAGCAGCTTGGTGGTTGCAAGTTCAAGGATCGGGGCTCCACCGTGTTGAGAGCAGCGAACATCCATGTGAACGCACGCGCCCTGTCATTCGCATCGTCCGGCAGCAGGCCCGCATTGCGCTGCGCGAGATGGAAAACGATTGCCCGCGACTCGAACAGGGCGAGATCGCCTTCTTCATAGGTCGGTATCTGCCCGAATGGATGAAGGGCGAGATGCGCGGGTTCCTTCATCGCTTTGAACGAAACGAGGCGAACGTCGTAACGCTGGCCCACTTCTTCGAGCGCCCAGCGAACGCGCATGTCGCGCGCCAGCCCCTTGCCGCCATCGGGCGACCGTTCAAAGGCGCAGTAATAGTAATGGTCACGGTTGTTCTCCATAGCTTGCCTGTCTTGAAGACGACGGGCTAAACGAAATTCCGACACCCCACGCTCGATATAGTCCTCGCGGTCCGTTAAAATACAGGTCAAAGGATGCGTTGCTGCTGTTGGGCGTCAGCTTTCTCCACGAAGCGTTCACTCCACCGGCATCGCTTCGCAACATTCCATCGCGGATGGCGAGCGTCCCGAATATTCAACCCATTCTACTCGCCGCCGATGGCCGCCGATCCCCGCACGCCGCTAGATACTTGTTGAACCGACCCGATTTCGAGCTCCTTTAATCATCCCCGATCGGGGAACCATCTGTTGCGTCCCCTTGGAAATCGGGACGACATGATCTCTTCTCACCAGAATCCGGAAGCAATTGCGGGCGGCGCGCGCATGTTGCGCAGATTGCAGGAGACCGCACAAGCGTCGGCACGGGCGAAAGGCGCGAAGCGCTTCGAAGGCTTCATGAGAACACTTGGCCGCCAATTAGCGACCGGCGATAGGTTCCTGAAGAAAATTGTCGCGGGATATATCGCCGAACGCCTATCCGGTATCAGCACCGAGGAAGCCGCTGCCGCAACCGATTCCTCTTTGGAAAACCCGTCAGGATAGTTCGTCCATTCCTATCACAATACCCTGTCGCAGCTTGAATCAAGCGCGAAGGAACACCGGCTCGTAACTAACCGGGAAATTCACCGATCGCGCGATGAAGCAGACCTCATGGATGCGGCTGTGAATGACCGTCGCCGCGTCGATGTCGGTATTCGCAGCCACCTCAATACGCGGTCGCAGGATGGCTGAAGTGAATCGGCCTGCGCCACCCGCCGAACTCTCGCCAATACCTAAAGGCGCATCTTCGTAGGCCATGACCACAATCCCGGCATCCGCCGCATAGTGTAGATACCACAACATGTGACAGGCCGATAAAGCTGAGAGAAGCAAATCCTCCGGGTTCATCTTCTCTGGATCGCCACCCAGGAGCGGATCATTTGAACAATGAATGACTGCCTTGCCCGGAATGGCAACGTCCCAAGTTCGATCATATGCGCGATAACCTACCGTGCCTTTTCCCCGGTTCCCGGTCCATACAACCCGCGAAGCGTATTCGTGTGCCATCGGCTGGCCTTGCCCCAGAATATGAGTCGTATACGCGTATACAGAAAAATATGGGGAGATGCCAACGGCACTCGCGGACGATATTCGCGCTTCGGTTCTGAGCGGTCGATATGCGCTTGGTGCTATCCTGTCGCGAACACGACCACCCGGATACTGACGGCACGTGATCGGCGCATTGAATGAGGTCTTGCAGTCAAAGTGGGACCGCGCCTGCCAGCTTGCACCCGTCCTATTCGCCGCCGTTCATCGCCGATCCCCGCGCGCGCTTAGATACATGTTGAACCGGCCCGATTTCGGGCTCTTTTAAACATCCCCGATCGGGGAACCCTCTGTTGCGTCCCCTTGGAAATCGCGGACGACATGACAGCCACTCACCAGAAACCGGAGGCGATCCAGCGCGGGGCGCGCATGCTGCGCACGGTGCTTGGTCCCTCCTCGCGCGCTTTCTTGAAGACCCCGCCGTGGTCGAGGTGATGCTGAACCCGGACGGCCGCATCTGGGTCGATCCTCTCTCCGAAGGGCTGGCCGATGCGGGCGAGATGCTGTCGCCCGCCGATGGTGAACGCGTCGTGCGCCTCGTCGCCCATCATGTCGGCGCGGAGGTTCGTGCTCGCAGCCCCAGCGTCTCGGCGGACCCCCCCGAATCCGGCGAGCGGTTCGAGGGTCGGTTGCCCCTGGTCTACGTCAACGCCATCGACTGGGCGCTGGAGATGAGCCAATGAACCGGCGAACGATCCGCAACGGCGAGAATACGTCTTCCCATAAATCCGTAGTTCCGGCTGTGCTGCTGTCCGCGACGATGCTGTTGGGCCACCAACAAGCCGCCGCAGACCAGCTGCGACCAAAAAAGTGCCGCCGTTACCGGCCGTTCCAGCAGCGGCCATCGATCCGCGATTGCGCCCATTGCATATCCTCGTCAGTCTCCTCGACCGCCGCGAGGAGCGTGCCGAGCGCCGTCGCGAACACCTCGCTGAACTCAACAGGTGAATCACCGAGACTGATCAGCGGCTCGGCCGCCTTTACGACGCCATCGAGGGCGGCACGGTCGAAATGAACGACCCGGTGCTGAAAGAGCGTATGGCCGGCCTCAAGGCAATTCGGGATCAGGCCAAGGCCGATGCCGAGCGGACACTGGCTACGCTCTACAGCACTGGCAGCCAGGCAATCACCCTCGACATGATCGAGGACTTTTCCCGCACAGCCCGCGAGGGGCAGCGCCTTGAAGGCGGCGGCTATCGGCGGGATCACCTGCGCGCGCTGGCGCAGCGGGTCGAGGTCGCGGACGACGAGGTTCGCATCATGGGATCGAAATCGGAGCTGCTTCGCACTCTAGTTGCCGCTTCGAGCGTACAATCCGCGGCATTCGACGTTCGCAGTTCTGTACTGAAATGGCGCACCCGACACGATTCGAACGTGTGGCCTTCGCCTTCGGAGGGATGTAGTTAGAGCCATGGGTTATCACAGTCGTGCTGCTCCATGTAAGACGCTGCAATTAAACACGAATCCTGCCAAGTAGATCAGACGGCGAGATGCTCTTTGTTGCTCCTCGTTCCCGGCGCTTCCTTGGCGCGTTCGTCAAGGAAAAAGCTGGCCACAACACATGCCAAAACTTACAAAACGTACTGCAGATTCCGCCAAAGCGCGGGAGAAGGATTACTTCATTTGGGACAACGAACTGCCCGGCCTGGGGCTCCGGGTCTATACCTCAGGCAAGCGTAGCTACGTCATTCACTACAGGTTCGCCGGCCGCTCTCGCCGGTTCACGATCGGACTACATGGATTCTGGACGCCCGAGCTTGCGCGGCAAGAGGCGAGGGTCCTCCTCGGCAAGATAGCGGGCGGTGAAGATCCGTCGGAACAGCGGCAGCTCAATCACCAAGCCATTACGACCAAAGAGCTATGCGGGCTTTATCTCGAGGACCTGAACGCCGGCTTGATCATGGGCAAAGGGGGACGGCCAAAGAAGCCGACAACCGTCCTCAGCGAGATCGGTCGAATCCACCGTCATATCATTCCGCTTGTCGGGACACGGCGGGTGAAGGACCTCACTAAGGCGGATATCAGTAAGGTCTTGAAAGATGTGATCGCGGGCAAAACCAATTGCAGCTTCAAGACGGGAAAGCTGCGCGGCAAAACCATCGTACGAGGCGGCATGGGTGCAGCGTCGCGCACGGTGGGACTCCTCAGCGGAATACTGACTTACGCCGTCGAGGCAGGAATCATAGAGGCCAATCCCGCGCACGGAGTTCGACGACCAAAAGATAACGTGCGAACCCGACGCCTCAGCGATGCCGAGTACCGAACGCTCGGCTCTATCCTCCAGGCGGCTAGCAAGAACGACAAGTACCGGATGACCGTAGATATCATTCGGCAACTCGCACTCACTGGATGCCGTCGATCTGAGATGGTGGCGCTTCGCTGGGAAGACGTTGACGTTGAATCAAGCTGTTTGCGCCTCGCCGACAGCAAGGAGGGAGCATCCGTCCGGCCGATTGGTTTGTCCGTGATGGAATACCTTGAGGAGCGTAGATCGAAAGTTTCGAAGACCTACGTGTTCCCCGGCGGCGGGGAGGACAATCCCTTTGGCAGCTTCCCCAATCATTGGGAGAAGAGTTTCCAGAGTACGGCCTTGGCGGATGTCACGCCGCATGTCCTTCGTCATAGTTTTGCGAGCCTGGCTAATGACCTTGGCTTTACGGAGACCACGATCGCAGCGTTGATCGGGCACTCCCGGGGCACCGTCACAAGCAAATATATTCATACCTTGGACGCGGCGTTGATCATGGCGGCCGATACGATCTCCGGCTACATTGAAGGACTTCTAGACGGCGTGGAATTTAAGCAGACGTCCTATGCGCTCGACCGCGGCGCCAGGAAGGCTACTTTAGCTCGGTTCTTAAAGAAGATGAGCAGCTCACCAGACGATGGTCTGATAGCTGACGAGGATTTGGCGGCATGACTTGGCGGCATGACTCAGAATCGACACTCTCGTTCTGAAACACGCCGGCGCCTTGGCAGCATGCTGGCCGAACAGAGCCGCCGCATCGGCCTGACCAATGAGAACGTCGAGGCGCTTGAGCAGACCCGTGATAGTTCGCCCGCCGAACCCCTCTTGTTCGAGGAGCGGGTTCTCACGCGCCTTGAGGAGGACTTTGCCCAACGTCCCGAGCAGTCCATGGTCGCCATGCCCGCTGCCTTATTGGATAGGGCGGCGATGCTGACGCAAGGCAGGGAAGTCGACCTCGACGCCGAGATCGAAGGGGACGTAACGCTCTAGCTCTGCTCAGCCACAAGACTGATCAGTTCATCGGGAGCGCCTTCGAACGCGAACGGGTTCAAGAACTGTCGTCGCCAAAACAATTCTCTGTCGACGGTGCTCAATGTGGCCTCGTCGCACACCGCCTGCCATTGCTCCTTGATGGTCGATATCTGCGCCGCAGCGATTGCGGTCGCTTCCTCGCGAGACAGAAGGAAGCTCGGCGCGGCATCCAAGCACACCGCGATCTGGCTGAAGCGCCGGTTGCCGTCAATCAACATGGCCTGGCTGGCTTCTCGACCGGTGCGGCCTTGCGGACAGATATCGTAGGCCGGTGTCAGCGACAGCGCGCTGCCGTTCCAGAACGCAGCATGATTGCGTGCATGGTCATCGGTATTGCCGCACAGGATGTTGAACACGAGGCGGGAGAACAGCTCCCGCAATGTTGGCTTGGGATCGGTGAAACGATGCCGGATGATCGTCGCTAGCTCCTGATAGCTGGCATAGCGCGCCATCATCTCGTCGAGGCCGAGAAGAGTGAGAGCCGAGACCATCGCGAAGCGCTCCCAGCCGGCGTCAATTTTCCTGCGATCGAAGCGCCGGATCAGCAACACGTCCTTGCCCGCCACATGTGCCAGCCTGACGGGCGCCGCATCGAGGCCGACTAGCGCCGCCAACCGCATCGCGATGAACTCCGCCTTTACGACGCTGTAGACGTCGGTCTGCGAGGAGAATTTGGCGATGTACTTCTCGTCGCCGTCATCGATCAGAGCCTTAGGCCGAGCGCCGCCGATCGAGCTGCCGTGCAGCAGGGCGGCGTCCAGTTCCGGCGTGAGCGGCACACCTTCTTCCACCAGCCGCGCGGCGTTCAGCAATTCCCCCAGCGGCGCGGCGGATGCAGAGCGAAGCACATATTTCGAGGCCGATATCTGGAAGTCGAGCGCACCAACCCTGTCGGACCCTGATTGCAGCAGGTAGGTGAGTTCATCGAGAGCGGCTGTGTCGGCTGCGCCGGCCTTTGCTCCCAACCGTCGATTGATGATGACGCGGCGGCCCCAAGCATCTGGCGCGGCATCACGCAGGCAATTGGGCATCGACAGTCCCGCCGGTAGCGGTAGGACGCCCGCACGCAAGGGAAGCTCTGGCTCGTAGAGCGAGATCGCGTCTTTGCGGGCGAGATAGCTGCGGCCGTAGTTGAACAGGAAGTTGCTGCCCTCGCGGGCGAGGCGGCCTGCCACCACAGGCTGCGTCTGTCCCGGCAACCAGGCCCAGACATACGCCTCCGCATAGCGCTGTTCAGAAGTCATCCTTCACCTTTCCCGAGGGGCGCACTGATTTGGGCAGCAAGGCGAGCGTGGCATTGTTCGCGGACAGATGAGCCGCCATCGTCGGTTGATCGGCGTCGAACAGGCGCACCCCGACGATGGCGGCGGTCTCGAACACTGCGCCGATCGCGCAGCCAGGATCTCCACGCTCGATCCTCTGAATGAGGCCGCGCGAAATGCCAGCGCGGTCCGCGAGCTCCTGGGTGGTCAGCTTCCGCTCGATCCGCGCGCGCCGGATCATCTGGGCCAGCAGCTTCAGCGCGTCGCGGCTGTAGGAGGAATAGGCCCTTGTTTCTGGCTTTGCCATTGATCCGGTCCATAAACGGCCCGCAACTTGATTTCACGGCCCATTGATGGATCATTATAGGGGGCGTCGACTGTAAGCAATCCACGTAATACGAATTGGTTCATAAACAGCCCATATGTCATATATATGGTCTACGAATGGGCCATCGTCAGGCGGGGCTACGAAAGGTTCACTCTCAGCTACACGGAAGGTCGGGGATACTGCCCCGCCTCCTTTGCCTGCCGCGAGGCGGAGCCCATAGACTAGGTGTTTAGTCCCGAGGAGTGGCGGTACGGATCGATTTTGAATCGGCCGGGGTCTTCTGTCCATATGCGTGCGACGTATTCGTCAGGGGTAAGGCCACGGAGGGTCTTCAGGCGGCGGCCGTG